>Ga0207143_1006_pt1 | contig 79388 bp, 62 predicted proteins | sample Alteio_BWMinHeat_3_FD_153566 | JGI IMG/M metagenome (GOLD analysis project Ga0207143, IMG submission 153566) | Enriched cells from forest soil in Barre Woods Harvard Forest LTER site, Petersham, Massachusetts, United States -... | ecosystem: Environmental > Terrestrial > Soil > Temperate forest >... | reverse complement strand
CCTCTGGTTTTTCATTTCCAGGGGGTGTTCCGGTAAATCGTTGATACTGATTTTCGCTAAAATTCGGAAGATGATGGCTAAAATGGGGATAATTAGGTTGTAAGGAAGGATGGGACATCTGCTGGGAAGGATGCCCAATTTCTTCATGGCACTCCAACTCAATTTCAAATCCTGATTTTTCCTTAATGCTCACTTTTTTAATGCGTGCACGACCCATGGCCGTCATCAATTCTTTGATCTGTTTAAGGTCCACGAACCATTCTCCTGGATTTTTGCTAGACGCGCTGTACGTACTCTGTGAGTTGCGTGTCTACCTTTATGATATCGCCCGATTCTATGAATGTTGGCACCTCAATTCTAGCGCCAGTTTCAAGAAGGGCAGTCTTAGTTGCATTGGCTAGAGGGTTGGCATGTTCACCACTCTCTGCCTTCACTACCATAAGCTCAAGAAATTGCGGCAATTCGACTGAAAAAATCGTATCGCCATAGAACATAGCCTTCAAGTCTATCCCCTCTTTGAGGAAATTGACTTTGTCTCCAATCACTTCACTTTTAACGAGCACTTGTTCGAGATTATCAATATCGAGAAACAAGTAGTCCTTACCTTCTAAATACAGAAATTCAAGGTGTCGCTCTACAAGTGAGACGAGCTGAACTTCTTGGCTCAATTTAAAGTTTTTTTCCACGAGTTCATCAGACAACAGGTTTTTCAATTTTGTCTTAATGAAGGGAGCACCTTTGGGTACTGTCACTTTAACGGAAGACTCAATGCGGTAAATCTTATTATCCACAGCAATGGTCATACCGGGAGCAAGTTGATTACTCAATGTCATGGATGGCCTGTTTCAAATTGTTCTAATAACTTTGTAAACCCTTTCCAGTCCTCTATCGCAAATTCAGCTTTCGATGAGAAAGATTTCTCTCGCACATGAGCCCCACGCCCGCGTTTAAGATGTACCGTATGACAGCCCAGCTCTTGAGCTGGAGCAAGGTCAATAGCACCTCGATCGCCGCATACTATAACTTCCTTACAAGAAAGTTGAGCATCATCAATTAGTGCTTGATAACTCGGTTTCTTATTTTTTTCTGCAATGATATCAATTTTACTAAAAAGAGAGGGATCAATACCAGCTTTTTTCAGTTTCGAAGCTTGTAAAGCAGGAAATCCTACAGAAACTATCGCCATAAGATGGCGCCCTTTGATCTCTTCAAGCATTTCTTTGACATAGGGAACAAGCGATATGGGATCATCAGGCATAAGCTCTTCTCTCAGGGCAGCTAAGCCGATGTCAAGAAAAGTAAGTGGAAAATTCTTAGATAGTAGAAAATTTTCTAATGCAGTATGCGAACTTTCGGCTTCTGCATTGATTGCCAGTAAATCCTCTAAATCATGGTTAAAATTTTTAATCGCAAGCCCCTCCTTCATCATGGCCTTTAAGGAGTTTTCCATCTTATGTGGTGTAAGGCTGCCAGAAGTGTCGATGAGGGTGTCGTCTAAGTCAAAGATAATTAACAATTTTCATCAACTCTTGTGCTAGCTTTTTAGGATCATGGCGAATAAGGCTTCGATTAAGAAAATCAAGGCGGCTTTTTTCTTTTAATCCCCCCAGAAGTGGAGCTAAAATTACCCGTTCATCCTTAAGATCGTTTTCGACGAGGTCCCCTTCTTCAGCATAAACATCGATTAATTCTTGCGGAGGCTTTTGATCGTTAACGAGCATATAATCAAAAATATCTTCTCCCACAAAACGCTTGATCTCTTCGAGATAATTGCTAACTTTGAAGCCTGTGGTTTGGCCTTTGCGGTTCATCAGATTAACAACAAAAGTTTTTTTGGCTTGCGATTTGCGTAAAGCCCCGATAACCCCCTCAACAAGTAAGTTAGGAATTAACGAAGTATGTAGACCACCAGGACCCATGACAATTAAATCAGCATTTGCAATCTCATCGATTGCGTGAGGATTAGCTTTTGGATAGGGTTCTAAATAAATACTCTTGTAACCTTGATCGATCTCTTGTGATAAGTAGATTTCCTTTTCTCCTTCTAAAATCCTGCGATCATTAAGTATCATCTTCAATCGCACTTGATGCGTAGTCACGGGAATGACTTTACCTTTGATATTCAGGATTTTCCCCGCCTCTTCAACAGCTTTTTCAAAACTTCCTGTTACTTTTTCAAGCGCAGAAAGAAGCAAATTCCCAAAACTATGTCCGCCTAAACCACCGTGTTCAAAACGGTAATTCATTAGACTCCTCATCAGTCGCGACGAATCTGAAAGAGCCACTAAACATTGCCGGACATCTCCCGGCGGTAAAACACCCAGCTCGTCACGCAAAATTCCCGTACTTCCCCCATCATCTGCCATAGAAACAATTGCACTTAGATCGACGTCATAATTTTTCAATCCTTTAAGGACAGAAAAATTACCCGTTCCACCACCAAGAATAACAATTTTTTTCATGAAGATTTGCCCGTTTTCAATGACTGAATGGCCACATTTATATCGGGAGCTTTGAAGAGATAGTTCCCTGAGACTAATAGAGTCGCTCCAGCTTCTCTACATAAGGCTGCGGTCTTATCGTTTATCCCTCCATCTACTTCAATTTCTAATTTTGCAAGATTTCTCTTTTGACAAAGATCATGTGTCATGCGAATTTTCTCAACCATTTCGGGCAAAAAAGCCTGTCCTCCAAATCCTGGATTAACAGTCATCAGAAGAATAAGGTCACATTTGTCCAAAAATTTGGGAATCATTTCGAAGGTTGTGTCAGGATTAAAAGCTAAACCTGCCTGAGCGTTACAATTGCGAATATATTTAAGAGTATCTTCGACATGTTCTGTTGCCTCAAAGTGGAAGATCACGCGATCAGCCCCTGCTTCGATAAAGCGCTCCACGTAATCAAAAGGATTATACATCATTAGATGCACTTCGAGAAAAAGATCTGTACTACGGTTAATCGCAGCCACTATGTGTGGGCCAAACGTGAGATTGGGAACGAAGTGTCCATCCATTATATCGATATGAATTCCTTCTGCACCTATCTCTTTTAATCGCTTCGCCTCATTCTCTAGATTTCCCCCATCAGCTGCTAATATCGATGGAAATACTTGAACCATTATCCTATTCCTTATTAGATTAGAGTGCTTTTATAATAAGACTTCGTCACTAAATATATTACAATAAAATTAAGAGCGTTATTACGTAATTAATTAACTACAAAAAATTAAGCGCAATTGATAACAGCTCTTCTGAAAAACATCAAGCAATATTTATAAAGATGTTACTTGAGAGGGTCGTATCAAAGCGATAAATATTTCTTTTGATACATTCCCTTAGAGACACTCTCTCAAAACTGCCTCTCTTAGTCGCTGTCGCTCTTGAGATGATGCATGAAGGCAAATATAGCCCACGTAGACTACGTCTACAACTTGCACAACTACAGAAGGGAGTTCCGTATGAGGGAAATTGAGAGATTCAATAGCTTGGAAAAGGCGTGATTTAGCTGATTGATCATGCAATCCTATCATTAAATAGAGTGCACTTTCACTTTCTTCGTCGTCGTAGAAAATATTCTGCTTTAGAGAGAGCTCTTGTTTACGATGAAGAAGAGTAAGAAATAGCAAAAACAATCTATACACATGTTCAGAATCGATCAGACTGCGCATTTCTACGGGTAGGATCGAATGAAAAAAGTTTTCAAAAAGAAGCTCATGCTGCTGGGCAATACTTCCCAATCGCTCATAGGCAGCGCGAAAGACCTCAACTTGTTGAGAAATCATTCCTCCATTGTAATCTCTCACCTCACCAACTTCTCGCTGTATCTCCGCTAAAATTGCTTGTCTTGCCTTGAGCAAATCTAATGAGTGATCACTTCGCACAAAGGGTCCAACAGGAAGCCGGATACGAAAAACGGACGCCTCTTTTGGGTATTTTTTCCAAACGGCCCCAACGTGCTTGGTCCTATCGAGAATAAAGGCGTAAGGAGCATTATCTTTTGAAGCGAGCATTTCTTGAATGGAACGCGAACGTGGTAGAAGTATGCGCGCCATAACGACGGTAAATGAAACTTCAGTATCCGTGTGTTCATCAAACGAGATAATCACTTGAGGGATATCGCGAAGGTACCTCAGTTCTTGGCTCAATGTAATTACATTACGCATTACCTCTTCTTCATTGCGCGGCATGAAAATAGGTCGAGTGAGCTGCTGCACCCTTCCTTTTAGATCTTCTGGGAGACCAGTCCGTAATCGGCGAATCTCTTCAGAACTGAAATCACTCCCGTCGTTTTTCTCCACTTCAAGATACATAACTTGGGTGCGATCTTCTTTCCTCTGCTCAATAAAGAGAGATCCTTGGACCATTTTTATCGAGGAAACACAATCGACAAGGGCAGCAAAAAGATGCCTCTCCTCAAAAATCTCATTCTCTTTTAAAAAATTAAGCGCTACGAAAATACCGAGAACACGTTTCATGCCAAGAGGTAGATGAAGTCGAGTCCTTCCAATTTTCATGCGAAGATGTCGTTTGCTCGGCAAAAGCTCGACTTTTTGCTTGAGATCGCGTCGCATTAGATAGAAATAGCATATGAGTCTGCTCATCTGCCGAACTTCTCTTTCACCCTTAAACTCTGAGCGACAAGCAACGAGAAAATGTTGCATGTGCGTGAAAATATCCGAATCAAACTCTTCAGGATGGTCATGGAGCAAGGCTACGATTCTCTCTTGAATCATAGCTGTTTTCTCATCCGTTGTTAGTCCTTTAATCTCGAGTATTTTAGCTGCATGAAATACGGAACTAACTCCCAATCGTATTTCTGTTGAAATAATAGGAAGGTTGCGCAGAGCTTGTTCAAAATCTTCCGGCTGATCTAAATGGATGACAATTTCTCCTAGCGAGTAGATTTGTCTATCCAACTCGGGCAGGCGAAAGTCAGCTCCAAAGAACAAGCTTATATTCACGCGCTTTCCGGGAAGCAACCAACGATTGATCATATCGTAAAAGAACTTCCCCGCATTTAGGCAGAAGGTACACAGAAGAAAAATCGAGATATTTAATGTAGAAGGGTCCCAAACCACCCATTTCAGAAGGGGTAAAGACATTTTCAATGCTTCAAGCGAGGAACGTTGTTCTTCTACAGTGTTTTCTGTGAGACAACTTTCCGGAGGCATAATTTTTCTGAGCGTATTACGTACAGCGATATTGTAAAGTTCGCTATTGGGATGCCCAGTTGCATAATCAAAAATCGTCTCCACATGAGGAAAGTCTGAAGAAGGACGTACCATCTCGGCGAAAGAAAATTCGCGCTCTTGCTGTTCATAAGATGAGTGAGATGTACTCGAAGAATTTAATTGCGCATAGAACCCTTCGCGCGCTTCATTTTTGGGGTTCCAAGAAGAAAGAGGATTACCAGGAAGAGGAAAATCGGATTCTCTAAACATGCGCAAGTCCTGCCTCTATAACAGGCTCTTCTTCATACAATAATTCCCGCTCTTCCGAAACCATTTCTGTATTACCAATCCACGTACCACCACATTCATTGTTTTCATTCGCACGTAAAAAAGAAAGAATATGGAGGGGAATGTTGTTTTTCTTAGCTAAAAGCACACAGCGCGTATGCAAAACTTTGTCGCCCCGTAAAAGAAGAGAAATCGCTTCTTCGTAACTCAATTTAGAGAAGAGCTCGGCGGAGACATTCCCTTTAGGATCTTCAGAATAAATACCCTCTACGTCTTTATAAAACTCAATTTTCTCCGCACGTAAAGCTACGCCAAGAGCTACAGCTGTAGTATCGGACCCCCCTCTTCCCAAAGTTGTAATTTCACCTTTTCGACTCACTCCTTGAAAGCCCGCAACAATAACAATTTTGCCTTCTTCAAGAGCCGGTAAAAGCCTCCAAGGTCGCACCTCAACAATACGGGCATCTGTATGCTCATTTGTAGTAATAATCCCTGATTGGCTACCTGTGTAGCTAATCGCCTCTTTTCCAGCCGCCTTGAGGGCCATAGCTAAAAGGGAAATACTTATACGTTCCCCTACAGAAACCAACATGTCGAGTTCACGTCTCGGGGGAGCAGGGTGCACTTCCCTGGCCAATGCGATAAGCTCGTCTGTTTTGTTAGCCATTGCGCTAACCACTACGACAATGCGCTGGAAGTGGTGCGATCGTTTCTCGATGATTTCCGCAATTTTGGCAAAATGCCTAGGAGTTGCAACTGCGGCACCGCCAAATTTCATAACTAATGTCTGCATATCACACTCAACCTAAAAAACATGCAAATATATTAAAAATTTGGTTAATAGGCAATCAAGATTTACCCAAAGAACACCCTCTCACCCAAGTCGGAATAAAAAAAAGAATTCACTAACTTAAGCTAGAATCAGAATTACCAAGCAATTCGAAAAACTGGACTTTATTACTAAACATTTGTTACGCTTTCCGCATTAACTAGAGCGTAGCATCTCTAGAGCTTGCTCCTATTCAAGGATTTCCCATATCGCCCGACTCGCATATCTGGCTTTATATAGGAAAAATAGTGCTAGTTCATAAAGATGCAGGGCTTAAATAAAAACTTGGAGAAACCCTTAACATGTCAAAAACCCTCAAACAATCTTGGAATTCAAGCAAAATCATCGATGATGTCGATTTTCAAGAAGAAGATGCAAAGCAATTCCTTAGCCTACTCGATCGTAAAGAACAAGGTGAAGGAGGTGGAACGCTATCTTCTATGACCAGCGGCCAGGTTCTTAAAGGAAGAATCGTAGAAATCACAAAAGATTTCGTGGTGGTCGATGTGGGTTTGAAATCAGAAGGGCTAGTACCAATTGAAGAATTTAGTGATCCCTCTGAAATTCTCCTAGGCAGCGAAGTCGAAGTATTCCTAGATCAGACCGAAGGAGAAGATGGTCAAATTGTTCTTTCACGCGATAAAGCACGTCGTCTTCGCCAGTGGGAGTATATCTGCCATCATTGTAACGAGGGTTCCATTGTTAAAGGGAAAGTTATCCGTAAAGTCAAAGGTGGCTTGATGGTCGATATAGGCATGGAAGCATTCCTGCCTGGCTCGCAAATCGACAACAAGAGAATCAAAAATCTCGACGAATATCTTGACCAAACCTTTGATTTCAAAATTCTTAAGATCAATACAGATCGAAAAAATATTGTCGTTTCCCGTCGAGAGCTTTTGGAAGAAGAGCGCATCTCTCGTAAGGCAGAGCTTTTAGAGAGCATCCATGAAGGCGAAGTGAGAAAAGGCATCGTCAAAAACATCACCGACTTCGGTGTGTTCCTTGATATGGACGGAATCGATGGTCTTCTCCATATCACAGATATGACATGGAAAAGGATTAAACACCCTTCCGAAATGGTGCAGCTCGGTCAAGAACTCGAAGTCATTATTCTGCATGTGGATAAAGAAAAAGGTCGTGTTGCTCTTGGAATGAAACAAAAAGAGCAAAATCCTTGGGAAGAAATTGAAAGAAGATTCCCTCCTGGCACACGCGTTCGTGGAAAAATTGTCAATCTCGTTCCCTATGGCGCCTTCATCGAAATTGAGCCAGGCATCGAAGGTTTGATTCATGTTTCCGAAATGTCATGGACACGCAACATTACAGATCCAAGTGAAGTCGTCAATAAAGGCGATGAACTTGAAGCAATTGTTCTTTCCGTCCAGAAAGAAGAGGGCAAAATCTCTCTCGGCATCAAACAGACAGAAAAAAACCCCTGGGAAGACGTTGATGCTAAATATCCTGTGGGATCTAGCGTTGTTGCAGAAATCAGGAACTTAACTAATTATGGCGCTTTTGTAGAACTCGAACCTGGTATTGATGGATTAATCCATATTTCAGATTTGAGCTGGATTAAAAAAGTTTCCCATCCTTCTGAAGTCCTCAAAAAGGGAGACAAAGTCGAAGCTGTCATCCTTTCTGTGGATAAAGAAAGCAAGAAAATTACTCTCGGTGTCAAACAGTTAACCCTTAATCCTTGGGAAACAATCGAGAAGACAATGCCCGTCGGCGCCCTTGTAAAAGGTTTGGTGACGAAGATCACTGCTTTCGGCGCTTTCATCGAATTAGAGAATGGCATTGAAGCTCTCGTCCATGTCACAGAACTCTCCGATCAACCTTTTGGCAAGGTCGAGGATGTGATTGTTAAGGGACAAGAAATAACGGCTAAAGTGATCAAATTAGATCCTGAACACAAAAAAATTGCGCTCTCCATCAAAGAGCATCTAATTGATCAAAACAACTTTAACCGCGATGACATTGTCGTTGGTAAAAAAGGCCGTGGAGCAGGAAAAAAGTCCAAAGAGAAACAGCAATCTACGGACGAATCTGATGAAGAGGACCAAGAATAATAGAACCCTAAATAGAAAAGGTTCTGTTTCTTTGAAAAAACTTCTGCAAAGGCTGTGACATGAATAAAGATCTAGTGGCTATTTTCGAATACCTCGAAAGAGAAAAAGGGATCAAACGCGATATTATTATTAGCGCGATTGAAGAATCTCTTCGGGCTGCGGCACGTAAGAGCATAAAAGGGCTCATTAACATCAGCGTGCACGTCAATGCGAAAACCGGCAATATTGATGTCATAGCCCAAAAGGAAGTAGTAGACAATGTCACAATTCCTGAAGAGGAAATTTCTCTCGAACAAGCGCGTATACTCAACCCTCAGGCAGAAATGGGCCAATGGATTGATATTACCGTTACACCTCAAGATTTTGGTCGCATTGCTGCACAAACAGCTCGGCAGGTGATTTCGCAAAAGCTGCGCGTCGCAGAGAGAGATGTAATCTATGAAGAGTATCGCTACCGTTTGCATGAGATTATCTCAGGCACAGTCAAGCGGATTATTCGTGGAGCCACTCTTATCGTCGACTTAGGCAAAGTAGAAGCGATACTTCCTGATCGCTTCTATCCTAAAACAGAGAAATTTAATGTTGGTGAGCGCGTTCAAGCTCTATTATATGAAGTGCGTGATACAGAGAGTGGCGGAGCAGAAGTCATTCTTTCTCGCAGTCATCCTGAATTTGTCGAACAACTGTTCAAACAAGAAGTGCCCGAATTGTCGGATGGAACGATTATCATACAGAAGATCGTACGCGAAGCTGGCTACCGCACAAAATTAGCTGTACAATCCACAGATCCTAAAATAGACCCTGTCGGCGCTTGCGTTGGGGTGCGTGGAACACGAGTGAAAAATATCATTCGCGAATTGAATAACGAAAAAATTGATATTTTCGCCTATGAAGAAGATCCTATAAAACTACTACAAAATGCTCTTTCTCCTGTCCAGATAAAGAAAATCAGTGTCCCAGAAGAAGAGGGAGAACCCGTCGCTATTGTAGTTGGCGATGAAGACTATCCTACAGTCCTTGGCAAAAGAGGCATGAATGCCCGTCTTAATGGCCAGATAATAGGAACAGTTCTCATTGTACAAAAAATGTCTGAATATCAGAGTGAACGTTCGAAAGAGAGTGCGCAAATCGCAGCTGAAGAAGACCCAACTTTGGACGAACCTCTCCATGTCGAAGGCATGAGTTCGATGATCATCGAAACATTAATCGGAGCTGGCTACGATACGCCACGCAAACTTCTAAACTCTAGTCCGCAACAGCTCGCTACAATTCCTGAAATTAGTCTCGAAATGGCTGACAAGATTTTGGAAAAAATTAGAAAAAAGAGGACGTAAAAGTTGGCCAAAAATCTTAAACTCACTATCAAAAATACACAGCTCGCTGAAGCATTAAAACTAAACCGTCCAAAAAAGCCCCCAGCAGCGAAGGCAAAGCAGGCAAAGGAGTCGGAGATTCCTGCAACGGAAGAAGCGTTGCAAACACCTGTTGTGGAAAGTCGAGTTAAAGAAAGCGAAACTCCCGTTCCTTTGAAGAATGCACCTCCTCCAGAATCGGCGCCTGAAGAAAAATCGGTACCTTTGCAAAAAGAGACTATTCAAGCAGCTCAAGAGCCTGTAGCACCAGAACCTGTACCTGAGCCATTAACAGATAAAGCTCCCTTATCTGCATCACCCCAACCACCTCAACCAACTCCTCTTCCCCCAGCCGAAAAGAGACCTATTAGCGACCAACTTCTTTCTCCTGCACCTTCCAGTAGACCTCCATCTACCCAATCGCCTAATAACTTCGGCTACCCAAGAAGACACAATCAACACTCTGGAGGACAAGGGCATCCCTCTAGATATCCGTCACCATTTTCCTCTTTAGGTGGAACTTCACGCCCTCAACAAGGCACTCGTCCTCCATTTACCTCTCCACAGAGACCAACTGGTAGCGCTCCATTGGCGAAACCCGCCACAACCCCTTCAACACTTAATAATGCGCTTACAGAAGCTCCACGGAGTAAGCCACCACCTGCTAAGGATTTTCGTGATTTAAAAACCGCAAAGAAACAACCTACGCGGACATTTGATTCACGTGATCGTCAAGGTCTTCGTGATAATGAAAACGAAGGGTGGCGTAAAAGACGCCCATCATTCAAAGCACGGCATGTAATAAGAGAAGAGATCGTACGCCCTAAAGAACTTTCAGTACGCCTACCTATTACGATTAAAGATCTTGCTGCAGCGATGAAGCTTAAAGCATCCGAACTCGTTTCCAAGCTCTTCATGAAGGGTGTCATTTTGACACTCAACGATTTTCTCGATGATGAAACGACCATACAACTACTCGGCCATGATTTTGATTGTACAATTACCATCGACACTTCGGAAGAAGAACGGTTACGTATCACAGATAAAACGATTAAACAAGAAATTGAAGAAACGCCAGCCGATCAACTTGAACTCCGCCCTCCTGTTGTTGCATTCATGGGACATGTTGACCATGGAAAAACCAGCCTAATCGATTCGCTACGCAAGTCAAACCGGGCTGCAGGTGAAGCTGGGGCGATTACCCAACACATTGGCGCTTTTTGCTGTTCAACTCCTGTAGGGAACATCACTATTCTCGATACACCTGGACACGAAGCTTTTTCCTCTATGAGAGAACGTGGAGCTGATGTAACCGACATCGTCGTTCTTGTTGTGGCAGGTGATGAAGGAATTCGCGCACAGACATTAGAAGCGATTGAACAAGCAAAAGCAGCTAATGTCCCTATATTAGTCGCGATTAACAAATTAGATAAGCCTGGATTCAATGTTGAAAACATTTACCGCCAGCTTTCCGAACAAAACCTACTTCCTGAAGCCTGGGGCGGAACCATTATTACTGTTAATTGCTCGGCTGTAAGTGGTGAAGGCGTATCCACCTTATTGGAAATGTTGGCTCTTCAAGCAGAAGTCTTGGAATTACGAGCTAATCCTTCTACTCGTGCTCGAGGAGCAGTGATCGAATCTGAAATGCACAAAGGCCTTGGAGCGCAAACCACCATCTTGGTGCAAAACGGATCGCTCCGTCTAGGTGACGCTCTTGTTTTTGACCAACATTGGGGACGCATCAAGACCATGCAAGATGAGTATGGCCATGCACTTTCGATCGCAGGTCCTTCTACTCCTGTTAAAATCACAGGCCTTTCAGGACTTCCTGAAGCAGGCAGTGAATTTATCGTAGTAAAATCAGAAAGAGAAGCGAGAGAACTAGGTGAAGATCGTACTCTTGGCCAACGCAACATGCTTCTTCAGCAGTCTAAACGAGCAGGCCTAGAAAACTTCTTGCAGCAAAAAGCTGAAAAAACAGCTCGCAAGACTCTCAACCTTATTTTACGAGCTGACGTGCAGGGCTCTCTCGAGGCGCTAAAAAACTCTTTGATCAAGATCGATTCTAAGAAAATTTCCCTCAATATTATCTCCTCTACCGTCGGAGAAATTTCAGAATCCGATATTCAACTCGCTGCAGCATCTAAAGCGACGATTATTGGATTTCATACCCAAATCGAAAGTCGTGCTGACAGCCTAATCAAAGAGCACAAAGTCATTGTGAAGTTGCATGATATCATTTACCACGCTGTCGATGATGTGCGTGCTATAATGATTAGCCTTCTCGATAAAGTCGTCCAAGAAAATGATTCTGGAACTGCAGAGGTAAAAGCAGTCTTCAAATCATCTCAACTAGGACTGATAGCGGGCTGCCAAGTTACTCAAGGCACAATAAGACGCAACCAAAGTGTCCGTATCATGCGCGATGGTGCTCTCCTATGGAAAGGTCCGATCTCCTCACTAAAACGCGTCAAAGAAGACGTCCGTGAAGTGGGCAAAGGAATGGAATGCGGTATTCTTTTGCACAATTTCAAAGACATCAAAGAAGGCGATACTATTCACGCCTTTGATGTCACTTACTTAGAGCAAGAACTTTAAAATTTTCCTCGTCCATACATGACAAAAAAACGTGTCGAGCGACTTAACTCGCTCTTAAAAGAAGTCATTTCCGAAGTGGTCATGAAAGATGTCCGCAATCCGCATGTCGCAAACTTAGTGACTATTGCGCGTGTTGAAATCTCCAGCGATATTAAACATGCTAAAGTTTTTATCAGCGTTATTGGAACCGCGGAGCAAAAAACCGAAACCCTTGCAGCCTTGCAGTCGGCCGCAGGCTTTATTGCCGTTCATGCCTCTAAAAAAGTCGTCTTACGATACTTCCCAGTGCTAACCTTTAAATTAGATACTACGGTTGATAACCATTTGAAGATCGAAGAAATACTTCATAAAATCCACGTCGAACAGAAGTCTCGAAAGTTGGGTGTCGATGACTCGGACTCCTAATGCAAACGGCATTCTTATTGTCGATAAGGCTGTTGGAAAAACATCTTTTAGCCTTGTTGCAATTCTAAGAAAATTGACAAATGTGAAGAAGATTGGTCATGCCGGAACGCTCGACCCTTTTGCAACCGGTGTCATGGTCATGTTAATCGGCGCTCCCTATACGCGACTTTCGGCAGAATTGACCAATCATGACAAAGAATACCTCGCGACAGTTTTACTGGGCCAATCAACGAACACTTATGATTGCGAAGGAGAGGTTACATTTTCCTCTTCTGTAATTCCAACTGCTGAAGAAGTGGAAAAAGCTTTGTCAAAGTTCCAAGGAACTGTCTTGCAAGTTCCCCCTATGTTTTCGGCAAAAAAAATCAATGGCCAGAAGCTTTACCATCTTGCAAGGCGTGGAGTAGAAGTGGAGCGTCCCCCTGTATCCGTAGAGTTATGGACACAGCTTCTAGCTTACGAATATCCTTACCTCCGTCTTAAGGTGCGTTGCAGTAAAGGAACATACATACGATCAATCGCTCACGATTTGGGACAAATTTTACAAACGGGTGCCCATCTTGTATCTTTGCAAAGGAGCAGAAGTGGCCCATTCACTTTAGAAAAAGCAGTATCACAAGATGATTTGCAACAAGCCGTGAATAGCGATGGAACTCTTAGCATGTCCAACGCTACATTCCTAGAACCTTACATACTAAAAAACTTACCTTAAATTTTATGTCTAATCTTTCTTGTGGAATAGTCGGTCTTCCCAATGTAGGTAAATCTACACTTTTCAATGCTGTAACGCGTAAAGCGGCCGCTGCCGCCAATTACCCTTTCTGCACAATTGATCCAAATATTGGAATTGTCGATGTAGCCGACGCCCGTTTAAAAGAACTATCCGACCTCTCCCATAGTAAAAAGATTATTCCTGCTGCCATGACCTTTGTCGATATCGCAGGTCTTGTCAAAGGCGCTTCTAAAGGAGAAGGATTAGGGAATCAGTTTCTTACGAACATACGAGAAACAGATGCTATCGTCCATGTAGTTCGCTGTTTTGAAAGCAGCGATGTGATCCACGTCAATGGTAAAGTCGACCCGATTGCTGATATCGAAGTCATCAATCTTGAACTGATTCTTTCCGATCTACAATCAGCCGAGAATATCGCTTCTCGTTTAGAAAAACAGGTGAAATCTAAAAAAGAACTTGTCCCCGTTTTAGAGGTCCTCAAAAAAGCGATCACGCATTTTAATGAAGGCAAACCTTTACGATCGCTCGATCTAACAGAAGAAGAAAAAACTCATCTTTCCGCCTACCCTTTTCTCACTCGGAAAAAGGTGCTCTATGCCGCCAATGTCAGCGAAGATGACCTTCCTTCCATGGAAAATGCTTATGTGGCCCAAGTACGTGAGTTTGCCGAGAAAGAGGGAAATAGTGTAATCCCGATTTGCGCAAAATTAGAAGAAGAAATTGCACAACTTCCCCTAGAAGAATCTGATGCTTTTTTACAATCCCTCGGTCTCCCCTCTTCAGGTCTTGATCGCTTGATCAAAGCTGCCTTTGAAATGCTAGGGTTGATTACCTATATTACTACTGGCGAGATCGAAACACGGGCATGGACAATCTCTAAAGGCATGAATGCCCAGGAAGCTGCTGGTAAAATCCACACTGATTTACAGAAAGGTTTTATACGAGCAGAAGTCGTTGTTTATGAGGATATGATTAAATATAAGAGCCGTCCCTCTGCACGTGAAGCAGGGAAAGCGCGTTCTGAAGGAAAGGAATATATTGTACAAGATGGCGACGTCATCCTCTTTTTCCACAATTAACTCTTTGAAAACTCTTGCAGTAAATGAGTTATTCATTAGCTGCGCAAGCAATCTCGAGCCTTGGCTTCTTGAAGAGTTAAAAGAGATGGGTATTGCTTCCACGCGTCGTGGACATCGAGGTGTCTACGCGCCTCGAACCATGGAAAATGTCTATAAGATTAATTATACTTCTCGACTTGCGACTCGCGTCCTGTGGCCCCTAATTCGCTTTCCTTGCCCCGATCGCGATGTCCTGTATCAGGCAGCTCGAACTATTGAATGGGAACGTTATTTTTCTGCCCAAGACACGCTAGCTATCGATGCGAATATCGATCAGCACCCTCAATTGCGCAATAGCCATTTTGCAGGTCTCGTTATTAAGGATGCTATCTGCGACCGTTTACGAGATGCTAAGGGTTGGCGCCCTTCTGTCGATCTTGAAAACCCCTCTCTTCAGTTAAACCTGCATATTCAGAAGGGAATTGCTTCTCTCTATATCGATACCTCAGGCAAACCTCTTTTCAAAAGAGGATACCGCCAAGAAACGGGTCAAGCACCTCTACAAGAATCGCTTGCTGCAGCTATTTTGAAGATGGCCGATTATCAGCCTGAAAGAGATTGCCTGTGTGATCCTTTCTGCGGCTCCGGTACATTGCTCATCGAAGCTGCTATGATGGCGACCAACACTCCGGCAGGCTTTTTTCGCCGTTCATGGGGATTCTCCAAAATGGCGGAATTCGATGAGACTCAATGGAAAGCTTTCCGTGCCCGCACCAATGAAAAACGGACGCCCCTTCTCTCAGGGAAAATTTTTGGTTCTGATGGCTCGCTTTCAGCAAGCGCTATAGCGCGTTCTCATCTGGAAGCGACAGGATTTCTTGGATCCGTAGACATTTTTTCTCGCCCAATCGAAAATTTACGATCACCTTTTACCCCTTCTCTTATTATCTCTAATCCTCCCTACGGAAAACGACTTGAGGCAAATGAAGCCCTATACAGGAATCTTGGGAAATATGCGTCACGTTGCAAAAAAGCCCGTCTTTTTTTCCTGGCCTCCGATGAGCATATGGCGCAAGCCCTTGAACTTCCCTACCAAGAGAAGATCAAATGCCTGAATGGTGGCCTTCCTGTTAAATTATATGCCTGCCATTAGAGAGAGCATAAAAATTTGCTTTTGATATACCCCCTACGGAAATTAGTTGTAATATCCAATTTTCATAAATAATATGCATTTGTGGACCCTCGAGCCCAACATATGCGGATTTTGATTTCGAGCTTTGTAATTCCTTAGAGAAAATTGCTAAATGGCAGAAAAAACAGAAAAAGCAACCCCGAAAAAGCTGCGCGACGCCCGAAAAAAAGGTCAGGTAGCTAAATCCCAAGATTTTCCTGCTGCTTTCACGTTTGTTGTCTCAATCGCCGCGGCTGTCCTTGGGGGCAGTTATATCTATCAACAGCTTGCTACCTATTTTACCTATGTTTTTTCCGCACTCGGTGGACACATCGACTTGGCGGATAGTGCGGGCGGTTATTTACAACAAGCCATGCTAGTTATCATGAATTGCAGCATGCCCATCTTGGGTATCACCGCAATTGTAGGCGTATTGGTCTCCTTTCTCACGGTCGGCCCCACCTTTTCCATGGAGGCCATGAAATTTGACGTAAAGCGGCTTAATCCGATTACCAACCTCAAGAACATGTTTAAGTTCAAAACTATTTTTGAGCTTATCAAATCGATTTTGAAAATTAGCGGGGCCGTCATTCTCATCTATTCTGTTGTGCATAATAGCTTACAAGAGCTGATCTCCACAGCAGGGATGCCTCTTTTAGCCATTGTCAACGTGGTCTCCTCCTTTGTCATTCAAGTAGCCATTCGTGTAGGTATTTTTTTTCTGATAATTGCCTTGATCGATCTTGTTTATCAGAAGTATAATTTCGCTAAAGAGATGCGCATGGAAAAATTTGAGGTCAAACAAGAGTATAAAGATACGGAAGGCGATCCGCACATCAAAAGTAAGCGGCGCCAATTGACTCAAGAAATTGCGTATCAAGAGGGTCCTTCTGCTACTAAGCGTGCACGCGCAGTCATTACGAATCCGACACATATCGCTGTAGCCATCGAATACCAAGAAGAAACTGAGCCTGCTCCACGAATCGTGACTATGGGTGGCGGGCTGGTTGCCGAACAAATTATAAAAATCGCCAACGAAAGCCGAATTCCTATTATGCGAAACGTCGAACTTGCTCAAACTCTTTACCAAAAAGGCAAAATCAGCGAATACATCCCTGAGGAGACCTATCGTGCCGTAGCGGAGCTCCTCAAGTGGCTTGCAAAAATGGAAGAGAAAGAAGAAGGCGGAGAAGAGATATTGGAGATCTTTAAATGAAGAATTTTCTTGAACGCCTTAGCCGCATTTTAGGCAGCGACAAAATCCTCAACCTGATTAATCGGTCAAGCGACGTCCTCCTTGCCCTCTTTGTTATTGTGGTCATCGGGATGATCATCATCCGCGTTCCCCCCGATTTTATTGATAATTTGATCGCGATCAACCTTACGATTTCTTTCTCTGTTTTGTTGGTTGCTATCTATATTCCTAAGGCCGTTCACTTATCGATTTTCCCTTCCCTCTTGCTCTTAACCACCGTTCTTCGCTTGGGGATTGAGATTTCGGCAACGAAACAAATTTTGCTTCAAGCCAATGCGGGTCATATTATTTTTGCGTTTGGTAATTTCGTTGTCGGAGGAAACTTCGTCGTCGGTGCCATTGTCTTTCTTATTATCACAATCGTGCAGTTTATCGTCGTTATTAAGGGTGCCGAGCGGGTTGCAGAGGTCGCTGCGCGTTTTACCCTAGATGCCATGCCCGGGAAGCAGATGAGTATCGATGCCGATATGCGTAGCGGCGTTATCGATGCAAACCAAGCGAGGGAATTACGTCTTGCTCTCACGAAAGAAAGCCAACTTTACGGAGCTATGGACGGTGCGATGAAGTTCGTGAAGGGAGACGTTATCGCCGGTATCGTCATCGCTGTCATCAACATCGTAGGGGGCCTTATCATTGGGGTTTCTATGCATGGCATGTCCGCAATGCAAGCGGCTCAAATTTACACCTTACTCTCGATCGGTAGCGGCCTTGTATCTCAAATTCCTTCCCTTCTAGTCGCTTTAACTGCCGGTATCGTGACAACACGTGTTTCGAGCGAAAAGAAAGATGCGAACCTCGGTAAAGAAATTTCTATGCAGCTTTTGGGCCAACCAAAAGCTTTGATGATTTCTTCTGGTGTTTTACTCGGTATGACTTTGATCCCAGGCTTTCCTAAACTCATCTTTATCATTTTGGGTGTTGTTATAGGATCGATCAGTTTTGGTATCTGGTACAGCTCGAAAAAAGCTGCTGATAAGGCAACAGCTGGAATGACTTCCGCCTCCGTTGAAACCGAAGTCGCCGGCCATACCGTCGTCAAAGGCGGTTCTGATGAATACGCTTTGACTTTGCCGGTTATTTTAGAAGTAGGTAAGCATATTTCTTCAGTCATTAAAAAAGAAAAGGGCGGCGGCCTTTTCATCGACGAGATGATCCCGAAGATGCGCCATGCGCTCTATCAGGATCTTGGCGTACGCTTTCCCGGAGTCCACGTCCGTACCGACTCTCCAACTCTCGAATCTGATGAATATTCTATTTCTCTCAATGAAGTTCCTATCGTACGCGGCAAACTCATAGAAAATGCCATTTTGACAAATGAAAATACAGAGACACTCCATCGCTATAACATCCCCTTTACGACCTCTAAGAGTAGCCATGGACAACCTTCCATCTGGGTCGATGCTAAATACCAGGACCTCATGCAAAAGGCCGGTATTAAATTCTGGAAGGCCCTCGATGTTATGATTCTGCATCTCTCCTATTTTTACCGACAATATGCTGGTGAATTCATCGGTATTCAAGAAATTCGAGGCATTCTCGAGTTCGTCGAAAAATCCTACCCCGATCTTGTTAAAGAAGTTACCCGTCTTGTCCCCTTGCAGAAGCTCACAGAGATCTTCAAACGCCTAGTGCAAGAGCAAATCTCGATCAAAGATTTGCGAACGATCCTTGAGTCTTTAAGTGAGTGGGCCCAATCGGAAAAAGATACGGTGCTTTTAACAGAGTATGTCCGTTCTTCCCTTAAACGCTATATCAGTTACAAGTATTCGCAAGGACAATCTATTTTAGCCGTTTACCTCCTCGACCCAGAAATAGAAGATATGGTACGAGGTGCTATTAAGCAGACTTCAGCAGGCTCTTACCTCGCTTTGGATCCCGATTCGGTGCAGCTTATTTTGCACTCTATGCGTACAACTGTAGTACCAACCCCCGTGGGCGGCCAAACTCCTGTATTGCTAACTGCTATGGACGTACGGCGTTTTGTACGAAAACTGATTGAGGGTGAGTTTCCTGATATGGCTGTTGTCTCTTTCCAAGAAATTGTGCCCGAGATCCGTATTCAACCTCTTGGAAGGGTCCAGCTGACCTAACGAGGCTGTAAACGAGACTTAAAAATTTAAGGTAGAAATAGGGAAACGATGCCTGACGGTCCTATGCATGTACCCCGGATACCGGAAGCTCATGCCGATACGGCTAGAGCGCAACGTTCTGCACAGGCCCAACAGCTCGCTGGAGCTGCACTTGTACAAGTGGAAAGTCAGGAGGCTCTTGCCGAATCAGGCGAAGAGATGGTCTTTAATCCCTTTGCTATGGCGCGTCGATTTGAAACCCTCGAATCCCGTATCCGCCGAAGAGGCAAAGAAGATGAATCGGGAAAGGCGCAAAAGGAAGGCGAAAAAAAACTTCAGCACGTCGAAAAAACAGCAGCTATTGCCGAAGATTTTTCTCGAAGAAGTAATCAAGAACTCATAAGCCGGTCTCTTCTTTTACTACGTCAACGCATCTCTAAAAATGATACTGCCGAAGATGTCATCCGCAAGGTCATGGAGTTCTATCCTGACCATTCATTGGCTGATGATGCCCTCGACTTCTTAATTGAGACGGCCGATGATCCCGAAATCGCGAAGACCCTAAAAGATGCTAAAACACAATTTAATGCCTCTTTCGGTCGTGAAATTCGAGCCGGTAAAAACATCAATGAACAAGCACGTGCTTTTTCCGAACAAGGTTTGGGTAGTCCTACAGCACTTCGCGAAATGTACCGCGAGATTACCGGTACACAACGTGAACCGAATGTCCTCTTCGACCAACTCTCCTCGAGTTTCGGCTATGAAAAAATGAAAAAAGTAATCGATTTCATGCTGCACTCTCTAGGTAGTGATATCAAATCTCAAGGACCCTCCATAGAACGCGGTCAACTGCATAGATTGATGACAGAAACGCGCGTTTTACAAGCCATTTTGGGCGTATATCGCTTTTTCCGCTCACGCATGAAACTGATCGAGTTGAGCTTTTCTCGTTATGGGTTACCTTTACTCCCTCGCATTACCTTTGAATCGTTAGCTAAACTCTATATGCGGTATTTACAAGAACGTTATCCTAGTCCCGACAAGGTTCTACAAATGGCTCTTCAACTGGGGATTGCCGAAGAAATTATCGCACAGATGGTTATCTTTACCCAATTGCGCGATGCATGCCGACAGATAGCTCCACGTCTTTTCAAATCTGAACAGCACCGTCAAGATACTTTACGCTCATTCATGGAAGCCCTTGAACAGATTGAAGAGGAAATCGAAGAGGATGAAGATGATAAAGAAAAAGAAGGCAAAAAGAAAAAACTCTCATGATCACACCCTTTGAAGATCTCTTGCGGGAACTAGGCCAATCTTTAGGAATAGATCTCCATATCGACTCCCATGGTGCCTGCTGCTTACAACTTAAAGATAAATTGCGGGTTCAAATAGAGCCGGATAAAAAAGACGAGTGCATCATCTTAGCGGCTATGCTGGGAGAACTCGGTCCAGGTCGATTCCGGGAAGAGGTGTTCAAAGAGGCCCTTCGTGTAAATGCTTACAATTTGACGAATGGTCAGACGGGGGCTATTCTCGGATTTTGCGCACGACTTAACCAATTTACCTGCTATAGCACCTTGCCTTTTTATGAGCTGACAGCAGAAAAGTTAACCAACGCCTTAACCTATCTAGTTGAACAAAGCTTAGCCTGGTTTGACGCTGTTCAAAACGGTCAAACAGTACCACCCGGATTTATTCCCCGTCCCACGATGCCCACACCTTTTGGAATCCGTCCATGAAACCCGGTATCCCTCTCGAGCAACAGCTACTTGAATCGGTAGTTGGAGAGGCTTGGCGTCAAGTAGGCATTCGTCACCATCACGGTGTCAATGTATTTCTTAATGCTCTTCGCAGTGCTTCTAGTTTGGGCATTGGAGAGTTCCTGGATTTACTCCCTTTAATCGACTGGTGCAAGAAAATTGGACTCAATGTAATTCAGTTGTTGCCACTTAACGATTCGAGTTTAGATCCCAGCCCTTATAACGCTATTTCTTCCTGCGCGTTAAATCCCATTTTCTTGAAGCTCTCTGTTCTACCACATGTTCAGGAATATCCCGCTTTAATCGATGGCATGGCGGATATGACTCGGTATAATCTTCTTCCACGAGTTGCGTATAATGAAGTCTTAGCAGCGAAGATGCGCTGGCTACATGATTACTATCAGGCAATCGCTCCGCGTCTGAAACAAGATTCCGATTTTCTCCATTTCCAATCCCATTTTCGTTGGGTAGAGACCTACGCTTTATTTAAAACCCTTCTTATTTTTTATGGATATCGAGGATGGGATGATTGGCCCAAAGACATCTTAACACCCGAAAAATATCCTGATCTTTTAAAAGAATATCGCGAGGAGATAGATTTTCACACTGCATTGCAATTCTTCTGTTTCCAACAGTTGCAAGAGGTGCGTCACCATGCTGAGCGCAACAGCATTTTCCTCATGGGCGATATTCCTCTCATTATCAACCGCAACAGTGCAGATGTCTGGACTGCACCCCATTTTTTTGATCTTCTACATACTGCAGGAGCTCCTCCCGATCAATACAATGCAGACGGGCAAAATTGGGGATTCCCTCTTTTTAATTGGGAGACAATGCAAAAGGCCAATCATAGCTTCTGGTCCCAACGTCTTCAAATAGCTAGCCAATTTTTTCATCTACATCGCATCGACCATGCAGTCGGATTTTTTAGAATTTGGGGTATTCCTCTCAATCTGACTACCAAAGAGGGCTACTTCATTCCTAAAGACCCTGCTCAAGCACTGGAACAGGGAACACGTATCCTCAAATTTCTGGCATCGTCTTCTACTATGCTGCCCATAGCTGAAGATCTAGGCTCTGTCCCCGAAGAAGTGCGCAAGTGTTTAACAGAAATGGGCATTCCCGGCATTCGTGTGATCCGTTGGGAAGCGGACTGGTCACGAGATTCTAATCCCTATTTACCTCTCGACGCTTATTCCCCCCTAACTATGTCATGTGTTTCAACCCACGATAGTGAAACTCTTGGAGGGTGGTGGGAAGGCTATCCTCATGAGGCCTCTCAACTCGCTCAGCAAAAAGGATGGTCCTATGGACCTCTTTTACTTCCCGATCAACGATTTGAACTGCTCAAAGACTGTCACCATACAACTTCTCTTTTCCACATCAATCTCTTACAGGAATACCTAGCCCTTTTTCCAGAACTTATCGCTTCGCATTCTCAGGATGAGCGGATTAATGTTCCCGGTAAAATCATCCCTGCAAATTGGACCTATCGCTATCGACCCACACTTGAAACTCTCACAACGCATGAAGGACTCCTCAGTGCGATGCAATCTTTGGTGCCCAAGTGAAATTCCTCTTTTTTTTATTTTTCATCTTCCCCTTAGCCGCCTCGCAAGAAGCACTGTTTCACAGTTTGGATTCGCGTTCTGTTATTCAACAGCTCGCCTTTTATGAACTTTACCCCGATACAAAAGATGGACAAAAAGCCTGGCAACAAGCGTGGAAACTTTTAAGCCACGGGGCAGAAATTGATGAAATCCTTCCTCCTTCAGAGGGCCTCCCACTCATCGATGTGCGGGCTATTATCTCTTTGGTTACCCACCGCTCCTCTTCGCAAGATGCTCCTATCTTAACCGCTGATCAGCTTAAGCTTTTAAATGAACTCGGGAAGAAGCTTCCTAATCGCACGAAACCAGGAGCTCATGTATGGACTAAAGAAGAAGTTTTAGCCCTTCCTCCAGAGAAGATTGATTTAGCACGCGGCCTACTAATCAATCAATTCGATGCCGATCCGGATGCCAAGAAGAAAATTCTGCAATACGAAGCTATGCTCGACCTCATGGCCCTTGAGATACGTGCCTCCCTTCCCCGCAATGCTTCTCCAACAGAAAAAATAGATGCGATTAACCACTTTATTTTCGAGGAAATGCATTTCCGCTTTCCTCCTCATTCTCTCTATGCAAAAGACATCGATCTTTATACCTTCTTACCGGCTGTACTCGACAGTCGCGAAGGGGTGTGTTTAGGAGTTTCTATCCTTTACCTCTCCCTAGCCCAACGACTTGACCTCGAACTCGAAATTATTACTCCACCCGGACACATCTATTTGCGCTATAATGAGGGCGATAGATTGATCAATATTGAAACAACAGCTCGCGGCATTAATCTTCCGTCCGAAGTATATTTGGGTATTAATACACGAAGTCTTCAAGAGCGAAATATCAAAGATGTCATTGGTCTTGCTTTCATTAACCATGCTTCTGTTTTCTGGGAATTAGGCAAGTACAATGAGACCGTGACTCTTTATGAAAAAGCCCAAACCTATCTCCCCGAAGATCGTCTTTTAAAACTCTTTTTAGGCCTTAACTATCTGTTTATTGGAGAAACCAGTAAAGGACGCAAATTACTCGAAGAACTGCGCAATTTTACCTTTTCCTATGCTGTATCCCCCGAAACCATGGCCGAAGATTATTTAACCGGACGAACGGATGTTCAAGGCATCAAAAATATTTTCCTCCATGTGGATGAAACCCGTGCCTCCATTCTCGCTAAACAAGCTAAACTGCAAGAAACCTTACAGCGTTTTCCACGTTTTCGTTCGGGCCTTTTTCAATACGCGATTACATGGCTACAACTCGGCCGTCCTGCTGAAGCTTTAGAAGCACTTAACCGTTATCATCAACTCGATGCTCGCGATGCATCTATTGAATATTATCTTTCTTGCCTGCTCTTTGAACGCATGGATTATCCCCGCGCTTGGGCCCACTTTACGAGCGTAGATAAGATCCTACAAGCTCGTCATCACAATCCAAAAGCACTTCAACAACTTCGCTTGCAACTTCTGCATTTCTCCCCGCCACCCAACAAAAGCAGCCCAGCATAATGATGGCATATTTTTTTTGCTGTTTGGTATAAAGGTACACTATGTTATCGAGAGGTTAGAAGAAAAGTTTGAACTATAGGGTGGAGGCTATGTGGTTATTGGATTTCTGCTCGAGTCAACGCTTACGATGGTTTGCAGCTGTATCGATCTTGCTCCTTATTCAGTCAACAGTACACCCCGCGGAGATGTTTCTGAACGAAGTCATGCCGAAGGACGTCCAAAAAAAGACCGGCGTAGCCGATCTAAATTACAAGCAAAGGCTGGCCCTGGAAAGATGGCTCAACGACACCTTCGTACTAAAAAATCCACAAGAGAAAAAAAAGGTTGAGCAAACTATTTATCTCTCCCAAAATATAGAAAACGGAAAGAAATTAGAACTCAGCGATGGCTCGCTTTGGAAAGTAGCACCCGATGACATTGAACGGGCAGCTTTCTGGGTCATTCCTTTCCCTCTTTATTTTGTCAAAAACAATGGCCCTGATAACGCAGATTATCCGATGAAAATCGTCAATCAAAACACCGGCCTCGGCGTTAAAGTACAACAATTACGTCCCCCATCCGAAATAGAAGCGCCGCCAGAAAAATAGTTCAACAGACGTGGTGATTAAAGATCTAAAATCACCACGTCTGCTAATATATTCTCTTTCAGGGTGTTTCAAAACTTTTTTTGCGATTTTAAAACACCCTCGTAGGAATTGTGTTTCCGAGAGGATTTCACCATGACCCCACAATTCACAGATGCTGTAATGGAATCGCTCGAAAAAGCGGTTGAGTTCGCAGAAAAATTCAAGCACACGCAAGTCAGTGAAAGTCATCTACTCTGGGCCTTTTTTACAGACAATCAAGGCTATTTCTTCACACTCGCTTCTTCCTTCCATCTTGATCCTAATGCTTTAATTCCAAAACTTGAACATATCCTAGAAAAAGCTCCCCAATATACCGGCTCCCCTCAAAAACCCACTCTATCATCAGACTTACATGAGCGCATTGGCGAAGCCGCTGCAATCGCTAAAAGCTGGCAAGATGACTATGTGGGGAGCGACCACCTCTTTCTTGCCTATTGGAAACATGCAGGTGAACCATTTTCTCAATGGAAAAATAAATCACTTTCTCTTCAAGACGTCGAAAAACAGATTAAAAATATCCGAGGAGACCTCCATATGGACTCGCCATCTGCCGAAGCCAACGTAAAAGCCCTCGATAAATATTGCAAAAGTCTGACCGCTTTAGCAAAAGAAGGCAAACTCGATCCTGTGATCGGACGTGATGAAGAAATACGACGCACTATGCAAGTACTCAGTCGGCGCACCAAAAATAACCCGCTGTTGATTGGAGAACCTGGCGTAGGAAAAACGGCCATTGCCGAGGGCCTCGCCCAACGCATTATTCAAGGTGATGTGCCCGACTCTCTTAAAGGAAAAGAACTATTTGTCCTCGACATGGGAAGCTTGATTGCAGGGACAAAATACAGGGGCGAATTTGAGGAGCGCTTAAAAGGCATTCTACGTGAGATCGAAAAAGCCGAGGGTAAGATCATCCTTTTTATTGACGAAGTCCACACCCTCGTTGGTGCAGGCGCTACTGAAGGGGCTATGGATGCTGCTAACCTTCTTAAGCCCGCTCTTGCAAGAGGCACCTTACACTGTATTGGAGCTACCACCCTCAATGAATACAAAAAACATATCGAAAAGGATCCAGCTCTTGAACGTAGATTCCAGTCTGTACTCGTTCAAGAACCTTCTCTTGAAAATGCCCTTTCAATTTTGCGGGGCTTACGGGAACGTTATGAGATTTTTCATGGTGTGCGCATTACAGAAGAAGCCATCCAGGCAGCAGTCCTTCTTTCCTATCGCTACATAACTGACCGTTTTCTACCAGATAAAGCAATCGATTTGATCGATGAAGCTGCTAGTTTAATCAGAATGCAACTTGGGAGCTTGCCTCTGCCCATTGATATCAAAGAAAGAGAACTCAGTGGTTTAATCGTCAAACAAGAGGCCTTAAAACGCGAAGATTCACCTCTTGCCAAAGCAGAACTGGAAAAGCTTCATCTACAAATTGGTTCGCTTAAAGAAGATCTCCATGTTTTACGTAAGCGGTGGAATGAAGAGAAAAAGCTGATCGAAACACTTAAAGAGAAAAAAAATAATCTCGAAGCACTAAAATTTCAAGAAGAAGAAGCAGAACGCGCCTCGGATTATAACCGAGTAGCTGAGCTACGCTATAGTCAGATTCCCCTCGTGAAAAAAGAACTCGAGGAAGCGCAAACTATTCTCGGAGGTCAAGAAAATCGACTTCTCAAAGAAGAAGTAGACGAACAATTGATTGCCCATATAGTCGCTAAGTGGACAGGAATCCCCGTCCAAAAAATGCTGGAAGGGGAAAAAACTCGCTTACTTCATCTCGAAACGACTCTTGAAAAACGGGTCGTCGGCCAGCAATTTGCTGTACAAGCGGTTAGCGAAGCCATTCGCCGTTCACGAGCAGGACTCAATGATCCCGCGCGTCCCGTCGGCGTTTTTTTATTTATAGGCCCAACCGGTGTGGGTAAAACGGAACTCGCCAAAGCCCTTGCCGAACAGCTCTTTAATCAAGAAGAAGCGATTATACGCCTCGATATGTCCGAGTACATGGAAAAACATAGTGTATCCAAAATGATTGGTTCACCGCCGGGCTACGTAGGCTATGAAGAGGGAGGGCAGCTCACCGAAGCCTTGCGTAGACGCCCCTATGCAGTTGTCCTCTTTGATGAGATTGAAAAAGCCCACCCAGATGTTTTTAATATCCTCCTACAAATTTTCGATGATGGACGCATTACCGATAGTCAAGGACGTACCATCAATTGCAAGAATGCCCTCTTCATCATGACATCGAATCTAGGATCGGATCTGCTTATGGAGACAATGAGGAGCAACCCTAAAAATTGGTCTAAAGAATCAATCCTGCAAATTGTCGAGCCTGTCCTTAAAGACCATTTCCGCCCTGAATTCCTCAATCGACTTGATGATGTTCTTCCTTTTATTCCTCTACAAAAACAAGACATGGAAAAAATTGTCAGGATTCAGCTCGAGCAGGTCAGCAAGCGACTCAAAGAAAAACAGATTACTCTTGAAGAATCACCTGAAGTAATCGCTTATCTTGCAGAAAAAGGCTACGATCCTTTTTTTGGTGCGCGCCCTCTCAAACGGCTTATTCAACAAGAGCTTGTCAATCCATTAGCTAGCGCTCTTCTTGAAGGAAAATTAGAACCCCATATTCCTGTCCACCTACGCCTTACCAAAAATAAGCAAGGCATAGAGACAATAACCTATTAGAGGTTGTCCATAGTCAATGAAGATTATCTATGCCACGTAAGCCAGTAGGAAGCGTAAGCACATGAGCCTAAGAGAGCAGACCTAAGAGTAAATGTGAGAATTTTTGATGCAAGTGCAGGCCCCCATGCAGGACCACATCTGATTACAGAAAAATTTTTCTTCACTTTTGTTACTATCGTATTTCGGTCTACACTGCGATAAATTTTAGAGTCATTATCAGTAAAAGTTTGAGAACCATTTCTCTTAGACTCTTCAAAGACTCTATTAAACTCATTTATAGAAATTACCACTTGATCTCGTGTAACTCTTACTACAGGGGGTTCTGGGTTGTATCCGGCAAATTGCTGAAATGGATGCACATGCCCATCACTACGCAGATGTCTTTGCTCGCCTCGACCCTGATAATGGATTTCTCCTATACATGCTCTTAGAGGGAGAATTAAATTCTGTTCTAGATTTTCAAACCCCTCCTGGAAGTCTCGATGAAATTGTCTACCCTCTCTTAGGATTTCGCTACATCTTGTTACACATGCCCCTAAAGTCATAAGAATGGAATCCCCCTTAAATAATTAAAAAATATTTAATAAATTGATGCGAAGATCAGGATTATACCCTATTTTTACTACATACACAAAGGCTAGCTGGCCACCTAATAAGGAGCTGTTAATGAACGTTAAAATACCGGAAATTGGATTGGGAACATGGGATTTATACGGCAAAGAGTGCTCAAAACTTGTCCAACTCGCTCTTCAAATGGGCTATCGGCATATCGATACTGCCCATATATATGATAATCACGCAGCTGTCCGAAAAGGCATAGGTAATTTCGATCGTTCCCAACTCTTTATTACCTCTAAAATTTTTCTAGAGAAGCAACTCCATCTTCCTAACGTTGAAGAGTCTGTCGAAGAAGCTTGCGATCTTGCGCTGAAAGAACTCGGTATTGACTACCTCGACCTCTATTTGATTCATTGGCCTGTTGAAGGTATGCCTATGACCAAAGTATTCCAAGCTATGGAAAATCTTCAGCGTAAGGGAAAAATTCTCCAAGTAGGCGTAAGTAATTTCACTATCCATCATCTAGAAGATCTACGGCAGGCCCAGTGTTATCCGACTGTCAACCAGGTTGAGTTCCATCCCTATCTTTACCAGAAAGATCTCCTCGAGTACTGCAACACCCATAAAATCCAAATTGTTGCTTATCGTCCCTTTGGAATGGGCGCTTTGTTACACGATCCTCTCTTAGAAAAGATTGGACTTGCCCATCAGAAGACACCCTCTCAAGTCATTTTACGCTGGTTGATGCAAAAAAATATCATCGCAATACCCAAATCTTCCTCAGAAAATCACCTTAAAGAAAACCTCGATCTATCTGATTTCTCCTTGCATAAAGCAGAAATAGAGCAGATAGATGCTCTCAATAAAAACCAGAGGTTCTGTATGCCTGAATCCACAGTCTTTAATTATTGAGATTCTATAAAAAAATAAATGACTTATTTTTTATTACTTTTTTGAAAGTTGGTGGAAAATAGTTCGAGGAAAGGACATAAAGAACAACATCGAAAGAAATGACCTCTTAATTTCTCAAGAGGTCCAAATAGAGGTAGGATTATCTGTTATTCACTATTACATAAGCTGTAAAAAAAGCTGTAGCTCCCACAAGAGCTAGAGGGATGCCATGAGCAATAGCTGTAACTAAACTATTTGATCCCCGTCTCAAAACCGTGAAGCTGTGATGAACTTCAAATTGATTATTTCCTAAATCTCTTGTCATTCTTGTTACGTCTCTAATTGCATTTCTTTGTCTGCCCTCTTCTAGAGCCGCGTGATAATTCTCATTTGGTACCCTAGTTTGGTTTCTTAGACTAGTTATCAAAAGTCCTCCATCCATAGATGGTTCTTCAGCTTGCATATAGTGATCTCTTCCAATGGATTCTTCAACCCTATTTCCAATTTCTTCCACTAAGGCTTGATAACGATCTCCTGCTGCTCTTATAGTCATTTATTACCCTCTTATTTATTAGTTTATTTCAACACTTTTAATTATATATAAATTAATGTTGATCACCATGATTAAAAAAAATAATTATTGAACAAAAAAATCTATCCACAAAACCTCAGTATATCCAAGTTTAAGAAGCAGCAAAGAGGAAAAGACCTCTTAATTTCTCAAGAGGTCCAAATAGAGGTCGGATTATCTGTTATTCATCATTACATAAGCTGTAAAAAAAGCTGTAGCTCCCACAAGAGCTAGAGGAATGCCATGAGCAACAGCTGTAACTAAACTATTTGATCCCCATCTCATAACTGAGAAGCTTTCCCGAACTTCTCGATCATTTCCAAACTCCATTGCAATTCTCATTACATCTCTAGTTGCATGTCTTTGTCTGCCCTCTTCAAGAGCTGTGCGAAAATTCTCATTGGGTATCCTAGTTCCGTTTCTTGTAGTAGTTCTGAAACGTCCTACATGCCTAGCTGATGATTCAACTTGTACATATTCATCTATTCCGATGGATGCATCAACCCTATTTCCAATTTCTTCGACTAAGGCTTCATAACGATCTACTGCTGCTCTTATAGTCATTTATTACTCTCTTATTTATTAATTTTATTTCAACAAGTTTAATTATATATAAATTAATATTAAATTAGAATAATTAAAAAAATAATTATTAAACAAAAAAAAGCTATCTAAAACCTTAGTATATCCGAGTTTAAGAAGCAGCAAAGAGGAAAAAGACCTCTTAATTCTAAAAGGTCTACGAAGAGAGAGCACTATCTGTTATTCGTTAATACATAAGCTGTAAAAAAAGCTGAAACTCCCATAAGAGCTAGAGGGATCCCATGAGAAATCGCTCTAACTAAGCGTTCTGAGCCAGGCCTTCTAACAGTGAAACTTAGATGAGCCACTTCATGTTCTCCCCTAACCTCACTTCTTCTAGTTAATCCTCTACCAAGAGTATTCCTTTCCCTAGCTTCATCCAACACTTCTTGAAACTCGTGGTCAACTATTCGAATTCCATTTCTTCTAGTAGTTACTCTTGTAGTAGTTACTAATGGCTCCCCAGCCCTACTTATTGACCAATCTTGTACATACTTATCTGTTCCAATCGTTTCTCCAAGTCTATTTTCAATTGTTCCAACTAATTCTTGATAACGAACCGTTGCTGCACCTATAGTCATTTTTACCTTTATTTTTAATTTATTAAAAACCCTTATTAATTATTAATAAATTAATATTAAATCACAATAATTAAAAAATAACTATTTAGAAATGAGATTCAATGTGATTGGTAATGATTTTTTTAAAGCAGGGCAAGTTAGCGAAAAAATTCACGAAATTGATCTTGCAGGGAGGCGGGAACAATTTCCTCAATACCATCTCGGTCATACATGAGGAAATAGGTACAGGCTATCATAATACCAAAAGCGGGGCTGAAGAGAGCTGCCAGTAAAGCAATTGCACATGCCGCAGAACGCTTACAAGAGAGCCACGATTTTTTTTGCAATTTTACACATCTTTTTAATCGGCCCATACTGAGATAAGAAGCCAGTACGGCAAATATAAAAAGAATAAATGCATACATTCCCCAGGCAATATCAAAAATTAAGAGCGCTCCAAAAAAAAGTCGGGAAAGAAAAGAGGAGAGAAAACTTTTCTTTTCTTGGGAAGGAAGAGGCGGGCAAACAGAGGCCTGCGCGTTAACTCTATCTCCACCATGCGACGTGTGCTCGTGAAGTGTTTTTTTCAGTCCTGAAATATCGTATATTGCCATTGCAACCTATCTCACGAAAAGTGGGGTGAGATCCGTTTAGTATTTATGTTTGATCTTATTTAGACCATTAAGGGCCGCAATCCTGTAGCCCTCTGCATAGGTAGGGTAGTTAAATACTTGATCGATGAAATAATCGATTTTTGCATGAAAACTCATTGCTACTTGGCCTATGTGAATAACTTCTGTCGCCTCGCGACCTATAATATGAATCCCGAGAATTTCTAACGTTTCAGCATGAAAGAGAATTTTAAACATCCCTGCATCGTTGCCCTTTATCTGATTCCGAGCGATCTCGTAATAGTGGGCTCGACCGACTTCATAATGAAAGCCTAAAATTTGCAACTCTTCTTCAGTATAACCACATGAAGAAATTTCTGGAATTGTATAAATCCCAATTGGGTAAAACGCGGGAAAGTGATGCGTTTTAGCGCCAAATGCATGCCTTGCGGCTAATCTTCCTTGTTCCATACTAGTCGATGCGAGTGCGGGTGGACCGATTACGTCTCCTGCTGCATAAATATGCGATACGGCAGTTTGAAAAAGTGCGTTAACCGGAATATACCCTCGTGAATCGATAGAAACTCCAGCATTTTCGATATGTAGGGAGGTAATGTTTGCCTCCCGACCCAAAGCATAGAGCATGGCTTGAGCTTCTAGATAAGTTCCATCCACGAAATCAACCCGGACGCCCCCTTCAACCTTCTTCTCGATCTTTTTAGGTTCTTTATTACCAACAACGCGCAATCCTATAATTGATAGAGCTTTTTCCAGATGAACACCAATCTCGCGATCGAGAAAAGGCAGAAGACGATCACGCTTGTCGGCGACGGTTACTTCTGTGCCAAGCGCAGCAAAAAAGCTTGCATATTCCGTCCCTATAATCCCGCCGCCTAAGACAAGAAGTGTCTTTGGGACAAATCCAATTGTCAATAATCGCGTTGAATCTAGAACAGTATCCTGATCAAAAGGCACATGGATCGGATTGCGTGGACGAGACCCTGTAGCGATTAAAAAGACGCTACCTTTAATTCGTCCTATCGCTTGCTTAAAGTTATCCAAAATAACGATTTGATGGGGACTATCGAAGCACGCTGTTCCCGAGATAACTTGAATTTTATTTTTTTCAAACTGTCGGTGCAGATTCTTCCGTTGCTCGTCTAAGACTTTGTGCAAACGAAAATTCAAATCAGAAATGGATGTCTCTTTTTCTGCCCCTTCTTTTCCATAATAACTTCTTTGGTAGAAATCGGTCAGATCGAGGATGGCTTCACGTAAGGATTTCGAAGGGATAGTACCACTATTGAGTGATACACCACCCGGATGTTCGTCCTGCTCAACGACCACGACGCTTTTTCCGAGCTTAGCAGCTTGTATAGCTGCTTTTTGCCCTGCAGGTCCTGATCCAATGACGACAAAATCTGCGTAAAGTTCGGTAAGCATTCTTTCCTTGTATTCAAAAATTTATTTAACTCTCTGAATATTCTTGTTCAATAAGAAACCGCGTGTTAACCTTTCGCATCTATAATACGGAGTCAAACTATGTCCAAACGATGTCAAGTCACCGGTAAGGTGCCTGTGAAGGGCAAGAGCTACGCTATCCGCGGTATCGCCAAAAAGAAAAAAGGTATCGGTCTAAAAGTTACCGGTGTTAAACGCCGCCGATTTTTGCCTAATTTAGTCAAAAAACGTTTTTGGTTTGCTGATGAGAACCGCTTTGTTACCATCCGCCTTGCTACAAGTGCCATGCGGACAATTGATAAAGTAGGTCTTTCAACCGTTATCCGCGAAATGCGTGCTGCAGGCCAACATATCTAAAAGTACGTTCTTAGAGGGTGTTCTAAAAGCAGTTTTAGAACGCACTCTAAGAAAATGTATCAAGGTAAATTTAACTCGATTTTCTGACCTTTTTGAGTAGATTTCGAATTCAAAATGGCTAGGTAATATCAACTCGTTAATTACCCAACCATTTTGAATTCGAAAAGATGCTAAAAATCTTCTGAAAAGCGACGAAATTACTTTTAATACACCCTCTAAGCTATACACAAAAGTTACTAGATTTCTCCTAATCTCGTGCTTGGCTGGCAGCTTTTTCTGGGCCGGTCATTGGTCTCTTTCTTCATCTTTACCCACTTTTCCCACTGCACAACATCCTGTAGTCTTTTATACGAATCAGACAGGATGCAACCTTCACCTTCTATTTCTCCAAGCCTTAGCCCAAGCTAAGGACTCTATTTACCTAGAAGTGTATGCGATAACAGATCCTAACGTCATTCAACTTCTGCAAGCTAAAGTAGCACAAGGGCTTTCTGTATCGATCCTCACTGACAAAAAAGCATCGCCAGGACTTAAAAAAAAACTTAAATCTCCTCCCTATTTACATTTTTACAAAGGTCGCGGTCTTATGCATCGAAAGATCGTTGTGATTGACCATCAATTAACCTTATTAGGTTCAACAAATTTTACACCCCCTTCGTTGACTCTTCATGACAATTTTGCCCTAGCTATAAGCGATGAACAGGTAGCATTTTTTTTCGAACACGAAGCGGAAGAGATGCGGCATTTCTGCCTGAACCAGCAGCAGCTAGATACATGGAAACTCCCCAAAAATGGAAAACAAGCACGCAAAGCTATTGTCGATGAATTAGCCAAAGCGAATCACTCGATACAAGTGGCGATGTTCACTCTAACGGACTCCTCCTTAAGCCATGCTCTAATTGCGGCCCACAATCGAGGCATTAAGGTACAAGTCTCTTTAGATTATTATACAGCTGGAGGCTCTTCAAAAAAAATTGTCGAAGAGCTTCTTCAAGCCGGAATATCTGTACATACGAGTAGGGGAGCTCAATTATTCCATCATAAATGGGCGCTAATCGACGAGACAACGCTGATTACAGGCTCGACTAATTGGACTAAAAGCGCCTTCACCCATAATTATGACGATTTTATTATTGTTCACGACTTGACAGAGCAACAACGAAAGCTAATGCGTAGCTTATGGCGCACGATTGCGAATAATACTCAGCAAGAGTCTCTACCAAAATCTTTTTTTTAGAATTAGGTTTTTGTCGATTTCTCCAGTTTATTTAGCGATAATGGAATCTAATGAGTATCAAAATCACAAAAGAAGTAATTTCAAATTAAAAGAGCATTGGAGTTCAGTGCATATGTTCGACAAAATTCTTTCAATTGCTTTCACACTTTTTCTCCTTATGGACTCAATTGGAAATATTCCCATCTATTTAGCTGTATTAAAAAATTGCCCCCCTTCGCAGCACAAAAAAATCATTTTGCGTGAACTTTTAATTGCCTTAGCCGTCATCCTCGGTTTTGCTTTCGTAGGAAACTATATTTTAAATATTTTATACGTAAAGCAATACACAGTGATGCTTTCCGGTGGGATTATTCTCTTTATAATTGCTCTACGTATGATCTTCCCTCCTGCAGATGAAAAGGGGTACTTTTCAAAAGATAAAGATCCTCTCATCGTCCCTTTAGCTGTGCCTCTTGTGGCGGGGCCGGCAGTACTGGCTTCTGTCATGCTTTACACGTACGAATCACTTGAGACAATTGTAATTATAGGAGGGATTTTACTCGCTTGGATCGTGACAGCGCTTATTCTTGTATCAGCTGCTTCTCTTAAAAAACTTCTTAAGGAACGTGGTATTCTTACACTCGAAAAGCTGATGGGGCTTCTTTTAACCCTTATGGCTGTTCAGATGTTCATGCAAGGAATTACCGCGTATCATAAATCCCTTCTGTAGGCTTTTTTTGTATGAAAAATCTACGAGGGGTCCTTTGCTATGAGGGAACCCATTATTTAGGTTGGCAAAAGACTCGGGAAGGTCCAAGCATTGAAGGTGAGCTCGAAAAAGCCCTGCAAATTCTCTTGCGCCATCCTGTCGAATTACAAGCTGCAAGTCGTACAGATGCTGGCGTCCATGCTAAGGGTCAAGTTTTCAATTTTTTTACGAGTAATGAGGAAATCGGCCTTAACCGTCTTTGTAGAGGGGCTAATGCTCTTTTACCCCGTGATATTCAAATCTTAGCTCTTGAAGAAACTTCTAATAACTTTCATCCCACCCTCGATGCAACGGGAAAAGAGTACACCTACGAAATCTGTACCGACCCTATACAACTCCCCTTCTTACGGTTTCACTCTTGGCACTTTCCTTATTCCTTAGACATCGATGCCATGCAATCGGCTTCTCAAGCTTTAATTGGCACTCATGACTTCACATCATTCTGTAATGATTTTTCTCTTCTTAAACCTAACCCGCGCTGTTCCATAAAAACCATAACCTTTCAACCATTAGGTGAAAGCCGCATGAAAATTCTCGTTCAAGGTAATCGCTTTTTGTATAAAATGATGCGCAATTTGGCCGGTAGCCTTGTCTATGTGGGGTGTGGTAAAATTTCTTCAAGCTCCATGGTCGATATCCTACATGCAAAAGATCGACGCCTTGCTGGAGTAACGGCTCCGGCTCACGGCCTTTATTTACAAAATGTGTTTTATGAATCTATCTAGAAATGACCCTTGCTGGTGCGGTAGCGGCCAAAAATGGAAGAAATGCCATTATCCTGAATTAGGTCCGAATATCGAACCTTCTTCTGCTCGCCATTATTTTAAAAAATGGAAAATTCTCCTTAAAACACCCGAACAGATCGCAGGCATTCGTCGTGCTTGTCGTCTGACTGCTTGGATTCTTCAAGAGACTTGCAAACAAGCGAAAGAGGGTGTCACGACAGAAGAACTCAATACAATTGCTCATCGCCTCCACATTGAGAACAAGGCCTCCCCTGCTCCCTTAGGTTATGGCAATCCCCCTTATCCAAAAAGCATCTGCACCTCTTTAAATGAGGTCATCTGTCATGGTATCCCCGACCAAAGACCTTTAAAAAAAGGAGATATCGTCAATATTGATGTATCTGCCTACTTTGAGGGATATTTTGGCGATTCTAGCGCGATGGTCATGATTGGTGAAGTGAGCGAAGAAAAAAAACGGGTTGTCGATGTAGCGCGAGAAAGTCTTTACCGTTCGATCGCCATATTAAAACCTGGTATCCTCCTCTCCGCTATCGGCCAGACAATTGAAGAGTATGCATCTTCTCACAATTGTTCTGTCGTCAACCAATTTGTCGGCCATGGCATTGGAGTGCACTTTCACGAGGCTCCCGATGTGCCTCATCATTACAACGATCTACAAATCCCTTTAGTCGAAGGAATGACCTTTACGATAGAACCCATGATCAATGCTGGTGTCCGTACCGCTGTTTTTGATGCCGATGGTTGGACGGCAAGAACGGCAGATGGACTACCCAGTGCCCAGTGGGAACACACAATTCTTATCACACGCAATGGTCATGAAATTCTAACTGAATGGGAATAGAGCAAAACTTTAGAAAGACCTCTTTGAAAACACGCTCTTTAAGCAATGAATTCAAAGTTGAGATTGCTAGAAGCCAATGAAGTGTTTTTTACACGTTTTTTTCTTACACGTGGAGTTACAGTCACGGGAGTAGGGAAAAGATCGGTTTGAATCGCTTCGTTTTTCTTTTTGACATTTCTCTTTTTAGGAGTCGGGTACTGCACGTGTTCTTCTAAAAGCTGAATATGCTTTTCTTGAAGATCGTGCTCTTCCTCGGCTTCTCCTAAAGCTTGTATCAGTTGCGCAATCTGCTCCGTCTTTTCTGCCTCAGCTTCTTCTTGCTCACGCTTTATCACTAAAAGATCGCCTTCGATAGAAAACATTTGTTGCCTTAGCCGATGCAAAGTATCCGCTTTTTCTGCGAATTGTTTACGTAGCTGTCGATAATCAAATTGAAGAGGGTGGTTCGCTATTTGCTCTTGTAATTGCTCAAATTGCTCATCTTTTTCTGCGAGCAGCTCTTGCTTTTCCTCACTTTCTTCTAAAAGACGGGCAACCAAGGCTTCACTTCCCGCTAGACAACTTCTTAGAACTTCGATTTCTCGATCTTTTTCCGCTTCTCTTTCAGACGTTGTGGTTTCAGCTAATGTTGAAAAACGAAAGCCTGTAATGCTGGGAAAGCGCCCAACGCAAGGAAATATAAAATTTAGAGAACTACTTACAATGGAAAAAGGAGTATCGAAAGGGGTTTTATCCTCCTGAGAAAGCTCTTCAATTTTTTTTTCTTTTTGTGGCACCAGTAGGAGAAAAGCCATTACAGAAGTGCTAATAGTAAGCATTAGGCAGCAAAAAATAAGAGTCGTTACGGGCACCTTATTTCCTACGCCTACTAATAGGACAGTTACGCAGACTAAAACTAAAACGATTAAACTCCAGCGACGCATTGCATCATTCCCCCCGCTAATGCTGATTGAAATAGTTTCCTGATTTTTTCGCTAGAGAAATAAAATGTTTCTAATTCGGTTAGACAAAAAACAATTTGTGGAAGTAAAAAAAGAAAATCGTTTTAAAAAGAAGCACTAATCACTTGGGAATTTAAGCCCGAGTTGATCTCTTCGATCTCTTAGAGGCGGGTGGTTTTACACTAGAATCTGTATCTGACAAAATAGCACTCTTACCTGAATGCAATGACGCAGAAGCACGCTTCTTGGAATGTTTTTGTGAAGGCATTTCTATGGGAGCTTTGGTTGTGGATGTCTCTAACAGAGTACTGCTACTACTACTCGATGCAGTCGCTGTAGCGACCGGAATACTTGACGAACTACTACTACTGCTACTAGATGCACTAGCTGTAACAACAGAAGCTGCTGGCGAACTACAACTCCTAATGCTATCAGATATACTCCCTGTAAACACAGGAACTTTCGACGAACTACTGCTAACACCACTTAGTGTGCAACAAAGATCATAGATAAAAATATCTTCACCTTCAATGACCACTCTGGCCTTTCTAGGAAACTTCCCTGAAAAAGTATGGATGTAACTTTCATCATTGCGAAATAAAACAATTTTATCTGGAGCAGGAAGGCATTTATCTGGATCGTCAAGGCTTTCGAGTTTCAATACCCAATGGCTCTGAGGATACTTAGTCAAATCAGTATTGAAATAAGGCTGGCCATTCATAAAGATCATTCCAAAACCTATAGGGGTTGTCCCTTTTTTTAGGATTTCCCAATAGAAATAATCCTTAAATAGAGAATGACGAAGAGCCTCTTCTGGGGTAATTCGATCGCGATAAGCATTCATTTTATCAATAAGATCTACGAACTGATCAATTGTATCTGCATCAATGCCTGGCCAACATTTCCTCAACTCATCTTGAAGATGTTCCACTAAGCGATCAGTAGGTCGACAAGGCGCTTTATCTTTCTGTAAGAGAGAATAGTGACCATCTTCCATCTTCTTAAAACTTTGTGAGGCGAGACTACTTTTATCAAGCCACTCGGCAGGAGGCATTCCGCGTAGGGAACAGATCTTTTCCATATGGTCTTGCGACGTATCAGAATCATAAAGTGGAAGCCCAGTAGCCAGTTCAGCAAGTACACATCCGGCACTCCACATATCAATTTCACATGATCCCTTCAATTTCAGGGAAATTTCAGGAGACCTGTAATGCAGAGCTTGCAATAGATGGGAGGGCATTTCCGACGCCTTTTGCGCAAGCCCAAAATCAAGTATTTTTAGTTTTGTAGATGCAATATCGAAAATCATATTTTCCGGCTTTAAATCGGCATGTACAACTTCATTTTTTTTAAAAATATCTAATGCCAATATCAACTGCATTCCAATCGTCATCAAATGGGGCCATTCAAAATATTCTTTCATGGATAATTTGAGGTCCGGAGTGCAATCGAGAAAGGTTTTATAAAGATCAGCTTTACCTAAGTTTTCTAATACAAGCACTTTCTCCGTCTTATTGACATCAAAAGAATCTAATAGAGAAGGCACATAAGGAATTTCCTTTTTTCCCATTTCCCTTAAAAAATCTGCCTCTACGGATAGACCACGATAATTCCCTAAGTTATTTTTGTCATCTTTGCGAGAGCGGTTGCATTTTAGAACGACGCTCTTCCCTGTTGCAAGCTCGATAGCATCAAAAACTTGTGATTGTGTTCCTGCACCTAGTTGCATAAGAGTTTTGTATTTTGGAATGCGTTGAGCTGGAGGAAGGACTAAGGGATATACGAACTTGGATGGCCCAACGTTGTAAAAATCTAGGCTATCTTCTGCCGAGGGCTCTCCTTTTTCGTGCTTGAGTGAAGGATTGAGAGAAGTAGATGCAACTGGTGCTTTAAGAGCTAATAAACTGGCAGCCGCAATAGCTGCAGCTGCTGCCTCTTGAACTGAGGGCAGGCCGGTTGGAACATGTGCAGCTGCACCACTTGCTAATGTTTCTGAAACAGTCCCCGTACTAACATGCAAAACCATATACCCTCTTAGTCCAGAACGGAATCTCTTCTCGATCGTTTAAGCGCTGATTCATCAGCAGGCTTACCTGCTTGGACTGGACCAGCACCTAGCTGAAGATCAGCCGATGCCCGTTTTCGCGTGGATGTTGAGGCGGAAGTACTGGAGGTGGCTGTTGCCGTTGACAAGGTTCGACTATCTTTGCTTACAGAGACTACCTCTCTAGTACCTGTCTCTTCTGTTATCGTGGTTAAAGCAAGAGGATGATGCGTTGAAGAGCTGCTACCGCTTGAAGCAACAACTGTTGCAGGAGCTATTCTCGCGCTCGCGCTACTCGTAGATGAATCCGATTTTTTTGCAGATGAAGAAATTACCGCGGCACTCTTACTAGATGCCGCCTCAGTCAATGTGGACTTAGACGAAGCACTGCTACTACTCGATGAAGGGGCTCCACTTACTGTAGGTGTTACTTTATCCCAACGAACTGTAATCATTTTTTCGCCAAAGATTTTTCTAGAGTGCGTATAGCAATTGGTTTTAGCAGAGGGAAGTGGACCTTCTTTATCATAATAAACAAAGTCATAGGTATCTTTGTGATCAGCTGTTCGTCTTGCGCAATAGACAAAACGAGAAGTGTTTGTTAGGTCAATACAAGTAAATGGTTGTACGGCTCCAGGAAAAGAGAGGGTAAAAACATTTATTGGCGTAGGATCTTTTTTTATAAATTCCCAAAATAAATAATTTCTAAAAAAAGGATGATTCATAGCCTGTTCGGGAGTGATACGACCTTTATAACGGGTCATTCTTTCAATAAGATCAGCTAGTTGGTCCACTAACCCAGACTCTAAGCTCCATCTTCTTTTTATGTCTTGCTTAAGACAATCCATTAGGCAGTCTGCTGGTCGATAAGGGTCTCCACCATCGACTCGAAGGGCATAGTTTCCATCTTCCATCTTCACAAACCACTTATTCGCGACCCTACTTTTTTCGAGCCATTCGGTGGGAGGAATTCCTCGAAGATAGCAGACTTTATTTATGTAATCTCTGTCATCATTAGCAGATCTGAAAAGAGGAACTCCTAAAACAAGCTCTGCAAGAATACATCCTACACTCCACATATCAATTGGATAACCACCACCCAATTCAAGATGTATTTCTGGAGACCTATACCATAGGGTCTGCAAATTATCTTTAGGCATTTGACTAGCTAACTGAGCAATCCCAAAATCCAATATCTTCAGTGTTGAACTATTTGATTGATAAATCATGTTCTCAGGTTTCAAATCACAGTGAACAATCCCAGCTTGTTTAAAACCAGATAAGGCCCTCAGTGCCTGGTATCCAATGCTTACTATATCTAACCATCTGTAAGGGGCATGTTGCAGGGTGTTCTTAGCAATAGTTTTTCTAAGATTAATCGGACCTAAGTTTTCTAATACAAGCACTCTTTCCTTAGTATTGACATCAAAAATACCTAGAAGAGTAGGAGCGTAAACATTTTGAAAAATCTCCATTTTTTTTAATACTGCCGCTTCTATACACATGCTCCAGTATTGCTCTTCATAACCTTCATCAACCTCTTTGCGACGATTGCATTTAAGAATTACACTTTTTTTTGTTGCGTGGTCGGTTGCTTCAAACACTTGCGACTGTGTCCCCTCTCCAATTTTTGCGCCGGTCAGGTATTGGGGTATGCGTTTTGCTGGTGGTAAAACTTTGGGATAGACCCACTTGTGAGGACCAACACTGTAAATCTCCGAATCAGGCTCACTCGCAGCTTGATCCACTTTGCTAACGGATGAAAAAGTAGCAGAAGTAGCTGGGTCTTTGGGATCAAGTGCAGGTGTTGATAAGGCAACAACAGCAGTCTTTTCCACCAACGATTGCGCTTCCAAAGAAGATGCCCCTTTCACTAGGGCCCCTCCGACCTTGTGAAAAGCTGACACTCCGCCTTTTTCCGATAAAATTCCTGCACCAAGACCTAACGCCATAAACCCCTTACTATTAGTAGATAAATAAAATTGCAATTATTATAACAAATGAATATTATAATTACTATTATATAAGAAATTTTATTATATATGATTATAACTTAGATATTTATTAATAATAAGTATTTAACTTTTTTGTAAACTTTAATTTTTAATCCAAAGATTAAAATGTTTGCTTTCTGAAGGGGCTGCTCGATAAGGACGAGCAGCTACTAAGAGGATCTTTTAGGCGGGATTTCTTCGTGTTTTTTTAAGGGGCGAGGCTCGACTTATAAGTTGCCCTTTTCTACCTCCACTTCTATGCGTTTGCGTTTGTAATGCTGCTGACGCACGTTTACGGGTAGGTCTGGATGAAATTGCACGGGGAAGTGCTGTTGCCGTTGCGAATGTTGAAGGGCTACTACTGAAAGATACTGAAGTCGCAGCCGCTTCTGCTGCTTTTTTTGCCGGAGGAAGTAGAAGTAGGGGTAAAGAGCTACTGCTACTACTGCTACTCGACGCCGCTGGATCTACGGGGGGAGGTGAAGAGCTACTACTGCTGCTACTTGAAGTAGTTGTGCTCTCGCCTGAAAAAAGACTTTTTTCATAAATATGATCGCTATCTACATCTAATTTTGCTCGGTGACTAAAAACACATCTATCCTCACGTAATTTGGCGTTATCTTTACCATAAAAAACCACCTTGTAAGAACATTCGTCTTTCTCTTTTGGTAATAACCAATGGCTTCGTGTGTACTTATCTAAATTAACTCCAAAATAAGGTTCCAGGCTATCTCTGACAAAGATATCAAAAGCATGAATAGAAGAAGGTTTTGCTACCGCTACTTCCCAGAAAAGATATTTTGCAAATAGAGGGTGTTGAAGAGCATCTTTTGGAGTAATGCGGTCCTTATAAGTTGTCATTTTACCGATAAGATCCACTAATTGATGAAGTTCTTCTTTTGGATGGTCCGGCCTCTGTTTTTTAAAAATTTCTGTGATAGTCCTAACGAAGCGATCGGCTGGGCGACAAGGTTCTGCAGCTTTTTGGATTAAATAATATTGGCCATCTTCCATCTTTTTAAATAACGGTCTCCTTTTTTTAGAAGACTTTTCAGGAACCTTATCAGTGGAGTGCATTAACCATTCATGTGGAGGCATTCCTCGGATATTAACGATATTGGTCATGTGCAGATCCTCTTGCTCTTCGCAGCTTAGGCCCGAGTTCTCAACTATCTCCTTTCTTGTGTTTATGATACTTTCTCCAGCTACCAATTCTGCAATTATAAAACCTAAGCTCCACATATCAACAGATTGGGAACCGCCACGACATAAGGTCATTTCGGGAGATCGATAGGAAATAGTTTGTACGTAAAGATCTTCGGGTAAGGATAGTTTGTGGTAAGCATGACCAAAATCGATAACCTTTAAATGCATATTTTCGAGATTAAATATCAAATTTTCTGGCTTAAGGTCACAATGCACGATTTTTTCTTTCTCAAAATGATCCAAAGCTAGCAGTACTTGCATGGTAATGCTAAGAATATGTGCCATTGTCAATGACTTATGACAAGAGCTTTGGGAGGCACAGTGTGCATCGAAAACATTCTTGCCTAATTTTTCCATTACGAGAACTCTTTCCGAGGAATTAACATCAAAAGCATCCAAAAGCGTGGGAACATATGGGCACTTGGCTAATTGCTTTAATAATATCTCTTCCTTGAGTAGTTCATGGTAATGATATTGAAACTCCTTATCAAATTTTTGCCATCGATTGCACTTAAGAGCGACTTTCTTTTGGGTTGCGCATTCAATGCCTTCAAAAACCTGAGATTGTGTTCCGTAACCTATTAAAGAGTGTGTATTATACTTAGCCACTCTTACGGAATGCTCTGAACTAATCGGATAAACCAGTTTGTGAGGTTCAACCCTAAAAAGAGCTTCTTGAGCTTTAGAAGTCATACCTTTTAACTGTGAAGGATCAAGTGTATAAGAAGGTATTGATTCTCCAATTCTTGGTTCTTCAACCAGTACCGCCTTAGCTATTGAAGGGGCTCGTGAAACTGTAGATCCTACTGATACATGTTGAGACTCTCGTTGTATCTGTCCTTCCATTATTCCTGTTACTCTTGCAACCATAACGACCTAATATAGTTATTTTATTTTAGAAAAATTAATCATGGCCTAAGATTTTCTTCGATCTTTTAGTAGACTCCAGGCCAGCACCCTCTTCAGAACGGGCATAGGATTGATCAGCGTCTTCTTCTACCACCGCAGATGGGCGTTTTCGTGTAGGCACAGATGGTGTCGCGCTTGCCATCGCCCTCCGGGCCTCACTGGGCAGTGCAGCAATTGTCATCGCCCTCACTAGGCTGCTGCTGCTAGAAGAAGTAGCTGTTGCTATTGCTGCGGGGTGATAGCTGAGGAGTGCAGACACGTCCTTACTACCGGTACTACTCGAAAAGCTTGGAGGAGCTACTGCTGCAGAACTGCTACTTGCGGGCGCTCTTCTGACCACTGGAAGAGCTATTAGCGAACTGCCCTCAATTGAAAAATCGGTAAATTTTATCTGGTCATCGCTGATTATAATCCTAGCAGTTTTGGGAAATCGCACGCGATGGTGGTTCAATTCAGTGCCATCTCTCATGTGATACTTAACAGCGTATCGAGCATCACTTCTCGGATTAGGTAAAAACCACCGGTCTTGAAACTCTTGGTCTAAGTTAACAGAAATAGAAGGAAAACAAGGGTATCGTGGATCCTTTTCTAAGATAACATCATCACTTTCTTCATTTTCCTCAGCAATCGTTATACTATGAAACTGATTGGGTGTTCCGGTTTTGACTATTTGCCAGAAAATATTTTTTTTTATGAATAGAGGGTGTTGGAGAGCTTTTTCGGGAGTAATGCGGCCCTCATAAGTTGTCATTTTGCCGATTAGATCCGCTAAATGATGAATTTCTTCTCGGTGGTTAGGCCACTGTTTTTTGAAAATACCTGTGATATGACTAACGAAGTGATTTATTGGACGACCAGGTTTTGCACCTTTTTCGATTAAATAATATTGGCCATCTTCCATCTTTTTAAATAACGGCTTTATAGAACTCTTCTTACAACTTTTTTTAGGAGATCGCATTAACCATTCATCGGGAGGCATTCCCAGTAGGTTAACGATATTCCTCATATGTAGGTCCTCTTCCTCATCTGTAAGAAGAGGAGTATTCAGCTCCTTTCTTGTGTTTATGATCTCTTCTCCAGCCACCAACTCAGCAATTATAAAACCTAAGCTCCACATATCGACAGCTTCGGTACCACCTATGCGTAAGGTTATTTCGGGAGATCGATACCAAATAGTTTGCGCTTCCGTATCTTTAGGTATAGGTAATTTGCCGTAGGCACAACCAAAATCTACCACTTTCAAACGCATACTTTCGGGATCAAATATTAAATTTTCTGGCTTAAGGTCACTATGCGCGATTTTTTCTTTCTTAAAAAAATCCAAAGCTAGCAATCCCTCCCTGGCGATATTTAGAATATGTACCATTGTTAATGGCTTATAAGATGAATGTTCAGGATTGCCGAATGTATTGAAAAGATTATCGCCTAATTTTTCCATTACGAGAACTCTTTCCCCGGGACTTAGATCAAAAGCATCCAAAACTCGGGGAACATAGGGACAATGGGACAATTTTCTTAATAAGAGCTCTTCGGAGATTTGTATCATGTAAAATTTCTGATCAGAATATCTACTTCGACTGCACTTGAGCGCAACTTTTCTTCCAGTTGCGCAGTCAATCCCTTCAAAAACCTTTGCTTGTGATCCCTCACCTAACAAGGTTCCCGTCTCATACGTTGCCACCCTTGCTGAAAGGTCCGAATTAAAGGGGAAGATCCATTGGTTAGGTCCTATATCGAAAAAATCTTCTGGTTTCTCGGAAGGAATATTCTCTAGTTGTGAAGGGGCTAGACTACAAGAAGACGTTGATTGGCTAATCCTTGCTTCTGCACCTAGTATATCCTTAGCTATTGAAGGAACTCGTAAGGGTGAGGATCCTGATGATAGATGTGGATCCAGCCTTTGCATCTGCCCTTCTGCCGCCCCCGCTACTCTTGAAACCATTGCGACCTATCCAATCAAATGAATTTGTTTACCTAATTTTAAGAAAAATCAATCCTTGCCGAAATCTTTCTTCGACCTTTTAGCAGAGGAGACATCGTGGCCTCCTCCATCTTCAGAATCTGTAGCGGATCGATGAGCGTCAGCTTCTAGAGCCCCTGAAGCACGTTTTCGTACACTTCCGGATGGAGTGGCACTGGGGGGCGCTGTTGCAGTTGCTGCAGGGTGATCGCTTGGAAGCGTAGACCCACTTCTACTACCTAAGCTACTTGAAAAGCTTGGTGGAGCTGCGTCGACAAGACAACTGCTTAAGGAGACTTTACTGACCGAGGGGATATTTATTAATGGACTGCCAGCTATTGCAAGATCCATAAATTTTATTTGGTCACCATCGATTATGATCCGAGCTTTTTTTGGAAATCTCAGGTTAAGGTGACACACATCTTTAGCATCTCTCATATGATACTTAACAGCATATCGACCATAACTTGCCTTAAATGGAAGAAACCAATGGCTTTGTGGAAACTTTTCTAAGTCAATATGACTAATTACTTCATCTTGATTTTCATCTTCCACGCCAATAGTAATGGCCCGAAAAAAATTAGATTTTTCTGTTTTTGCTATTTCCCAAAAAATATAGTTATTGAATAGAGGGTGCTGAATTGCCTCTTCAGGTGTGATGCGGTTTTCGTAAGAAGTCATTCGATCAATGAGGTCACCAAAATGATCAATTTCTTCTAATAATGCCGTAGCATGTCCTTCAGCTCCATAAGGAGTGGGCAACCAATGTTGTTGCGCAATTTTTTTTACACATCCAATTAAACAATCGGTAGGACGTAGCGGAGGAACTCCTGGCAAACAAAGGGCATAAGCACCATCTGTCATTTTTTTAAAGCAATGGTGAGCCTCTTCACTGCTACCTAACCATTTTTCTGGTGGCATTCCTCGTACGTGCGCAATCTGGGCTAAACGCAGTTGTTCCTCTGGAATACCTTTCATTTTAGGAATTGTATCGGGTAAAATTTCTTCGCGAATTGTAGCAAGTTTAGCCAATATTATCCCCGCACTCCACATGTCGATCGCATAGTCATATGTATAATCTTTAGGCCTTAGAATTGCTTCCGGAGATTTATATAAAGGAGATTGCCCTACCTGGTCCTTTAGATAGGGACCGAGTTCAGAAATTGTACGCGCTTTACCAAAATCGATTATCATCATTCTCATAGAATCTGAATCAAAATATATGTCCGCCGGTTTAAGATCGGTATGGATAATTTTTGATTGTTTCAAATTTCTTAATGCAAATAACATTTGCATGGCAAAGCTCAGAACACGATGGGAAGGAAACCTATTTCGCTCTTTGGCTAAATACCCTTCCAACAGATCTCTAGTCGAAACTCCTGTTTCGCAAGCTGTAGCAGGCAGGAGCCGAGATACTACTGGAGGTGCACTCCTTGCTATTGCTCCGCCTGGCGCTCTCTTAACCGGAATAATTAATTTTTGCGCGGATAATAACTGCGTCATCCTATCTGCGATGTCTGTTGCTGGCAATGTTGAAGCTACCAATGGCTGTGGAAGTAAAGTTGTTATTTCGCTTGGCACTCCTGCCCCTACATGTGAAACCATAAAAAAATTCCTTAAATAATTTATTAAACGTAATTAAATTACTAATATTATATATAAATAATGTTATTAATAATACGTAAATTTAATTAACTTAATTTAATTAAAGCAATTCAATTATTATATATAAAAACTTTTGCTATTATTTTTTAAAAATTAAAAGAATTTATTATAATTAAAATTATCATTAAACTTTAATTAGCAAAAGAATCATAAGGATGGCAACAGAGTATGTAATCTCTGACAATAATTAATGTCAGGAATCACATACTCTCTGCTCACTTTGAATAATTACGAGGCAGGCACATCGTCTTGTGGCATTTTTTTTGCTCGTTTATCCGCTCTCACTATCGCGTCTTCTTCAGAATCTACTATAGGGCTTCTTCTTTCTGATTCTAATGTAACGGATGCGCGTTTTCGAGTTGAACGCCGAGACTGTGAAGGCACTGCGAAAGCACTAGCAGCTGCGGGAGCTATAGCTGCATCTTCAGGCTTGCCCCTGAGGAGGCTGAGCACCTTTGGATCTTTTGAACTACTACTACTAGAAACGGTTGCTGTTGCTGTTGCTGTTGCTGTTGCAGCAGAATCGGTAGGAAAAGACGGCAAAACAGGCTTAACAGGAAGGGGTGTCACGAGTGAAGAGCTGCAAGTAGTAGAAACTTCTGCGACTAAAGGGCTGGTGGTACCCGTGGGTAAAGTTGCAGGAGAAGCAGCAGGAGGGGGAAGGCTAACAGGATCTAATTTTCTAAGATCAACATGATGGAAACCAGCTTCATCAATGAGAATCCTCGCTCTATCCGAAATCCTACATTCTTCACTCTCCATGAATTTCCCATTCTTCATATACAAAAAAACTGAACAGGAAAGATCGGGATTAAACTTAGGTAAAAACCAATGCTTTTCTGGATATTTTTCTAAATCAATCTGAAAATATTTTTCACCTTTAACAAAAAAGGCAATTGAATTGAAAGGAACGCTTTCACTTTGTTTCATCGCTACCTCCCAAAAGAGATAATTATTGAATAAAGGATGTTCAATGGCTTCTTCAGGAGTAATGCGATTTTCATATGAAGTCATTTGACTAATAAGATCAGCAAAATCCTCTGCTTCTGCGATAAATTCAGGTGGATTTTTGTCTTTCTCCCATTCAGGATTACGCCAATGTGTAAGGGCCTTATTTTTCAATTGTTCGGCCAAACTATCAGTTGGACGGTAAGCAGGTTCTCCTGGTAAGGACAGCACATGAATTCCATCGTCCCTTTTCTTAAAGCAATGATGCGCGACGGCGCTACTATTGAGCCATGTTTCAGGGGGCATTCCACGTAGTTTGGCGATGTTTGCCATTTGCACATGCTCCTCCGGAATACCTTTTAATTCAGCTAGTGGCCACGGTGTGGCACGTTTCCCTAATACAACCTCCGAAAGTAATATCCCTGTACTCCACATATCGATAGCGTAATCATACGTATGATCCTTAGGCTTAAGAATAACCTCAGGAGATCTATAGAGAGTCGTTTGCATTTCGTATTTTTCTGCTATTTTTTGCAATATAGAAATATTAAGGGCTTGGCCAAAATCGATCACTTTAACTTTCATCGAGCTGGTATCTAAATTTGTATTTTCCGGTTTAATATCTGTGTGGACAATTCCTAATTCCTTGAAGCTCTTTAATGCAAACAATATTTGCATTGTAATGCTTAAAACATGGAAACGAGGCAGACCATTTTTGAACCCCAATGAATAGGTAGTATACAAATCTGGACAATTCAATTTCTCTAGGACTAGCACTCCTTCCCTAACATTTACATCAAAAGCTTCAAAGTAACGGGGTATATAGACGATAGCTTGCATTGCTTTTAACATTCTTGCTTCTCTGCAAAGATCCACATAATGCGCTTTGTGGAACTCATCCATTTCTGGTGGGCGATTGCATTTCACAGCGAATACTTCTTTTGATGCTATCATCTCAACTTGAAAAACACGAGATTGGGTTCCCTTTCCAATGAGCGAAATCACTTTATAGCGAGGGACTCTCGACCCATCTTCAACCATAGGAAATATGCATTTATCTACATCCACAGAATACGTGTATACGGGAAGAGTAGCTTGTGGAGTCTCAGCGACAGGAGCTGCTAAAGAAGGAGTGACTAAAGCTGTTGCACTAGGTGCTCCCGCGCCGACTTGTAAAACCATAATATCTCTGAAATTAAATTTATTAAAAATAAGTAAATTATTAGTATTATAAACGAATTATATTAATAATAATATAATATTCTAATAAATATTAATTAAATTGAAAAAGGTATAGAAGAAATAGTTTGAATCCCTTGTTTTGCACAATTTAAAAAAATTTTAAAAACACAAAACTATTCTTCAGAAAATATATAATTAAATTTTTAATTATAAGATTAGAATCAATATATACAGATTCCTTTATTGGTATTAGAAATATCAGGCTCGGCTAAGAGGAAGCTCGATCCTCTTTTGGCCTTTTTGATCGTTTATCACCTGCCGAACCCTCTTCTGCACTTATAGAGCTGACGCTATTTGGAGATAAAGCTGCAGATGGTCGTTTACGCAAAACCTGTGATGAGGGCAGATGACTTAAGTTACTCCCCGCTCCTTTTAGAGTACTAGATGAGGATTTTTCATGAGCCGAGCTAGTGCTGCTAATCGAGGACATGGCAAATTGCGCAAGAAATTGCCTTTCAGAAGGACTGCTACAGGATGAAGTAGCCTCATGGGAGATTGCTACAAAGGGAGGGGGTTCAGGCGAAAGGCCTTGTTCATAAACGTAGGGATGAATGTCGAGTACATTATAGCGTATTTCCAAATGGGCTCTTCGTTCAATTTCCAAAGTAATCTTTCTGAGGACGTTGCGTCCTTTATAAAAAATGCATTTATAACGATCCGCTAGGCCTTTATCTTTATGCAATAACCAACGGCTTTTAGGATGATTTTCGAAATTAACATGTAAAAAGGGGAGCTCCGGATCAATAAGAAATACACACATACGAGTTATCGGGCTGTTGCCTATTTTACTTATTTCCCAGTATAGGTAATTTTCAAATAGAGGATGTTCAATGGCTTGAAGAGGATGAATTCTATCTTTATAAGCCGTCATTTTATCGATTAGATCTGTTAAGTGTACAAGCTCTGTAGGATAGAGGTGACTTGGCCAACGTTCCTTTAACCTAGCAGTTAAATCTCCTACTAACTGGTCGGGTGGTCGGTAAAGTCTTCCATCAGCACTTTCAAGATAATAATGTCCGTTAGATAATTTGATAAAAGCCTTTGAAGCAGTTGGACTTTTATTTAAGTACTCCGAAGGTGGTAATCCGCGTAACTCGGCAATAGCTTTTATCTGATTTTTTCCATCTCCCGAACCCGTTCTGATGAAAGGATGACCTATTGCAAGCTCTGCAATTATAGCTCCTACACTCCACATATCTGCCTTACAATCAACATCCAATCTAAGAGCTACCTCTGGAGCACTATATGCATCGACGTGCACGTTTTCTTTAAGCGAGGATGATAGAGTTTTTCCTCGAGTAAAACCTGTGATTTTGAGTTGCATTGCAGAATCCAAAGACAATTTCTTAGGTTTAAGATTGCCGTGAATAACTCCTTTTTGTTGAAACAGACGTAAGGCATTCAACAATTGAAAGGCGATATTTATAAAATGTGGCCACATGAAAGGCCTAGCATCACTAAAGCGTCGATCTAGGAAGTTATCGCGTTCCAAATGTTCGAGCACAAGAACTCGTTCTTGATCATTAGCATAGAATCCGTCGAGCACCGAAGGAGTAAAAGAGTTTGGTTCTAGTCTCCTTAATAAGACTTCTTCTGTAAGCAAACCTTGGCAACTATTAACATAATTCTCATCAATTTCTCTTCTTCGATTGCATTTCAGCGCCACCGTTTTTCCGTTTGCAAGATCATTTGCAGCAAAAACCTGAGCGTGGCTTCCGCTTCCTATTAGTGAGAGGGCGTGATAACAAAGGGCTCTTTTTCCTGAACCCGGTTCCATTTTGTAAATATCTCTATCTGCACTTACGCTAAAAATAGGTGGAGTATGCAACGAAGGCAAATGTGGAAATCTACTAGGTGTCAACTGTGCAATTTTTGCAGCTGGCTCTTCAACTACGCACACACTCGCGGTTATAGGGGATTGTATCCGGCTCTGTTGATCTTCCACTCCCTTTTTAGGGGATGATGTTGCTGATGCCGTAACAACAGATGTCGAAGTGGGCAAGCTCGTGATAGAAGAAACCATAAAGTTCTAAGCGGTGTTTTAAAAGTAATTTTTTTGACGTTTTTTTACATTTTTTTCAATCTTTTCATTCTTGAAAAATCGCCTTTTAAACCCTTTAAAGTAGCTGTGCTAGCACTCTCTAACACTTGGGATGCGCGTTTACGGGATTCGGAGGAAATGTCCTTACCGGAAGCCAAAGATGATCCTCTTCCTTTGCTACGGAGGAGAACTTTGGTGGATGAAGGTAACTGTCTGGTGCTTTTAAAGCTGCTGGTAGAAATGGCAAGATCTGCTAGAGAATGCAACATGGATTGCCTTTCGGAATTTATAGTATATTTCCAAGGTGATGCACAACTACTGCTGGATGAAGAGGCTATTGAAGATAGAATTCTTAGTTGGGCGACTTGCTTATACTTGAAAGGATGAATATCGAGTAAGGGATTGCCATCACTATCACTTCGCAGTTCTAAAAGGGCCCGTGATGGGATGTGTAATTGCTCTGTTTTAAGAATAGTGGCGCCATTGTACAAAATAACATTATAGAGAGAAGTTTTATTTTCACAGTTGTGTAATAACCAGGAGCTTTGAGGATATCGCCTAAAATCGACATCTATAAAAAACTTAGAAAAAATATTTTCCCCATGAATCCCTGGTTTAACAATAGATATACATACACGTGTTATTGGACTTTCTTTTACCTTACGAATTTGCAGAAAAACATACTTATCAAATAAGGGATGGGCAATTGCTTCTAGTGGAGAGATCCTTTTTTGATAAGATGTCATTTTATCTATCAGGTCTATTAAGTGATGGCGTTCTTCGGCAAGTGTACAGCGCGACCAACGTTCTTCGATATTCTTTCTTAGATATTCCCCTAAACTATCGACAGGACGATGATGTTTCGGATCATGAGCTAAAAGAGAATAATGCCCGTCTGAACTTTTCACGAAAAATTGAGGTGTCACCATACTTTTATCAAGCCATTCTTTAGGTGGTAATCCTCGACTTATGGCAATCACCTTTATAGGGTTTTCGCATTTTTCCAAACGTTCTTGGATAAGAGTCTGTCCTGTTGCAAGGTCTGTCAGGATCAGACCTGTGCTCCATACATCTACAGAGCTATCAGACGGCAAATTAAGACATGCTTCCGGTGCGCTATAAGCGTTTAACCCTTCACTTGCTTTTGGAAGGTATGACTTCCTTTGTGCGCGCTCAAAACCCACGAATTTGAGTTGCATAGAGGGGTCTAATGACAATTTTTTAGGCTTAAGATCCGCATGAATAATTCCCTTCTCTTGAAAACAATACAAAGCATGCAAGGACTGAAATGCGATGCTTACTAATTGTGGCCATTGTAATTGCCATGTAACATTAAATCTTGTTTGAACGTTGTAACGAGGTTCTAAACGATCCAACACGAGAACACGCTGTTGAGAATTAGCATAAAAGTAGTCCTTAATTACAGGAGCATAATGGCTATCTTTCAGCTTTCTTAAAATGGAAGCTTCTCTTTCTATGCGCACACAGCTTATGGAATTTCTAGGATCGTGTTGCAAACGATTCGTTTTGAGGATCACTATTTCTTTTGTTTTAAGATCCAAAGCTTCAAAGGCGCTTACATCCCCTCCCCCTTCACCCATTTTGAACGTTTTGTAGCGAGCTTCTGAAACATTTGATTCTGCGTCTACTTTGTAGACATAAACGCAGGGACCTACAGGATTATCTACATTTACTTCAGCAGAAATTTGCGAAAATACACTAGGCTGACTCTTAGCTGTTGCAGCACCGCCTAATTCCTCTTCCCTATCCGTTCTTGGAGAACCTACAGGACTTAACATAGAAACTGGTAGTCGTGGAAGCATATCCACCCATTCTTCATCACTAATTCCTGAGGGGGCAGAGACAATAGAAGAAGTTCCAGAAGAACTTGAAGAGGGCCTTCGATTCTCCTCTTTGCCTCCTGACCGAGAGAGTTCTGAAGAGAGTGACGTTAGAACATCGGGTAGCGGTGTCGATGAGCTCGCAACACGTGAAACCATAAGAGCTCCTTAAATGTGTATTACATCTTTTTAGTTCTTTTACTTCTACCTGAACGCTCTGGTGTCTTTGAGGTAGTAACTGCACTCTGCAGCGCTTGAGAAGAACGCTTCCCTAGAGATGTGGACAACGGAGTGCTGCTTGATGGTAAAGAAGGCCCTATTTCTTTGCTGCCTAAGGGTGGTTTTATTAAAGGTTTTACCCCTGATGTGCGTTTGTTACTCCGAGTAGAAGAAACTGAACCACCTGTTAAAGATTGCTGCTTAGTTCCGCTAGAAGAGTCTACAAGCGATAGCGAATGACTACTAGTGGAAGTAGTTGCAGAAGACGTGCTAGGAGGAAAAAATTCTCGAGAATCTTTCTTATATACAACATAAGAAACCTGGAGACTATGATTTCCTGCGCTATCGCTTCCCACTTCTAAAATAGCCCTAGGCCCAATGGATAGTTCATTTGTTATAATGTGAGAATGTTTGTTGTAGAACCTCAATTTGTAGCGAGTTGTTTGGCTTTCACAATTATGAAATAACCAGCGGCTTTTAGGATGCTGAGAAAAATCAATGTTTAAAAAAAGATGGTCAGATTTTGCTCGCCAATGCTTACAGGGATTTACAAATGATATGAACAAATTGGTTACAGGGTTTTTTCCTGTCTGGCTTATTTGCCAGAAAACATAATTATCAAATAAAGGATGATGTAGGGCTTGCATGGGTGTAATCCTTTTTTGATACGATGTCATTTTATTGATCAAGTCGATAAATTGGTGGAGTTCTTCGGGAAATGTCTCATTCGACCAACGATCCTTGATCACATCTGTTATACACTCCACGAAGCGATCGACGGGACGATCCAATTTACCTCTATCATCTAAAAAAGAATAATGCCCATCGGTGCCTTTAATAAAAAATTGGGTTGTAATACTACTTGCGTCAAGCCATTCCTTAGGTGGCACTCCTCTGCATTTTGTAATAGTTCTTATCGGGTTTTCACCTACCGAACTCGATTGCGCAAGAATTTGTCCTGCAGCAAGGTCGGTTATGATCCGACCTGCACTCCATACATCTTCGGCGCTACCTGAACGCAATTTAAGGCATGTTTCAGGTGCGCTATAGATATTCAAGAGCGAACTGGCTTTGGGTGCACAAGAAGTATAAGCTCTCCTAAAATCTTCTACCTTTAGTTGCATGGACTCATCAATGGACAATTTTTCAGGGCTGAGATTGTCATGAACAATCCCTTTTTCTCTAAAATGATTTAAAGCATTCAGCATCTGGAAGGTCACGCTGATGAGCTGAGACCAGCATGGTCGTTTAGCGTCGTTAAATCTATGGTTCAAGAAATTATGAGTTTTGAAACGCTCTAATACAAGAACAGATTGTTCAGAATTGGCCTTAAAAACGTCGTGAATTAAAGGTGTGAAATAATTATTTCTCAGTTTTTTTAAGATCGCAATTTCATTATCTAAAAGCGCACAACTCAATGAATGTCCCGGATCGGATTTTGGTCGATTGGTTTTAAGGGTCACTACTTCGTGTGTTGCAAGGTTCTCAGCTTCAAAAGAGAGTAAGCCCTCATCTGAGTCACTTAAAGCCAGAATTTTATAGCACGCTGCTAACCCTCCATTCATTCTATAGACATAACTGTGTGGACGTAGATCATAAAAGCCATTAGGGGCTTGTAAAGGTGCTGGGGTGCAAATAGGAATGGGGGCCAATGCGGCTTGACGAAGATCTAACTCCAATTCGTTATCCGCCTCGCCCCATAGAGGACTTTGTAGTGCAGCAGGTAAGGGGGGCAACATACTCATCCAACTTTCATCATCACCACCTTCTGCTGCAGCCGAGGCAATAGAAGAAGATCCTGAAGAAATTGAAGAAGATCTTGTGTTCACTTCTTCCGTTACAGGTTTAGGTAGTCTGGTAGGTTCAATATTTAGAATGTCTGGTATTGAAGTAAACGAACTACGAACAGATGAACCCATAAAACTCCTGAAATATTTAGAGACTATCCTAGTCGATAGAAAAGAGGAGCTATTATAGACACTAGTGGTCAAGAAGAAAAGCTCAGCCTTTCTTCCTCACATTTTTTTTGTTCCCTTAGCACCTCGAGGTGGTTCAATTCCACTGCTCATACTGAGCGTGCTTCCAGCTGTTGTAGAGGAACGTTTTCGCAGAGCTTGCCCAGATACTCTACTGCTAGAGGACAAAGAAGATCGCTGTGGGTGGGGACTTGGAACTGGTTGTGGCCCTGATGTTGCGCTGGCGGCACTGCTACTGCTGCTGCTGCTCGAAGAATTTGAAGTAGTGGCTAAAGTTTGTGATTTAGAGCTGCTCCTGAGAACCATTGAAAATTTTGAGGGCGCACTAGAGGCACTACTTGAGGAAGAAGCTGCAGAAGAGGCGGATACAGAGGAAAGCATTCCCATATTGCTAGCTTGGCTATAGGTGACAGGATTAATATCGAGTTTATGCTTTCCTCTTTCATTTGTACTGACTTGTAAAATGGCCCGAGGCGGTAAGTACAAATTCTTTGTTTTAAGCGGTCTGCTTCCTTCACATAGTGTGACCATGTAACGAGATGTCTGATTTTCACAATTATGTAAGAACCAACGGCTATCTGGAGACCGCATAAAATCGACACTCACAAAACGATATTTAGGATTTTGAACTGAGTGGATACAAGGTTTAACAAGCGATATGAACAAATGCGTTATGGAACTTTTTTTTATCTTACTGATCTGCCAAAAAATATAATTATTAAATAAAGGGTGCGCTACTGCTTGTAAAGGTGTGATCCTTTTTTGATAAGATGTCATTCTATCGATAAGGTTTATCAAATATTGACGTTCTTCGGGAAATTCATTTTTAGGAGTCCAACGTCTCTCTATATGATCTGTTAAATATTGAACGTATCGATCCGAAGGATGCTCCAATCCTCTCTCATCATAGGCAAAAGACTGACCATCTGCAGATTTGAGAAAAAATTGCGAGGCGATACTACTTTTATCTAACCATTCCGCAGGTGGCATTCCCCTATATTTGGTAATAGCGGTAATCGGGTTTCCACCTTTGAAATCGGAAAAAATAAGAGCCTTGCCTGTCGCAAGCTCAGCAATAATCTGACCTGCACTCCATGTATCTTCTGGACAACCTGAACGCATTTTAAGACACGTTTCGGGTGCACTATAGCTATTCCACTGATATTTATCTGGTATCTCCGGAACTGTATATGCTTGATCGAAACCCACTATTTTTAATTGTCCGGATTGATCTAAGTATAATTTTTTAGTTTGAAGGTTATTGTGAACAAGACCTTTTTCTTTAAAATAATGTAAGAAATTCACTACCTGAAAAGCAATGTTGAGAAGATCGGTCCATTCGAAAGGATTAGTCCCCTTAAATCTTTGGTCTATACGATTCCGACTTTCTAAATGTTCCAGTACAAGAACGCGTTGTTGAGCATTCGCACAAAAAAAGTTACGAAATAAAGGTGCAAAATAATTATCTTTCAGCTTCATTAAGACTGAGGCTTCTCTATTTATACCTATACAACTCGCTAAAGATTTGGGATCAGATTGTAGACGATTGGTTTTGAGCATCAACATTTCATTTGTCCGACAGTCGATAGCTTCATAAGAGAGTAAATCACCTTCTGAATCCATCAGGTGGCGAGTTTGATACTGAACTTCTAGATCACCTGCAGCATTCCTTTTATAAACAAAATCAAACGGACGAACGTAATAATGTCCTTTATCAATCCCTGCATCGGAAGATTTAGGTGAGGATACATCTGGTGAGATCTGTGGGCCTCTAGTAGGGAATAATTCCCATCCTTTATTTTCATCTTCAGAAACTAAAACATGTCGCTTTGGGGAAGATAAAGGAGAAAGGAAATCCATCCAACTGTCATCATCGTCTTGTAATGAAGGTGCGGTTGCTGCAGCAGCCATAAGAGAAGATGATGATGAAGCTCCTGAACTATCTTCCTTTCGTTTTGGTCTAGGGAGTTCTTGACTCGCGGGCGCTAGACCCTCTGCTACCAACGCTTGGGAACTGGCAACACGAGAAACCATACGCACTCCTAAAAAGGATTTTATAAAATTATGTTTTCAGAAGATTTTGATCGAAAACGGGTAATATTCTATAGGAATTTCAGATTAATCCACTAACACACCGTTGCATCTGTTTAAGGCGTTTTTGATCGTTACTTCGAGGCAGGTCGCGACTAAGGGTAGTTTGTAAGGATGCAGATGAGCGCTTACCTAAAGATATGGGTGGTGATGCACCACGTGAGCTTGAAGTCGATACTCCACTTTCTGTTCTAGTAGGCGTTGCCTGTATTGATGGTGTTGCCATGGGTGGGCGGCTTCCGCTACTACTTGAAGATGCTGCAGCTTGCGCAAGAGTATCCAAGCCCAAACTCCTGCTCGAGTCAGCGGCACTCATTCCTGAACTACTACTGCTTGATGCAAAATTCCCGGAACCCGTCGAGGTAGGTGTAGGGTCGGGGTCTTCTCCATAGTCGAGAGGAACCACATCGAACTTATCCTCATTCTTTTTGTTACTACGTATTTCTATAATAGCCCGAGAATTGAGGCGCAGTTTATTCTTCTGGATGATTTTTTCTCCGTTATAAAATACACAATGGTAATCTTGGCTCGATTCTGTTTGTGTAGGCAATAGCCAGCGGCTAGTAGGATAGCGGGTAAGATCCACTTCTAAGCAAGTAGGCTTACTGACAAGATGCTGTATGGATAACCGAGTTATAAGAGTTGGTCCTCTCTTGCTTACTTCCCAGTAAACATAATTTTTAAATAGAGGATGGTGAATCGCTTTCCAAGGATTGATCCTCTTTTCATAAGAAGTCATTCGATCAATGAGATCTATCAAAAGGGCACGCTCAGATGGAAATGGTTCTTTGGTCCAACGGCTCATGACCTTCTCTGTCAGGTGTTCAACGAGTCGATCCTTAGGACGATGCAGTTTTCCATCATCATCTACTAAAGAATAGGCCCCATCCTCTTCCTTGACAAAGGCTAATGATCTGACGCTACTTTTATCCAACCATCTAGCTGGGGGTAATCCACGTAATTTGGCAATAGCTCTTATAGGATTTATTCCAGGCCCTGTCGGTAGTAGGGGCTTTCCTGTAACAAGCTGCGCAATTATACTCCCGACTGCCCACATATCCACAGCATTACTGGAAACCAATTTGAGACAGGTTTCCGGTGCTTTATAGGCATCCATTTCTAATTCATCTTGTGGCAAACAAGTGTACATTTGGCCTCGTTCAAAATCGGTAACCTTAAGTTGCATGCAGGGGTCTAAGGACAATTTTTCAAGGGAGAGGTTGCAGTGAACGACTTTTTTCTGTTCAAAATAATGCAAAGCATTAACCAACTGGAATGCAATAGAAATAATATGTCCCCATTCAATTGGGCGACTTTTAAATCGACTGTCAAGAAAGCTCTCTTTTTTAAAACGTTCAAGTACTAGAACACGCTGCTGATCATTAGCATAAAAAGAATCAATGATGGCTGGTGTAAAAGGATTTTTCTCTAACTTTTTCAAAACAGAGCTTTCATTCTCGATACGTCCATAACTACTTGAATATTGGGGATCAACTTCTGCGAAATTGCATTTCAGTGTCACCTTTTTCTTCGTTATAAGATCTGTAGCGTCAAAAACATGTACTCCAGTTTCAGAACTTCTCAATGTTCCAGTCCTGTAGCGTTCTTCTATAGAATCTGTCGATGGGTTTCTTTTATAAACACCATTATAGGGACGTATACAATAACAACGATTCTCTTGATGCTGGAATATATAAGGTTGGGCTCCTGTAATTTTCCCTCTTTGTATAGAAGACATAGTAGACTCTCCAGCAGGTACTTCATCCCATTGAGGCACACAAAAGCGATCCGCCACTCTACCCGAACGAGCTGATGGTGAATCTGCATGAAGGACTAAAGAAGGTTGGACGGCAGTTACTGGCGGCAGCGAGGCAGAGGAACTTGAAAGACTTGAAACCATAAAACGCTCCTAATAAGGTTCTCAAAATAACTTCCTACTCTCTTGTTAGCTTTGCGAAAGAAGAGCGAGAATTCTTGACATCACCAAAAATCCGCGATGGTACTGGTTAAGGCTAAAGTGTTCATTAGGCGCATGAATATCGTCTTCATTGGTAGCCGTTCCAATCAAAGCCATTTCAGCGCCTGTGGCAGCAGCAAGATCTGCAACTATAGGTACAGAAGCGGAACTCAAGATTAAACTACATTCCTTACCAAACACCTCTTTATAGGCCTCTTTAGAGGTAGAGACTATGCGACTCTTAGAAGATGTGTAAGCAGGAAGACCACCCGCATGAATTTCGTATTTCATCTCGATGCCTTTCGGTAACATCCGGCGACAGTGCTCGATAACGCGCTTAGCTATGGTATCAGGATCTTGTTTAGGCACTAAGCGACAGGAAATTTTTGCAGAGGCAGAAGAGGGTATAACGGTTTTAAAGCCACTTCCAGTATAGCCTCCCCACATCCCATTGATTTCGAGTGTTGGCCGTATCCAATTGGATTCATGCACACTGTAACCAGCTTCTCCTCCAAAAGCACGAATACCAAATTGTTTCTCGCAATGGTGCCTATCGAAAGTATGATCGAGCACACTCCAATCTTCTATCGATAAACCTGTAACTTCATCATAAAAACCTGGAACAGCAACACGTCCATTCTCCCAAAGATTGGCTAACAAGGTGACAAGAACTTGATTGGGATTAAGAGCAATTCCACCAAACACACCAGAGTGCAGGTCAATTTTTGAGTTGTGCAGCGAAATTTCCATAGTCGTCATGCCACGAACGCCTAATGTTACAGCGGGTGTATCGGCATGAGGAACTCCCGAATCGATAACTAAACAATAATCAGCTGACAGACTTTTCTTTTTCTCCACGAGAACTTTCGATGTTCCTACACTGCCGCACTCTTCTTCTCCTTCAATAAAGAGTTTCAGATTCAATCGATGCTGCTTAGCGAGGTCCATATAGGCGCGCAAGGCGCTAAGGGTGTAGGAAAGCTGTCCTTTGTTATCGGAGGCTCCGCGTGCATAGACACAATTATCACGAATGGTAGGTTCAAAGGGAGGACTCTGCCACAATTCTAAGGGGTCGACAGGCTGCACATCATAATGGTTATAGAGAAGCAATGTAGGCCGTGAAGGTCCCGCTTCTAAATGAGTAGCAAAAATGACAGGATAACGACTAGTGGGCCAGACCTCTACCGCGAATCCTCTCTCTTTTAAATAATCAGATAACCACGTCATACATGCATGCACATCTTTGGAATAGGCGGGATCAGTGCTGATGCTAGGAAATCTAAGAAGAGTGAAATAGTCTTCGAGCAAATCGTTTTTGTTTTGACTAAACCACTGTTTATAGTCGTTCAATTTGAGCATATATTCCCTTCATTTTTTTGAGGACATATTGACACACAAGCGATGCATTATTCGCAATGCTTGATGTGTTATTTCCCAAATCGTTATACTAATTTGTTTTTTACAAAAACGGTTCAAAATGCCGCTCACAAAAACCAACGATATCGAGACCTATTATGAAATCGAGGGAGAGGGACATCCTCTACTTTTGATTAGCGGGCTCAATTGCGATCATGAAATTCTTTGGCAAAAAGTTAAAACAGCACTCGTAGAAGACCATCAAGTGATTACGTATGCTCCTCGCGGGGTAGCCCCATCCTCTACGCCTACCACGCCTTATACCATGGAAATGATGGCGGATGATGCAGCTGCACTTTTGACAAATTTAGGAATTTCGAGCGCGCATGTTTTAGGTTATTCCATGGGGGGAATGGTGGCACAAGCATTGGCCATCTACCACCAAGACAAAGTCGATAACCTTGTGCTCGCGGCAACAACTGCTAAAATCAATGCTCTTAATCGCATTGTGTGCGAAGGCTGTAAAAAACTTCTGAATAGTGGTTTCCCACGTGAAGAGGCCAGTGCCGTCATGTTGCCTTGGCTCTTCTCGAACACATTTTTGACAACACTTTTAGAAGGCAAATTAAGCAGTCCGATGCCCAAACTTCAACCTATTATGCCGCAAAGTGTGCATGGTCTAATTTATCAACTCGATGCACTTGCTGCTTTTGATAGACGGGAATCTCTCGGCAATATATCCATGCCCACGCTCATCATCACAGGGGAAAAAGACCTTCTTATGCCCGTTGAAGATGCACAAGAATTACAGAACTTAATCCCCGATTCGCGTCTTGTTGCCATTCCGCATGCTGGTCATCTGCTTATTCATGAAAAGCCTGATCTCTTTTTACAAATGGTATCCGCCTTTATGAAAAGCACACTCTAGAGAGCGTTAGAATAAGGAACGATTGCGCTCGATCATATAATCGGTCACTTCTTGCATTTTCTGGTTGAAAGAATCATACGCCAAGTCTTCATGTATCTCGACCTCTCGAAAAAACCGACCCGCAAAAGTGGCAGCTTTGAGTGCAGTATTGGCTCCTAAACCCCGAAAAAAACTTCCTGTTGCCGCAGCATCACCAATGAGAATTGCAGAATATTCTCTATTGAAAAACGCGTCGGATCGCTGTAAAAGCACCTCAATATTCTCGAAGAGTTGCCCTTGACCATCTGCAAGCTTATTCGCATCTTCCTGCCAACCAAAATCTCGTATGGCGCCACAGAAATCCCCTAACGAATTTGAGGGCCCCTGTAAACAAACAACGCTTCCCCCATCGAATTCACTTCTTTTCCCATGAATATCGCCGTTTTTTAAATCAGGCGTGAAGTGAATGGTTCCTAAGTCCTCTTCCAATGAACCAAAAACCGCTAGCGCCCCTCTAGCTTGGCCGATACAAGAAGTTTTAATATGGAGGCAGTCTCGTAAATGGCTGTGGGCACCATCTGCAGCGACAAGAAAATCGTAGGATAGGACTTTTTCTTCTCCTTCGATTTGCACAACGATGGCATGATCACATAGTTCTAAAAATTCGCCGTGAATTTTTTGGATTCCCAATAGCTCTACTTTTTTCCCAAGGGCCTTTTCTAAATTCTTCAGTTGTAAAAAAGCGACCTTTCTCTCAGGAGTAATTTCTCCCATGTACATGTGTTCAACATGTACTTCCCATTTTTCTAAAAGAGCTAAAGAGGAATCCAGAAGGTAGGTGCCTTGATTGCGCGTATAATCCTTGCGTTTTTCGACAATGATGACATCAGCTCCACTATAATACGCTTCTATCGCCGTAGCCAGCCCGCCAGGACCCCCACCTATAACGACAACAGTGGTAGCGCCAAGTGAACTAAAAAAGAGAGTGGTTAGGACCAATAAGAAATTTTTCATAGACTCGAATTTCAGAAAAATCAGCAAATTTACCCTAAGAAGCCTTTAGAAAACACTATTCAGAAGAGAGGCTATAAATTTTGCGGCCTCTTCTTTTGGTAAAACATCGGCATGATTAAGGTAGGCCTCCCAAAATGCTAAGCGCAACTCTTCGGCTCCTTGTGGCGGCCGAGAATCCAATTTTGTTCGCATGAGTAAAAAGTCTCGTAGCTCTTCGATTTTTTCTGCACGATAGCCTTTAACCTTCTTTGCTTGAAGAGCGGTAAGAATAGAATGCCCGCACCCTTTTTCCTGCTGCATTAAGTCAGTTAAGGAAGAGAAAAATTTCTCAGAAATACAACCATATTCCAGGGCCTCTTCTAAATCGCTCCTTTCGACAAGTGGTGGGCGGCCAATCTGATATTGATGATAAAATTTCTCCAAAAGATCACCTTTAGCGAGGGTGATTTCCTTTGCAGATGGCGAAAGAAAGGGCGTTAAACATTGGATTTCATCCATTTTTTGCACTTGTCCTAGAGTACTAATACCTGCTTGCAAGAACATCTGAAGTTCTTGGCTTGTCGTCAAAAAGTGGCTGATATGCTGAGCAGAAGGAGATAAGGAAAAATCCAGTCCAGGTACTCTTGTACGTTGCATGTAGGCATCGAGAGTCTCATCTTCTAGAGGTAACTCAACGATGGAAAACTCCCTTTTGCATAAAGGGGGTTGGTCAAAAGATTCTGTGAGGTTGTGGAAAGTGACTTGGTCAGAAATTGCCTTCCACATATCGGCTTTAAATCGATGACAAGTAAAGTAGAGGATTTGACGTCCTAAAGAAGCTTCTTGCATCAATACCTCGCCAATCGCCTGCCATCTCTCATCATCCGCATGGGAGTCTGCTTCATCTAAGATAATAGGCAGTTGAAGGCCTTGTTTTTCTAAGGATTGAATAAAGCCCAGCCGAATCGCGAGAAGAAGTTGTAAACGTGTGCCACGTGAGAGTTCATGCAGCTGCTTAATCGTCGACTGCACACAATCCTCGATAACAAAAAAAGCCTCTCTCTTTTTTTCTTCAATTCCCTGAATGGCGAATGCACCTTTGGTAAAACGCTGGAAAAGTCGATCGGCATTCCGAAGGGCTTCTGGTCGTGTTTCTTTACGAAAACTCTCTTCGATCTCCTCTAAAAGAAAAAGACCCAAAGCACGTTCGCGAAATTCATTTTTTTTATCGTCTAAAAGTTGCTCGGCTCTTTTGCTTGCCGCACGCCTCTCTTCTAAGTCTCGTCCTAATTGGACCCGCTCGATCTCCTTCTCAATGCCTGCTTTTTTTTCGATTAAACCACGTAAGCTAGCCGCTTGTAGAATCAGAGTAGCTTTCTCAGCCTCTAAGGCATCTCTTGATTCCTCTAGCCATTCTGGTGCCATTTCTAATTGGCGTTTGAGCTCGCTTAAACTTCCTTCAAGCTTATTGCGGGTCTGAACAATCTGCCCATAAGAGCTGAGCAAGGTATACTGTTCCAAAAATTGCGCTGCATTTTGACACCGACATCGTGATAATAATTCAAGCAGTTGCTCCTCAATATGTCCCAATTCGCGCAAACATTTCTCTCGACATTCAACTGCATAACGCTGTTTGTGCTGAAGAGCCAGCTCATGTTCCATTTCGACAACATCATGAAAGGGTCGACCGAGAAGTCTCTCGACTTCTTTTTCCTGTTTTTCTCGCTTTTGCAATAAAGATAAGAGCAGAGCTTTGTTCTTCTTCTCTATAATCCCATAATCTTGTGCCAATTTGAGTTGCTGTAAAAAACTTCCTACGAGTGTGTATTCGGGAAAAACGAAGTCACCTTCGAGGTATGAGTCGATTTCTTCACGTTTTTTCTGCGATTCACATTGAATATTTGCCAGTTTCCTTTGCAATTCCTTCCTGTGATGGACTTTCCTCTGCCACATTAACCCTAGAAAAGTAAGTGGAACTAATGTGGCTATAAGAGCCATTAGCAATTCTACGTATCGAGAAGAAACGATTCCGCAAACACAACTACCTAACAAAATGGCTACTGAAAAAGGAGTCCAAAATTTTTTTTCTAGATCTAGAGAAAGCTGAGTTTCGACATCAGCGCACCGTAAATCTTCCTCATGAAGCTCCTTGAGGTTAGGTAGGAGGCGTTCTAAATTAGAAAAATGGAGTTGGTCGAGTTTTTCAGAAGAGAGTTGTAAGTTATGACAATAACCAATTTTTTGTTCGCTAGCTTCGATACAAGATCTTTCACAAGCTTCGATTTCTTTATCGATAACGCGAATTTCCTGAATCCATCTGTGGGCCAATTCTAGATCAGCTTCGACTAATGCATGTGAAGTAGGTAAGACGTTCAGTTCATCTTGTAGTACCCTTTTTCGATCTTGCAGATTTTCTAAAAGTTTTCGATCTTCGTTACGTATCTTGTCGACCCCCTCTGGAAAGCTCGCCATTTTTTCCTGCAGCTTTTCATATTCGTTCAGACGATCTTTGTAATTGAGTGAGGTATTGATAAGGAGGAGTCGCTTTTCTGCGATACTTGTCGATTGGATTTGCTCTTCCAGCTCTTCAAGCTGCGATTCTTTCCGATAAATTTCTTGTTGTCGCAATACTTCTCGATTGAATAGCTCTTGTTGATCGCGGAATTGCTTGAGCTCTTTATCTCCGAAGTTTTTGGATAAGGCGCGCTCTTCATGTAAAATCTGCAGATCATATCCGCCTCGTACCTCTTTGGCGATTAAGGAGGCGAATTCACTGTCGGTCGACGCAAAAAGATCATCGATAGCAATCGTATAAAGAGAAGCAGAAAATTTTTGAATTTCTGCAAGAGGAAGTCCCTCGCTTACCGAGTACTCACGGCCTGCGACGACTATTTCTCCTTCCTGACCCGCATACACCCAAATACTCGACAACTGGGGAAGAAAATTTTGCACAGAAGGATCATGGGGCCATAAGAGGCGTCTTATAGCTAAGCAGGCGGTTGTTTTACCTGAGCCATTGGGACCCCAAATGCAATTGATCCCCTCGCCAAGTTTGCTTAAGGTAAAACCCTTCCTAGTGAACCCCGGCATCCGATCGACTTTTAATTGACGCAATCTCACCGAAAATCCCCCTTCTCAAAATGTGCTGAAGAGGGGTTTTTCTGTTGCATGAGTCTATCGAGAAGAGCATAGCCAGAACGTAAAGCCTCTAACCTTAATTGATCGTCGGTATACGAAGATCCTAAATGGGGAAAAGTGAAAAGTTTTTCCTCGATTGAGGTCCGCGCTTTTTTCAAGAGCTCAACTCCCTCTTTCTTTTCTAAAAGAAGAAGCCTTTTGGCCAGCTGACCAATAATATTTTCCCCTTTCCCCAAAAGCTCAAGATCAAATGTCGGTTGACAATCTACCACAATTTTCTCAATCCAACAGGGAACAGGAGAAAATCCATTAAAAAAGGAGGTTAACTGCTTACCTTCCCATTCACACGCACGTGCAGCTAAAGCTTGGTAATTGCGCACACGGCCTCGCAAATAAAAGCGTATCGCAAGTCCACGCGTTCGCTCCCCATGCGCAATCTCTTTTGAAGCATTTTCTAAACGCACGCCGAGATCTTGTTCGCCATTGTCCATTTCTATAATGTGGTGTCGCCAAAGAAAAGGGGCTAAAGGAATAAAGTGGTCGTGAATCTCTCCTGTACTCTGGATATCGAGAACCATTGCACCGCGCGGGCCCTGCTCGCTAATGTCAAGTCCTTGCAAACTACCACAATAAAAAGCTAGAGGGTAGGCCTTTGCTCCTCTTGAAGAAGAATTGAGAATGTTTTGAGGAATGTGGATATGACCCAGAACCCATGCCTTATGACCAGAGCTTCCTAAGTCTTGTAAGGAGACAGGGGCATAAAGACTCTCTTTTGGACCTGGGCATTCACAATGAAGAAGACCAATAGCAATTTCTTCAGGTTGCACCGGAGGTTGTAATCGTAAGGGATTGGCTGCAAAATGTTCGGACGGAAAGGACCAGCCATCAATACGAATTTTTCTACCTTCTCTCTCGAGATAATAACTTTCCCAAGTGCCATTTTTTCCTAAAATATAAAATCCTGGTAGATGAGAGAAAAAAGAGCGCAAAGAAAAAAGTCTAGCATCGTGATTGCCCGCAACTGCAAGGACAACAATCCCCTTTTCTGCGAGTTTAGCTATCCCTTTTTCAAAATGATAAACGGCCTCGTAAAGATCTTTTTCGCTGTCAAATATATCCCCCGCCAAAAGAACGGCATCGACAGCTGAGTCTGGATCCAAGGCGAAGTCGATGAAGTTCTCCCATGCTTGAATGAGAAAATGTTCTTTACCGGGACCAGCTCCATAAGAAAAGGCCTTCCCTAAATGAAGATCAGCTCCACATAACAAACGAATTGCACGGGAAGGTTTTAAAGGTATCATTCTACCTAATAAAATTTTGATTGGGTTGACAGCATACTGCTTGTGAGAAGTATAATAGAGGTGTCTATTAATTTTTAGCGTGGAGAAAAGTTGTGGCTACCGCGAAACGTATTTTTCTTTTCCTGGCGGTCAATTTCTTGGTCGTCGTCATGCTGTCTATGGTTCTCAGCTTGCTGGGAATTCGGCCTTATCTTTTACAATATGGTCTCGATTACCCTTCACTAATTGCTTTTTGCTTAATATGGGGCATGGGCGGAGCCTTTATTTCGCTTAGTTTATCGCGAGTAATGGCGAAATGGCTCATGGGTGTGCGCATTATCGACCCCGAGAGAACAGGCGATTCTCAATTGCAAAAACTGGTAACGATGATCCACAGATTAGCACAAGAAGCCAACTTACCCGCTATGCCTCAAGTCGGTATTTATGATTCCCCAGAAGTCAATGCCTTTGCGACAGGCCCTACAAAAAAACGGGCTTTAGTCGCTGTTTCGACAGGTCTCTTGCAAAAGATGACTCCCGGGCAGTTAGAAGCCGTCCTTGCTCACGAGATCTCGCATATATCTAATGGCGATATGGTCACGATGACCCTGATTCAGGGAGTCGTGAATGCTTTTGTGATGTTCTTAGCCCGAGTTCTCGCCTTTGCCTTCTCAGGTCTAGGACGCAGCCGCGATGATAGTTCTTCAGGATCAGTAATCGGCTACAGTATTATGGTATTTCTGTTTGAAATACTTTTTATGCTCTTAGGATCCATTGTCGTTGCGTGGTTCTCGCGCCAACGTGAATTCCGAGCTGATGCAGGTGGAGCACGACTTGCAGGAAGAGACCGAATGATTGGTGCTTTAGAGGCTCTAGAAAGCAATTTGAAAATCCAAGATCCACGTGCGAATCGCCCTTCCTACGATGCACTTAAGATCTCGTCACGGCATCAATCTGGACTCATGCGCTTATTGTCATCTCACCCACCCCTTGAAGAGCGTATTGCCCGCCTTCGCAAAATCGCCTAAATCTGAACACAAAAAAAAAACCTCTTCCTTATGACGGGAAGAGGTTTAGAAATTAACCATAGGGTATTGATCAGTTAACTCAGTAGACCTTCAATCAGTTCTGGATTCATTTCCAGGTCAGAATGATTGGCATCTTTACGAGCTTTATTCACTGTTTCTCGAATTTGATTTTTGTATCCGTCCCATATTTCTAATTCCGTTATCTGATATCGTGAGTAAACAATGCCTTTTCTTTTGGTTTGTGCGAAAAGTGAAAATGCCACAAGCACTTTTTCGAAGGCAGAATTTTTTGCTTTTGCTAAAGGAGAACCTTTACCGCCATAGGACATCTTCCCTATACAATCAACTACGTCAAGCATAACCAATAATTGATCTCTTAATTTTGTACTGATTATAGCAAAATTGGGTCCAAATTGGTTCTCTTTAAAAGCATTAATTAGCTTCAATAATGCGTCATCTTTATCAAGTCTCGTCAATTTAGCCTGAAGCTCTTGCATTTCTTGTACTATATTACCCCTGCGAAGTACGAACACAGGACGGGCATCTGCCGAAGAGGAGGATGAACTCCCCATGCTAGGTATTGCAGCAGGAGCGGATGATGCAGCCCCAGAAGCAGCTGTTGCTACTATAGGGGGTGTTGCAGCGGGAGCCAATATTGGTGTCACAGCAGCAACTGGTGCTGAAGAAAAAGTTGCAGGAGCAGCTGTTGCTACTCTTGGCGGTGTTGTTGCGGGAGCTAATGTCGGTGTTGTAGCAGGCAATGGCACAGACACAGGCGCTGCATGCGGAGTTGGGAGCGGAGTTGCAGGAGCCGGGAGCGCTGCAGGTTCAGGAGCGGCTGGCAAAGAGATCGGTTCTGCAGGAGCAGGACTTGATCGAGAGAGAAACTCACCATGATCTTCATCCTCTTCGTCTTGGCTGAGACGAGAATAACCATCAGCACCGTCAGATCTCAATCCTAAGCCCAAACCTAGACCGCTTGCCGGATCTCTTTCCTCACCCAGGCTTGCGACAGGTGCAGCAAAAGATGAAACAGGGGACCGATCTACGCTTGCGTAGGGAAATGCCGCTATTGGTCTTAAGTCATTTTTTGCTCGGATATAGGCATCCAAAAAAGCTGCTTGATAAGATTCCGTGGTATGATTTGACCTCAGTAGGCTGGGAATTTTTCCTAAAGCATTAAGGTGATAATTATATTCTGTGAATAATTCATTTACTTTAGCTACTGTGCCCTCTAATTGTGGATTCGCAGCTATTAAGACTTCTAAATTCTTGTGTAACAAATTTCCGTGCGATGTAGCATCACGTATAAACGACTCTTGGGTATTTATTAAATTTGTTTTCATGGCGTCAGAAGCGTTTTTTATTTCGATTACCCTTCTAACGGCAGCATCAACTTTCACGTCTAAAAATTGGCAAAGCCCTACTTGAAATCGTTGAAAAATATCTTTTTGACTTGAACACCCTTCCATCCAAAGCTTAATAAAAAAGTTAGCAATCTTATGGCCCAACTGTTTTAAACAACAAAGATTCTGAGGGGTATTTAAAAGATAAACATGTCCGTTTTTTGCAAGACGCGCTTGAAGATGCCCTTCCTTAATTTTACTTCGAGTTTCAGAAGTGATAAGACCGTTCATAGCCCTTCTTATAACCTCAAATTCGTTAGCTTCGGGGCTTACAGGTTGACCTACTGCATGCCTCTGCACTGCTTCTCTATACGTAATCGTATCAGGATACTCCGGAGAAGTAACTGGCGGCGTTGTTATTAAAGCCATAATTAAACCATTAATTTATTATTTTTTATAATCTTATCATACATATTATATCGTTAATTCATTAAACTATCAATAAAAGTAAACAACTTAACGATTTCTATATCATATTCAATTGCAACTGCATTAATATTATATTATTTAATATGTATAGTCAAATTTTAATAACAAAAATATGAAATAAAAGTATAAAATATAATAATTAAAAATTTAATTATATATATTTACCTGCTTTTTTGGCCGCTGTGTTGCCTAAGAATATAAACATTATTTGAAAATAAGAGGAAAAATTCCCGCCAGCCTAGAGTAGCGAAAATAGAAGTCTAAGACACTTAGGCTAAAAGGGTTCCGGCGTGATCCAGGGTGATAAGTTGATCCTCTTGCATGACAAAGACTGCATGTGGAGAGATAACATCACACAAATGGCGAAGACTTTCAGATTGTAGGACAATAAAATTGATTTCTGAGAGGGAGGCAAGGAGGGTGATAAATTCGGGATTAGGCGCTGGGTCTCGCAGATAGACAATAAGCTGCCGATCGGGATCTACAGAAGTAATGGAACGGATCGCGCGAAATAAGGAACTCGATAAACTACAGCTTTTCTCCATTCCTAACACACAATAGCGCTTGCCTTGCAAGACTTGCTGAAGGGCAAAAAGGTGTTCTTCATCAAAAACTTTATTCTCTACATCCGCTCGCAGAAGTCGGTTCGCCAGATCGGCGAGAGTAACACGCACACATCCTAAACGCTCAATGGCAATTCCTGCTGCTACGTTAGAAATTTGCAAAGCAGATTTCAAATCGAGTCCATTCGCAAGAGCAGCGCTTAAAGTAGCTAAAACTGTATCCCCAGCTCCTGTGACATCTTTGACCTCGCGCGAGCGTACAGGAAAATGATGTCTTTCATTATCTGTGCTAAATAATGAAATCCCTGCTTCGGACCGTGTAACAACAAGATGGGCAAATTCGCCACTTTCCAATATCTTATTCGCAACAAGCTCTAAAGACGTTTCAGCAGATACTTTAGCCGCCGCATAAGCTTCAGAAAGGTTGGGCTTAATGATGTGGGCGCCCGCATATTTACTAAAATCGTCCCCTTTAGGATCGATGATCACTTGAATATTTTTTTCCTTGGCTACTTGGATAATGCCTGCCAATAGACCTCGCGACAAAAACCCTTTTGCATAATCTGAGACAGCAATGATCTGCACGCCTGCCAAATGAAAAGGCAGTTCTGCAAGAATTTGGCTTTCTAAATCAGGTGGAATCAGACTTGCATTTTCAAAATCTACACGCAAAACCTGCTGGGCATCGGCAATCAGGCGGTTTTTGATTGGGGTGTTGTAGTTTTCTTGCGTTGCTATACCGCTTACTTGACAACCATTTTCAAAAAGAGATTGCCGGAGGGTAGAGCCAGCAGGATCAGATCCTATGCGGCCAATAGCTATAACCTCGGCACCTAAAGAGATAAGGTTAAGTACGACATTACCCGCTCCCCCGGCGCGACTCTCTTCTTTTTCGACATGTAAAACAGAAACAGGCGCCTCTGGAGAAATCCGACGCACCTTTCCAATTGTATAAGTATCAAGCATGAAATCACCGACAACAGCCACTTTTACTGGTTGAAATCGACTTAGCAGCCCAATGAGTTTTACCATGGTTCTTCTTTTAACAAGTGATCTTGTACGTAATCGCGGACGCCTTCTTCTAGTGAATATTGTGCTCTTTGCTGATGGCTCATGGTTTGTTCAAACTTTGTCATATCAGCACACGTGTAGTTTTGATATTGACGAGCTAAATCAGCGGGCATCTCAATATATTCAATATTAACAGGGTAGTCCATTGCTTTAAACAGCGCAGTTGCTAAACGATTCCACGTAGAGGGCTGACCTGCACCAATATTAAGTATACCACCCACCTGATTATGTAAAAAATCACAGGTCATACGAGAAGCATCTTTTACATAAATGAAATCTCGACATTGACCACCATCGGGGAATCGTTCGGGATCAGTAGATTTAAACAGACGGATAACCCCTTCTTTTTTTATTTGAGGGACCATTTTACAAACCATGGAGGCCATGCGTCCTTTATGATTTTCGTTGGGACCAAAAACATTGAAATATTTCAAGCCCACTAATTTATCGATTACGCCTTGTTCCAGCGCCCATAAGTCGAAGAGATGTTTAGAATAGCCATAAGGATTGAGTGGCCTTAATGTATGCAGCTGATCGTGATCGTCGACAAAACCCAAAGACCCATCACCATAAGTGGCAGCTGAAGAAGCATAGATGAAGCGTTGACCATGTTGGAGCGCATACTCTGCAAGACGAATGGTGTAACGGGTGTTATTGCTTAGGAGGTAATCGACATTATTCTCTAAGGTATCTGAACAGGCGCCTAAGTGGATAAAGGCAGTAATTTGCTGCTCTTTTCCCTTAAGCCAACCAAATAACTCCTGAACCGGAATAATCTCGCGAAATCTCTTTCCAAGAAGGTTTTTCCATTTGTCTGTTGTACCGATATCATCGACTAAGAAAAGGTTGGTGTATCCTTGATCGTTGAGATAACGGACGGTACCAGATCCTATAAAACCGGCAGCACCGGTAATTACAATGGCGTCATCTTTTGTAAGGGAATTCTGCATCACACACACTCTATTTTAAAATTCTTGGAAATGTAAATAATTGCGATAATTTCATTTTTAGCAGATCGTGAATCTGGAATTGACGAATACTATACGTGCTAAGCCATTTTGAAACAAAAGGCAGCTAAAAAAAGTGCTGAAATCGAGCAAACTAGTCTATCGATAGTCTCTTAGGAAATGGATACCATCCCAATGGATCGCGTTGGTGGGGGCCTACTTGTGTGAAAGACAAGCCTGGGATTTGTGGCGGTGAAGAAAGACCTATACAGATAAAAGCCGATCCACTGCCTGTCATAACCACAGAAGTAAATCCAGCGTCCTGCAAAGCGGTCTTAACTGCTCTTAAATCTGGACATAATCGGAAAGCTGGTTCTTCAAGATCGTTAAAAAAAATAGGTGATTCTTGAATAAAACTATGAAGGACAGCTAAAGGGTCACGCTGCTCAAAAAACTCGGGACGAGCAGCCTTATAAACTTGCGGTGTCGAAAGACCAAATGTTGGCTTAGCGATCCATGTTTCTTTAGGGTGAAATATATTTTCTGTACGAATAGGTTGATCGGAAAACACCTCTCCTCTTCCTGTGCAATAAGCAGATCCCGATGAGAAGAAAAAGGCGGGGTCAGAACCGATTTCTCCGGCCCATAGCGCTAGCTGAGCTAACGAAGCTGGGTGACCTGCAAGCTGATTGCAGGCGTAAAGCATGGTGGCCGCGTTGCTGCTTCCTCCTCCTAGACCAGCTTCTATAGGCACTTTTTTTTCTATATTACATCTAACATGAAAGGTGTCTAACCCTGTTTTATGGCGAAAGAGATTTAAAGCTTTACGGGCTAAATTCCTTTCATCACAGGGAATACGAGGATCATCACACGTTAAACGGTCAACTTCCGCGAGTTCGACAGTGAGTGTATCACCAAAATCGATCGCTTGATAAAGGGATGCGATTTCATGATATCCATCGCTTCTCTTATTCATTATACGGAAAAATAGATTGAGTTTCGCTGGAGAGAAGTAGCTTTGAAGAGAGAGTTGCATATTGTAAACACTTAAGAGGGTGTAGCAAAACTGAATTAATTCGATTTTTTGAGCTCACAGAGGATATTTTTGCCTTCAACAGAGATAAATAATATCAACTGAGTAGATTACTCATCACTTCCGAATGAAAAATCAGGCAAAAATCTTCTAAAAAGCGATAAAATCTTAACTCCAGTTTGGTTACTTAAAGCTATGAAATATTTCTTTTGATAGACCATCTAAGGGATAATAAAAAAAGGCTGAACGATACTATCGTCCAACCTTGTCTTCTCTTGTCAAATCGTAAAACTATTCTTCTGGGGTTTCTTGTTCAACCGCAGGTGCTTGTTTTTCTTTAACAGGGAGAGGAATGTCGCTATTGATAGTAAGCGCAAACTCCATTATAACCCCTTCTTTTAAACGCAACTTGAGGTTATGCGTGCCCAGAGTTTTAATCGGTTGAGGAAGAAGAACGCTGCGCTTCTCGATTTCAACTCCTTTTTCGGCAAACAAGTTCACGATGTCAGTTGCAGAAACAGACCCATACATGTGACCTTCTGGATCAACTTTGACTTCGATTTCTAAAACTGTACCAGCAGATTTGGCAGCCATCTCTTCTGCATCTCTTCTATCTGCTGCTGCACGCTCAGCGCGCTCAGCTTGAAGACGTTCTTGTAAACGCAGAGTTTGAGGAGATGCAACGACTGCCCTTTTTTTAGGTAAGAGACAATTACGTGCATAACCAGGCTTGACAGTAACGACTTCACCACTGCGGCCAAGAGCGTCAACATCATCAAGTAAAAGCAATTGCATAGGCATAAATATTCACACTCCTTGGCGGCTTAATCTTCGGCAACGAAGGGCAATAAGGCCATCTGTCGCGCCCTCTTAACCGCTTGTGCTAACAATCGTTGGTAATAGCAAGAAACTCCTGTAATACGTCGTGGCATGATTTTTCCACGTTCCGTAATGAATTGGGTCAAGGTGTCAAGATCCTTATAATCGATCGTTTTGACTCCTGCAGCTGTAAAAGGGCACTGTTTGCGCCTTCTACCAAAAGGCATATCGCCTGGAGATTTTTTAAACGTCATAACAGCTCCGTCGGGTGTTATTGGTTAGTGAGAGGTTTGAATTCTATCTTCTCTGGCACTGCCTCTGCAGTAATCGTCATGAAGCGAACAAGATCCTCATTAATATGATAGTCTCTCCACAGCTCTGTCATAACCTGTGTTGAGGATGTAAAAAAGAGCACATAATAGTGGCCTTCACGTCTTCCATTGACTTCATAGGCTAACTTACGGCGCCCTTGGTCAAAAATTTTATTTACTTCGCCGCCACGTTCAGTAATGCCAACTGTGATCTTATCGAGTGCCTTCTGACGCGCGTCGTCACTTAAAGTTGCACTGAGGATATACATTCCCTCATAGAGGCGCTGTTTTGTCTTCGCCATTTTTTTTCTCTCCTTGCTCACTTTTTTTAGGACCAAGCGGTGCGCATGCTCGCTTCGCAGGTTCACTGCCCTCTGTGATCCATGTATATAGAACTTGGGCTGCTTGCTCGATCAGTTCCGGCAAGCTATCCCTTTCTTCTTTTGTAAAATCGCTCAACACATAGTCAGAAAGATCACCACTTTTACGATCATCGACTCCGAAACGAAGGCGTGTATAGTATTGCGTCCCTAAGTGTTGTTCAATGCTCTTCAACCCATTATGTCCCCCCGCTCCTCCTCTTTCCGATAAACGCAATTTGCCAAAAGGCATTGCGACTTCATCAGAAATAACGAGTATGCTTTCCAAAGGAACACGAAAATATTTCATGCAAGCTGCAATTGCTTCTCCACTACGATTTACATAGGTAAGAGGCTTTAGCATAATCAGCTTCTCCCTACGACCTAGTAGTGCACCTTTTGCAAGCTCCCCTTGAAAAGCAGACTCCTTGCGGAATGACAGTTGTTGCTTTTCAGCAAATTTTGTCACGATCTGGAAACCAATATTATGCCTTGTATTTTGATATTCAGACCCCGGATTGCCAAGACCAATAAGAAAATAGGTGTCCAGAGCTTCTTGCGGCATATGTTATCGCTTTGCAATCACCACAATAACTTCTTCCATTGCGGCAAGAGGCTTTACCCCTTCTGGCATAGCAAGATCACGAAGTCGTCTTGTTTGTCGAATGCTCAGATCCTTAACATCGATAACGAATTCATTGGGGATTAATTCGGGAAGACATTCGACCTTCACATAACGAATAACTTGGCGTAAAAAACCGCCTAATTTAATACCCACGCAATCTGCAACTCCTGAGCAAGAAATCGGCACTTTAACACATACAGGGACATCGCTTACGAGTTCCTGAAAATCAAGGTGGAGTATTTCATACGTGGTCGGATGGCGCTGGATATCTTTAATCACTGCCTTTTTTTCTTTACCTTGCATTTGCATGGTAAAAACTGAAGTTGGAAGCTGCCCCGATTTAATTCCACGCAATGCAGCTTTGAATTCTGCACTGTCAACGGCTAGCAATTGGCTATCTTGACCTGGTGAATACATAATCGCTGGGATCTGGCCTTTACGGCGGAGCTGAAGGACATCACCTTTTGTTTGGCTGGTACGCTCATTAGCGTTAAGTTTCATGATAATTTCTCCACATTAGTAAAAGAGATGTGCACGGCACACCTAATAACTTTTCTAAATTATTTGCGGAAAAGGGAGGAAAGAGACTTGCAATTGACGATAGAATCTATCGCTTCTGCAAAAAGAGCGGCTACGGAAACTTGCTCTACCTTACCCCTGATAAGTTGATCAGAAGGGGAAATAGTGTTCGTTACCAACATCTTTTCTATCGCACTTTCCTCAAACGCTTTCCCGATTAAAAGCCCATGGGTAACAGCTGCAAATACACGAGAAGCCCCCGCACGTTTGCAAACCCCTGCTGCCTTTTTCAAGGTATCGCCTGTCGAACAAAGATCATCGACAAGTAGCACATCCTTGTGCTTGACTTCGCCAATGAGAGCATTAGGTTCGACTTCATCCGCTCGCACGCGCCTTTTGTCAATTATCGCCCAATCAGCTCCAAGATTAGCAGCATAAGCTCTTGCGAGCCGAATACTGCCTACGTCGGGGGCGACAACCACACATTTTTGTAAGCCGAGACGGGTTACAGCATCTGCTAAAACCGGCCTAGCGTACAAATTATCTACTGGTATATCAAAAAAGCCCTGCACTTGATCAACGTGAAGATCCATAGTCAACACGCTTGTCACACCAGCTTTTTCCAGTAGATTGGCGACGAGCTTCGCGGTAATCGGTACTCGTCCTTTATCCTTACGGTCTTGTCGGGCATAGCCAAAATAAGGTAACACCGCGACAATCGAACGAGCCGAGGCGCGTTTCAACGCATCGACAATAATCAACAATTCCATGAGATAGAGATTGGGGTGTCGTGCGACAGACTGCATGACGAACACATCCCGACCACGGACATTCTCTTTTACCTGAACGCCTATCTCGTTATCTGGAAAAGTCTCTATAGCAATTTTTCCGAGCTCCACACCTAAACAACTAGCAACTTCTTGAGCTAATTTCTCGTGAGATGTCCCTGAGAAAATCAAGAAATTTTGTAGATCAGGCATGAGGCCCCTGCTAAAAACTAATTGGGGTGGAAGGATTCGAACCTCCGCATGGCGGTACCAAAAACCGCTGCCTTACCGCTTGGCGACACCCCAACAACAAAAGAATGTCTATCCTACTTCTGGATGATAATTTATAGCAATCGCTGTTTGCAGCTTCTTGGCAAATTATTTATTCAAAAATTTAGTCCACATCAGGGCTGCAATAAAACTAAGAGAACATCTCTGTATTAACAATTTTCGAGTTTTTGATTCTTTTATTTTAAAACTTTTATTTTTCTACTTCCTCATAACTAGATGAAAAACTATATAGAATTTTTATGCGTATTGTACACATATGTTCTGAAATAGCTCCTATAGCAAAAGTGGGTGGACTGGCTGATGTTGTTTACAGCCTGTCTAAAGCTCTTATTGCCGAAGGGCACCAAGTCGATGTGATTCTACCCAAATACGATTGTCTGGATTATAGCTCTTTAAAAAATTTAAAAATCGCAAGCCGTGATCTTTGGTCTTATGAAGGATACCAACGTTTTAACAACACGATTTGGCATGCCGAACTGGACAAGATCAATATTTACCTTCTCGAACCCCACCATCCCAGCTGTTATTTCAGCCGGGGCAATATTTATGGTTGTCCAGATGATGTAGAACGCTTTGGCTATTTTAGTAGAGCGGCTCTCGAATATCTTTATAAATCAGAAATACAACCCGACGCACTTCACCTACATGACTGGCCTTCTTCTCTCGCAGCTGTTCTTTATAAAGATATGTACGTTCCCTTGGGCATGAATAAAACCCGGATCGTAATGACAATTCATAACATGCAACATCAAGGTCGAAGTTCACCGGATATCTTATCTAAGGTTGGACTCCTCAGCGAAAGCTACTTAACTCCTGAGTGTTTTCTCGACCCTATCTTTCCTCTCACAATCAACTTGCTGAAAGGCGGAATTGAATATGCAGACGCTGTCACCACAGTATCGCCTACTTACGAGCGTGAGATACTAACGACTGAAGGCAGCTTTGGCTTGTTCCAAACTCTGAAAAGAAACCAAAATAAAATTAGCGGGATATTAAATGGGATTGATCTTGATACATGGAATCCAGCTACTGATTCGCATCTTGTCCAACAATATCAAATCGGCTCTCTTCCTCGCATTCGGCAAGAAGCTAAAGTCGAAAATCGCCGCTCTCTTCAAGCACATTGTGGTCTCAAGGAAATAGCGGCTCCTTGTGTAGCTTGCATTACACGTTTGGTCCCCCAAAAAGGTCCCGAACTGATTCGAGAAGCGCTTTTGCGTACCTTAGAACTCGGAGGACAATTTATCCTTCTAGGATCAAGTCCAATCGAAGAGATCAATCAAGAATTTTTAAACCTGCAAAAACAGCTTAAAGATGAAAATGTAGCGATTATTTTGAACTACAATGAGGCGTTAGCCCACATCATTTATGCCGCGGCTGACATGCTCGTAATCCCCTCTATTTTTGAGCCGTGTGGCTTAACCCAAATGATCGCGTTGCGTTACGGAACTGTCCCTATCGTCCGCAAAACCGGTGGACTAGCCGATACCGTATTTGATGTAGAAACCTCTAATGCGCCTTTAGACAAACGCAATGGTTTTAGCTTTGACACTCCAGATGCACGCGAGATGAAAGAAACCCTAGATCGAGCTTTTCACTGTATGCAAAATCAACCCAAGGTCTGGGAGATGCTGATCGAAAATGGCATGCGCATGGATTTTAGCTGGGATATTTCGGCCAAAGCTTATCTAGAAGTGTATACTTCTTCTACCGAACAGCCAGTCGAAAACCAGGTATTGGGAAGGAATTGACACTGTCGCGCAGACACTTAATTTTCTTGCGTGTTCCCCATTCTTTCTTTCTGAGGCAAGAGGGCTCGTTTGATATAGTCCCAATTGGCATACATGTATTCAAACCCTGAAAAAATGGTGTAACAACCCGCTATTAATACCGAATAGAAACTGACCGAGCGCAACATCTCAAGACTTAATAAGCCTAAAGAATAGGGAATCATAGAGATGATAATCACAAATGTACACGCTGCCTGAACACCCGCTTTAATCTTCCCACTCATCCGCGCGCCCAAAGCAACACCACGCATTGCGCAAACAGTCCGTAAGGTGCTAATCACAGAATCTCGATAAAAGAAAATAGAAACAAGTAAGAGAGGCAATTGAATAAGCCCCTGCGTAAATGTTAAAAGGACAGAAAAGTGGAATATACTAT
>Ga0207143_1003_pt1 | contig 80665 bp, 74 predicted proteins | sample Alteio_BWMinHeat_3_FD_153566 | JGI IMG/M metagenome (GOLD analysis project Ga0207143, IMG submission 153566) | Enriched cells from forest soil in Barre Woods Harvard Forest LTER site, Petersham, Massachusetts, United States -... | ecosystem: Environmental > Terrestrial > Soil > Temperate forest >... | reverse complement strand
ATTAGCAATGCGAGTACATTGGAATTACTAGCAGGAGTTAATAGCGCGCGTGATGTCGTTTTAAATACGGGTAGCGAAACCATTCAAGCAGATACTGGAACCTCAGTATTTAGTGGGGTATTATCTGGAGCAGGGGGATTAAGAAAAACAGGAGGTGGAGTGGTTAGTCTTGGAGGGGTCAATACCTATCTAGGTGGCACCACCCTGGATGCCGGGACATTGAGTATAGGGAATGATAATGCCTTAGGGGATGCTTCCGGAGCGCTTACATTTAATGGGGGCATTTTAGAGTTATTGTCTACCTATGGCACCGCAACATCTCCACGCGCTATTACTTTAAATTCAAGTGGTACGATTCAAACAGATACAGGTGTGGCTGCTACTTTTAGTGGGATAATCTCGGGTAGTGGGTCGTTGACTAAAGCAGGCCCTGGGACATTGGAGCTGACAGGGAGCAATCTCTATTCCGGCGGAACGACGATCAATGCAGGTTTATTGCAAATTGGTAATAACAGTGGTTTAGGGACGGGGGGAAATATTACGTTTGGAGGAGGAACACTCGAACTCCTTACAGCTTTTGGAACAGGTTCTCTTCCGCATAATGTCATCATCGGTAATGCTAGTACGGCGACCATTCAGACAGATACGGGCGTGGATGTCACAATTACAGGAGTTGTGTCCGGTGCTGGGTCCTTTATTAAAGCAGGCCCAGGAACTCTTGCTCTAACAGGCATGAATACATATGGCAGTGGATCTAGTGGAACGAGTATCAATGCTGGCATTCTCCAAATTGGTCATGAAAGTTCTTTGGGCAGCTCTCAAGCAAATGTTACTTTAAATGGAGGCACTCTAGAACTTCTTTCGACATATGGAACCGCTACTTCAACACGTAATGTCATACTCAATTCAAGTGGAACGATTATTGCGGATAGTGGTGTAGCCGCGACATTTAGTGGATCAGTATCAGGTAGTAGCGCTCTTGTCAAAGAAGGTCCGGGAATTCTTGCGTTAACACATACCAACACCTATTCGGGCGGTACAACGATCGATGGTGGAACTCTCCAAATAAATGCAGATGCGTCTTTAGGAAGTAGTGGAACTTTGGTGACCTTTAATAGCGGAGTTCTTGAGCTACTTGCGAGTATGAATTCGTCTAGGAACGTTTTGCTAAATTCTGGGGGTGGGACAATCCAAAGCGATGCAGGCGTTACAGGACAATTCAGTGGGGCCTTCACGGGAACAGGCACTCTAACTAAAAGTGGCAACGGCACCCTTAATTTAACAGGTACTAACACCTATTCGGGAGGAACCCTGCTCAATGGTGGGACTCTCCAAATATCTAGTGATACAAATTTGGGTAATACTAGTGGTGGTCTTAGCATTAGCAATGCGAGTACATTGGAATTACTAGCAGGAGTTAATAGCGCGCGTGATGTCGTTTTAAATACGGGTAGCGAAACCATTCAAGCAGATACTGGAACCTCAGTATTTAGTGGGGTATTATCTGGAGCAGGGGGATTAAGAAAAACAGGAGGTGGAGTGGTTAGTCTTGGAGGGGTCAATACCTATCTAGGTGGCACTACCCTGGATGCCGGGACATTGAGTATAGGGAATGATAATGCCTTAGGGGAGGCTTCCGGAGCGCTTACATTTAATGGGGGCATTTTAGAGTTATTGTCTGCCTATGGCACCGCAACATCTCCACGTGTTATTACTTTAAATTCAAGTGGTACGATTCAAACAGATACAGGTGTTGCTGCAACTTATAGCGGTGTAGTCTCTGGCAGCGGTTCTTTAATTAAGAGTGGAGTGGGGACTTTACAGCTTACAGGGAACAATCTCTATTCGGGTGGGACGAACATTAATGCGGGGTTGCTTCAAATTGGCGACAACAGCGCTTTAGGCAATGGTGGAACTATTACCTTTGGAGGAGGAACACTCGAACTCCTTACCGCTTTTGGGACGGCCTCTCTTACACATAGTATCCTCATTAATAATGCAAGCACGGCGGTAGTCCAAACCGATAGTGGGGTTAATGCAACCATTACAGGAACAGTTACAGGAAATGGTTCATTTACTAAAGCAGGCCCAGGAACTCTGATATTTGCCTCGAATGCCATCTATTCAGGTGTGACGGCGATTACCGACGGGACCCTGGGAATTTCTGGTAATGGCACAATTTCTCTCTCTGAAGCTGTCAACATAGGTGCAACTGGAGTTTTTGACATAACAGCCTACACAGGAAACGCTGTCACTATAGGTAATCTCATAGGGGCAACAGGATCCTCTATTCACCTGGGAAGTAATACCCTGATCACAAAAGCTACTGTCAGTACAATTTATTCAGGAAGCATTGACGGTAGTGGGGGCTCTTTGATCAAGCAAGGGACCTCCAAGCTAACCTTAGCTGGGGCCAATACCTATACAGGTTTAACCAGAATCGATGCCGGCACTCTTGCCCTATCAGGCAATCTTACTTCTTCTCTTCCTGGGGGTGTAGCTCTAGCACCAGCAGGAGCTATCTTTGATTTAACAGGATTTACTGGGACTACATTGACAATCGGAAGTTTGAGTGGAGGGGGTCCTACGAGTTTCCTCAACCTTGGCACTACTTCACTCGATGTCAATACGGCTGTCTCGTCTATTTTTGCTGGAGTTATCACAGGCAGTGGTTCGCTTGTTAAAGATGGAGTGGGCACCTTAACACTTCAAGGGGCGAGTACTTATTCGGGAGGTACTACCATCCATGCAGGAACACTCAGTGTCTCAACCAATCCTAATTTAGGGAGCAACGCAGGAACTTTGACAATCACGGGAGGAAGTCTTCTTGCAACAGGCTCATTTTCTACTTTACGGACCCTGACAATTCCAACGGGAGATACAGGGACCGTTGCGGTCACTGCAGGGAATGAATTAGATTGGCAAGGGAATATTACTGGAACAGGCACCTTGGCTAAAACAAATACGGGCTTATTAAGAATCGTATCCAATACGACTTTTGCTGGCAATGCCCTTGTCAATGGAGGGACTTTAGGAGTTGATGGATCTTTCCTCGTTCCTATTACTGTTAACGAAGCAGGAACCCTTATTGGAACTGGTACTGTAGGCTCGGTCACCAACAATGGGCGCGTCTCTCCCGGGAACAATTCGGTCGGGACGCTGTCGATTGCAGGAGACTACACACAAAACGCGCCGGGAAATCTTCAGATCGACATTTCAGATACAGGAAGCAGCGATCTTAATGCTATTACCGGTGATGCTTTCCTCAACGGGACATTAACGGTTAACCCTCTACCAGGGTCTTTTTTTGCTGGATCTCATGTTTATACGGTTATTGATACGGCGGGAAGTTCAGGGGTTGTAGGTGCATTTTCGAATTTAGTGGTCTTAGATCCCACATTACAGATCGGAATTATTTATGATCCTGCTATAAATCCCACACGTGTCCTTCTCGGCATTACGAGTAATCAGTTTTTTTCACAAGAAACTGTAACCGAATATAACCCACGTAAAGTGGAATTGTATTTAGAAAGTCAAACCTATTTTAACAATGGGTTTGCCATTCCCGCTCAGCAAGATCTAATCAATGTTATTGCCAATTTTTTAAGCCCGCTTAACCAAGAAGAGCTTACCAAGGCTCTTGATCAGCTGCACCCCGCCCTTTTTGGTGCATATGAAGTTGTGAATAGTAATATTCGTGCTTTTATTTCCTCCACAATGGCTCGTCACCCAACAGAGCTCTGTTGTCATCGTATTGAATTATCACTTCCTTGCGAAAACTCCACTCTCTGGTTAGAACCTTTTGGTTTTCTTATCAATCAAAAGCATACCGGTGGTCAAAGAGGGTTTCATGCGTCTACAGGTGGTCTGATGCTGGGGGGTGATTATGTTTTCGAGAATAATACGGCGCTTGGTTTGAGCATTGGTGGAAGTGACACCTATCTTAAGTGGAATAATAACATAGGAAATACTCGTATCTACAGTGGATTTCTTGGTCTATATGCCGATTGGTTATGGGATCGTTGGTATATCGAGTCTGCGCTTCTTGGAGGATGGGACTATTATGATGTACATCGCCACATCCATTTTTCAGGGTTAGACAGAACGGCCAAAAATAAACACCATGGATATGACCTCGACGCCCATTTAGGATTCAGTGTGGATTTTTATCGCAGTCAGGTTGTCTTGCAGCCATTTGCCTGTGCGGACCTCTCTTATTTACATCAAGAGGGGTATCAAGAGCATGGGGCTGAAAGTTTGGACTTAAGTGTTCATATTAAAAACGAGTGTATGCTGCGTCTCGAAGAGGGTCTTTATGTTACTCGTGCCTACAAGACCGATCGGGGATGTTGGTCGCCGGGTGCATGGATAAGTTTTGTAAGCGATATTCCCGTCTTTAGAAAAAATTATGTCGCGTCCTTAATCGGTGAGCAGGGGACTTTCACAGCTAGAAGCTTCTATAGATCGTCAAATCGTGCTTCTGTGGGCTTAGATATATCGACAAAGATTGATAATTTTTCCTTATCTTTCCGTTATGGAGGGGAATTCGGGCCGGATTTCATCGGTAATAAAGGGGACTTCCGCCTTGAATGGGAGTTCTAAGTTTTTTTATATTTAGTAATTTGTACATAATTTTAGATAATAGAGTTAATAGTTTATTATTGAAAAATTAAACATAATTAGTTATAATAATATTTATAATTAATAATGTTCAGGTAATTATTACAAATAGAATTGAATCCCTAGGAGTTGCTTCTGTTTCTCTCCTAGATGCACCTAGTTCAAAATCCAGCTGTATCACCTCTGATTTCTTCAACTCTAAGGCTATCATACCGCCTGCAGTAGGGCGAGATTGGGATGTAACTGTTTGGGAAGAAAATACGGGCCGTTTTTCTGCAAAAATTCGTGGCGACCTTCCGGTAGACTTTGCTATAGGAAATGATGAAAGCATCGGTGAGAAGCAAGAATTCTCCCTAACACAGATGATTAAAGATGCTTTTTCTGCATGTGTAAAAAAAGTAAAAAGGTACATGGAAAAGCTTTTTACTTCTGATGAAGAAATTGCCCACGCCATTACTGCACGTGATCTTCTTAAAGCTAAACAGCGCGAAGAGACTTACGTCCGCCATGCTACTCTAACGCACGATGTAACTAAACCAGACGCCTTAGATCGTTACTATGATCGAGAAGTAGCAAGAAATAATCCTACTGTATGGAAAAAGCATCTTGATCGATATCCAGACAAAGCTGCTGCTGTACGTGACCCAGCCTATCAATGGATGTCACAATACACAGCCCGTAAAAGAAGAAAGCTACCGCATTAATTGAAAAGCCCCTTTAGAGGTTTAAGAACATTCTCTATACCTTTTTGGGGGGATTCCAAGAAGCCCTCTACCATATTTCCTAGATTTTCTAGAGTAAAGACCGATTTAAGCATTTCGCGCATAATAATGCGGGTAATCTCTTCAGTCGGTATTCCTTTATCACTTGTCACATCATGAAATTCGAGACGTTTGATTCTTTTAAGCTTGTTCGGCGCCCTGCTGCCATCGCGATAGGCTAGGGTGATATCGATATTGGTTAAAATAAGAGTCTTGATGAGGACGCTTTTTTGTTTGCTGGAATGCTCTGAGCTTTCATTCAAATTGGCCATGAGCACGGTCCAGTTTCCATTTTTATTTCCGAAAGAATCGAACTCTAATCCTAGATAAATATTATCGAGCTCGAGATGGTCGATGATTACATGATCGCGAAGATAATTTGTTAGCGGTGCGGAAAGGAGAATTTGCTCGGCAGAGAAAGCGCGAGGCAAAGTATATTTGCGTGGGTTTCCAATTTCTAATTTTTGAATATCGATTGTATGAGAGGTCAAATGAATGTCATCAATAGAGACTTGGACTTTAAGTTTATCGCTCAAGCGGCTTGCTAAGATGTCAGGTACACGGGACCAGCCAAAGAAAATAACCAATACACCGACAACAACGACTAGAATAAATAGACCGATAATGCTGCTCATGATTTTTTTCATAGGTGTGCGCTAAGTTCCGGGTTAGTGTCTAATCCGCAGAATAAAAACTTGCTATTATGAACGCAACAAAGAAAAATAAAAATATAATCTGATTAATAGTTAAAACTATTTGCCATTCGAGAATTGAGTTTTTAATTAAGAAAATTTGTGTTTTTAAGATAAAAAAAAGCGCCTCTCTTCGAGCAGAAGAGCGGCGCCTGGATGGAAACGGAAAAGAAGATTAGTAATCCGCTCCTTGCATTGCGGGATTAGGTGCTTTTTCATCAGCATCTTCTGTAATGATAGCTTCTGTAGTCAGGAGAAGAGACGCGATAGAAGCTGCCAATTCAATGGCGCACCGAACGACCTTAGTAGGATCGACAACACCCATCTCATACATGTTACCATAGGCATCTGTTTGTGCATTCCAACCTTCGTTAGGCTGCATCGATGCCACTTTCTGTACTACGATAGAACCCTCTCTGCCTGCATTTTCTGCTATTTGGCGTAAAGGCCAACTAATAGCTTTCATGACAATTTCGACACCGAGCTTTGTATCGCCTGTTAATGTGGCAGCTAATTTTTCAAGAGCTGGTAGGCAGCGTATAAGAGCTGCGCCCCCACCGGGGACTATACCCTCTTCAACAGCCGCTTTTGTCGCATGTTGAGCATCGTCAACTCGATCTTTTCTCTCTTTCATCTCAACTTCAGTCGCAGCACCCACGCGTATGATAGCTACACCACCAGTGAGTTTAGCAAGACGTTCTTGAAGTTTTTCTTTATCATAATCAGAGGTTGTCTCTTCGATTTGACGTTTGATAAGAGCAATGCGTTCTTGGATGGCTGCTTTTTTACCAGCTCCATCTACAAGAGTAGTTTCTTCTTTTTTTACTACCGCTTTCTTGACTTTACCCAACATATCGATTGTAACGGAATCGAGCTTGAGACCGAGTTCTTCGCTGATAAACTGACCACCTGTGAGGATAGCGATATCTTGAAGGATGGCTTTGCGGCGATCGCCAAATCCTGGAGCTTTAACAGCACAGACTTTTAGGCCTGCACGCAGACGGTTAACTACGAGAGTAGCAAGAGCTTCGCCCTCTATGTCTTCGGCTATGATGAGGAAGGGACTACCTTTTTCTGCAACGAGTTGCAGGAGTGGCAAGAATTCTTTCATCGCGGAGATTTTTTTATCATAAATCAGAACCACTGCATCTTCTAGAACAGCTTCTTGAGATTCTGCATTTGTCATGAAGTAAGAAGAGAGGTAACCGCGGTCGAAGTTCATTCCTTCTACAACATCTAGCGTTGTTTCAAAACCTTTGCCTTCTTCAACAGTGAGAGTTCCATCTTTACCTACACGCTCCATTGCCTTAGCAATGATTTCACCGATTTCTACATCACCATTAGCGGAAATTGTGGCAACTTGGGCGATTTCTTTGCGATCTTGAATCGGTTTGCTCAATTTTTTGAGCTGTGCAGATGTTTCTTTTACCGCTTCCTCGATTCCACGCTTGATCTCCATCGGGTTAGCGCCCGCTGCTACCATGCGTAATCCTTCGCTATAGATCGCTTCAGCAAGAACGGTCGCAGTCGTGGTGCCGTCTCCAGCCTTGTCAGCTGTCTTGCTAGCCACTTCTTTAACCATTTGAGCGCCCATATTCTCGTGCTTGTCTTCGAGCTCAATCTCTTTGGCAACGGTCACACCGTCTTTTGTGATATGAGGAGCACCATAAGAACGATCGATGACGACATTGCGTCCTTTGGGACCGAGAGTGACTTTGACTGCAGCAGCTAATGCGCGCACGCCCTTGAGGATTTTTTGGCGGGCCTCTTCTTTGAACATGATATTTTTAGGTGCCATGGGAAAACTCCTTAACAAGTATTAATTTATTGAATGACCGCGATAATATCGTCTGCGCGAAGGATCACAAAATCCTCGTCTTCGATTGTCACTTCTTGTCCTGCATATTTGTCCATGAGGATGGTGTCGCCTACTTTAACAGGAATAGGAAGAGTTTTCCCTTCAGCGGTGGTTTTACCAGTTCCTACAGCGACAATTGTGGCTGTTTCTTGTTTTTTCTTGGCAGTTTCGGGAAGGATAATTCCTCCCTTGAGAGTCTCTTGTTCTTCGAGGCGTTTTGCTAGAACGCGATTGCCAAGAGGTTTAAGGGTAGTTTTTCCGGTGGCTTGTTGTGCTGTCATTTTGTTTCTCCTTAACTCCTGTGATAACGGTAGTTTTTCATGCATCATTCAAATTATCAATAACAAGCTATTGCAGGTTTGCATCGCTTTGTTAGGTAACTCGGAAGATGCTGTTTTTCTGCGATGGATTGTAGCGAATAAGACTTTTTTTAGCAATATACTTTGACGAGTGCTAAAAAATCTCCTTTTGCTTCCTGTGTAGAAGGAAAATAGGTGTGGCAAATTAAAATTTTTAACCTAGCTGTGGAGTTGACAGTCAAGAGGAATTGTGGATAATCCCAAAGCCTTAGAGGGTGTATGAAAAGAAATATTTCATCGCTTTAAGAGACAGAACTTGAGTCAGGGTTTCGTTTTTGAGAGCATTTTTGGCAGCTTTTCAATTCAAAATAGATGGTTAATATACGCAGTTGATATTATCCATCTATTTTGAAATCGAAAAGCTACTCAAAAAGCTTAGAAAATCGATTTAAATTTACTTTTGATACACCCTCTTACAGAAATTAATTGAGTAGGGGTCTTTAATTAAGGAGAGTTTATGGCGATCGAACGCGTGGATGTGGCCCTCGAGGACCGATGGAATGTTGAAGCTCTTTATTCTCAAGAACAAGAATGGAATAATGACTTTCGAAGAGTATGTCCGGAAAAAGAAGGAGAGCGGTGGCCGCAACTCGCCAAGTTTAAGGGGAGATTGGGCAGTGGGGCAAGTCAACTTGCCGAATGCCTCCGAGAGGTGAGTGAAATCGACCGAAAGCTGAGTAAACTCTATACTTATGCCCACCTTAAGCATGATGAAGATATCGCAGCCACTACCTATAAAGATGCCTATGAAAAAATTATAGGCTATCTCCATGCATTTCGCTTAGAGACTTCCTGGATAGAACCGGAAATTCAGGAGATTGCAGATGCCACGATGATCTCTTTTCTTGAAGATCCTCTTCTTAAAGACTTTCGAATTTCTTTAGAACGCATTCGACGCCTGCGGCCCCATACTTTGCCGGAACGGGAGGAAAGACTCTTGGCTCTTTCAGGAAGAGCCCTAGGAGCTGCCCCAAAAGCTTTTGGCGCTTTAAATAATGCTGATCTTAAATTTGGCAGTGTCGTGGATAGCCAAGGAGATTCTCATGAACTCACACACGGTACCTATAACTTATTCATGAGAAGTCGAGATCGCACTTTACGGGAAAATTCATATAAAGCTTTACATAGTACCTTTGCGAGCTTCGAAAATACATTGTGCGAATTGATTTCGGGGCAGATGCAAAGTCAAGTCTTTGAAGCAAGGGCGAGGAATTACGAATCTTGCCTCAAGGCTGCTCTTTTCCCCCATGAGATCGATACTGAGGTTTACCATCAATTGATCGAGTCTGTGCGCAGAGGTCTCCCGGTTCTCCATAAATATATGGCGCTGCGTAAAAAATTGCTGGGGTATGACGAGCTTCATATGTATGACCTCCATGTTCCTTTAGTGCAAGAGGTCGATATCAAAATGGATTTTGCCGAAGCTGTGGAATTGGTCATAAATTCTGTAGCTCCATTAGGGAAAAAATATCAGGAAGATCTGGCCAATGGCTTACTTAAAGATCGCTGGGTAGATCGGTATGAAAATGCACGTAAGCGCAGCGGCGCCTATTCTAGCGGCTGCTATGATAGTATGCCCTACGTTTTGATGAACTATCATGGCACATTCAATGATGCGATGACACTAGCGCATGAATGCGGTCATAGTATGCATAGTTTGCTAAGTCGTAGAAATCAACCCTATCAATATGCGCAATATCCCATTTTTGTCGCAGAAGTGGCCTCAACCTTTAATGAAGAGCTCATGATCGAGCATCTGCTTGAAAAGCTTTCAGACCCTATGCAAAAGGCGTTTATCATCAATCAACAAATTGAGGATATACGTTCTACTTTCTTTCGTCAGACCATGTTCGCCGAATTCGAATTGCAATTGCATAGTTGGGCTGAGCAAGATGTCCCCTTTACACCAGAGCTTCTTAAGAAGACTTATCACAAGCTCAATCAAGATTATTTTGGTGACAATGTTATTGTCGACCAGGAGACATCGTGTGAGTGGTCACGTATTCCTCACTTTTATTACAACTTTTATGTCTACCAATATGCGACAGGCATTAGTGCTGCGAGTGCGCTTATTGAAGAGCTTCATAAAAATGGTGAAGAGGCCCGCGAACATTACCTGCAATTTCTCTCTTCTGGTTGTCTAAGAGGCCCGTTGGATCTTCTAAAAACTGCTGGAGTAGATATGAGAAAGCCACATGCAGTTGAGGCGACGATTGAGCGTTTTGCCCATTTGGTCAATCAGTTAGAAACCTTGCTAGTTACTCAAGAAAAGAGCCCTGGTGACATGGCTGCAAGTATTCGTAAGTAACGAATACGTTGAATACTTCAAAAAAGGTTGCTCTAAAACCTCAGCAGAAGTATTTGTTTAGTGACTATAGGGAATAAGAGAGTGTTCACGAACTAAGTTTCTATCGTTTCAGAGCTTTTTTTTAAGTTGCTTCGATTCAGAATAAAAAAAGCAGCTAAAAGCTCAAAAATCGAGATAAATTTATTTTTGCGGTACTCTCTAAGAAATTCCCTTAAGCAAAATAACCTTGGACAAAGATGACAGGTAAAGTGAAGAAATCTTTTGTTATTACTAATGAAAGGGGTTTACACACCCGACCATCTGCCGAGCTTGTGAAATGCGCGACGACATTTAAATCGCAGATCCATTTGATCTATCAAAATTTAACGATCAACGCAAAATCCCTACTCGGTGTTCTGATGCTAGCAGCAGCCCGAGGGACGAAGATTTTTGTAGAAGCTGAAGGTGACGATGCTGAAGAAGCTGTAGCAACGATCGTGCATCTTGCCCGCAACAAATTCAACATTCGCTATTAGGGTTGAGAGAGTGTGTCAAAAATTGCTTTTGATACACCCTCTAAGACCTTCTTTCAACTATTCCATAAAGGGAATTGTCTGATCAAAGACTTCTTTGCTACAAAAGACCGGTGCATTTTGCATCAGAGCAAACGTAATACAATCACTCGGCCTTGCGTCTATTTCAATCACATCACGCCTTTCTTCGATTTGCTGCTCTAGAAAAAGCCGAGCAAAATAGGTGCTTCCTTCGCACTGGTGAATGACAACTTGTAAAATGCGAATCGTAAAATTTTCAAAGATAGAATTACAAAGTTCATGGGTAAGGGGGCGTGTAGTTTTTTCATCAGTAAAAAACAGTTGTAAGGTCTTACCCACCTTAGGTTCGACATAAATAGCGAACTTTTTATGTTCATTTCCCAAGACAATAGCCGTATACGACTTCGATTGCATGATCTTGTTGAAGGTAACAGGAATTAATTCAGTAGTTGTCATATCTTTGCTTTAAAAAAATAAAGAGATAAAGTCAAAACGCAAGTGTCAGAAGAGAGTTTTTAGTACACCCTTAAAGCGAACGGATATGACCATCAGGGTGGCCAACAAGGACTTCGTCAGCGAAGTCTAGAAAAAAACCTGTTTCAACAACACCGGGGATTTGCACAAGACGCGCTTCTTCCCTCTCAGGGTTATCCATTAATGGGAAAGAGATATCGAGAATATAATTTCCATTATCCGAAATCCAAAGATCTCCTTGTGTGTTAGTTCGCCACTGCGATTTAAGATTAAGTGCGTCTATATGTCGCTTCGTTATTTCGTGTCCAAAAGGAACTATTTCCACTGGTAGAGGGTGATGTCCTAATTTCTCAACGACTTTACTGGTATCTGTGATGATGATCACCTTATGACTAGCATAAGCGACAATTTTTTCACGAAGAAGAGCGCCTCCGCCACCTTTAATCATGCGCCTCGCTGAATCCACCTCGTCGGCCCCATCAATTGTCAGATCAATCGCGGTTATTTTATCGACAGGAAAAAGGGGGATTCCGTGCTTTTGCGCGAGTTGGAGCGATTGTTCAGAACTCGGTACAGCGGTGATGGAAAGGCCTGTTTTGCAACGATTTGCTAGATGTAAAATAAAATGATGTGCTGTCGTTCCTGTTCCAAGGCCGACAATCATACCCGGCTCTACTAATTCGGCGGCTCTCTTGCCGAGTAAATCCTTGATCTTATCTTGAGAAAGGGGAATAGACATAGGTTATTTGCTAAACAGATCGTAGGTGAGAATTAGTTTTGCTAGCATTAATAATAACGGAAAAAAATATCGCAATCAATAATAAAAGATTTAAGCGAGTGGTCAACAATTAAGATTTCACTGCTATTCGATTCAATATGCGTAAAAAATCGCATAAGACTAATTTTAAAGCTAAATCGAAGAGTTGGAAAATAATCGAAAAGTTTAAGACAAGAAGGTTCCTACATTGCATTTAAGCATGAAACGTGATATATAAGAATTCTTTTGATGCATGGGGATTTTATGATAGATGAAGAGCCTGATGTCAGTGTTCGTAAAACCGTAGCAGAAGAAAGCCCCAAAACTCAACGTGCGCGTGAAAAATTACGTAAACAACTTGAAGAAGAGCAGCAGAAAATTACTGCAAAAGCCCTAGAGAAAAAGAGTGATGAGATCCATAGTTGGATTGCACGTTATGCTCATCAACGCGTACCTCTAAAAAGTAAAGCGATCTCTCTTTTCGACGGTAATCAAAATTCTGCTGATCAAAGTATGAGAATTATCAAATTGGCTCAGCAGCTCCAATCTTCTTCTTTAGATCAAGAAGAGGTCTAAGAGGGTGTTCAAGCTTGTGTACAATCATTTCTGATAGTTTCAAAAAATAGAGGAGTAACCTACAACGTTTGATATTACTCCTCGATTTTGAATGGAAAATCGGCTCAAAAGCTCAGAAAATCGACAGAAACTAACTAAAAGCACCATCTAAACGCCTTGAAGAATATCTCTTAAGGAGATAATCTTTTGCCCAAAAAATCAATTCTACTTTTTGTAATATTTTATGGAACATGTGCTCGATTGTTTGCAAGCAAGAGGCCTTCTTGAAGCTGTTACTTCTGAAGGGTTACGCGATCGGCTTCAGCGTCCAACAAAATTTTATTTAGGCTTTGATCCAACTGCCGATAGCCTCCATATAGGTCATATGACAGCTATGATGGTTATGGCGTGGCTCCAAAAGTTTGGACATTCACCCGTTGTCATTTTGGGAGGAGCTACAGGGCGAATTGGAGATCCTTCTGGGAAAAGTGTAGAACGTCCTTTATTAAGTGAAGAGGAGATTGCCTCTAACGTTGAGCGCCTCAAATCCCAATTTGCGCTAGTACTTGATTTCTACCATCCCTCTTGTCCTGCAAAAATTCTCGATAATTTTTCCTGGCTTGGACATTTCCCCTTGTTGCAATTCTTGCGGGATATAGGTCGTCATTTTCGTGTAGGACCGATGCTATCAAAAGAAATGGTGAAAACACGTATTGATTCTGAAGAGGGGATAAGCTTCACAGAATTTAGTTATCAACTCCTTCAAGCCTACGACTTTTACTACCTTTTCAAGCATGAAAATGTCGAGCTTGAACTCGGGGGCAGCGATCAATGGGGAAATATTACAGCAGGTTTAGATCTGATCCGTAAATTAGAATCGCAGTCAGCTTATGGCCTAACATTCCCACTCCTGACTCGCAGCGATGGAAAAAAATTTGGAAAAAGCGAAGGTGGAGCTGTATGGCTCGATGAAAAAAAACTCTCGCCCTATCAATTTTATCAATACCTTATTCGAATCCCCGATGCTGATGTTATTCGGCTGATGAAGATGCTTACTTTTATGGACCTCAATGAAATTGCCTCCATAGAAGCTTCTATGTTGAAGAGTGATTATATTCCCAATACAGCTCAAAAACGCCTTGCTGAAGAGATTACGAGACTCGTACATGGAGAAGAAAATTTGTTACGGGCCCAAAAAGCGACAGAAGGAGCGGCACCCGGAGCTACAGCTGTTTTGGACGAAAAGGTCTTAGAAGAAATTGCTCGTGACCTTCCTAATTTAGAACTCTCCCTTTCTTCTGTCGTGGGACAGAAGGTGATAGAACTGATTGTGCAAGTCGGCCTTTTACCAAGTAAAAGCGAAGCGCAGAGAATGGTGCAGAGCGGTGGTATTTATCTCAATAATCAGAAAATTGACGATATTCAACGACGTTTTTCCTCCGAAGATTTAATTGGAGGGAAATATCTTTTACTTGCAGCCGGCAAAAAGAAAAAAGCTGTGGTGACCATTCTAGCCAACTCTTAGATCTTTCCGATTGCAATTGCTTATCTTTTTGCCTCACTCATCTGTTAGATGAATGAGGCGAGTAAGGAGCAATCAAGGTTTTAGATCACACTCTTTTGCTCTTTATTTTTTTCTAGAGAATTTCTTATTTCCCCTTTTTGCATGGGTAACATCACCTTTTTTCTCCCTTTTCTTAAGTATTTTAAAAAAATGATTACAAAATGCTTGCTGGAAATTGGGGTCGCCACAAGAATAAGGTTAATTTATAGGGTGTTGTATTTTCCCTGCAGAGCACCTCGAAGACAAGGTTTTTCAAATAAGAGGAGTAAGAGAAGGATATGGCGACAATCACTAAGAAAAAACTTATTCACGTGATTTCACAAAGCCGAGCCGTTCATCCCAATGATGTGCGGAATGTCATCCAATCTTTCCTCGATGCGATGACTGATTGTCTTGCAAAAGGTGATCGATTGGAATTCCGTGATTTTGGCGTTTTTGAAGTTGTGGAAAGAAAGCAAAAAATTGGACGCAATCCTAAAAATGCAGCAGTACCTATCGTAATTCCTGCCAGGATGGCTGTACGCTTTACACCCGGTAAAAAAATGCGGAAACTTATGGAGAAGAAAAAGGGCGAAAAAGGCGAAGCCGCTTCTAAAAATCTCCCATAAGTTGACTCATCAAGCTTAGCAATCGACAGAAGCTCCTTTTGAGTTAATTTCTTAAAATTAATTTTTTTTAGAGTTTCAAAATCCCAGCTATTATTTCTTTAAGTCTGATATTAATTTAATTAATCCATTCTATATTTTTAATAATAGATATAATAAAAAAATATAATTATTATCTTTTCTTAGATACTTCAAAGTAGGGTTTGAAAAATATCCCTATTTGTAGATAATTTATGTTCGACTGTTTTCCGTTTTTAGGAGGGTCGCTTGTCTATTGCGCGTTGGATTCTTACAGGCTCTGTCTGTTTATTTGCTACTATTGGGATAATAGCATTTATTAAAAAAAATCCTTCAACACCACCGCCACCTCTTTCTAAACCGGCAGTGAAACCAGCTTTAACACCGGTTCCCATTGTTCCTCACACCCCGCCCACATCTTCGATAACATTAGCCAAAAAGGCAGAAAACTCTAATCTAGTTGCACCTAACTCAGAACAAAATTTTTCTTTAACTCTCCAGCCAGAAAAAACATCTGCTATTGAAGATTTTCCTCAAGTCGACCGTATTCATCAATTATTTAATACGAAAGGGGTAAAGCTTCCTATTGTGGATACAATTACTTATAATAGTAAGGTGGAGTGGTTAAAAGGTAGACCGGCGTGGATAGCTGACTATGCTGTTCATTATTCAACATCGCGTCATTTCATCGCCCGCAGTTTAAATGGCAGACCTGACTATTTTACGCAAAAGATCAGCACAGGTGGCTTATTCAATGTTTTACGAAAAGACAAAGATATACAATTTTATCTTTTAGCGGATATCTCCCGTTTTAAACTGGGGCTTTATTACTTCGATAAAGGTACAAACGAACGCGTATTAATAAAGACTTATAGCATTGGGTTAGGTCGTCTAGATCCACACTCACCTTCAGGATGTGCTACACCGCTTGGTCTCTATGCTCTTGGTAACAAGATCGCGGTTTATCAGCCCGGAACCATGGGGTTATTAGGGGGTAAAGAGGTGGAGATGGTACGTGTGTTTGGCACGCGCTGGATACCTTTTGGACAGGAGATTGAAGGATGCACAAGCCCAGCAAAAGGGCTGGGACTTTATGGAATACCTCTCATCGAACAAGAAAATAACGAAGGAAAAACTCAATTTGTAGATAATTGCGCCTTTCTTAATACCAACGAAGGTGATGGAGGCATACGTTTGGCCTCTGAGGACATTAATGAGATTTTTTCTATTGTGATAACGAGACCTTCCTTTGTGCTTTTAGTAAAAGATTTTCGGGATGCCCGTTTACCGGGTATAGAGGTCGATCTACCCCTACATTAATAAGGTTATTATGCTTGCCCATGAGAAACAGATTCTAGAATATGAAAAGACTATCCTGCAGTTGAAAGAGCAGAATATGGGTAATGCTCTATGGTCAAATGAGGAGCTCAAGATTTTGGAGGAAAAACTCCAGAATTTAAAGAACCAAGTCTACTCACAACTTTCCTCATGGGAACGTGTCACTATTTGTCGCCATCCTAACAGACCCCATACCATCGATTATATCAAAAATATATGCACAGATTTTGTCGAACTGTTCGGCGATCGTCTTTTTCGAGATGATTGCTCCATCATAGCAGGATTCGCTAAGATCAACGACGTCAAGTATATGGTGATTGGCCAGGAAAAAGGTAAGGATACCGAGAGTCGCTTACAGCGGAATTTTGGTATGCCACACCCAGAAGGTTACCGAAAAGCTATGCGTTGCATGCGTCTTGCTGCTAAGTTTAAACTTCCCGTGCTCTGCTTACTCGATACACCCGGTGCCTATCCAGGCTTGGCAGCCGAAGAACGTGGTCAGGGATGGGCGATTGCGCAAAACCTTTGGGAGATGTCCAGATTATCGACACCTATTATTGTGCTTCTTATCGGGGAAGGATGTTCTGGAGGTGCTTTAGGTATCGGCGTGGGTGATGTTATCGGTATGCTCCAGCATTCTTATTATTCAGTCATTTCTCCTGAAGGGTGCGCATCTATTTTATGGAAGGATACAACTAAAAATTCACTAGCAGCTTCTGCGCTTAAGATGCATGCGGAGGATTTGTTGAAATTAGAAATAATCGATGAGATTATTCAGGAGCCTCTCGGTGGTGCTCACCATAATCCTGCTGAAGTCTATCAGCGAGTAAAGGGTTTTATTCACGAGCAATGGAATATTTTAAAGCGAATGCCGTTGAATTGTCTGCTCGAACAGCGCTACCAGAAGTTCCGTCAGATGGGCAAATTTATCCAGGTAAGCCAGCCTTAAAACTCTCTCAATCATTTTTCTGGACGACGAACCTTTGTTGGAGAATAGTCTCTAAATAAGAAAGGTTATAGAACTTTACTAGCGAAAGAGGTCGGATGCGTTTACTTCTGAAGGCGGCCATTCAAAGCCGCAAACATTTCAAGGTCTTGATTTTTACACTTGTCGCCCTTTTGGGAATGACAATTGCTAACCAATTGGAGATGTTTGCGTTTGGCATGTTATCCGATGCAGGTGTCGATTTTTTTACTCTTTTCGGAAAAGGTAAGCAAGCTGTTGGAGATAATGTAATCACGTTAGATCAGGTTAATGCCCAGTGGCACGAAATTGATACTAATTCTACCGGAGGGATCTCTAAGCAAGCCGCTGTAGAGTATCTTAGCTCGCAGAAGACCGCCAATCCTCTAACCTGGTTCATGAACTCCTTCAAGTCTAGATGGAATTTAAGTGCAAATGTCCACACCTTGGTGCTCGCTTTACTCATCGTAGCTGTTTTTAAGGCAATATGGCTTTTTATGAGCCGTTACATGACGCAACTACTCGCAATCCGCGTTAGTAGAGATTTGCGTAAACGTTATTTCCAACATATACAAATGCTTTCGATGAGCTTTTATCAGCAGCATAACATTGGGAGTCTTTCATCCCGGGTTGTCTCTGACGCTAATCAAATTTCTGCCTCTTTAAATTCTTGTATTACCAATTTTTTTCAGACTCCCTTCGTCATTGTGTCTACACTTAGCGTATGCTTTTATATTTCTTGGCAACTCTCGCTTGTCATTTTTTTTGGTTTACCGATGATCATCATTCCCATCGTCTTATTGACCAAGAGAGTAAAACGCGTCTCTCGCCAGCTACAAACCAATCAAGAAAAATTCACCTCCGTGCTCATTGATTTTCTGGCAGGCATTCAGACAGTCAAGATTTTCTCTATGGAGCCTTTCTCGCTACGTAAGTATCAAGAACAAAATGAAAGAATGGCTTTATTGGAGGGAAAAGCTGCCAAATACGGCTTATTAATCCGCCCGATTCTCCACACAATTACTACGGTGTGTTTGGGTTTTATTGCCATATTTGGTCTGTATGTCTTGCAAATGGGTATTTCAGAGCTTTTGGTCTTTTGTGGCCTTTTATATCTTTTGTATGAGCCCATTAAAAAATTTGCCGAAGAAAATGCCAATGTTCAACGGGGTGTTGTTGCAGCGGAACGTATGTATGATGTTCTGCATCTTAAGCCCCATATCGAAGACAAGCCAGATGCAAAAGAATTAAAGAATTTTCAGGAATCAATTGAATTTGATCATGTCTGGTTTCGCTATGAAGGGGATTGGATTCTTAAGGATGTCAGCTTTACTGTTCGAAAAGGTGAAACAGTAGCGATTATCGGCCCTACTGGCGCAGGGAAATCAACGATTGTGCAGCTTATTCCCAGACTTTTTGATGCTGAGAAAGGAAATATTCGTATAGATGGACTGGACATCGGTGAGTATACGCAGAAGTCTCTTCGCGACCTCATAGGTTTCGTGCCGCAAAAGCCTTTTTTATTTTATGACACGGTGTTGGCTAATATTAGTTATGGTCAGGAGTGTACCCAAGAAGCGATCGTAGAAGCAGCTAAGCGCGCTTATGCAGACGAATTTATTGAGCGTATGCCAGAAAAATACCACTCTATGATTGCTGAAACGGGTAAAAATCTTTCTGGCGGTCAACAACAACGACTAGCGATAGCAAGAGCTCTCTTCAAAAACGCGCCTATATTGATTCTCGATGAGGCCACATCTTCTCTAGATGCTCTTAGCGAAAATCGCATCAAACAAGCTATAGGGGAGTTGCATGGACAAATCACCCAGATCATCATTGCCCATCGATTGACAACGATTGAGCATGCGGATCGCATTGTTTACTTAGAGCGAGGCGAGAAGGTCGCTGAAGGCTCATGGGAAGAATTGCTGGAAACATGCGAACCATTCCGCCAGATGTGGTATGCACACACCCGGCAAAAAGGAGAGACACGGGAAAATTTAGGAACTCCTATAGGATGATCAAAAACTTTCAGACATGAAAACGATCGAATAAAAATTCTTCGACGCTCGTTTGCATTCGTTTTACATATTCACCATATTTGTCATCTTCATCCAATTGGTCATCTTCGATCATAGCACATACTTTCTCGTGAGCATTTCTACGTAAAGTTTCGGAATGGGTTTTTAAAGCCACGATAGCGGTATCGATAGCTTTAGTCACTCGTCTATAAACAGCGTCAGGATCGCGTTCTTCGGGGCCTCTAACACGTCTATAAAGAAATCCCATGGGTGAAGAATAACGACAGGAGAGATTTCCTGTAAAAAAACAGCCTATTTCAAAAGGTGTCAGTCCAGCCCGAGTTGCTTGCTGTAAAAGATATAAGCAAATTTTCAGAGTCTCAAGGTTTTGGGTAGGATAAGTTGGATAAGTTCTTCGGATTTTAGTTGTAATTTCTTCAAAATTTAAAGCGCTTATTTTTTCTCTTGTCTCTGCGTTAAATGGCTCATGAGCTTGTTTCCATGGAAACCAAGCAAAAACAGCTGGCGATTGAAATTTAGAAGCCAAAAGAAGAGCGTGATCAATAGCTTCAATTTTTCCTGTTTTTTCATTAATCAACATATTTTCAAGATTACGATCAACATCACCCATGTAAAGATCAAAAGCGGCCATATCATCGAAGTATTTTTTAGGGCAGCGATCGATCACATGATCATGACAGGATTTGCTTGCTAGTTTGAACGCTAGTAAAGTCTTTGCATTAGGTATAAAAGGAGTAAGAAAGCACTGCTTTGTTCGCTGTTCAGAGTCAATTCGTGAAGTTCTTGATGTGTTTAAAAGAGTGAAAGAACGGCTTGTTACAGGCGCTTCAATGCTGACAGAGTCCTCTGTTAGCCCAGCAGCTATAACTTTATTAGGCACCTCCCATTTGGGGGTGATGCCATGCTTGGCAGCATTTATATCCCAAGAATGTTCGGCACCCCTAACTTCATCTGCAGGTTGCATAACAGCTATTGTATGGATGTGTTGAGCGATAAATTGGGAAATATCCTCTGCCTTTAACGTAGCAAGGAGGGAACGTTTCTCAGGGTCAATTTCTTTGATAAAATAAGTCCCGTGTCCATGCAAGGGACTAATCTCTAACGCTGCTTTCACCATTTCAGGAATAGAGGGATCATTACTTTCGGCCTCTTTAACCGCATGTTGAATGCGTTCTAAAAAATTTCTGTCGGCATCGGTAATAGGTCGCCCTACTACACGTATGGAGTCGCCAAAGAATTCTCGTTCATCACTACTTTCGCGATCACGTGTAGCTAATATTGCTCGCAGTCGTTTTCGGTATTCTTTGTCTGCTACTTTAGCAATTCTTATTTTTTCCTGTTGCCTACGGGCTGTTGTTGAAGGGGGTGGTGTTAGAGGAGCAAGAGGAGTGCTTATATCGAGAAGGGCTACGGTGAGTTTTGGAGATTGAGAGTCAGAAGAAGAGGAAGATGAAGATGAGGACGAAGATGCAGAGGAGTGTGGTGAAGAGAGTTTCCCAGGTTCCAGCCTTTCAAAAGGCACATCTAAACATGTCGTAAGACAGCGCAATGAAGAATTACGTCTTTTCTTCAAGTCGCTGGCGTGACTAACAAGCTGTAGGTTAAATAGGGTTGGAGAACGATGAAGAGCGGGTAAGGCATGGGACATATATCACCTCCGTTGAAGACAAAGCGGAGGTTAGAATATTTAAAAGGTTTCGTCAAGAATTATTATAGATATAACTTCTTTTTCAGAGATTTTTACGGATTGTTGGCTAAGTTACTGTTGTGATTTGAAATTTTTACGTTCGTATTGTTTATTTTATATTATTTATTAATAACGTAATTATATTTAGTTAGTTTGTAATTATCCGGAGATTTTGTTAATGTTTTACTGTACTATAGAATTAAAAAATGGTGAGGGATGCGCGTAAATTCTTTAAACGTACTATCCGCTCCTAAGGAAAACTCCTTCTCTCATGAGCAGGTCAACCGAATCGTTGATCAGCTCCTTCAAAAGAATTTTGAGCAATTCAAAATAGAAAAAAATCGACTGATACCCCGAACAAGAGTGGAGAGAGTTTGGTCTCATCTGCCATGGAATCGCGCTGAGAGTCATCAATCCGTGCGGAGTTTACTAAACAAACTGCATGCATTTTACGAGAAGAAAATCGGCTACAATGGTTGTTTGCCCCGTTCATCTAAGGACTTTTTTTTTCGTATACTTCCTAAAACCGACTCAACTTTATTTGATAGAAGTAAAATCTCTGTGAAAATGCAACACTGTCTCTCTCCGGAATTGCATAAATTAAAGAATGCTAAAAGCGTAGGTGTAGATTATGCAATTGCTCAAGCAAAGCTAGCGGATGCCTTAGGTGTGAAGCCCAGGATAAGTAAAAAAGGGTGGACAAAAGCGCTAATTTACACAGATCTTACAGGTAGGGAAATTGGAATATTCAAAGTGGCTAGAAAGAAAATAGACTTTATTTCTCGGTTACAAGACCTCTTGGGATATAGGATATGGGGTTTTAATAAACCGGCCTACTATTGCCGAAGCCAGGGTGCATTACCAGATTTTTTCTCTGAAATAGCAGCAGCATCCGTCGATGATTTTCTTAAATACGCATTGATACCGCCAACAACCCTGACTACTTTGCAGGATCAGTTGGGGTCATTTATGCTTTGGGTGCATGGGGGAAGGTCTCCTGATAGTTATAAAATCCAAAAAAATTGTTTTTATGCTTCGGAAATCGAAACCTACCAAAAGTTTGTTGTTGAAGATTTTCTTATAGGAAATATTGATCGCCATAATGATAACTGGTTTTACCATGAAGAAAATGGCCACATCTCGTCTATTTTCGCTATTGATAACGCTAACTCTTTTCTAGAGAAAAATCCCTCTACTCAAACTCTTAAAGGGAAATGGACATCATTTTGGGCTCGTCGTCATCAATATCAATGGAAGGAGTTCCGATTAGCAGACATTCCGTTATTGCCAAAAATCAAAACCGCAATAAAAAAACTGACCCCTTTAACGGTAGATCGAATTTTTCGGCATATCGGAAATCGATTCCCTAAAACATTAGACAGTGATGCTTTTTTTTCGTCCGAAATGCGAGCAAAATTCTATCAACGAGCTCGTGTTTTGCAGAAAGCTGGTAGAAAAACTAACATGACACCTCGCCAGTTAGCCTATCTTTTTTCCGATAAGGCTATGCAGGAGTTTTTAAACCCCTGATTGTGTCGATCAGATGAGCGAGTTCAAGGCCTCAGATGTAGCCAATCTTGGCAAATTCCTCACGTAAGGAATGGTTGTCGGGGCGCTCAAAGGCGCCGCTGGTTTGTAACCATTTGACATATTCTTTAGGTACATCTGCCAGGGGTTTCCCTTGATGTTTACCAAAAGGCATACGCGTAGCTGCTTGACTCTTTTTAAGCATCAGTTCAAGGACGATATCTAAAGGCAAATCGTCGATCATCGCAGAAAAAACCCGATGCAAGACTATAACATCATCCAGTGCTCTGTGTGCTTGATTCGCCTGAATCCCATAGACTTCGCGCAAAAACTGGAGCGCATGTCTCGGAAGGTCAGATCTATATTTTCTTGCCCATTTAAGGCTGTCGATAAAACGCCACGCTGGAAAAGGGGCTTGTGCACGTTTAAATTCTTCTTGAAGAAAGGGACGGTCAAAAGCGTCTCCGTTATGGGCAATTAAGATTGCATCAGGGCCACAAAAATCACTAAATTCTTTAGCTACCGAACCGAATAGGGGCGCGTCTCGCACCATCTCATCTGTGATATTGTGAATCGCGCTAGTCTCTGGGGGAATTGAACATTCGGGGTTGACAAGAGAGACAAAGGATTTTCCCGTAAGGGGATTGAAAGCGGCAATTTCAATAATACGGTCCTTCTCGGGTCGAAGGCCGGTGGTTTCTGTATCGAAGTAGATAGGGTCCATATCTGTCTACTATACCAATTGCGTGAATTGAAAAACAATGTTAGGATATCACCCAAATCATAGGATACTGGATGAAATTACGCTATCGACCTTTAATTGTCGGCAGTCTTTTATGTTTGCCTTTATTGGCTACAATTTCCACAGAGAAACCTAATGGTTCTTCCCAGGCCACTATTGCCCCCAAATGCTATTTTTCTCCTCAAGATCACGTCGATGATAAATTAATTACATTCATTGAAAGCGAAAAGGAGGATATTCGCATTGCAGCTTATTGTCTTACACATCGCGGTGTTATCAAATCTCTAATAGAGGCGCGTAAGAGAGGCGTAAATGTCGAAGTTATTTTTGATCCCTTTACCATCAAAGCCCGGAGTCCTCTTAGGCAAATGGCCCAAGCTGGGATCAGCTTATATGTATGGGACCCTGCTTCTCCTGCTGGAGTACAAGAAGATAAAGCAAAAAAAGATACCCCTCGTAAACCTTTGATGCATAATAAGTTTTGTGTTTTTGGAAAAAAAGTGCTTTGGTCTGGATCTTTCAATTTTACATCGGAAGCCTCACTTTCCAATCAAGAAAATGTGCTTGTTCTCCATGATTCTCTTGCTATAGAACGTTATTTAGGGGAATTTGAGCGTATAAAAAATGAGGGATGTACTCCTTATCGTGTATATCTAGCCAATCAGGCTGCAACTAAGAAAAAGAAATTCTACTGAGAATTTATGAAACAACTTCTTTTCGTTTTTTTCTCCATTAACCTATGTCTTTTATTTTCAGGTTGTTATCAAGCGCAATCTGATGATGACCTGCGGACCATTCCCACAACCAATAATCCTAATGTTGTGCCTTCTTCTGGGAGTAATATGCTTCCAAAAGCTGGATTTTAATTTTATTAATAGTTAGTTTGATTAAAAGAGTTCATAGTTAGAGTTATTTAGTGAAAGAGAAAAAAAATAAAACAATTAAGTATAATTTCTTTCCTTTTGATCGTAAAAAGCTGCTAGAAGAATTGTCCCCAGAATTTCTTCTGGGCTGTCTAGAAGAGATGTTGCTTATTCGAAATTTCGAAATACGAGCTGAGGTTGCCTATCAGCAAGGGAAAATCGGAGGATTTTTTCATGCTTACATAGGGCAAGAAGCTGTCCAAGCCGCCGCCGTCGCAGTAATGGGGCAGGATCAGTGGTGGGTAACCTCTTATCGATGCCACGCTTTGGCTTTGCTTTTAGGGGCAACGCCCAATGAACTTATGGCAGAACTTTATGGAAAAGCTACTGGTAATGCAATGGGCCGGGGTGGCTCGATGCACTTTTATACAGACCGCCTTTTAGGAGGCTTCGGTATTGTTACCGGACAGATCCCCATCGCTACAGGAGCTGCATTTAGCGTAAAATATCTCGATCAGAAAGGGGTCGCCGTTGGCTTTATGGGAGATGGTGCCGTTGCGCAGGGCGCTTTTCATGAATCTTTGAATATGGCTGCTCTATGGGATCTGCCTTGCATTTATGTCATTGAAAACAATCAATGGGGTATGGGAACGGCTGTTAGTCGCGCTATTAGCGTTGAACCTATAGCGGAAACTAAGGCACCAGGCTACGGAATGAAAGGGTATACTTTGGATGGGATGGACTTTTTTGCTTGCTATGCGGGATTTAAGCATATTTACGAAGAAGTTCTTGAGACCTCACGACCCGTTTTAGTCGAAGTAGTTACCGAACGCTTTCGAGGTCATTCCATTTCTGATCCAGCACTCTACCGATCTAAAGAAGATCTACAAGGGTGTGTTGCTAAAGATCCTATTCAGCTTCTCTTCAACGAGATGAAAGCAAAAAAACTAATCGATGATACTGGCTTTGAAGCGCTGGACAAGGCTCAGAAAAATATCGTCATCGAATCCATGAAATACGCTGAAGAGAGTCCATGGCCGGATCCTATTGAACTTGGCCGCGACGTATTCGCTCCATAAATTTAGGTTAGCTATGCCGATGCAGATCATTGAAGTGCGTGAAGCCATTCGTCAAGCTCTTGATGAAGAGATGATGCATGATTCTCGAGTATTCATTATGGGTGAAGAGGTGGCTGAGTACAATGGCGCCTACAAAGTCACAAAAGGAATGCTTGAAAAATGGGGGCCTAAGCGCGTTATCGATACTCCGATCGCCGAACTAGGGTTTGCTGGTCTTGCCATTGGTGCTGCTATGACAGGTCTACGTCCCGTCGTTGAATTCATGAGCTTTAATTTCTCTTTTGTTGCAGCGGATCAACTTATTTCTAACGCTCCTAAGATGTTTTATATGTCGGGTGATCGATTTTCTGTGCCGATCGTTTTCCGAGGTCCAAATGGAGCTGCAGCCCAAGTATCCTCTCAGCATTCTCATAATGTTGAGGCCATTTACAGCAACATCCCCGGTCTGATTATTCTCTCCCCCAGTAATGCCTATGATGCTAAAGGCTTGCTCAAAACAGCTATCCGTAATAACAACCCTGTTCTTTATCTCGAGAATGAGCTTTCGTACGGTGACAAAATGGAAATACCCACCGAGGAATACTTTGTACCTATTGGAAAAGCTAGGGTCGTTCAGGAAGGTGCTCATTTGACCATTGTCGCTCATAGCCGGATGGTGAATGTTTGCAAAATGGTCTGTCAAGAACTAGCCAAAAAAGGGATTCATGCCGAATTGATCGACCTCCGCTCCATTAAGCCACTGGATATTGCGACTATTGCAGAATCCGTTCGCAAAACACATGCCTGTCTTTTAGTGGAAGAGGGTCATATTTTTGCTGGAATTGCCGCCGAGGTAGGGTTTGAAATCATCGAGCATTGTTTTGATTTTCTTGATCTTCCTCTTAAGAGAGTCTGTCAGTTGGAAACCCCCATGCCCTATTCTAAGGTTCTAGAAAGAGAGACAATGCCGACTAAAGAACGTATTCTCTCGGCTGCCTTAGAGATGTTGCGGTAATCTTTCCCTGTCAGGGGGCTGCTCAAAGCAGAAAAATCTTAGTTTTACAATCTGGCACCTTCAAATTATGGCTTTATTTTTTACGAATAAGCTATTATTACCTCTTTATTGACAGTTTTTTCTTTTAACCGACATACTGGCTCCTTCAACTTAGAGAGGATATACATGCCCTTTACACTGACAATGCCCAAGCTATCTCCCACAATGGAAGCTGGCACAATCGTCAAATGGAATAAAAAAGTTGGGGATTTCGTTAAAGTTGGGGACGTATTATTTGAAGTTGCTACCGATAAATCCACCGTCGAACACGCAGCTATTGATGGGGGCTATTTAAGGAAGATTCTTATCGAAGAAGGCAAGGATGCGATAGTGAATCAGCCCGTTGCTATCTTTACAGAAAAAAAAGATGAAAGCATTGAAGGTTACATTCCTGAAGGAGTGATGCCCGAGACGGTTGTTGCAGCAACGCAGAATACACAGGAAGAGGAAGCAAATGCTCCTGCAGCTCCTTCAGCCGGGAAAACAGGTGCTATGTTACAGCCGACCTTTACACCTGAACCGCCCCTAGAAGGCTACGAATTTGGAAACAGAGGTGTTTCTGTTAAAGATCGCCTTTTTGCATCACCATTGGCCAGAAAATTAGCTAAAGATAAAGGTATCGATCTCTCTACAGTGAAAGGGAGTGGGCCTGGGCATAGAATTGTCAGCCGCGATCTTGAGCTAGGTCAACCTGATGCAATTGTTGCTTTTGGGCGTCAGGAATTGCCTAAGGAAACTCCTGGCAGCTATGAAGAAGAAGCTCTATCACCCATGCGTAAGGTGATTGGTCAACGACTTCAAGAGTCTAAAACCTTTATTCCGCATTTTTATACCGTACAAGAAATTCAGGTGGATGCACTTGAAGCTATCCGTGAGCAACTCAAAAAAGTCGGAGTTAAAGTCAGTATCAATGATTTCATTGTGCGAGGAGTGGCTCTAGCTCTTCGGAATCATCCTGGAATCAATAGCGGATTTAATTCTGCCAATAATTCTATTATCCGTTTTTCAACCATCGATGTAGCAATTGCTGTCAGTATGGAAGGGGGATTGATCACACCCATTGTACGCCATGCCGACTACAAAAATTTAGGCGAACTTAGCGTTGAGATAAAATCTTTGGCTACACGCGCCCGGGAAGGAAAGTTAGAAAAACAGGAGTATATGGGTGGCTCTTTTACGATTTCCAATCTCGGTATGTATGGAGTTACAGAGTTTTCTGCGATCATTAATCCTCCGCAAGCAGCTATCCTAGCGGTTGCTGGGATCGAAGAAAAAGTCCTTCTTAAAGAAGGAAAAATAATCCCTGGAAAAGTTATGCGTGTCACTCTTTCAGCCGATCATCGCGTGATAGATGGAGCCGGTGCAGCGGAGTTTTTGAAAACTCTCAAAAAACATCTAGAAAACCCAGCGATGCTATTGCTCTAGGATGACAATTGAGAGACATATCTGAAGATTTAGCAGGGAGCCCGGACTTTAAGAGGTACTCTTATTTTTCAAGGCGTGCGATTCTTTCTTCTAGCTCTTTAATTTTTTGGGCGTAGGTTGCGATTTTGCGCAAATGCACTTGTTGGCGGTTATAGTCTGTTAGAGGTATAACTGGGCTTCCATTGAATTTGCCAGAAGTTTTGATGTCTTTGCTAACACCGCCTCGAGAGGCTATGATGACATTATCTCCTATTTCTACATGACCCACTACACCCACTTGGCCACCCATAACAACGTGACGGCCTGTTTTTGTAGATCCTGCAATACCTGTCTGTGAAACAATCAAATTATCTTTGCCCAATTCAACATTATGGCCGACTTGTACAAGGTTATCGATTTTTGTTCCCTTATGAATACGAGTTGTCTTGAAGCGAGCGCGGTCAATGGTTGTATTGGCGCCAACTTCCACATCATCATCAAGAATCACATTTCCCAATTGTTCTAACTTTTGATGATAGCCAGAAGAATCGGTGATGTAACCAAAACCACAAGATCCGATTATTGCACCCGGTTGGAGTATTACTCGTTTCCCGAGAACACACCTTTCGCGCACAACAGCATGTGGATAAAGAATGCAATCTTCACCTATGTCGCAGCCTGCACCAATGCTGACGTGAGCCATAAGTTTTGCGCCTGCTGCAACCGTCGTTCCGCGATCAATAACGACGTAGGGTCCAATCTGGGCGCTTGGGGCAACACAAGCATCTGGGTGAATCACAGCTGTAGGATGAATGCCAGTAAAGCCTGTAGACGCTGCTTGCTCTCCCATTATAGCTTCTGCAATTATCTGGAAGGTCTGCGAGGGATTAGAAGAAATAAGAAAATTTCTTTGGGGAATGAGATCGCAATTCTTATCGACGCAGATAACTCCTGCGCGCGAGGCCTTCATATGTTCTTTGTAGCGTGAATTGGCTAGAAAAGAGGCATCATCAATGCTTGCTGTATCTAAAGCATCAACACCTTTAATACGCTGATCGGGATTGCCCACTAGCTGAGCTCTAGTTAGTTCCGCAAGCTCAGCTAGAGTAAACTGGATCATCATTTTTTATCAGAAACGTCGTGTGTTTTTTTATCAGCGGAGGTTTTTTTTCCTTCTGAAGTCTCAAAAACTCTATCCATTTCTGCGATGACGTCGGGTGTTACTTCTAAACCAGTGGAATAGAAAAAGCAGGCTTCTTTATTGACAACCATGCCCAGTTTTTTTGCTTTTGCTACTTTTTCAGAGGCCTCGCTAATGGAGTTGCTCATCACTTGGATTACGCGTACATTGGCTTGGTTCATGACTTGGTAGTACTGATTCTGGTAGCGTTGTAAGTCTTCATTTAATGCTTGGAATTTGTTTTTTAGTTCTTTTTCTGCGTCTGGAGAGAGTCCATCTAAATATTCTTGATCATTGAACTTGTCGGTGAGTTCTTTCACTTGTTTATCGGTGTCTTCAAGAAGAGTGGTCATCTGCTTTTTTAGATTTTCAAAATTGGCTTGTTCTTGTTTGCCCAATTTAGAGTCTGTCATGCAGGAGGCAAAGTTAACAATACCTACTTGTGTATCAGCAGCAAATGATTGTGCCGATAAAGCAGCTGTTAAAGCAGCAGCTAAGAAAAACTTTTTTTTCATTGGTTCACCCTTAAAAATAGAAGTTATGGTTAAAACTGTCCGCCCATTGAGAAATAAAATTTTTGCACTTCGCTCTTACTTGCTGGGTTTACAGGAAAACCCATGCCTAGAGTTATCGGGACGCGATTCATAACTTCTATGCGTACGCCGAAACCCCAGCTCAATCGGTAAGTTCCCAAGCTAAAGCGATCAACCGAGATGCTACCTGCATCAGCAAAAACAAATCCATCCAAAATTTTCAATATTTCATGTAGATACTCGATCGAAACAACCGATGAAGAGATACCGCCTTTAGGGTCTCCATTGTTAAAGTGGGATCCAAGATCAAAAGGGCGATAACCACGCACCGAGCCTTCACCCCCTAGGAAGAATCTCTCAGCAGGAGGGATTTCGTCAAAGTGGCTAGTTTTAAAGAGGGGGGCAATAAAACGTAAGTCAAAACGATATTTCATTATTCCGTGTGACCATAGCTCCGAATAGTAGGTATTGAGGTATGCTAAGCGCCCAAAATAGTAGTCCCCGCCAATGCCGGCGTATTCGCCTTCGATGAGCGAGCGAAAACCATTGTGGGGCTTAATGATTCTGTCTGTAGAGTCGAAAGCCATGGATCCGCTAATAGCCGATACATAACCAGTTGCTCGAATACCAGATTCTGGGGATTTTTCTTCTGTATCGGCACCACGTGTGGGTTTGGATTGATCGTGACGAAGACGATAGCGCGCGGTGAATGACCAAAGATTGGTGACGGGATAAGTAGCAAAGAAGCTACCGCCAGTAGTATTGACGATATAATGGTTAGATTGCAGCGTACTGTGCGTGCGTGTGAGATCAAAACCTACGCGCCAAAGAGAATCTCGGAAATAAGGGGTCATCCATGTTAAGGTATAGCTGGTCTGCTTTTTACCGATATTGGCCCTAATATGGAGAAATTCTCCACCACCACGTAAGCTGCTTAGCCCTCTTGAGAAGAGATAAGGGATGCCTTTATAGTTGAAATTGCTTTCGCTGAGTTCTAAACCTCCGAAGACACTTTCTTGGGTGCTGAAGCCTGCAAAAGCACTGATACTTCCGGTTGTCGTCTCTTCAACTTCAATAAAGACGTCACGATAACTTTCCCCTAGAGAATCGTCTTCTTGAGAACGGACTGCATAGACATTGACCTTTTTGAAATAACCAATGTTTTCCAGCCGCATCTGGGTCGCTTTTAACTTGGCCGAATCAAAAGTTTCTCCTGGAACAAGAAGGGATTCTCGTAGGATAACGTAATCTTCTGTCTGTACATTGCCTAGGATGCGAATAAGACCAATCTTATATGCACCGCCTTCCTCAATCATGAAATTTACATTGTACAGAGGTTCGTCTTGTACAAGTTGCACGTCATAGTCGACGATCGTTTCGATGTAGCCTTTTCTGCCGTAAAGATCTTTGATAGACTGGGCAGTGTCCCGGAGTTTTTCAGGCGAATAAATTTCGTCTGGACGAACGAGAAAGCGAGATTCAATTTCTTGGTTCGTAAAAAGATGATTGCCTTGGAAGGTAAGACGGCCAAAGTGGTAAAGCTGCCCGCGATCCGCACTAAGAATAATAACGATTTTTCCAGGTGTCTTAGCATCGTCAATACTTAAAGAAACAATCGCATCCGCATAACCTTTATTTTGCAAGAACTCGGTAATGATGAGTTTATCTTGCTCGACGGCTTCTTCGTTGAGTTTTCCGTGACCACTCATCCAGCTCGTAAAGAAACTATATTTTTTGGTGTAAATCTCTTCGAGAAGCTGGGTCTCTTCTTCTTTGGAAAAGCCTTCAAAGATGATATCGTCAACAATCCCTGCACGGCCTTCACGGACCTCTATCACGATATCTGCTTTGTTGGTCTTGGAGTCGAGAGTCACAGAATATTCTAATTGGGCCTCGAAAAAGCCCTTCTTGATGTAGTACTCTTTTAGTTTATTGAAAGCAGCGTTGAATTTAGGTCGTTTAAAAACGGCACCGGGTTTTATTCCTAATTCTTTACGCAAGGTCTTAGTGCTAATGAATTGGTTGCCCCGCCACTCAATATCGCGGATCTTAGGTCTGGGCCAAACGGAAATTTGAATATAAAGTTCACCATGACGAACATCAATAGCTGGTTCAACACGATCGTACTCTTCTGAAAGTGCCTTCAGATCACTATCAAAGGTCGCTTGAGAAAATGGATCTCCCGATTTTGTCTTTAACTTGGTTAAGACAGCGTTTTGATCAAAAGTTGATCCAGCAGGAAGATTATGAACGTTAACGTCGATCCCAGCGATGCGCTTTTGCTCGAAAGCCTCAATAGTTGGGTAGTAGGATGCGTGTGCGTAATGCGGAAGGCTTCCACATGTAAAAAAAGCCAGCGAGAGCCAGCGAAACAGTCGTTTATTCATGAAGACTTCCTGCTCTCAGAATTCGTAATTCAGGATCAGCCAGGATAAACAAACAAAATGAAAAACCGCAAGGAATTAGAGAGGAGTGTGAATGATACAAAATTAAGGGATGTGACTTATAAATATTCCAAAAATTAAATAGATAGGCTGATAAGGGCCTGTCACAAGAATATTTCATCGCATTTTAGAGAATCTGTCTTCCATGCAGCGCTTTAACCAATGTTCCACCATCGATAAAATCTAGCGTGCTGTTGAGGGGGATGCCATGAGCTAAACGAGAAACCCGTACACTGCCCATCTGTTCAATATGTTGCTTGAGATAAAGAGAAGTCGCATCACCTTCTAAAGTTGAATCAAGCGCGATCACCACTTCTTTAATCTGCAACTTTATTATTCTCTGCATGAGCCTTTCTAAATCAAGTGTTTGAGTGCCTCGTCTTTCAAGAGGTGATAAAAGCCCTCCGATAACATGATAAAGCCCCCGGTAAGCAGCCGTATCTTCGAGAGCAAAAACATCTTTGGGGGAGGAGACAATGCACATTTGCTGCGTATCTCTTAAGGGGGAATCGCAAAAAAAACATTTGTCTCCTTCCATAAGACAACTGCATTCTTCGCAGGTTTTACTTTTTTCTTTAATGAAGCGAATGTGTGAAGCTAAATCTTCAATATCCTTCTCAGGCCATTCTAAAAGATGGAACGCAAACCGCTCAGCTGTGCGGCTGCCGACGCCAGGTAGCTTCTTTAAAAGGGCGATAAGAACGGAAATATGTGTAGGGAGTTTAGTCATAAAAATTTGGGTTGTCTATTACGACATCTTTCACATCATATGTGAATAGGGGAAATTAGGCTTTCGTTTTTTCACAAACTCCGTTAAAATCGTAACAGGTTTAAATCAAAATTTTATTGCTAAATCATGAATGGGTTCTCTCCTAGAAAAGCCCGTATTGTGGCCACCGGTTCTTACTTACCTGAACGGGTATTAACTAATCAGGATCTCGAAAAAATAGTCGAGACTTCGGATGAGTGGATTTCGACGCGTACAGGCATGAAGGAACGTAGAATCGCCGCTAAGGATGAGTTTACTTCTGATCTTGGGTTTAAAGCAGCTCAAGATGCCATGAAAAAGGCCGGGATTACCTCTGATGAGATTGACCTCATTATCGTTGCTACCTTAACACCTGATTATATTATCCCTAGTACAGCCTGCATGATACAGTCCCTTCTCGGCGCTTCTCGGGCTGCAGCCATGGATATTCAGGCGGCTTGTACGGGCTTCCTTTATGGACTTTCTTTAGCCAAAGGTCTAGTCGAAGCAGGAATGTATCGTACAGTACTTCTCATTGCAGCAGAAAAACTCTCCTCTATCACCAATTATAAAGACCGAAATACCTGCGTGTTATTTGGAGATGGGGCCGGTGCATGTATTGTTCGTTCCGAGGGTGCTGGATTGCTCATTCATGATGTGAGTTTGGGAGCCGATGGAGAACAAGGTCAACTCTTAATTTTACCGGGTGGTGGATCCCGTCATCCTGCTACTGCGCAAACTGTGGCTGACGACCTCCATTATATCCGCATGGAAGGTAAAGAAGTTTTTAAGCATGCAGTGCGACGTATGGAAGGAGCCTGCAAAGAGAGTTTGAGCAAGGCAGGGTTTGACGAAGAACACGCGGCATGGCTAATTCCTCACCAAGCCAATATGCGCATCATCGAAGCTCTAGCTAAACGTTTCAATGTCAGTATGGAAAAAGTTTTTATCACTCTTCATAAATACGGAAATACTTCAGCGTCTTCTCTCGGAATTGCACTTGATGAATTCCGCAAAGAAAAAGAGGTAGCCCCTGGCGAGCCCATCCTATTAGCTGCATTTGGAGCTGGTTTTACATGGGGGGCATCCGTTTTAACCTTCTCAAGTAAGGAAAATACGTGATGAAATGGGCGTTTCTTTTTCCTGGGCAAGGAGCTCAGTATGTCGGAATGGGCCGCGACTTTTACCAAGCTTTTCCTCTCGTTCGAGAGATCTTTGATGAGGCCGATGACTGCCTATCACAGAACTTGAGCGATCTGATTTTACAGGGACCAGCGGACGCGCTTACACAGACAAAAAATAGCCAACTGGCGATCTTTGTACTCAGTGTGGCTCTTCTCCGTTTACTACAACAGCAGATCCCTACGTGCATTCCTCAAGTATGCGCGGGCTTAAGTTTAGGGGAATACACGGCCTTAGTGGCTTCGCAGCGCATGGATTTTGTAGACTGTCTTCAGTTGGTAAAAGCCAGAGCCCTTTACATGCAGGAGGCTTGCACTTCTAATCAAGGTACAATGCGCGTTGTTCTGGGTATGGAAGCAGATGATATTGAAAAGACAATTAGGACTATGCAAACCCAATATAAAGTTTGGGTAGCTAACCTGAATTGCCCTGGGCAAGTAGTTATCGCAGGTACCCCAGCGGGGATTGAAGCAGCGTCGGAGATCCTAAAAGCTCAAGGGGCAAAAAGAGTTCTTCCTCTTGATGTTTCAGGTGCTTTTCATTCGGGGTTGATGGCTGAGGCGCAAGAACGTTTGGCTCCCTTGATTCAAGAGGCAAACTTTTCTGAGAGTGAAATAGAGCTTGTCATGAATATACCAGGGAACTATGTTAGCTCCCTTGCTGAGATCAGAAAAAATTTGACAGAGCAAGTCACAGGAACTGTCCGCTGGGAACAGGGTATACGAGCGATGGATGCAGCAGGCGTTAACCGTTTTTTGGAAATTGGCTGCGGTAAGACATTAACAGGTATGAATAAGAAAATTGGTATTCCTACAGATAACTTACTCAGTATGGAAAAGGTTGTGGACCTAGAGACTATAGCCAAGGCTTTTGAGGTAGTATGCAATTGCTAGATAAGAAGACAGCGATCGTTACCGGTGGTACCGCAGGAATTGGAAAAGAAATTGCACTTCATTTTGCCCGTCATGGCGCTAATGTCATCGTTTTTGGTACTAACAGCGAAAGAGCAGCGCAAGTCTTACAAGAACTCGAAGAAGTAAGGCGCTCTTCCGAGCAGAAATTTGTAACAGAGCTCGGCAATGTGGGTGACAAGAAATGGGTAGAGCCAACGATCGAAAAACTTTTAGCCGATTATGGTAAGATCGACATTCTCGTCAATAATGCCGGCATCACACGAGATGCTCTTCTGATGAAAATGACAATGGACGAATGGCAGGCCGTTTTAGAAACTAACCTTAATTCCATCTTCAACTTTTGCCAAGCACTCATCCGACCTATGTTGAAAGCGCGAAGTGGAAAAATTATTAACATCTCCTCTGTTGTAGGTCTTATTGGCAATGCAGGGCAGACGAATTATGCCGCTTCTAAAGCTGGAATGATTGGTTTTAGCAAAGCGCTCGCTAAAGAGGTAGCTTCCCGTAATATTAGTGTTAATTGCATCGCTCCCGGATTTATCCAAACTCCTATGACCGATGTGTTAAACGATAAACAAAAAGAAACACTTTTACAAACGATCCCTATGGGACGCTTTGGTCAAACTCGCAATATCGCAGATACAGCGCTTTTTCTTGCCTGTCCGATGTCGGATTATATAACAGGGCAGGTGATCGTTGTAGATGGGGGCATGGCGATGTAAAATGGTAATGGATAATTAGGGTTTTATCGCTTCTCGGGTGAAACTAATTAGAAAAAACCTTTTTTAAGATTTTTTAACCTAGGTATGTAAGATAAGGAAGGAACGTGAATACCATGTCAATTGAAAAAGAAGTGATTGATATTGTCGTGGAACAGCTCGGCGTGGATGCGTCGGATGTTACCCTCGACAAATCTTTTGTAGAGGATTTAAACGCTGATTCACTCGACCTCACCGAGCTAATAATGACCTTTGAAGAGCGTTTCAATTTTGAAATTTCAGAAGAAGAAGCAGAGAAACTTAAAACTGTCGGCGATGTTGTTACTTACATCGAGAAGCGCAAAGACGCTAAAGACATCAATAAATAAGTTCCTGTATCGCGCCGCTCTTGCGGCGCATTTTCTTTTCTAAAAAAGTCTACTTTCTATTTCACTAATTGATCCTCTAAACTCTTCTAAGCATACGCTGTAGCCCATGCTTTTTTGGGAGTGCTCTTGAGTTGTAAGGCGAGAGTTACTGCGTTTTTACTTCAACCCAAAGGTTCCTAAGGGTAGCTTCGGGAAGGTCATCTTCATGTAAAAAGCGATAATGACCAAATTCTTCTGGCGTAGCATGGATCAGTTTACTGGCCATGGGATCTAGATCGGGCCATTGATCTGTATGGATCGTCGACGGAAAAAAGCCAAAAGTAGAAAAGTGTTTAGCAGATGATTCTGTCCGATAGAGATAATTCATAAATCGATAAACAAGATCCTGTTTCTTACTGGCTTTAGGTATGCATAGATTTTCGATTGTAATGAAAGTGCCCTCCTTCGGTATGACAAAACGCACAAAAGGCACCAGCCGCATAGTTCGCCAAATATAGGAGCTGGAGGAAACAACCACGGGACAGTTTTTGGTAGCAAGCAAATAGTCGGTACGAAAATTTGCGTAAACTTCAACCCATTTATGTTGCTCTTTTAGAAGATGGGTAATCTCTTTTTGCTGCTGAAGATTCGCCTTTTTGAATTGTGGGCCGTAGAGATACATCGAAGCAAATTCTGTTGCATCAATAGGATCATTCACCATACCAATACGGTAATTGATAAAATTCTTGTCGAAGATCAATCTCCAACTTTCTGGGAGTTCATGTCCGGCGAAATAATCCTTATCCACACCAAAACCGAAAATCTCCCATGAAAAGGGAATAGAGAATGCGTTTTTTGTATCGTAGGGAAGGTTTAAAAGGACAGGATTAAGATCCTTCCAAAAATGGATTTTGGACTTGTCGAGCGGTTGGAGAAGCTGTTCTCTGCGCAGCAGTCTTACCGCATAATCGGAAGGGACAATCAGATCGTACCCTTCTGCTTTTGTGGCTTTAAGTTTTACCAGCAATTCTTCGTTAGCCGAATAGTAATTGAGGTGAACACGAATACCTGTTTCTTTCTCAAAAGATTCTATGATCGAGGGGTCAAAAATATCGCCCCATGTAAAAACTGTGATGCTATTTTCTTGAAAGTCTTTTTGACGAATCTTGGGCCCATAGAGAGTGAGAAGAAGAACTGAACACCAAAAAGTAATGATTAAAAACCGGAATGTTATTTTATGCATTAAAAGAGCTTGGTTCGTGATCGTAAAGAGAAGAAAATCAGCACTAAGGCGCTACTGAGAATGAGCAAAATGGCTGTAAGGGCGTTTACGATGGGAGAGATACCAGAGCGAAGCATCGAAAGGATATAAAGTGAAAGAGTCTGGGCGCTACTTCCTGCACAGAAGTAAGAAAGGACAAAATCATCGAAAGAGATAATAAAGACGAGAAGAGCAGTCGTAATCATCGTAGGTCGTAACAGCGGAAGTGTTACTTTAAAAAATGTCTGGAGTGGAGTTGCTCCTAAAACTAAAGAGGCTTCATGTAGTCGATGGTCTAACTCCTGAAAACGCGCATAAATGAGGGGGATAACAAAACCAAGACCGAGGAGAGTATGCGCAAGAATTAATGTAGCGAGGCCAAGTGGAATAGAGGCAAGACTAAAAAACCCTAATAAACTAACAGCCAAGACGACCTCAGGGATAATGAGATTGCCATAAAAAAGAACAAGAGCTTTTCCAATTCTTCCACCTTGCGTCGCATAGAAAATTAAGAGAGCACCAGCTGTGATACTAATAAAGGTTGAAGAAAGTGCAATAATCAGCGAATTGCGGAATGCTTCCCAGAGAGGACCTGAAGAAAAAAGCTCATGATACCATCTCCATGTAAAGGAGGTCCAAGGTGCAGGAAAGGGCGTACTGTTAAACGAAAATACTAAAAGAACGATGAGCGGTACATAGAGAAATAAATAAGTCGATGCTACCAATGTTAAGTTAGCTGTTCTTGCTAGTGCCGTGATGGGTTTCATTTCACGCACCTTTTAAGTAAATAATCGATGAGTTTGAACCATATAGTAGCGCTTATTATGAGAGCGCAACAGCTAATGAGTGTAAATGCAGCCCCTAATGAGCCTGTTGTATCGCCCAAAATGTAATGAGCTACAACAGATCCTACAAACATTTGGCGATCACCCCCCATGAGCTCAGGAATCGCAAATTCACCAAAGGAAGGGATGTAGACGAGAAAGAAGCCTGTTTTAATACTACGCGATGATAGAGGAAGAAGAACTTTTTTCATCGTCTGCCTCCAGCTCGCCCCTAAATCATAAGAGGCTTCGATTAGCCTGGTATCAAATTTCTCTAAAGAGGAATAGATAGGAAGGACCATGAAAGGCAAATAATAATAGACCATCATCACCATGACGGAGAAGAGGGAGTTAAGGAAAGCGATAGGTTCGTGAATGAGGCCTAGTTTTTGCAAAAAAATGTTCAGAAAGCCTTGTCGTTCCAAAACAAAAAACCATGCATAAACGTGTAAAAGAAAGTTTGTCCAGAAAGGGACAATCAGAAGAAAAAGAAGAATATTTTTAATTCTTTTGCCGCGAAAGGCTAAGTAGTAGGCGAGAGGATAAGCGATCAAAAAGCAGAGGAGAGCATTGCCAGAGGCTAATAAAAGTGAATAACCAATGACTTTGAAATAGGGAGCGCGCATGAAAAAGAGTAACTTTTCCAAAGTAAAGCCCTGAAGTCGGCCCTCTTCTCCAAATGCGATAAAACTACCAACCACGAGAATCGCAAGGGGTAAATAGAAGAATAACATCTGGAAAATGATGGCCGGTATCCCTATAGCAAAAGGGTAGTCACGAAAGAGGAAAATTTTTTTCATTTCTCTAACAGCACCGCATTCTCTTTTTGCCAATAAAGATACACCTCATTGTCGTAATCGATCACTTCTTGGGTGAAGTGCTCTTCGTTTTGCTCGAAAACTTGCAAACGAGTTTTATTAGGCAACATCACATTGTATTGCGTTGATCGTCCATGATAGACAATTGAATGCACCGTGCCTTTAAGAACATTAGAAAAGTTCTGCACTTCTTTTTTGCTGATAAAAATCTTTTCAGGTCGGATGCTCATAATCACAGGGCACCCTTCTTTCATCCAATCTTTTCTTTGAGGGATGTGCACTTTGAAACGCCCCAACTGGGGTATATCGATGTAGGGATCGGTTTCAAGATTGGTGAGGGAACCACTTAAAATATTAGTTGTCCCTACAAATTTAGCCACGAAAGAAGAAGTAGGAAATTCATAAATCTCTTTGGGCGTGCCTATTTGCTCGATTTGGCCATCAAGATTCATGATCGCCATTTGATCCGCTACGGTCAGTGCTTCAAATTGATCATGGGTCACGTAAATAAAGGTCGTCTTGAGTTTATCTTGGAGCTCTATCAGCTCGATTAACATCCTTTCGCGTAATTTAAAGTCGAGTGCTGCTAGAGGCTCGTCGAGTAAGAGAACCTCCGGTTCATCCACAATAGCTCTGGCAAGAGCCACTCTCTGTTGTTGTCCACCTGAGAGTTGATGGGGTAATTTATAGAGGTGATTTTCAAGATTAAAGGCTTCAAGAATTTTTTGAACGACGCTTTTGATTGTAGCGGGCGGCATTTTTTTTAACTTAAGGCTATAGGCCACATTTTCAAAAACCGTCAGGTGGGGAAAAAGTGCATAATTTTGAAAAACCATGTTGATAGGTCTTTCATGAATGGGTATGCCAGTGATATCCCGGTCGCCCAGAAAAATTTGCCCACTATCTGCTTGTTCTAATCCGGCAATTAGTCTGAGAAGAGTTGTTTTTCCGCAGCCGCTAGGTCCAAGGAGGGCAAAGAATTTGCCAGAAGGTATCTTAAGGTCGATTGTATCAACGATAACTTCGCCCTGTAAGGTTTTCTTTAATTTTTTTAACTGTATGCTTCTCATTTCCTCCGCGAGCCTATTAGGACTAAAAATTTTCTTTTTTATGTCGTTATTTACTCATTTTCAAAAAGAATTCTCTATAGAAAAACAACATCTTGAAATCGGGCAAAATGTTAACTCGCTAGAAGTTTACTTGCATAGGGTTTTTTCGACTCGAGTGCAAGAAAAAAACTACCGCCAATGCATAAGCCTTCAATCTCCAGGTTTAAGCGTCAATTAACACCTGGATTTTCTTCGTTTTTTTTGGATTATAGAGCTTTTTTATGCTAAAGAGGAAAGTCTCATAATCCAAAATTCGACTCGAACTAATTCCATTAGTAGTCTTTAAAAAACTTGGTTGAAAAGTTGGCTTCGTAGTACAACTAGAGCTCTGAAAATCGATAAAACCCTAGTTTTTAGTACAGTTTTAAACACGCGGAATTTTATGGAGAAACGAAAGCTAATTATCGTAGGGTCGGGTCCAGCAGGTTATTGCGCTGCCATCTACGCCGCAAGAGCCAATCTTCAACCCATACTCTATGAAGGATTTTACTCGGGTACAGCGGGCGGGCAGCTTATGACGACCACAGAGGTAGAAAATTATCCCGGTTTCCCAGAAGGAGTGACAGGTCCCGAGCTGATGGAACTCTTTCGTAAGCAAGCCGCACGTTTTGATACCACAATCCTTACCGAAGACGTCGTCGAGGTTGATCTTAAAAGTCATCCCTTTACGGTTAAAGGCAATAAAACATCTGCCCAAGCTGATGCTTTGATCATTGCCACGGGAGCGACCGCTAATCGCCTGGATGCTCCCGGTACAAGAGATAATGAGTTTTGGCAAAAGGGTGTGACAGCTTGCGCAGTTTGCGATGGAGCAGCTCCTATTTTTCGTAATCGCCCTCTCTATGTCTTTGGTGGAGGCGATACGGCTGTTGAAGAGGCCACATTCTTAACTAAGTTCGGTAGCCATGTGTATCTCGTTCATCGCCGCGATGCACTGCGTGCGTCAAAAATTATGGCCGAACGGGCTATGAACCATCCTAAAATTTCTATCATTTGGAATCACGTTTTGGAAAAAGTAGAAGGGGATGATGTTGTTAGAACTGTAGTTTTACGCGATATCAACTCTAACGCAATTGTCCAGCATGAGGCAGGAGGTGTGTTTTTTGCTATTGGTCACACCCCGAATACCGCTTTTTTAAAGAATCAAATTGAATTGGATCCGACAGGTTATATCCTCGTTAAACCAGGGACATCCTATACGTCAGTTCCGGGTGTATTTGCTGCCGGCGATGTTCAGGATCATGTTTACAGACAAGCAATAACAGCCGCAGGCTCTGGATGTATGGCCGCTCTAGATGCCGAGCGCTGGTTATCCGAACATCACCCTTCCTGAGATAAGAAAATGCGCCGTTTTTTCAAATTCGCGGGATGCCTTGCCTTTCTTGGACCCTGGAATCCACTTTTAGCCTTTGAAGAAAAACCGTGGCTAGGTGATTTTCTCGAATTTTTTCTGGATTCTTCTTTTAGCTATTACCGATTTCGTCATGTTCAAGGAGCTATTCAACAGCCAAGCATACCCTCGAATAATTATCTGTTTTCTTTAGACCTGGGTTTATGCCCATTCGATGGATGGGAAGCAGCAATTGAGGCAGAGCTAGCAAAAACTCCCAGACAAAAATTTGGACGACGAAGTGTAGGGATACAAGTCCGCACACGATGGATGAATGATATAATGGGCGATCCTCTCAGCGTAACAACAGGATTGAGTATTAGACAGGTCTCTTCTCAAAGTGTGCACGATATAAGCTCTCCTTATGCCGCGCCGTGGAATTTTGAAGCCCATACAGCTTTTGGAAAAGAGTGGAGTCAGGGAGCATTTTGGTATATGCGCTGGTACGGCATGGCGGCACTAGGACAAGGAAGTAGAGGTTCGCCCTGGACAAGAGGACGTCTGGCCTTTGAGATGAATCGGGAGAATCATCACCAAATTGAGCTTTTTGCCGATGGGTATTGGGGTTTTGGAAGACGCCGCGATGTCGATATTAATCGGTTTGATGGCTGGGGAAAATATGATCACTCCTCAGCTGATCTAGGTTTTTCCTATCGCTATGTTACGAACATTTGGGGTTATTTTTGGATAGAATATGCGCATCGTGTTTATGCACGTTCTTATCCAGAGTCCCAAAATTCCATCCAAATCGGCTACCACCTACCTTTCTCCTTTTTCACAAACACTTTCTGTCCCTAATTCCCGATGCGCGTTTTTTTCGGAAGCTAGGGTGTCCTAGCTGCATAGATGATAAGTGCCGAATAAGTTTAAAGATACTTCACGAATCTTATCCTTTGGAGTAGCGATCAATTCTGCAATTCTCTCTTGATGTGGCCGAATAACGCGTAAGAGTAATTTGCCTTCGGCTCGTGTATCCCCAAAACTTACTGGAGTTGTATTAAAAGTATCCCAATCGATTTTTTGATTTTTTAAATCGGGTGAAGGCATTTCCAATTTTAGTTTTTCTAATATCCCCGACTCGGTTCCAAAGTCTTCAGGGGTGACAGGATCACTGTTAAAACTATTGAATAAGATCTGCTCTATTTCATCTTGAGTACTTCCTGAAGGAATACCAAACCCAGAAAAAGTTCTGATGCCTCTATCTTGATTGCAGCAAACATTATAGGCTTGGGCAATGCCTGTAGGATGTTTCTGAACGTACAAGGGAATATTTGTAAAGGTGCATATATCGCCTTTTTGAACTTCAGATGATCTCATTATTGGAATAATAAAAAATAAACAGCCGATCATATTGGACCATTCCGGGTCGATTCTCAAAGGAGGATCAGAATCCGGAGCAAAAAGAACATTAAAGCGTTCCTCTCCTAGTAAGTCTTTTAAGGCTAGAAAAACAGACAATTGTAAAAAACTGCCACAATCAAGGATAGAAGGCCCTTTAATCAAAGCATCTAAAGCTTTCGAAGGTAAAACATCTCGCTTAATTTGAAATGTATAAGGTGCGAGTTCGGTTGGAAACCGTAAGTCTTTTACTGGGCGAAAGCAAGTAGAGGGGGCATATCCATTGTAGAAGCCGCAAGATTCAACCAATGCATTTAATCGTGCTTTTCCCACACTTCTAGATTTGGCTAATGCCGAAAAATAATCGTCCCAATACCAAATTCCACCTTTACATGAGGCTATGTCACTTTTATCTCGAAGTTCGGAGGAGTGTTGATTGAGTATTTCTAAATGATGTAAAGCCAAATGTACGAAGTTGTGGGGCCTCGAGCATGTACTTAATGATTTTGAAGGAAATAACAATTTTAGTGAAAATCTTACAAACAGTTCGAATTCATTCACTTCGCTTGTTAAAGAAGCTCTAGCAATCTCCCTAGAAAATGGGCTTATTGATGTACGTTTACTCGAAACCATAGCTCTTTCGTTTTTTCTTTTTGAAGGAGTGGGAACTTGGCTTTCGCTTAGATTGTGTACGGGAGCCGAAGAAGAGTAACTGCTTGATAGAGAGTGAAGGGACATGTTTTATTGCCATTAATAATAAGAAATAAATAAGTTATATATCATTTGTTATTTTTAATAAACATGTATTTATTATCTTTGGCGTAAAATAATAAATTTAATTTTGGAATCAACATCCACAATCAGGCCTAGTTTTAATGGGGTTTTCTGTACTAAAACTAGGCCTTGAAGATCTTTTATTGTTTAATCAGTGTCGCAACGGAGATATGAGGCCACATAATTCCTAAGAAATTGAGCATGACGGTCTGATAATATTGCAGTTGTAGGAAAGTTGTTCCATCTGAGGATTGAACAGTTTCGATCATAAAAACTGCATCTATTTGGGTCGCGTTAGCATTCAATGACACAAAAGGAATATTGAGTATTCCACCCACAGGCGGCATGGCATTGGGATTATTGCTCGATATTCTCATTACGATGGTATTGATGATTGTCTGTCCTGCAATATCATCCTGCAATAATAGATTGGGATTCTCTACATACGTGGGCTTAATGCCTGGAGGAAGAGGTGGGTTCAGAAAGGGATCTAAAAAACCAGGTGGAAAAGGAGTGCCATTTACGCTTATAGGGGTAGAACTTAAAACATCCATATCGGGTGCTGAATCAATGGCAAAAAGTTCGCTACTTTGGGCAAGAAATGAATCTCCATGAGGAACTGTTCCCATACGAACGACTGTTAGATTAGGATTCGCTGGAAAAACAGTAGTTGGCGGGATTTTAATCCAGATACCAGGTTCAATGTGAAGGGGTTCTCTTGATAAAAAGTCACTGATTCTTTGTAGATAGGTAAGCCCAAAGAGTTTGATGTCGGGTTGGCCTGTTGTACTTCCTAAAGCTGAAATAACCCCCCGATTCGGAATATCCGCACCAATGGTATTTAACTCGAGGATCTCAATTGTCCTGTTCAGTTTTAAGCGAAAAGGTGCAGGCCCCGTACTGGGAGGTACAGAAGAAAAGTCGGGAAGTGAAATTAAAGTAAAACCATTCCCGACCCAGGTGCCTACAAGATTAGCAAGAGGGCCTAAATCGCTAGCAAGCGTTTTCAATGGAAGGCCAGGGCGATGATGCGGGCGCAGATCACCCATAGGCTGTAGTGGTGATAAAGGTTCAAGCGGGGGTGCAGGGGAATTAGCCTGCAAATAGCTTGTACAACAAAATAGTGATAGTAATCCTATACCCATTGAATAAATGAATTTTATGGTCATTTTGTACTCCTCTATCGATATTTAAAGGGGTGAAATTGAAACGGAATTAATACCTGACATGAACTAAAGTATCGCCTAATTTTTCAAGACTCTGAGAAAAAAAGTCTTTTCCTAATTAAAAATTTCTAGCAGAAACTGATGCCATTCTCGTTTTGCATCAAAACTTACTAAAAAAAAATCCAAAATGTTGGCTATAGCACACTCTAAGCAAGCTAAGTATTTAAAAAAAATATTTTTATTTTTAAATGATCGGGAAACCTGAAAAAGCTTCCCCTGTGTGAAGGGGAAGGCATTTTGTGGGAACAAAAAAGACGAAATTTACTTCTATCTATTTTTTAGACAGGGAGCACACAGATTTTGATCCTTCTCGGATATCGATGGATTTAATAAGTTCATTACCTCACTCGCAGGACCTTCAAAATCCATTTTTGCAAAATCAATAAGAAGTCCTTCTTTTTGATTCGTGGGGAAAAAATAGTATTTTCTGTGGGTTAAATCTTGGATCACTGTCCAAAAAGTCGTGACTCTATGTATTTTGCCCATGAAATTAACTGGAATCTGGTTGTTTTGAAAAACTTGCGTGATTGCATTTTTGAGAGAAGTAATCGCAGCATCGGAATTTTCTGGTTTCGGCAAATGGTTTAAATAGGAAGAAGCTCTTATAAAGCGGCTCACAGCATCTGCGCCAGATGGTAGGGGGGTACCCTCTTCAAAATGAGACCAATTTTTTAATTGTTGATCATAGACTGGGTCATTTGTTCCAATGCGGTAATGCCGATCGTGGTAAACCTGCATTTTCCCTTCAACAAATTCAATAATAGCTGAATCACCTGTAGCATCCTCTAACATAAGATGGAGAGGCCATACAAAGTTATTGATAGCAGTGGGAAGGACTTGAAAGCGTTGGTGGGCTGCTACTGCTTCTTCAACTGTTTGACAAGTATCCAGCAAATACTGGACCCATTCTCCATAGTGAATTCCTGGGCGGTCATCACGTTTTTCATATTGGGTAGCTCGAAGAGCTAATACATGCGCTGCAAAACCTTGTTCGTTCATTCCATCGGTGATGACGTCTTTATGATGAAAAGCAGAGATGACGACATTTCCGTAAAAAGAATCCCATTTCAAACCATTTTCATCGATGAGACTCTCGTGATGAAGTCCTCGTGGATGGACCCACATCTGAGGCTCATCCGAAATAAACAAGTCCATTGTTCGCGCAACAAGCCTGGCCTGATCATTGTCATTCCAAAAGATGCGGGTACAGGGTTCTACAGAAGAAAAAACTAACAATTGACCCAACATGAGAGTCGATAGAAGTTTAGATATCATTTTCTATTCCTTTTCCAATTTTCTTACAGAAGATGTTTTGCAAAATTAAAGCATACAGCAAGTTGACATAGAACCTGCTCTAAACTAGGTTTTCGTCGATTTTTTTTCATGGTCTAAAAGCCATTCCTTTCGATGAATACCACCTGCATATCCAGCAAGATCGCCATTGCTATTGATAACACGATGGCAAGGAATAATAATGGCCAATTGATTACTCCCATTGGCCCTTGCAACAGCCCGAAAGGCAGAAGGTTTTCCCATTGTCTTGGCTATTGCAGAATAGGATCTTGTTTCTCCTTTAGGGATTTTTTGTAACTCTTCCCAAACACGTTTTTGAAAAGGGGAGCCCAAAAGATGCAAAGGCGTTTTAAATGTTACGATTTTACCCGAGAAATACTGTTGAAGTTCTGCTTCAATCTGCTGGGACGGAGCAGGTTTTCCTGGAAGTATGGGAAGCTTGGTTTTTTTTCTTAAACGTTCGATTTCTCTCTCTAAACCCCGCCTGTCGACGAACTCAAGCAAATATAGACCCTTTTCGTCGGCAATGATGAGCATGGGACCTAACGGAGTATCGATCCAACAGGCTTGTAAAACCCCTTGATTTTCACTTTTGGAAGGAGGTGTTCCCATAATTCGGGAAAAGGCATCCCGGAAACCACTACTCGATTCATAGCCGCTTGCTAATTGAGCATCAATGACAGGTTCTCCCTCTCGGATTTGTTTCATCGCAAGTCCCATACGCCTGGCTCGGGCATATGCTACAAAGGTCATGCCAAAGCGTTTTTTAAATTGCCGTCTAGCCGTGGATTCATCGACGGAAATCTTCCGAAAATCGCTCTCTTTCCAGTGTTTTTCGGGATTTTTTTCCACTGCATCAACTAACTTTTGCACAAGAGGGGAGACTAAACTGGGATGGGATAGCGGATGGCATCGTTTGCAAGGACGAAAGGAGGCTAAAAGGGCTTCTTGAGCGTTTGTAAAAAACTCGCAATTTTCTATTTTGGGTTTTCTTGCTGTACAGGTAGGCCGGCAAAAGATTCCCGTAGTCTTTACACCAACAAAAAATACCCCTTCGTAAGCTTTATTCTTTTCTAATAAAGCCTGGAAAAACTCTTTTCTTTTTTTCTCTGGTAACATCTAAACCTCTCTTTTTACCCTTATTGTAGAAAAACCCCTACAAATCTGCCGCCGAATTTCAGGCATCGATTTTTTTAATATAAGCAGCTAATAATGAGATATTTGGAGAAGGGTAAGATGTTCTTCTTTTTTTTTGTCTCAGGGAACGATTTCAGGAATAGTCTCTTTGATTTGATCGATAATAGTTATAAGACTGCATCTATCTTCTTGATTAACCAAAGGATAAGTTCATCATCGATTGGGTAGCTTTGACAAGGAGTTACTGGGTGTCCTTTATAGGTGACTCCATTTCCATCTGGGGTGTAGCCAAGTCGGAAATAAAGCTGTTGAGCTGCACCATAATCAGCATATAATCCAACACCAAGTCCTATTTGACGATAACCTTCTTGATAGGCGAGATTTTCATGCCAAACGATTAAGGCCCTTCCAAGGCCGCATCTCCTATACTCCTCATCGATCCAAATGGCATTGATTTCGGGAATTCCTTGGTTCAAAAAGGAAAGGCATTCGGATTTGCGAAGTAAGCTACCATAACCGAGTATCTCGTCATTTCTCTCGATGATTCCTACTGTGCGAATGCCCTCGATCTGTTCTCGGTAGTATGTTTTCCAAAGAAGATGGGTCTTTTCTGGAGTCGACCAGGGGAAGCAATAGCGATGAGTGATTTTTGGTATATCGGTTTCAATAAGTGGGCGTATGCAGATAGCGGAATCAAGTAGTTGTTTCATGAAAATATGGGGTATTGTTAATTCGCGATCTCATTGAATAACGCATGCAAGTTTTTTACATCTTCTTCGCTAGTATTCCAAGAAGTCGTGAACCGTATTTCATTTTTCTCTTGATCCCAGGCAAAGCAGAGAACCTTTTCGTGAAGGAGAGGGATCCAGGAAGAAGGGAGAGTAAAAAAAATCTGATTGGTTTCAACAGGATAACTTATACATAACTTTGGGATAGTCCTTACAATAGCTGCAATTTCCTGAGCTCTTTCATTGGCTTGTTTAGCCAATACTTCCCAGAGATTTTCTTCAAAAAAAGGAATAAATTGAGCAGAAAGATAACGCATTTTAGAAAGAAGTCCTAGATTTTGCTTGTGGAGGTGGTCAGCCCCTTCTAGAAGCTCGGAGTTAAAGATCACCAAGGCTTCTGCTCCCATTAGACCATTTTTTGTTCCACCCAAAGATAAAAGATCCAAAGAGCCAGCTCCTGCGCTATCGCTTAAGGTTCTCTTCATAGCAACAGCTGCGTTGTAGAGACGGCTGCCATCCATATGGAGCAGTAACCCTTCTTCCTTACATAAATTTGATAATGCTCGGAGTTCTTCACAAGAATAGAGAGTCCCTAATTCAGTAGGTTGTGTAATCGAAAGAACCCGAGGCGATGTAGAATGTTTTCCAAAAGCTCTTTCAGTTTTGAGTTTTTTTCGAACTCCTTCAATGGTGATTTTCCCGTTCAGGTGAGGCACAGTTAAAAGTTTACATCCGACAATTGCTTCAGCCGATCCAGATTCTTGGTAATGAAGATGCGCAATATCGGTACATATCACCGATTCATATCTTTTACAGGCGAGTTTAAGCGCAAGCACATTAGCACCGGTGCCATTGGGAAGAAATAAAGCTTTTTTCGACTCTTTAAAGGAGTGAAGAATGAGCTTTTCTGCTTGGGCTGTCCAAGGATCTAAACCGTAAGAAGGCGCATAGCCAACATTGGCTTCAAAAAGCGCTTCCATGATTCTTGGATGCACAGGTGTAAAGTTATCGCTCGCCAAGCAAATTTTTTTATTGTTCATAACAGAAAGCTGTTTTTTCTTTGTAATATTTAGGACTATCTTTCTTCTTCACAAGCTATTGTTTCGATTTTTCGAATAAAAGGAGTTTTGGCGCTTGCATAGGCATTGGCATCTAAATATTTTTCAGCAAGTAATTGTTTAAGTTTTCCATACTCTTGCGCAGTATCGGGATGGGATCGTAAGTAATCGCGGAACAAAAGGCGACGTTTGCACCAATCTGAATCCATGACCACCAAGTGAATTTGATGTGTTCGTACCCCTGTTTCTGATGTTTTCTGAAAATATCTTCTCTGAGGTAAATCACGTTCATATTCTTTGATATAAACGTAGTCCAGATTTTGTATTTTCGATACACAATGTAGATCGGCGTCTTCAAGGTTGTTAACTCCAATCATAATATCAATAACAGGTTTTGCAATAAGCCCTGGAATCGCCGTGCTTCCGATATGCTGAATATCTATTATCCAATCACGTAGAGTGCGTAAGAGCCTAGCTTTCTCTTTTTCAAAAGCTATAGGCCATTGTTCTGAAGAGGGTGCTAAATTAGGCTTCATTGTATTAAAGCTTTTCTAAAGCGGTTAAAATTCCGTTCGGAAATAGTAAATCTTGATGGTTGAGGAAACGTGAAATAGGAATCCATTCTAACCAAATAGTATTCCCGCTTGCTTCGTTAATCGGAAAGCGGGCTTGTTTGTAAATTTTTTCATTATCTAAAGTTACGCGGAAGGCGAATACAATTTCATGACCTTTGAATCCTTGATGATCAAAAATGTTTTCAAAAACTTGGTAAGGCCCATGTATCTGAATGGTGCAGCCTATTTCTTCGGCTATCTCTCTGCATAAGGTCTCTTGGGCTGTTTCGCAGAATTCGATACCACCACCCGGGGGAACCCAACCTTTTAAGCTGCCATGATCATCGCGAACTTCACAAACTAAAATACAATCGTCTTTTTTGACGATGGCGACCGCTTTTCCTCGAATTTTGTCATTGGGTCTCCAGCTCTGATGCTGGAGGAGAAAGCTAACAGCGTCTCTGGCTAAGGGCGTGAGATGTTGTGTATCCAGATTGTTTACAGGGAGCCATTGATATTCTTCTTGGGCTTTTGCATCCGCTACAACGTCCCAATTCTTAACCTTATAAATTGCGCCTAACTGGTGATATCCATAGACAATTTCATTCTTTGTATAAGATTGGGTATGCGTAGAGTGGTAGAGAAAATCCCACGACTCAGGACGAATGGCTACTTCTTCTAGTAGTTCGCGTTGCAGTGTTATTTCAGGACTTTCTTCAAACTCAATCCCTCCTCCAGGTAAGTCCCACAAGCCTTGAAAAGGACCCGCTTTTTTTAGGGTAAGCAAGATTTTTTCATCTTGTAGCAGAATCCCATAGGCACCAAATCGACTTATCTTTTCCATTTTTCTCCGATGTCATCAGCTTGATTACCAAAGATTCATAGGCGTTTTGTTGCTAGCTTCAACAGGAGCAACTTCGCCTAGGTTAGGGAGCCGCCCAGAATATCTGTTTAAAGGGGGATTTCTATCAGCCTCGATAGGCGAAGTATCCGCAACTTACTCTATAGCGATGTAAACTTTTACTTCTGGATGGCGTTGAGGATCAAAGTTGCTTGGATACACTTCAAAATCGTTAGTATACGAGCGGTTTAAGGAAGATTTCCAGATTTCCTGACCCACAGCAATTAATCCATGGGGAAATTCTCCCACACTTGTGTAAACAGCATATTTGGATTCAGGGATTATTTTGCCTACCAATCCTGGGGGTACCTCATCTAAACTAGAAACTTCACATCCTAGAAGCCACGAATAAGGCTTTGTATGATCCCCTTCGTAATCGGTGTAAAGAGTCATGATCTCCTGATTAATCTTATTAGGGATTTTTTCAAGAGTGTTTTCTTGAAAAAACTTTTCTTTGCGAGCAGGAATGGCTAAAGAGCAATCTTCATTATTTGTTTGTAACTCCAGACCAATAAAAAACTTCTTTTTTAGATTTTCTATAACGTGAGGCATCTCTCTTCCTAAAAACGGGAGTTAATGGATCACGACCATGATCACGAGAGTTTAATGAAAAAGTAAAGCAAAAATCTTGTTTCTGGAGACATCTTACAGTAAGGAAATCAGCGATTTCAACAATTAGGGTTTAATAGTAAAATATGTTTTTTACTATAAAATTATTTGCACGAATATTGGATTACAACATCATCTGTAATACCGGTGTAATGTGAGATGTCTAAATCTCTTACTCGAGAAAAAAATTAGTTTAGAGATCTCTTGATAGAAAACTTTAATTACATTATGCAAAAGAGAATCTAACGAAATGCAAATCCTTGAAAAATTAGGAAAGGCATTTCGAGAATAATCAACCCGGAGAAACAAGATGGACCAAGATCTTCATTACAAAGTAATTGCAAAAGCATGGAAAGATCCAGAATTCCGTAAGAAATTAAAGAGTAACCCTAAAGAGACTCTTAATAGTATGGGCTACAGCATCCCTGACGATATCGAGGTGAAAGTAGCTGAGGATGATGCTCATCAGTTTACATTTGTTTTACCTGCCGCGCCCTCAGATATCAAATCACTCGACGAATCTCAATTAAAGAAAATAGCCGCTGGTGGTGAATCTATGGGAACATCTTGTGGATGCATTTGTAAGCAATAGAAAGTTTTAATAGCATCTATACTCGAATCAAGGGTTATTAGTTTTTCATCGTTTTGGAAGATATTTCTAAATTCAGCATTAACCTATGAGGAATACAATGGAGCATGATCCAGACTTGCACTATAAAGTGATTGCAAAAGCATGGAAAGACCCAGAATTCCGTAAGAAATTAAAGAGCAATCCTAAAGATACACTGAATAGCATGGGCTACAATATTCCAAAGGATATCGAGGTAAAAGTTGTTGAAGATGATGCTCATCACTTTACTTTTGTTTTACCTTCATCTCCTGCCGACATCAAATCACTCGATGAAGCGCAATTGAAGAAAATAGCGGCGGGTGGAGAGGCAATGGGTACATCTTGTGGTTGTATTTGTGTTAGTGGTCGTTGTTAAAAATAATTATTAAATTAAGTTTGGTTGATTTTTAGAGCTTTTCCAATCGAAGATTCAAAAAGCTAATTCTTGTCAGAAAAAACAATAAATACGTTTTTATCTTTAGGGAATTAGAGTAGAGATATCTTGTTAGAAAAGTTTAATTCCTTATGCGAAAGAGAATTTATCTAAACGCAAATTCTCGAAACATTAGGAAAGACATTTAAGTAATTACACGAGGAGAGACAAGATGGAGCAAGACCTACATTTTAAAGTAATTGCTAAAGCGTGGAAAGATCCAGAATTTCGTAAAAAGCTAATCAGCAATCCCCGAGATACTTTAAATAGCTTGGGGTATGGAATTCCTAATGATATTGAAGTGAAAGTTATTGAAGATGATGTGCATCAGTTTACCTTTGTTTTACCTTCCACCCCATCCGATATCCAATCCCTTGATGAATCCCAATTAAAGAAAATAGCTGCTGGGGGAGAGTCGAGGGGGGCTTCTTGTGGTTGCATTCGTTAGTAGCAGTGATAGTTAATCTCTAAGCGCAGATTATTTACTTTACGACCGATTTTACGGTGAGAAACTACTTTCGAGAATACGTAGTTAACAGGTGTTCATTGTCTGACCAACCAGCTCCCCGAGAGGTAAAAAGTTTACCTTTCGGAGGAGGCATCTGGGCGTGGACAGGGAACTTGCTAGACTGCTTTCGCGACTCTCCTTATTTAACAGAAAGTGCTTATAGGTCTTTACGGTCAGATTTTACTAAAGATATTAGTAAACTTAGCGCGGCCCCTTTAGCTACAGAATTAGGCTTATATCGTTTAAGAGGCGCTTTAAAAGGTAGTACCGCTGAAGAACGCTATGACTATTTTGTTCAGGAAAACCTGCTCAATCATCAACACTTATTATTTTCCGAATATACTGAGCTTGAAAATACAATTAATCAGCTCATTTTTTTTTGGATTCAGAATGTTCATGAATTTTTAGATCACTTAGAAAATGATTTCCCTCTTTTACAAGAACGCTTAGGTAGAGGCAGGCCATTAGGCGCAATATCTGAGCTTGCGATGAATATGGGGGATTCTCATCAAAATGGTAAAAGAGTCATTCTATGTTCGTTTGAAGGAGGGCAGAAGTGTGTCTATAAACCTAAAGATATTCGCATCTCCGCTGCATTTCAAGATCTCTTAGAGAAAATCAATGCGCTAAGCCTATTTTTACCTTTGAGGAATTACCAGGTTTTAGCACGAAAAGAGTATGGCTGGGAAGAATACGTTTCAGAAAAAACCTGCAAAACACCTGAAGAGGTCGAAAATTACTTCTTCAGAGGGGGTATGCTTCTATGTTTGTACTATTTATTAGGAGGTACTGACCTGCATAATGAAAACATCATTCCTGCAGGTGATAGCCCCTACATTATTGATAATGAAGCCCTTTTTCATGCCCATATACCTACTCTAAAAGGACTCCGTTGGCCCAAAGCTAATATAACTACGATTCTATCTACAGGATTGCTGCCTACTTTTGCTCACGGCTTAACTAAAATGGATAGAACCGATGTGAGCGGGCTTGGAGCTAGACAAGGTCAAATATCGCCTTACCCATTTTTAGTTTGGCAAGACATTGATACTGATCGGATTCAACAAGTCTACGCATACAAAGAATATTCCGTTAAACAAGTCTCTTTAAATAAAAAAGCTGTTCTTCCAGAGAATTATGTTGCCCAAATTGTCAATGGATTTAAAAGCATTTATAATCTTGTCGATGCTAATAAAGATACTTTCCGGGATTGGATCGACACTTTTGCCAACTATCCTGTTCGTTGCATTGTCAAAACAACGGGGTTTTATAGCTTACTTCAGGAGAAATTATTTTCTCCTTCATCCTTTTTAAATTCCGTAGAGCGAAAAAAAATCCTAAGTCATCTTCATCATTATTTAGAGGTTTCCTTAAGAAATACTCCTTTCAATTTAGATCCTATTCTTGAGGAAGAAGAAAAAGCTCTATTAGTCGGTGATATTCCTTGGTTTCATACTCATCCTAAGCAAAAGGATCTGTATTGTGGTAAAACACCGCTGATTCGAGATTTCCTTCCACGTACGGCTTTGGACTGTGTGCACGAGCGATTACAAAAATGGGGAGAGAAAGATTGTTCCTTACAAGAGCGCTTGATTCGCGGTTCATTTTTGATTAAAGAGCGTGCAGTGCATGCTCCTAATTTCCTTGTCCCACCAAAAACAGGGGAAGATATTGATTCTAAAAAGTTATTAGAAGTCGTCGAAGCTATTGCCGCACATGTAAAAGATAGCGCAATCCTTCATAAAGACGGTAGTTGTGATTGGATTGCTTTAAGAGCAGATGATTCAACGGATCAATATTCTTTACAACCTCTCACTATAGATCTTTATTCCGGAAAAATGGGAATAGCTCTTTTCTTTGCAGCCTTAGCATCCTGCGGGCATGGGAAATGGGAGGAAGTTGCTTTATGTACAATGGAAGATATTCGACAAACACTGCAGAACTCTCCACTGCAGCTTTTTGAAGAGTTAGGAGTCGGTGGCATGACAGGGGCCAGTGGACTTGCGTATGGTCTATTGACGATAGGAAAATTATTAAAGATGCCAACTTTGGTCGAAGAGAGTGCGCAGTTTCTTTCCTCTTTAACAATCGAAGTCCTCCAAGGTGACAAGAATTATGATGTGATTAGAGGGACTGCTGGACTGATTTTAGTACTGCTCGCTTCCTATTCGTACAAAAAAGATCTTAGATTATTGGAGCTTGCTATAAGAGCAGGTGATCACCTCTGCTCACAGGCCATTCTTAAAAAACCAGGGAAGGCTTGGGACAATCCCGACCATTCTCAATCTCTTTTAGGATTTTCTCATGGCACGGCAGGCTGTGCCTTTGCGTTATTACGGCTGTTTGAGCATGCGCCTAATCCTTCTTATCGAGAAACAGCCCTTGAGGCATTGGCGTATGAACGCAACCATTTTTCTCCCGAAATGCAAAACTGGCCCCATTTTGGGAGTGAGGATAAGGTGCGGAATTCTGTTGCCTGGTGTCACGGTGCAGGAGGGGTTGGACTGAGTCGACTTGCCCTACGGGGAGCCCTCGCTGACGATCCTATTCTCGAAGAGGAAATACAAATAGCGCTTTCAGCGGTACAGAAGGCTAGCGAAAGCCAATTTATTTGTGATTTATGTTGTGGGACTTTAGGACATATCGAATTTTTGTGCGAAGCGCATAAAATCTATACCGGCCAAGGATTACAACTCTCAGCAGAAAGGCTTGTGGCTCAGGTAGTGGAGCATACGCAAAAAAATTTCGGTTCTGATTATGATGCAATTGCAGATATCAGCTTAATGAAGGGTAAGGTAGGGGTAGGTTATACACTCTTGCGTTATCTTTATCCTGGTAGTCAACTTCCCCAGATTCTGTTATTAACCTAAAAAGATTGAATTAGGGAAAAGGGTGAACATGAATCCGCATACAGAAAAGCTGCTTCTCAACCCTGCCTACCAAGTCGAACTCATTGCGCCCGACCTGGTTTTTCTTTTTTCCGAAAAAGATAATTACTGCTTGGAAGGAAAGACTTATTTTGCTCTTTTTTCTCTTCTTATAAAGAAAGCTATCACGCGCCCCGAACTGGTGGAAGAATTAAAAAAGGAGCTGCGAGCTTTAGAAGTGTATTACGCTTTAGAGTGTTTAGAAGAAAGAGGATTTGTCCAGGAAAAGGTGACCCCTCTTTCTATAGAGCAGACAATCTTCTGTCATCATCTGGAGGCGTGTCCACAAAAAGTGAAGACCATACTGGAAAATGCCGCTCTCTATGTGGTTGGAACGAAAGAGAAACCCTCCTATTCGCTTCTATCAGCTTTAGAATCCAACGGTTTTCGACCCAGCGCCAGTCAAAATGATGCCACTTTAGCGATCGTTGTATGTGAGGACTACCAAGACCCTGAATTGTTCGAGATTTATCGCGGTTTTCAAAACGCCAATCTACCTTGTCTATTAGCTAAGTTAAAGGGAAGTCAAATATGGGTGGGCCCTCTACTCGATCCTAAAGCTAATGATTGCATCCATTGTTTAATCGAATGTATCAAAAGAAATCGAGCTGAACGCACATCGGTAGGAGAATATCAAAAGGCTTCTTCTCCGATCAGAACTCCTATAGGAAGTCTTCTCGCAACAGAGGGTTTGGGAGTGCATTGGCTAGTAACCGAAACCTTCAAGTGGATCGTCAATCCGGCGACAAGTTCCTTAAAAACTCATCTTCTCTCTTTTGATCTTCTTTCCTCCTCGATCTCCACTCATGAATTTATTCCCAGCACCCGCTGCGAAGAATGTAGGGCGAAGTCTAAATCAACCACTTTAGTAATTGCCAATTTGCCCCCTCTACAACTAGCTTCACGTCACCTACATGAAAAAAGGGATGGGGGATATCGCCTTGAAACGGATGCCCATGTTTTTCAAAAACTTGAACATCATATCAGTCCTGTCTTAGGTATTGTACATTCATTAGAACATCTGAAGAAGGGTGAAGCAGAAGAGGCTTTGCTTGCATGTAACCATACCTATACAGCGGGACATAATTTTTCTTTCGAAAATTCGCCGCGAACTATTTTTGCTAGAGGTCTTCGCAGTAAAAGTGGAGGAAAGGGAACAAATGATGGACAAGCGAAGGTAGGAGCATTGTGCGAAGCACTAGAACGTTATTGTGGAGTCTTTCAAGGAGATGAACCCTGTCTACAAGCATCCTACAACGAAATCAAAGAAGAAGCCATTCATCCTTATAACTTATTGCTCTTTAGCGAGAAACAATACGCTGATCGTCAAAATTTTATCGATGCAACCTTCAAAGTTCCCGAACCTATCTCTGAAAATGATATCTTAGATTGGACTCCCGTTTGGTCTTTGACTGCAAATAAATATAAATATCTTCCCACAAGTTTTTGTTATTACAATTGTAAGACTCCAGGCAAGTTCACAATTCCTTCCGATTCCAATGGTTGTGCTGCAGGATCCTGTGTTGAAGAAGCGATTTTGCAAGGTTTTTTTGAGCTCATCGAGCGCGATGCAGTCGCTCTTTGGTGGTACAATCGCGCTCTTCGTCCTGTAGTCGATCTAACGAGCTGTCAAAATCCTTATGTCAGACGTTGGCAAGAGGAGTACAAAAACAGAGGGGTAAAAGTATGGGCACTAGATATTACCTCTGATTGGGGAATTCCTACATTCATTGCCTTGAGCTGTCAAAACACAACTCCTGGCCGCGATATAATCTTTGGTGCGGGTACCCATTTCGATCCTGAAATTGCCTTATTGCGAGCTATGACAGAAATGAATCAGCTTTATTGCAATTTGCCCCAAAACAAAGAAGAAAGTCGTAAGGCCCCTCGAGCGAATGAACATGTTCTCTACAAATGGTTGCGAGAATGTAATCTCGAAAATCAAACCTATTTGAAAGGAGATGAATCGGAGAGGGTGCAATTAGGTCGATTCCCTATGAGAGACTCTACGGATATCTTGCAAGAAATCCAGTATGGGCAAAATCTCATCGAAGAACGAGGACTTGAAATGCTCGTTCTGAATCAATCCCGACCTCATATCGATCTTGCCGTTGTAAAAGTTATAATCCCAGGGCTTAGACATTTTTATCCACGATTTGCGCCAGGCAGATTATATGATGTGCCAGCTCAGCTGGGATGGGTCACAAAACCACTACGAGAAGAAGATCTAAATCCCTTTCCGATTATTATTTAACTCAAGCAAACTGCTTCGTGCTGCGAAGAGTCCAACACAAAAGAAGGGAATGGTAAACAACGTTCTGATCGATTAAAATGTCTCCCTTTAAAGTTTTCCAGATTGAAAAGTGGATATGCTTAAGAAGCTATTAGCGTTTGTTTGTGCATCTAGTTTTTCGATTTCTGGCATTGCGACGGAAGGTGAAAAAAATCCTAAAATGGCGAACTATTTATACGATGCGGATCAAGTTCGGTATGAACTTTATCAGATCAATCCTGGCAAAAGTTATAACTGGTTATTTTTCCCAGGCGGGCCAGGAGCGGATTCGTGCTATCTTCGCTCCCTTGTAGACGAATTAAAATTACCGGGAAATGTATGGCTAATTGACATGCCCGGAAATGGAAGCAATCATTGTAAGGAACATACTGACGATTTTGATAGATGGTTGGATCTGTTTCCACAAGTCGTGGCCAAGTTTGAAAACCCGATAGTTGTAGGGCATTCTTTTGGTGGAATGCTGCCTTTACTCTACCCGGATTTAGAAAATTTTTTAGCGGGATGTGTCATTCTCAACTCCTCACCCTGCGCGTGGGCAGAAGAAGCACAAGCATATGCAAAACAGTTCCAACTGCCCGATTTAACCCAGGACATGCAAGCATTTGTTCAAAATCCGAATCAAGAAACTTTCCATGCAGCCCTGGGTGCCTGTATGCCGTATTATTTCCCCAAAGCAACTTTAGAAAAGGGCAGTAAAATTTTTTCGCAGGTTCCCGTTCATTATCGACCTGCAGTATGGGGGCAGATAAAATCCGCCGAAGGAAAATTAACAGCCCGTTGGGTGCCTCAGAAAGTGGCTACTTTAATTATAGGGTCGAAATACGATTGTATTTGCCCATTTACCTTATTCAAACGAGATGAGAGATTTCATCGGCCCAATATACGCTTAACTTTCATTGAAGATGCGGGGCATTTTCCTTGGATTGAAAATCCTAATTTTGTCCGCAGGGCGTTTGATGATTTTATTAGAAAAATTGAATCCTAATTTTTCTTCCATTTTTTCTAACAGGTCAACCGTAAGAAGAGTGATTTTTTTTATAAGTAAGTAGAGCCTCTTTGGCCGCACTTTCATGGTCAGTCATCGGAGGTGGATAGTGAGGGTATTCTTCGTGTAATTCTTTTTTCATCCACCCATGAATTTTAGTTGGTGATAAATCCTTAAGTTCGGGGATCCATTTTTTGATATAAATGCAGTCAGGATCGAATTTTTTTTGCTGCGTCCAAGGATTGAAGATACGGAAGTAGGGCTGTGCATCGCAACCCACACTGGCGACCCATTGCCAATTTCCATTATTCACTGCTGGATCGTAGTCAATCAGTGTTTGGGCGAAATATTTTTCTCCCCATTTCCAATCAATGTGCAAATCCTTCACGAGAAATGAAGCCGTAATCATGCGCACGCGATTATGCATAAATCCTGTTTCGTTCATCTCCCGCATGCCTGCATCGACGATCGGAAATCCTGTTGATCCTTCACACCATTTTTGAAATGTATTTTGATTATGAGTCCATCGTAAATCATCAAATTTCGCATTGAAATTTTTCTTAAAAACATGGGGGAAGAAAAAAGCAATTCCTGTGAAAAAGTCTCTCCAATAAAGAGCGCGAATTAACTCATGTTGCGGGTTTAGATCATGCGAAATTGCAGCATAGATTTCGCGAGGTGAACAGACGGTAAATTTTAAATAAGGAGAAAGATGCGTGGAATAGTCTTCAGCGGGGAAATTTCTTAGGTGTTCATATTGGCCCAGCGCGCGTAATTGTTTGAGTACCTTAAGAGCCTGCCTCCTACCACCCATTAAAGTATTATGGGTCTTTTGCGGGCAAATCTTTGCAAGAAGGGTTGTTTTTTCTGCAAAGGGAATGGGCCCATGAAAATAATTAGTTCTTGTGTTTCTGACAGGAGAAGGGACAGTGTTTTTTGATGCGTTGTGGAAATAGGGGGTGAAAATCGTGTAGGGCTTACCATCTTTTTTAAGAGTTTCTTCAGGTGGATGCAATAAAGCATCATCAAAGGAAAAAAAAGGAATATGCTCTTTCTTACATGTATCCTCCAGCATTTTATCTCTCTTACGACTGTAGGGGGTGTAGTCTCTGTTGACAATAAGTGCATCGACCGAGAGTTCTCTGATGCATTGAGTAACAATTTCTTCAGATTTTCCTTGAAAAATGTAGAGATTAGCTCCTTTCTCTTTCAATTGCTCTATTAGGTCTTCTAGGGACTCGATCATGAATTTTAAACAGTGATCGCTTCTGTAGGGGTTTGAATCGATTTGCTCAGGAGTGAAAATAAAGGCAGGGATGACCTTCTCCGAATTTTTAAGAGCAAAAATCAGACCCGTATTGTCTTCTAAACGCAAATCACGACGAAAGAGAAAAAGAGAAGTTTGGAATTTTTGATTCATTTGGCTTTCATTGGATTTTGATGGTCTTTCGAAAGAAACTTAATTGGTGTATAGTCTAAATTCTATTATTTTCTACAAGGATACAAAAAGTGTTATCACCTAATATTGCCTATCCTCTTGAAAAACATACAAAAGATGTAGTTTTTTTAAAAAATCTCATTTCCAATCCTAACATCCTTGTGGGGGATTATACCTACTATGATGGCCGAGAATCGGGGGAAAAGTTTGAGAAGGAGAATGTTGTTTTTGCAAGAACTTGCAAACTTTTCATAGGAAAATTTTGCCAGCTCGCGTATGGCACAAAATTTTTGGTAAGCGATGCTAATCATCAAATGAGTGGTTTTTCGACCTTTCCTTTTTTCATTTTTGGGAAGATGGCAGAAGGGTGTCCTGAATGGGCGGACTATGCAATTGATCTTCCGAGTAAAGGCGATACATTTGTTGGTAACGATGTGTGGTTTGGACATGAATCGATGGTTATGCCCGCGGTAAAAATTGGGGATGGAGCCATTATTGCAGCGAGAAGCGTTGTAGTGAAAGATGTGCCTCCCTACACCATTGTAGGAGGAAATCCTGCCAAAATTATTCGGCAACGTTTTCCTGATACAACGATTGAACAACTAATAAAAATTGCCTGGTGGGACTGGGATTATGAAAAAATCACACGTAATATACCTGCCATAGTGGGGGCCGATATCCAGGCGCTTTTAGAAGCTAAATAAGTGAAGATTCGATGACAACTACTTCCACGAGCGAAAATAATGGAGTTCTATCCCTTAATTCAGAGGATAGAAAGATTTACAGCATAGGCATTTCTACTGCGGGATCGGCCGAAATTAAAATGGCATTTGCTGACGTAAATCGGCACATCACAGCCACAACGCTTGACCTCGAAGGCGCTCTATATGCTCGCCGGTGTATTGCAAAAGAAGGACTTTCTCAACAAATCGAAGTTAAAATTGAAGATGTGAGTCAACCTTTACCCTATCCAAATGGACATTTTGATTTTATCTATGCGCGCCTTGTATTGCATTACTTAGGTAAACAAGCCTTACATCGATCTTTGACTGAACTGCATCGGATACTACGCACCCATGGGAGAATATTTATCGTTGTGCGCTCGGTCGATTGTCCAGATCTGTCGGAAAAAGATACGAATTTCGATCCTGTAACATGTTTAACGACTTGTGCTTTCAAAGGAAAAACTTATGCACGTTATTTCCATAGTGAAAACTCGATCAAAGAATGCTTGTCTCGAGCGGAATTTACAGTTCAGCACTCAACTTCTTATCAAGAACAGCTATATGTAGATTTTCTGAGGAGAGAATTATCACCTTCTCTGGACAGTCTCATTGAAGTCCTAGCTAAGAAATCCTAAATTTTAGAATACGCTTGATCGAATGAAGTATAAGGGTAGATTAGCGTTTTAAACACCTCATAGAGGTAGTATCTCTGGAACTCTGAGGAGTTAGACAACTACCTTTACTTCCAAAAATCTTCATTCGCAAACTCAGTTTAATTATCAATTCATTCTTGCTTTACCTTTATCTTAAATAGATAAATTTATTGTTTTTCTAATTTTAATAATTTAAACAAACAATAAACAGGTGGTAAATATGAAAGCTGTAGTTTTTAGCAAAAATAAAAAAGTCGAAGTGAAGGATGTTAAAATTCCCGAAATTGAAGATTCACGCGAGGCCATTGTACAAGTCACTTCCGCTGCAATATGTGGAAGTGATCTCCATATGTACGATGGACGTACAAATATGGAAAAAGGCCACATTTTTGGTCATGAGATTATGGGGATAGTGGATTCTGTTGGTGAAGGGGTTACACAATTGCGTGTGGGAGATAGGGTAGTTTTGCCTTTCAATATCTCTTGCGGCACGTGCATTAATTGTGCGAAAGGAGTCACTTCTGGGTGTTTAACAACAAATCCTGAAGGTGTGGGAGCGGCTTATGGGTATGCAGGAATGGGACCTCATGAAGGGGGACAAGCAGAATTTGTGCGTGTACCTTTTGCGGATTTTAATTGTCTAAAAGTACCTGGAGAGCCCTGGGATAAGTTCGAAGATGATTTTTTGATGTTAGCCGATATTTTCCCTACAGGGTATCACGCTTGTGAATTAGCTAATGTCCAACCCGGGAAATCCGTTGTGATATTTGGAGCTGGTCCAGTTGGGCTTTTAGCAGCACATAGTGCTTTTATCCGTGGAGCAAGCCAGGTATTCGTCGTCGATCCCTCTAAAGAAAGACTCAAAATCGCTAAAAAATTTGGAGCAGAGACCATACACTTTTCTGATGGACCTATCGCCAAACAAATTCAGGAAATCCGCAAAAAAAACAAACTCCTTACTGGCTCCTTGCGTCCGGGTGAAGAAAAGCTATTAAAAGGAGTCGATTGTGGAATCGATGCAGTAGGTTTTCAAGCTACTTTACCGAGTGGTGAAAAAAGTGATCCTACAAATGTCCTATGCCAATTGATTGAACTCGTCAATCCAGGTGGTCATATTGGGGTGGTTGGGGTTTATACAGAGAAAGATCCGGGAGCGAAAAAACCGCAACATAGCAAGGGGATTTTCGAATTGCCATTGGGGGATATTTTTAGCAAAGCTCTAACAATCGCGACCGGTCAAACACCCGTAAAGAAATACAACGTTTTACTGCGCGACTTAATATTGTCAGGAATTGCAAAACCTCATGAAATTGTTTCTGATCACATTAAAATTGATGATGCCCCTGCTTATTACGAGAAATTTGATTTGCGAGGTCATGGCAAAGGAAAAGATTGCACAAAAGTCATCATTCAAATGAAGAAAAATTTCAAAAAACGAAAAGCTGCTTAGTCTTCTTTTTTAACACCTATGCATCCACCTTGCTAAAAAAGGTGGATGCCAAGTTAGCAAAAAGATAGGATTACCCTCTCATTTCATTGCTAATTATTCCTAATGCAAAACAATAAATATCTTGTCCCCCTAAAAACTGACCGCCTGATCTTAAGGGATTGGAAGGAAAGCGATTTAGAACCATTCGCAAAACTCAATGCCGATCATCGAGTCATGGAGTATTTTCCTGAAACCCTCACCCAAAAAGAAAGTAATCATTTAGCAGCGCGGATCAGGTCAAAATTACAGGAACAAGGGTGGGGACTTTGGGCAATTGAAGTTCCTGATGTTGCAGATTTTGTGGGTTTTATAGGGCTAGCTATTCCCACTTTTGATGCACATTTTACTCCCCAATAGAAATTGGATGGCGGCTCGCTTTTGAGTATTGGGGCAATGGATATGCAACAGAAGGTGCGAGAGCTGTATTAGGGTATGGTTTTGACGTTTTGAATTTAAAGGAAATTGTCTCTTTTACAACAGTTGAAAATACACGTTCACGACACGTTATGGAAAAGATAGGTATGCATCATGCATCCAAGGATGATTTTGATCATCCCAAGCTTCCAGAAAAGCATCCTTTAAGCAGGCATGTTCTCTACCGCATTTCTCAAACAGAATGGCCTCGTGTATCGAGCAGTTGAGGTAGGTTTTATGTGGTGCCTTTACAACATGGCGGAAGTTTTAAGTGGCTTTAAATTGTTCGCTTCATTTTGCAGCGTAGAAGAAAGTGCACTCTTGTATTCCATAAAGATCTGAGAGTTGAGATCGATTTTATGGTTAGGATCCAAACGAGGATCTTTATTTTCGATAAATCCCCAGCTGCGATATTTTTCCAAACTAACAAAATCTGTGGGACGAGCAAAGAGAAAGAAGTCTTGTACCTCGGGATCGATTTTATAAATCCCACTTAGTAAAAGCTTATCTAGAGAGCGATCTTCTTCATTAGGATCTACAACAAGATTAATGACTTTAATACTTCCATAGGGAAGAGCTGGGGTTTTTGCCAGGAGCATGAAGCCTAATAGCTTTTCGTTATCTTCTTCTTTAAGGGACGCGATAAAATACACGTCGTTTAAGAGAGGTTTAATTACCGCTTCTCCAAAATTTGATAGGTCGATTTCATAGAATTGACGTATTGAGGAATGAATATTCTTACGAACCTCTTCCCAGTTGATGGGATTTTTTTCAAGTAGAGGCGCTGAAGATTGTTGAAACACTTCTTGCTTAGCTGCTTGAGGATGAGCTTGTAAAAATTGCAATTCGATTGGTGTTAAGCGAGGGAAGCGAGTCCAGAAACCTCTCGTTTGAAACTTGCAAGCTCTGGAGAAAGTATGTTGGTTTTTTTCCAGTTAATACGTACATTTTTTCCAGTTTTGTCCTGTGCTTGGTATTCCATCTACGAGTATCCATTATTTGATAGGAAAAGGTTTATCTTATTGGGTGGGAGAAACAAAAGCGTGGAAACGCCATTTTGTTGTATAGCCGAGCTTGGAGCAAATTCCAAATGCCATTCCTTCGGACATAAGGTAAGAACTTCCAAAGCGTGCGCCATTCTTTTGTGCATGTTGTAAAGAAAACCTGCGAAGTGCTGTGCTTAATCCTAGTTTACGTAATTCGCTTAACGAGGCTCCATTCCAAAAGCTTACGATGCCATTCTCTATCATGGTTGATACTGCAGAAACAACTTTACCCTCCTTACGAGCGACCCAGTGGTACCATTTTCGCTCTTTTTCTTGGCAAAGATTCCACATAATCTCTTTGTAGGCATTTTTGGAAGGCTCATTTATACCAAAGACCTGGCAAACAAGATCATTGAATTCCTCCATAGCAGCCTGATCCTCGACCATTTCAAGAACACATCCTTCGGGCACAGACAGTGCAATAGGAGAGTCAAGGGGTCCGATTACGCCGCGAAAGATACCTGCATCGACAAATCCATGCATTTTTAAAGCTTCTTGAAATGCTGGGTCGGCGTTTTCATCCACATACCAAAAAAAGGGCATCTTACCGAAAAATTCTAATTGCTGTGTAATGCGGGAGTCATAGTCTTGTTTGTTTTGGACCCAGCCGGTCACAGCATTAAAATTAATTGTGGGAATTCCGGATAGATAGCGTGTAAGTTCACTCGTCTTTTCCGAACGAGCTTCTGGAATGAATTTGTAGTTCACGACTACATCGTAAAGGCTATAGAATTGGTCTTTTAACACTTGCAATTGTTGTTCTTCAGCTGAGAGAACGTAGGAATGCTGTGAGGGAGGTGCAGAATCTGTCATCATTAGCCAATCTCCATAGAGAAAAGATGAGAAAGTATAATCCATTTTTAAAAGGGGGTAAATAGTAATTTACGCTTTTTTTTAGAAAAATATATCTTTGATCCTCCTACAGCAGGCTTCTCTTCATCGCTGTTTTTTTGTATAATGCCTTGCGTCATAAGAAACTTCCCCCTTTCGTTTCAAGACCTAAGACAAGAATGCATATATGAAAATTATTTCTTTAAATCGAGAGACGAATGAGCTCCAACGGGTCTATACTTTGCAGACCAATCGGAATAAGCGTCATCGTTATCAAGAATTCGTAATTGAAGGGCGGTTGGCCATAGAAGAGGCGTTGAGAAAAGGGTGGAAAATCCGTTCTTTGTACTACAGCCAAGAACAATCCTTGCCTTCTTGGGCTCAAAAAGTTTTAGAGTTCCATGACTGCGATACAGCTTATGCGCTTACAAACCCGCTTATGGAAAAAATCTCCGATAAAACTGAGAGTGCCGAGATGGTCGCAATTGTGGAACAGCCCCTGCGTTCTTTGGAGACCTATCATCTCCAGCCACAAGAAGTAGTCGTAGTCTTTGATGAACCCAAAAGCCCTGGTAATTTAGGAATGATGATTCGCTCAGGTGTTGCTTTTGGAGTTTCCACTTTTATTATTTCTGGCCATGGGGCAGATGAATTCGATCCCCAATGTATTCGTGCTAGTCGAGGGACTTTTTTCTCATCTTCTATATACCGTGTCGAGGGAGTTCGCTCTTTTACCCAAAGATTAGAAAAATGGAAAGAGAATCACCAAGTAGAGGTTGTGGTTACAGGCAATCGGGGCTCAATCAACTTAGAAGAAGGCCGGTGGAATGCTGATATTCTTTTTGTAGTATTGGGAAATGAAACTCACGGTGTGAGTGTAGGCTATCAGGAAATCGCCGATCAGTTTGTTCAGATTCCTTTGAAGGGGGAGTTTACTTCTTTAAATATCGCTGCAGCAGGTTCGATTCTTCTCTATGAACTTTTTCGTCAACGTCAGTGTAAACCTAAGGTTTCCGAATAATTCAATCTTGAAAATTAAGATTTTGTTAATTTGAGTTAGGATTATTTTAGTCGCTGAAATTTCAAAATAAGGAAACCTATGAGTTCATCAAGTTCATCAGTCAGTTCGAGCTTTCAAACAATTCAATCTTGGGATCAAGTGACTCCTTTCGCTGGTAGAATCGTCGCTTATCAGACGTCCTCTTATTACATTGGAGCAACTAAATGGCTTACCGAAGGAAATACTCGATTTGGATTTATCGAAGAGGTCCCGCTTAGGTGGGAGAGGAATGAAAAAGGCTATTTGATGATAAGAGTATTAAAACCTCAGGATTCGCATGGCAATTGTGCATTAATCGACTCACAATTGAAAGAGCAGCTCTGTATGAGGATCGCAACCACGGCAGAAGTTGAATTAATCGATAAGGCCATTGCCGCTAAAGAAGCAAAATTCGAATATGCAGTTGAGGATGAGATAGTTCGCTCTATTTTTGAAAAACATCGATCTAAGATCTAAGAGCGTGATTAGAATATCCTTAAGCATCTGTTTCAGATGGATTACTCTTGGTTTCCAACCCCGTGGTAATCCATTTTTCTTTTTTTTTAATTCGTCGTGCCTTGGGGATGTAATTTTTGGAATATTTGTAGCAAATGCCCTTGTTCGCTCCTATTTAAACGATGGAGGATAATTTAATCTGAGGTTGAATGTAGTGGGGATCTTCCAAATATTGGATAAACTCAGGCAAGATAGGGTCTTTAGTAAACTTCGGTTGGACATTAAGGGATTATGGCCTATAGAAGCTCCTTAACTGATAGGGGCGATTTGTAATTAGAGGCTATAAGGTCTCTGACGAGTTAATACTGTAGGATAAGTGACTTTAAATTTTCCTGTCGCTCGCAAGCATCACATCTGTTGGGGTCAGGATGGTCTTACCTATTATGGTGAGTTCTTTAACGCTATTGTCATTGTCGACATATTATCTTTTAGCACTACCGTGGACATAGCCCTTTCTAAAGGATGTTCAGTAATCCCCACAGAAATAGAAAAGGAAGACCAATTATTCGCCCTTGCAAAGGAATATAAGGCCCTATTGACAAAAAAAAGAAATGATATAGGTGTTACTTCATCTCCATCCAGCATGCAAATTCTAGATTACAAACAACCTATCCTTTTGCCTTCTCCAAATGGATCAACATTGGTTGATAGGGCTTCGCGATTAGGAAAACCGGTTTTTACGGGATGTTTTAGGAATGCTGCATTTTTAACCGCTAGGTTAAATTTTAAGGAGTTCTTTCCTGTTTTATTTGTAGCGGCAGGTGAGCGTTATTCTAATAAATCGCTAAGGCCTTCTATTGAAGATTATTGGGGGGTGGGAAGTATTCTAGCCAACCTCCAAGGTGAAAAAACTCTTGAAGCGGACTCTTGTATTCAATCTTTCACATCAGCATCCCGTGATTTAAGAAATAAATTGCTGGCTTGTGAATCTGGTCAGGAGCTTGTACTTCGTGGATTTAGAGAAGACGTTGAATTAGCAGCCGAGTATAATATTTCTAATAATGTTAGTCTTCTTACAAAAATTAACGGATGTTCTCAACTCATTGCTGAGATGAGTTAATTTATCCGAGATCCATACCTGCAATACGGTCTTTGCAAAAAATTTCACTCCTGAAAGAGCCAATATTACTTGTTAACAAAAGAGGGATTATGTCGGCGATCGCAACATTGAAAAATGGTTATCCATTTCCTATAAATGAAAATGTTTTTTACCAACTTGAAGATCTTCAGGAAAACCATATTGAAGTCTTTTTGACTTTGGTGCAAAAGTGTAGAGATCCATCGGATCCACTCCTTTCTGGTGTAAGCTTAAATCCTAAGGATGTTCTTATAGATTTACGCTGGATGTCTAAGGATGGAACTGTGCGTAGAGATATTCAAGAAATTGTGTTAAATAATATTAGTGGATCTGGCTGGAATGTTAAGTTCACGAATCCTCTGAACCGTGATAGGGTTTCGCTAGTACATAAATGTAAGCCAATAAAAGAACCTACATGCTGTCATATTTTATGATACTGCAGATGGAAAAGTCGATATAGATATCCAACAAGTTGTGTTAAATGCTGTTAAAGGAAATGAGGCCGCTGTGGAGTTCAGAAATCCCTTGAGATCTGATAGAGTTTCAAAACTTGAGACTAGCAAGCCTAAAAAAGAAAACCCCTCTTGTCATATTTTTTAACTAGACACACTGACTAAATCTTTGCTCTAAAAATTTCAATTTTTAGAGCCCAATCTTTAATGAAATTCCAAGAGAGAAATCATGTTTACTACTCTACGAAATGCGTGCTTTGGTTTGTGCATAATCTGTGGAAATCTTATTGCGGAAGAAACGGAAACTTCGCAGAAGTTTAATTGGCATCAGGTAATCGTTTTGCCCGAGGTGGAATCCTATTGCTGGAAAGGGCATCAAGTTATCAACTTTTTCCCGTGGGATAAGTATTATGGAGAAAAAAAGGAAGTTAGAGAATTTGTGGAGCAGCATTTTGCCGAGGCAGTTGCCCTAAATACAGATGCGGGACATTTACGATATGCCTCTGATTACGTAACTCTTGAAGGTGCTTACCTAGAAATGGGCGTCTGTACCGGAAGAACTATTAATTTTATAGCGGCTTTGAATCCTGAAAAAGTGATCTATGGCTTTGACTCATTTGAAGGTCTGCCTTCTGATTGGGTTAGACCCGATGCTTCAATCCCTGAAAAGACATTTGCTTTTAAAAACCCGCAAATGCTGCCAGCCGTTCTTCATAATGTGAGACTGATCAAGGGGATGTTTGAGGAAACATTGCCCAAGTTTAAAGAGCAATCTTTAGGAGAAACTCCAATAGCCTTCGTGCACATCGATTGCGATATTTATGAAGCGACGAAAACTGTCTTTGAAGTTTTAGGTGATAATCTTGTACCTGGATCCGTCATTGTTTTTGATGAATATTACAACTATCCCAACTACGAACAGCATGAATATAAAGCCTTTCAGGAGTTTCTTCATAAATCGGGAAAAAAAGCTAAACCTCTAGCCTTTAATCAGTATTTTGAGCAGGCATCTTTTATAATTGTTCAGTAGAAGGATCGGATTGATCTGTGAAAGTAGTCAATCCATTTGCATAGAGAGTAGCATCGGTGGAAAACGGGGAAGAAAAGTTCGACTGTTCTGCTATTTTGTAAAATTGATAAAGGGATTATACTGTCCCGCATTTAAAAACTTTACAGAGGTGAATATGTCAGGGCCAACGATGCTGACTTTGAAGGATGGTTATCAACTTAGAGAAGAAACACTGACCAGTGTTTTAATACAACTTAAACAACTCAAAATTGAAGATTATCAAGCCTTTATTGATTTAGTAGAAAAATGTAGAAATACCTGCCATTTATTTGTTCCTACTCCACATGGCAATTCTAAAGCTGTCCTTATAGATTGGCAATTAATGTCGCCTGAAGAAATTGTAAATAATGATATCCGAGCAATTGTACGCAATGCTGTAGAAGGATCAGAATGGACCATGAGATTAGTCAACCCTGTACAGTTACGCTTAGAATCGCTAGGCGGTAGAGTATCACCAGTGGAAGATCTCGAGCAAAATAAAGATAGAAGATGCCGCTGTGCTATTTTATAAAGTAGAGTGGAATAAGATCGAGTTTTAGGAGTCTAGAGTTCAATAATGAATCGAGAGGAAATGGGTTTTCCTCTCGATCTTTTCATGCCGATTTATAGACCGAATGAGCTTCCCAATGTGTTCAAGGCTTTTTGCACGAGGGCTTGAGCGTTGCCATTGAGTGATCCAGTCGCAGAACCTACAGGACCTGTACCCTGATTCGTTCCTTGTATGACCCAGTCTGGACCAGAGAAAATGACGACAGTTACACCGTTATTTACCCCGCCAGTTGTTCCACTGCTAGGTATGCCGAGCATACTTGCCGCAGCAACAGAGGCCTCTCCGAGTTCGCGAGAATCATTATCTGAGGTAGTCTGCTGATTTCCAGTCTGTGTATCACCGAAGATAGAGCCGATGACCTTACCTTTATAAAAGATCAGAGCAAACTGACGCCCTTTAATATTATGCTCTTTGTAGAAGAAATGCTTGCATGGTGTGGTTTTGTCCCAACAATCATCTCCCAATACATAGAAGGGCACATGATGGGCACCAAGGTGTGCACCACTGCTGTCTTGCCATGTAGTCTGATTCTGGTGGTCTGGATCTGGATCAGGATCGCTACCATCTGTGTCGATGGCCATACTCGAAGTATAAGCGAAGACGCCAGAGCTTACTTCATATACATTGACGTTCATCGCTCGCGTCATTGTATTGATGTGAGGTAGGCTGTTTACTTGAACAGAAGAGGTCATGTGCGATTGGATGGCAGCGAGTATCTGCTCAGGAGTATAATTGCCTGACGTTGCCGTCTTGACCGCAAGAGCACTGCTTGGGGCAGAGGCACCCGCGGCATCTTTAGCAGATACAGTAAATGTATAAGTAGTGTTAGCCGACAATCCAGTAATTACTGCATTAGCGTTGGGAACGGTGGCGGCTAAAGTATTGCCATTGTATACGTTATACGTTACCTGACATCCCGAGGGGATGCCCACAGGATTCCAAGATAGATTAACGCTGGAGCTAGTCTGACTTGGAGAATTGAGTCCTGTAGGAACGGCAGGGGGAGTTGTACAGGTGGTTGTGCCTGTTTTAAAAGTAGCGCTTATCGAATGGTTAGCTTGGATATTAGAAAAAGTGTAAGTGCCAATAGGTCCCATATCCATACCATCAACGATTACACTTGCAATCACGAAACCTGATGCAGGGGTAATAGTAAATGACTGGTTGGATCCTTGGGCGGTCGAAACATTACCGGAAGGACTAATAGATCCATTCCCACCTGCACTTGCTGTGATAGCGAACGTCGTAACAGAACCGATGCTTCCAATGACGCGGACCTCTTTGACAATCCAGTGGTAGGAAGTATCCTTTGTACGGACTTGTCCGACGACTCGTGCCCCCATAACCCCACTGACAGCAGATCCAGAAAAGGTATAAGTTTTGCCATTTGCGGAGGATGAATTAGGATAAGAAGGACTGATTTTCCAGCCTGAGTCTGTCCATGTAGTTCCGTCGAATGAAAACTGGAGTTTGCAATTTGCGGTTAGAAATCCATCTCCATCTCGGGTGACGGAACCGTTGATGAAATTAACAGATGTAATATTGGCCGCACTTGACCAGATAATTCCGGCCGCTTCCCAAGAGCCGACTTTGTCGCCATTGGGCTGTATGTCGATGTCAGTCGTTAAGTTATTATCATTTAGTCCTGGTTGAGCAACTTGACCGTTATTAGCAGTGGATGAGCTCATGCCAGACCAACCATAAGCCTTTCCCATGGGGGCAATATTACTTAGGTTAACATAACTATTCTTCGGTTGGGATCCTTTTTGCTCTTTAGCATTAAGAGGCACATTTAAGCCGTCATCGGAGTAGCCATGTGTTTCAATGAATGTCTTAGCTTGAACAGTAACAGGAGCTTGTTCTTTATAGGTAGTGGTTGAGGTGTCATTTTTAAAAACACGATAGTCCAAAACTTTTCTGCTGCTATCCATGAGTGTTTGAGAAAGAACACGTTCTGCATCAGTTTCATAACGACTGATCTTACCGGACGCGTCAACTACATCGGTGAATCCTTGATCATAATGAAAATGATATTGTTGTTTTGAAGGACCAACTGGATGATCAGATAAAGAGAGGGTTTTGACTCGGCCTAAATTATCATAGGCAATGTCTACGCTACGACCATCTTGGAACTCCTTTTTCACCAGCCTGCATCCATGATCTTTTGCTTCATAGAGAAAGTGGCAAGCGCCTTCATCACCACCCCTCTTATGGGATAAAGCATAGGTAGGCGACCCATCTGAAAGATTTTGATGTGTAAGGGTATATTCAAGCTGGTTATTATCGCTGGTGATAACTTTAAGACGATATCCATTGTTATCTTCCTGATGAGAGAAGTGCATCCACGCTAAAACTTGATTTTGCGTATTTTTCAATTCAATGAAGTTGAGGCTACCTGTCGTATCAAATGTGTAATCGATCTGTTTGCTTGTAGGTAGCGTTTCTTGGACTAAACGGAAATACTCTGGCTCTTTGACCTGGCTTCCCATTCTAGATAAACGTTCTTGCCCAAACAGTTGAGTAGGAATGGATTCTACTTTTTCATAAATCCTTTTTGTTCCATTTGCTAAAACGACTTCATGGAAGAAAGAGGAATTGGTCTTGTCACTTTCCTGGACTAAAAAAAGTTGCGGCAAAATTCTCCAACCATCTACCAGCTCACCTGTGTTCGTAGTGGTTGTTCCAAATACACGTTCTAAGAATATCCCATCAGAATCTTTCCCATCAGCGTGGACTTGGAGGTCAATTGTAGATTCGCAATAGTCGCCATTGATGACATTTACGCAGTTCGGACTCGTTATTAGGGCATCGGTTTCCATCGTAGGAAATAGCTGAGAGTTCGTACTTGCATGAATGGGAAAATAACACACCAAGCAAGTCAACATAGTTGAGAGCAATCGATTAGGTTTAAAATCCATAGAGACTCCTATTGATAGATTTTTTTTTAGCTTTGTTAGAAATTATCAGGAATCGTTATCGAAATTCAAGAAGCACTTTTTTACGATTGGTAAAAAAGTTGGAAAGACTACTAAAACCCCTACGAAATTTTAGGCTTATTTAAAATTGCTTAAAGATCCGTTTTGGAGTCTGTTCTAAAGAATAGGACGTATCTGTCGGAAGGAGAGAAGCTTGAGCTTCTTTTTAACTTACCTAAAGACAATTTCTCTGTTGATTTTCAAAAACTCTTTTACTACCTTAGCTTTCTCATTTTTTTGGGGAAGTTAGATGAAAATTGTAATTCTTGCTGGGGGTTTAGGGTCTAGGATTTCTGAAAAAACGCATGATCGTCCTAAGCCTATGGTTGAAATTGGTGGGAACCCGCTTCTTTGGCATCTAATGAATATATATTCGGCCCATGGGTTCAATGAATTCATCATCGCTCTGGGTTACAAAGGAGAGGTTATTAAAGAATATTTCCTAAATTTTTTCCGCCTTAATTCTGATATCTCAGTGGATTTACAAAACGGCGAAATGCAAGTGCACCGGCGAGTAGCACCTGATTGGAAAATCGATCTTGTCGATACAGGTCAACATACACAAACAGGCGGGAGACTAAAACGGTTAAAGGATTGGATTGGTAATGAAACATTCATGATGACTTACGGGGATGGCCTTGCTGATATCGATATTCTCGCTCTGCTCGACTTTCACCGTAAACACAAAAAATTAGCCACTGTAACAGCTGTCCACCCACCTGCTCGATTTGGGTACTTGGAATTTAATGGCGATCAAGTCAGCTGTTTTGCAGAAAAAGCGCAGACGAAAGAAGGATGGATTAATGGAGGATTTTTTGTTCTAGAACCTGAGGTCCTCGATTATATAGATGGGGATGATTCGCCTTGGGAGTTAAAACCTCTGGAACATTTAGCAGGCGATGGAGAACTTTATTCGTATCGCCATAAAGGATTTTGGCAATCCATGGATACATTGCGCGAGCAAAGGCAATTAGAGGCTCTTTGGCAGTCAGAGAATGCCCCATGGGTTATTGAACCAAAAAAGAAACCATTCAATTTATTGGATCAGCATGAAGCAGTTTTGGGAAGATAAAAATGTCCTAGTCACAGGGGCAGGGGGCTTTATAGGCTCCTGGCTCTCAAAAGAACTCATCGGTCGGGGCGCTTACGTGACTGCATTAGTACGTGATTGGAATCCTGAAACTACGCTTTTTAGCAAAGATGATTTACAAAATGTAGATCTTGTTTTTGGCGAACTCGAAAACTATTCTCTTCTGGAAAGAATTCTGAATGAATACGAGATCGATACAGTATTTCATCTGGGAGCGCAGACTTTAGTAGAAGTCGCTTTTAGAAGCCCTTTACAGACTTTCGAATCGAATATTCGCGGCACTTACAATTTGTTAGAAGCTTGTCGCCGTCAAGGCTCAATGATCCAAAGGATTCTCGTTGCTTCCAGTGATAAAGCCTATGGAGAAAGCGAGGTTTTGCCATATTTGGAAACAATGCCCCTAAAAGGCCGAACTCCCTACGATGTTTCAAAATCTTGCACAGATTTACTTGCTTTAAGTTATTCGTCATCCTACCAGTTACCGATTGTGATTGCGCGATGTGGTAACGTTTATGGTGGTGGGGATCTACATTGGAGTCGAATCATTCCTGGTACGATCCGTAATATTTTACAAGGGAAACCCCCAGTTATTCGTAGTAATGGAAAGCTAACGCGTGATTATCTCTACGTTCAAGATGCAGTGAAAGCCTATCTATTGATGGCTATGAATGCTGATCGCGAAGATGTCCGCGGTCAAGCTTTTAACTTTGGCCCGGAGCAGCCTTCTAGCGTCCTTCAAATTGTCGAGATGCTGCAAAAGATGATGGGCTCTTCTCTTGATCCTATTATTTTACACGGTGCATCCAATGAAATTCGCAATCAGGTCTTAGATTCTTCTAAAGCCTTCCAAGTGCTCGGATGGAGTTCGGACTATTCTCTCACGAAAGGTATCAGTGAAACGATAAAGTGGTACGAACGCTATATGGAAAAAACACCTACACCCGCAAGAGAAAAAATACTCTTATGAAAACAGTTCTTGAAGAAACACAACAGTCGGTTTTAGCAGGCGCTTCAGAGGAATCTTATCCCGCCCATCATTTTGTTAAGACGGGATTTATTCATACCTGTCAAGTATGCGACTCGAAGAAACTTCATACTATATTAGACTTAGGACATCAGCCTCTCTGTGATTCTCTTCTGAACAAGGAAATGTTGAACGAACCGGAAAAAACCTATCCGTTAAGGATGATTTGGTGTGAAAACTGTACCGTATCGCAGATTGATTACTGCGTGGATGGGAAAGAGGTCTATCACCCGGCTTACCCTTATCGAAGTGGGATAACCAAAGAGCTATCCGAATATCAAATCAATATCTGCCTCTCCCTGATTAAAAAATATGGGCTGAATACCGATGATTTAGCCATAGATATAGGTTCTAATGATGGAACACTTCTTAGTGGCTTCAAACGAGAGGGAATTCAGGTATTGGGAATTGAGCCCACCAATATTGCGGCAATTGCGCAGGAAGCAGGAATTCCTACAATCCAGTCTTTTTTCGATATTTCAACAGCCAAAAAAGTAAAGGCGCACTATGGTTCAGCCTCTGTAATTACCGCCACAAATATGTTTGCCCATATGCAGACGATAGGGGAGGTAATCCAAGGAATTCACCACTTGTTAAAAGATGAGGGTGTTTTTGTTGCAGAAACCCACTATTTATTAGATGTAATTCAGGGAGGGCAGTTTGACACTGTCTATCACGAACATTTACGCACCTATTCGTTAGCTTCCTTGATAAAACTATTTGAGCCTTATGACTTTACTGTTACGGATGTAGAGCGGGGGAGTCGCTATGGCGGAAATATTCGAGTTCATGTCACGAAAGGTAAGGGGAGACACGTAGCACCTACCGTGGCCCAATTACTACAAGTTGAAAAAGAAGCAAAACTGGATCAACTTGCCACTTACACGACATTTGGATTGCGTGTTCAAAAAGCCCGCTTAGAATTTTTGGATTTTCTTATTCAAACCAAAAAAAATGGGCAAACATATCGTAGGAAATTCTTGTCCAGGGCGCTGCTCAACCCTTCTAAATTATTATGGTATCGATACAGCTTTAATTCCTTACTTAGCCGAACAACCTCTTTCCTTAAAATTAGGTATGTATCTTCCAGGAAAACATATACCTGTGGTGAACAATCAAATTCTCCTCGATGAACAACCTGACTACGTTGTTCTAATGGCTTGGCATTATGCAAAACCTATTATGGAACAATTAAAAGCTCGCGGTTTAAAGTCTGATTTCGTGATTCCATTGCCTGATTTCCAGGTAATTAAGAACGAAGAAGTATGATAAATATCGGGATTATTGGTGCTGGTTTTGGACTTTATGGTCTATTACCAGCTTTCCACTCACTTCCAAACTGCCAAGTCGTGGCCTTTTGCGGCAAACCATCTCCGCGACTTTCCAATACCTTACAGGCCCTGTCCCTTGAGGGAACGATCCACATCTATCAAAATTGGCAAGAAATGTTGGATTGTGAGCCTCTAGATGCCATAGCAATAGCGGTACCACCCAATGCCCAGTATGAAATAGCAAAAACCGCTCTAGAGAAAAATATTCATATTTTTGCCGAGAAGCCTCTCACAGCTCAGCTATCCCATGCGTATGATTTAATCGATAGAGCTAACGAAAAAAAAATAACGCATGCCATTGATTTCCTATTTCCTGAGATTGATGTTTGGCAGATGGCTAAAAAATTGCTCGAACAAAAGACTTTCGGAGAATTGCTTCATGTAGCAATAAACTGGGATTTCCGTAGTTATGACATTCGGCAAAAAGTCTCTTCCTGGAAAACCGATTCGGCTGTTGGTGGAGGGGCCCTTTCCTTTTATTTTTCTCACGTCTTGCACTATCTCGAATATTTTGCGGGTACTATTACAACTTTAAAAAGCTCTTTTACCTATTCTCCCAACAGCCTCAATGGAGGTGAAGTTGGTGTAGATCTTGATTTAGAATTCATCGGAGGGGTAACGGGTACTGCGCACATTTGTTGTGACAGCGATCAAATGCGACACCGACTCATTTTTACTTGTCAGTCAGGCCAAATCTCTTTAGAAAACCAGCAGAATATAACGGAAAATTTTGTTCTGAAAACTATCGATAATCAAGGTCTCGAAACTGTAATCCCATCTCAAGATAGTACCCCTAGTAAAGGGAGCAATAATGATGAACGAGTTTTAATAGTCAAACGGCTAGCCCAAAAATTTATTGATGCTTGTTTGCAAGAAGAACCGATGGCTCCTTCATTCGTAGAAGGAGCACGAGTTCAAGAATTAATCGAGCAAGCCAGGAAAAATTTTTCAAAGTGAAGGTTATTAGTAATTTATGAAGGATATTCCTACGACTCTACCAAAATTCTTGTGGCATTACTGTAAACGAACTAAGCCAGGTCTATTCACTCTTACTGCTCTTGTTCTCATTTGGGCCTCGACAGTATCGCTCAATCCCTACGCCATTAAATTGTTTATTGATGCTATGAGCAGAATAAATTTAGAAGATGCGGATTTAATTCACTATCTTGGGTTCCCTACTTTATTCTTTGTTCTTCTCACCATAGCTACAAGTATTATACTCCGACTTTATGATTGGGCTATGCTTAGGGTATTTCCGAAAATAAAAAGTGAAATTACCGCGGAGATGTTTGCTTACTTATCACGACACTCCTACAGCTATATGCACCACAACTTTCTTGGCAGTTTAGCCAATAAAATCAATGATATTTCTAAAGGTGCTGTCACAATTCTACATTATCTAATTGATCAGTTCTGCTCGCGCATCTTCTCATTTATGATTGCTGCTGTAACAATGTTTCTCGTGCATCCCTCTTTTTCTCTTTGTTTAATCGTTTGGTGCATGGGTATTGTCAAAGCCTCTACGGTCTTTTCGCGAAAAGCGCAAAAATACTCTGAATCTTTTTCCCGTTCTCGAAATCATGTTTCAGGCAAAATAGTCGACAGTATTTCCAATATTCTTAACGTTAAGCTATTTGCCAGAGAATCCTATGAAAATCGTGTTCTTTCCAATTCTCTCGATGAAATGGTAGAAAAAGAACGAGGTTTACAATGGTTTCTTTTGAAAGTAAAAGCCTTCTATGGTCTATCCATTGTAATTCTGACGAGTTCTATGTTGTTTTTGATAATTTATCAAAGATCAAAAAACAATATTACTATTGGAGATTGTGCTCTGATCCTTACTTTAACTATGTCCCTCATCAGAGATGTTTTTATAATTACTAATCAACTAGTAGCATTCTCTGAGGAGCTGGGCTTTTGTAAACAGGCAATTTCGACGATTATTGCTCCTCATGAGTTAACAAATGACCCAAATAGTTCCATTTTAGAAGTGACTCAAGGAAAAATCTCCTTTGATAAGGTCAATTTTAAATATAAGAAGGGGAAAAACCTTTTTGTAGATAAATCGGTAACGATTTCCGGAGGATCTAAGGTAGGTCTTGTGGGTCTTTCTGGTAGTGGAAAAACGACTTTTGTTAACCTTCTGCTTCGTTTCTATGACCTAAATTCGGGCAAGATCACTATTGATGGTCAAAATATAAAGGAAGTAACGCAGGAATCTTTACGTAGTCAGATTTCGATGATTCCTCAAGAACCCGTTCTTTTCCATCGTTCTATCATGGATAATATTCGATACGGGAAACTAAATGCCACTGATGAAGAGATTATCGAATGTGCTAAACGGGCACATTGTCACGACTTTATTCTCAATCTAAAAGATGGTTATGATTCTTTTGTTGGTGAGAGAGGGGTCAAACTTTCTGGGGGACAGAGGCAATGTATTGCTATAGCGAGAGCGATGCTTAAAAATGCACCCATCCTGATTTTCGATGAAGCGACATCTTCATTAGATTCTATAACAGAAAGCTATATTCAACAAAGCTTACCATTATTAATGAAAAACAAAACAACTATTATCATCGCACACCGTTTGTCTACCTTACATTATGTGGACCGAATTTTAGTTTTCAGCGATGGTCAGATAGTTGAAGAGGGGACTCATTCAGAACTTCTACATCTGAATGGTCACTACAAAACTTTATGGAATGTGCAAGTCAATGGGTTTTTAAACGAAAACGAACCAGAGACACCAGTTTTCGCTTAGAGTTGAAAGTCGATGGAGGTTTTTTGGCTTAAATTAAAGGGAGATCTGTCTAACCTCTTACCATCATTCGGTAGGATTTAGGATGCCAAGAGATCCTTTAGCTCCGTCTATTATTTCCCTGTAACATCTTTGGCGAAATACAACATCTTGGATTCCTTTTCTACGTAATTGCGTATCGATTAATTGACTCGCAGCCGTAAAGATGGCTTGAGCTCGTAACATTCGCAAAGCTAACTCGGGCCTACGCTCGCGCTGATCTTGCTTAAGAACTAGCATAGCAATTCGATTTCCCAGGCTTCTTTTCGCTTCAGTTAAATCTAAGACATTTGAACTCTCTCTGGCTTGAAGTGAAGTATATTTGTCCAAGAGGTGAGTGAAGTTTTTTATGTAGAATTTATTTTTAATGGCCATAGAAATTCTATCAATAAGACTCCGAAGAAGCCCATAGATAATTTGGCTGAGTAAACTTTTTATAAAAATAACACCTATGGTAAGGAGTAGGATGTGGGATGTAGGGGTTCCAAGCAGAGTAGCTCCAATTGCAATTAGTGCAGATGTTATTAAAACCAGTGTAAAGATAATTAAGCATTTTCTAAGTATTTTCTGAAATTCCGTAAGATTTTCTGCATTAGAGATATTTCGCATGTCTTCGAGGTGACGAAATACAAGCATCTTCGGTTCCCACCATTTCTTCTTAGAAGATAGCCATCCCTCATTTAAAAGATCGGTTTTTGCAGCGCTAACTTCCTGAGTTGTTGAGATAGGCTGGAAATGAGCTAAGGTTGTTTTTAGGGAGCGGCTTGTGGTTGCTAAACTAGCAGCACTTTCTTGATCGCTAAAACCTGCTATCATCCCCGTCAGTTCAAAAGGGAGTTCTTCTAAAGCTAATGGTTGCAAATCTGGATCTTCTAATGGAAGAGGTCGATATTTTTGTAATTCTATAGACATAAAAAACATTGTAATAAATTAATAAATTTAATTTTACCATATCTATTAATATTATTAAACAAATCAGTTAATTATTTTTTTAAATTAGATATTAAAAGAAATTGCTGGAGATTATAAAAATGTTAGAAAGAACTAAGATGCTGGAATGTAAGGACTTAACCCTTCTTTTTTATTTGGCAGGCTAAAACTTTATTTACAAAGACTTAAAGCTTAACGACTAAAGCAGAGAGATTGTCTCCTGAGTGAGCTTTGTAAGCGGAATAGACAATGTTTTTAGCTAACTCAGCAGCGGATTTTTCTTTATCACCCCGAATAGCAGTAGCCACCTGCTTTGTGGTGGATACATCATAAATTCCATCGCACGCGAGGATCAAATGACTCCCCTTGGGGATGGCTGAGAGTGGAAAGCTAGTGATTTTGGGTCTTGCGCTGACGGCACCAATATCATGATCCCCAACGGCCCTTGCTACAGCAAGACGACCGTTGATCCGTTTCCCTATCACTTTTCCTCCTCGCTTTTCAATTCCTTTTCGATAGCGCGGGTCTGTCGGTTTTGCATCTTCGCTAAGTTGAATACCACTATCTAGAATAGTACGCGAATCACCGA
>Ga0207143_1005_pt1 | contig 91332 bp, 78 predicted proteins | sample Alteio_BWMinHeat_3_FD_153566 | JGI IMG/M metagenome (GOLD analysis project Ga0207143, IMG submission 153566) | Enriched cells from forest soil in Barre Woods Harvard Forest LTER site, Petersham, Massachusetts, United States -... | ecosystem: Environmental > Terrestrial > Soil > Temperate forest >... | reverse complement strand
CCACTTGCTGCGCAGACAATCGCTCGTTTTGTCCTCGGAAGACTCAATAGGCCACTTCCATAAAGTGGGGCTTATTTACCTTTAAAGAAGCCAAGGGTCCTCTTTTTAGACTCCTTCCACAAATGAGAACATGGAACAAGAACAAAAGCTTGTCATCGAAGAAATTCTTTCATCTCTTTTTGCAGAAGAACCTTCATCTGAAAAACTGCTAGCTGAAATAACCTCATCCGCAGCTCTTTATAAAAGCGCTTACGCTCAAAACCCGGATTGGATCGAGCAAGATTTTAACTCGATACCTTTTATCGAAGGACTTTGGCCATGGCTGAAAGTTGCCAGAAAAAGGCTCAGAGAAAAGACAAACCCTTTTCAAACCTTAGATGAATCCGCCTATTCATATACGCCTCCTAACGAAGCGGGTGATATGAATGAAGAGGAATTAAGAAAAATAGCTGGTGGAATGCACATACCTCCTCCAGGCCCGCCACCTTGTCACCCATCTTACACTACCTGCAGACCTCAATGAGAAGCAGGTAACATTATTTGTGTAGAGGTTGCCCATGCCTCTACTCTTTTATAAGCTTGCCTAAGATCGCTATCTGCTTTACTCTTTTTCGTCATGGAACTGTCTGAGAAAGATCTGCAATTTGTAGATCTTGCGCTTATCGATCCGCGAATTATTATCGAGATGCGTTATGCATCGGAAAACAATTTTCTTCGCGTTCCTCTTTACCCTGTAAATAAATGTTTCCTGCGAAGGAAAGTCGCTCACAAGCTGTCCACCGTTCAGGATTGGCTAGAGAAGCGTGGTAAGCGATTAAAAATCTTTGATGGTTACCGACCTTTGCATGTTCAGAGAAAATTTTGGGAATTTCTGCCCGACGAACGTTATGTGGCCTCTCCGGAAAAAGGATCTGTTCATAATCGTGGTGCGGCAGTTGATTTAACGCTTCTTGATTCTTCTGGCTACGAAGTCATGATGCCAACAGCTTTCGATGATTTTACAGAAAAAGCGCACTGGGCTTTTTATGATCTTTCTGTAGAAGCATTGGCTAATCGCGCTCTTTTGCGTAGAGCCATGGAATTACGAGGATTTAACATTCACCCCCACGAGTGGTGGCATTACAACGATGTTGATTGGAAGATGTATCCAATTGAAGATGTGAAATTAGAGGATTTATGAGGACCCTCCTGATTGCATTGCTATTTGTTGCTGGTTGCGCGCCTTCATCATTACAAGAATTTCGGCAAGAAGGCGAAGCATTGTGTCGTAAGCTCGCGAAGGATTTGCAGAAAGTCGATTCGCGAGAGGACCTTATTAAGATCACTCCTCTCTTAAAGAAGCGCTTTATGCAATTTGCGGAATTGATCATGGAAGCTCGTGCATTTGAGCGTGAACACGCTGGAGAGGCTATGCCCGAAGACCACAGCGATTTATTAGCTAGCGAAGTCCTGAAGATAGAAATGAAAAGAATTTATGGAATTGAAGGCGCCCGAAAAATCATGGAAGATGCTCAACGTGAAGCACTTTTTACTCTGGATGCGTATTTAAAAAAAATGGGGAAAAATAATGATAACCGGTTTTAGAGAATGTTTAAAAGGTGCAGCAAAAGAACGAGCGTATTTCCCTGTTGTCACAGAATGTTGGGGACTTATCAATATAGCCTCCGGTGTATCGCAATATGCAGTCGGCCAATTGATGAAGTGCAGTAGCAATCCTCGACTGAATCAATTTCAATCAGGACGACACATTGAGAGAGGAGCTACCGTATTTTGTCAAGGTGTTCGTCAAATTGCTCCCTGCGCTGTTTTAGTAACGGGTGTCGCATATTGGTACAATAAGAGTACGACAAACTTAACGTAAGAGATAGGAGAGGGGTATCGACAAACTAACGTTGAGTCGATACTCTCTTAAAGCTTTTCGCTGCCTTTCAAGTTTGTACGCAGTCTTTAATAGCAAACCATTCTTCAAAGTGTGACTTATGGTTTTGAATGTGTGCATGGTCGGTAAGCTGATGTACACGTAAGGGAACAGCTGTGATGTAGCCTTGCTTCACTAATTCAACATCGCTTTCTGGATGTTCTTCATACTCATCGTCATCATCCCCAAGCCAATAGTAATGATGTCCTGAAGGATGAACTCTTTTTTGAGGAACCCCGCGCCAATAACTTTGTCCTTGTTGCGCCATGCGGATTCCACGGATCACATCATGGTGGTCGGGAAAGGTGACATTTAAAAATGAACCTGTGGCGAGGGGAGACTCTAAAAGATACTGCACAAAAGGAAAAATAAAAGATTCTGCCCGAGTAAATAAGGGGTCTTGGAAATTATCCGATGAAAAAGCGATCCCAGGAATATTGCGTAGAGCTCCTTCAATGACGCCGCCTACTGTCCCGCTATACAAAACATTACGGCCGGCATTTGAACCACGATTAATGCCTGAGACGATCATATCCGGAGGGTTTTCAGCAAGAATTTCTAGCGCCAGTTTAACACAGTCTGCGGGTGTGCCATCAACATGATAGGCAGATGTGGAATTGGGCCAAGATGCTGAGGTAATGTGTAGCGGACGAAGTGTAGTAATGCTTAATCCTTTCCCCGATTCGTCGTGGGAAGGTGCAACAATTGTGATGTCGGCATGATCTGACAGGGCTCGCCATAGGCTAAGAAGTCCTGGAGCTGTAATGCCGTCATCATTAGTGAGAATAATTTTAGGGCGTTTTTGTAATGTCATGATAAGTGTGTGTTTTTATGGTTTTTTATATGAGCCCGTGAGTGCATCAGCTTAGAGACAATGATGATCATGAGAAAGCTTAGGATAAAGCCAGGTAGGAGAGGCGGTATAGTTTGAGAAAATACCTTAATGGGTAAACGCGGCCAAATGCCGGCAACAATTCCGCCTGTAAGTATGCCAGCCCAAGCTCCATAGCGATTGATTTTTCGGGAGTATAGTGAGAGGAGGACGAGAGGGCCAAAAGCCGATCCCAGGCCTGACCAAGCGTAAAGGACAAGTCCATAAATGGAGCTGGTTGTCGTAAAAGCAATAATGAAGGCAATAACACTCACGACTATAACGCCTAATCTTGAGACGAGGAGGAGTTCCTTAGAGCTCGACTTGGGACGGAAGAGTCTCTTATAAAAATCTTCTGTGATACTCGATGAAAGCACCAATACTTGGGAACTCATGGCATTAATTGTAGCAGCTATGACTGCACAGAGGAAAAAACCAATGATGAAAGGATGAAAGTTCTTACGGACCATCTCAATGAAAATCTGCTCGTTGTCAGTTGGTCCGCCTTTTTGGAAAAAAGCAATGGCAACGAGTCCAACAATGGTCGCTGCAGTAAGGGAGATCACCATCCAGCTCATGCCAATCCATTTCGACTTTCCAATGTCACTTACTTTGCGAATACCCATGAATTTGGTGACAATATGTGGCTGGCCAAAGTATCCCAGACCCCATCCCATAGCGACAGTGAGAATATGAAAGATTGTTTTCGGTTCAAAGTTGGGAATAGCAGATAAAGATAAATTTTTGGCATGGACAGCGGCAGTTACAACATGCCAACCTCCCAGTTTGTCCATGATCCACAAAGGCACGAAGATAATAACACACATTAAGAACATGCCTTGGAACAAATCGATCCAAGCTAAAGTCGTATAACCTCCAATAAAAACGTAAGGAATGACAACTAGAATGCCAATAAGAATGCCCCAATGTTCAGGAATCGCGAAAAGAGTATTGAGCAACAGGCCTAGTCCTACAAGACCAGCAGAGATATAGATCGTATAAAAAACAAGGGCCATAAGAGCAGTAAAAATGCGGATACGACCTGTAGTATCTAAGAGGCGGTTTTCAAAAAATGAGGAGAAGGTCATGCTATTGTATTGCTCTGTGGCAACACGAATTTTGGGGGCAACGAGCTGCCAGTTTAAGTACATGAAGATAATGAGGCCAATAGCGGTCCAGATATCGATCAGCCCATTGGCATAGATCACTGCGGGGTATCCCATAAATAGCCAGCTACTCATATCACTAGCATGAGCTGCAAGCGCAGTTAGCCAATAATTCAGCCCCCTTCCGCCAATAATAAAATCCGAGGCAGTCAGCTGGCGCCGGCGATAGATAGATAAAAAACCAATTCCCAGCAGGATAATAAAATAGATTGCAACTGCTGTTAGTTCCCAAATGTACATGTATGGCTCAAGTGAAATTTATCGGATTTTATGGGTTGTTAATTATTTTCTCAATATCGCTTTTGCAACTATGGTAATAAAGCTTTTTTCGAGCCATACGTAATAGAAGCTTTTGCAAGATTTTCTCGTGCATTGGGAAAAATTCTTTCTATCTCTCCTAGCATTTTTTCTGTCTCTCTTCTTAAAGAATTTTGACCCACCGGACATTGACATGTAATACGTGCAAAGCCATACAATTTGGCAAATTCTCGTATTGCTTGCTCGTCGATATATAATAAAGGACGGATAATAGTGACTCCGTAATCTACCATCCCGACTTTAGGTAAATTGGCTGCAAATTCTGCTTTATGCAACAAATTCATAAGCAATGTCTGAATGCTATCATCGCGATGATGACCGAAGGCTATTGTTGTAGCCCCTACACTTTTAGCCGTTTCAAAAATCAGCTTTCGTCTCTCCCTTGAGCAGCTATAGCATTCTAGGGTTTCCAATTTCTGAGTGGAGGAGCGAGTTAAAAGAGGCACATTCAAGGCTTGACAAATCCCTTTTAGAAACCCGCCACCGATACCTGCCCCACAAGAAAATTCACCATCCACATGAATGGCATAGAGCTCACATTCTGGAAAGCCTTTCCCTAAAATGGCTTTGAGCAGAAAAAGTAGAGCCAGGCTATCTTTCCCACCACTCAAGGCTATAGCTAACTTGTCCACCCCCTCTAAAAGCTTAAAATCATAAAGGGCCTTCCTGCACATGCTTTCCAGCTTTCTTCCTAGACGGGTCCACGGAGGGCGAGCAATTGGATAAAATATTTCCATGAAAAAATAGATTTATAAAAGTATTGAATTTGTAGTTTAATTGTATTTTAGTTTAAAATCTATTCAGATTTTTTTGGAAATTCTTATGAACAAACCTAGTCGTAATGACCCCTGTCCATGTGGTTCAGGAAAAAAGTACAAAAAATGCTGCGAATTAAAAAAACCTGCGTCGAAAAAATTTACTGCTACACTACTTGGAAGTGGGGAATCGAGTGAGAAAATTCAAGGACTTTCACGCCTTTTACAACAGACAAAATCACCAGTTTCTCCTCCAACAGAAAACAATTCTTGAGAGTAAAAAGGCTTCTCTGCTATAAACTCTCTCTTCATTTAACCGAAGTTTTGACTGGGTTCGGTCATCGAAGCAGTCACATTCATCATGCTGGTGTAGCTCAATTGGTAGAGCACCCGACTTGTAATCGGACGGTTGAGGGTTCAATTCCTTTCGCCAGCATTCTTTTCTCTCTGGGGGCGTCGCATAGCGGCAATTGCAAGGGACTGTAAATCCCTCACCTTCGGGTTCCGTCAGTTCGAGTCTGACCGCCCCCATTCGTTAATGCATGAGATTTCACGTTTTTTTTCGTATACAGCAGCTTTGGGCTCCTCGACCAGCTAATCAAGCTGGCCATCGTCGCGTCAGCTACTGTCTAACGTAAAAAATTCGAGAAATCTTCATGCATTACCGAATGGGAGCGGTCACCGCCCCTTGTAATGCAAGAGAGCTAGTTTTTTTTCGTATACAGCAGCTTTTAAGCTCCTCGACCAGCTAATCAAGCTGGCCATCGTCGCGTCAGCTACTGTCTAGCGTAAAAAATTCGAGAAATCTTCATGCATTACCGAATGGAGCGGTCACCGCCCCTTGTAATGGAAGAGAGCTAGTTTTTTTCGTATACAGCAGCTTTGGGCTCCTCGACCAGCTAATCTAGCTGGTCATGTAATGGAAGAGAGCTAGTTTTTTTTCGTATACAGCAGCTTTGGGCTCCTCGACCAGCTAATCTAGCTGGCCCTCGTCACATCAGCTACTGTCTAGCGTAAAAAATTCGAGAAATCTTCATGCATTACCGAATGGGAGCGGTCACCGCCCCTTATAAGGGAAGAGAGCTAGTTTTTTTTCGTATACAGCAGCTTTAGGCTCCTCGACCAGCTAATCTAGCTGGCCCTCGTCACGTCAGCTACTGTCTAGCGTAAAAAATTCGAGAAATCTTCATGCATTACCGAATGGGAGCGGTCACCGGCCCCATTCGTATCCTGGTTATCTTTAAGTAATCGCAACGCAGCCCGTACTACTTGTACTCTGCTCCATTTTTAATCTCTTAGCACCATCAATCGCTCAAACTCTTTTTGAGAGGGGAACGTTTGGGTGGCTATTGCAGGAGTTGCAGAGAGTGTCTCGCAGCCGAGAAGAGAGATAATGTCTGGGGATACCCCCCATAGTTCAAGCTTCTTAGGGGTAAGGAGAATAGTTTTTCGCCCATTCATTTGTGCTGAGTCAAGAAGATGGCTAAATCCCCCTCCAATCAGTACGGTTTCAATTTTTGGGAGATCGGGAAAAGAGGTCTCGATAAAATCGCATATGTCCTCTTTGAAGGCATAAACGTGGTGAGTATATTCAAGATGGTATTGCAATTCGACTGCGATTGAGTCGAGATATTTTTTGCCTAGGATTCTTTGCGGTGCTTCTTTATGACCGAGAGGCATTGCGATCGGTCTTAACCTTTCGTAAGGAGGACTGAGAATCCAAACTTCAATAGCAGAAAACTTTTTAGGGCTTTCGATCAAGGCAACCCCAACGCTCGTTCCAAGAGTAATGGCAAGGCAGGGAAAGCGGGGCATTTGATTGGTGAGCCGGAGAAGTTCAATCGCGCCGATCGCCCACATCGTGCTATCGCAATCGAGCGTGAGATGGGCATGAGTAGCTTTTTGAAGTGTAGCCTGCAGCTCGTGAAAGAGGTCTGATTTTGCTGTCGTGCAGTGGATTTTTCGATCAAAAATAGGGCCATAGATCGAGAGGGAAATTTCCTCTGGATCAGTCTTCAATAGTCGTTGTAAGGGAGTTTCTTTGGTTCTAGTGAAAAGTTGATCAAGATTGTGCTGTCGCCATGGGGCGCTTGGCCAAGCGTAGGTTTGGGCCTTTTTTAGATCGTTGAGTGTGGGATTCTTAGGAAGTAAACCCGCTTTGATTCGAGTATGGCCTACATCGATGCAAAGTACATTATTGCGATGGAAAAAGATGTCCTTACCCAAAACCACAAGAACTAGCAACGAAATGGCTATTAAGATTCGCTTAAACCACATGGGCGCTTCTCTATTTTTTTTGAACACTATATACTATTCACTTATTTTATAATGGATTTTGAAGTACGAGGATCTTATAACTTTTCTGTTGCATGCCCCTACCGCCTATCCATCTGTCCTAGAATTTGGTCATCTCAAATTGCGCTGTCGAGTGAACCTAGTCAAAAGTTCTGAATGCGTCCAGCGGCCCCTTGTAATGGAAGAGAAATAGTTTTTTTTCGTATACAGCAGCTTTTAAGCTCCTCGACCAGCTAATCTAGCTGGCCATCGTAGGATTGGCTACTGTCTAGCAAAAAAATCCGGGAAATCTATAGGGATTACCGATTGGAAGAGTCACTTCCTCTTTAGTAAATAGGATCATTTTAGCATTAGGGTTTTGGGAGGATTCATGGGAGATCGTTCAATGCTTGATCACGCGTTGCCTCACGAAGAGATTCAGAAGATTTTTCATGACATTTTTTTTGTTATAGGGACAAGTATCACTCATCATGGTGAACATGTCATACAGCATAGTAGTAACATGACGATTGTCCGTAGAGGAGATGAATTAACTTTGATAAACACGATCAGATTGAATGAAAAAGGGTTGCAGCAACTAGAAGGGCTGGGGATGGTAAAAAACATCATCCGATTGGGTGCCTTCCATGGTCAAGACGATGCGTTTTACCGAAATCGCTATCGAGCCAAGTTATGGTCATTAAAAGGAATGAAAGAGGAGTGTGGACAGGGTACAGATAGTGAAATGGATGTTGAAATAGTTCCAAATGGTCAGACGCCTTTTTCTGGGTGTTGCTTTTATGTATTTGAAACTTCGTCTTGCCCAGAAGCTGTGTTACATATCGACCAAGAAGGAGGGATTTTAGTTGTTTGTGATTGCGTGAAGAATTGGTTATCTCCCGATCAATTTTTCAGTGCTACAACTGCACAAGCTCATCAACAAGAAGGAATGATAGGGCCAGCGAATATTGCCTTTTGGTGTAACGCATGCGGAGTAAAGCGTTCTGATTTTAGCAAATTACTATCACTTTCATTCCAACATCTTCTGAGCGCTCACGGTGAACCCATACGGAAGAATGCGCATGAGCTATTATCTATTTCGGTCAAGCGGCAGTATAGTGCAAATTCTTAGCTTAGGAGGGATCCAGATTCGCCTGTGCGCCAAACAGACCCGTTCTTAGTTTTTAGATTCCCATGAATTTGTCCAATTGATTCTCGGCTTTTTCCCATCGCTCTATTTCCTGGAGATCGTCTTTTTGATCTTGAAAAAGCATAACAGCTTGTTCGAGGAGCTTGTCTATCCCTCCAATGGAAAAAACGGTCAAGACGATCTTTAATGCAGGCAGTTGGATTCAATAACTTTACCTGACCAAATGGAGTATATAGAGTATTAAAATGTAAGAGCTCTTCTCCTACTGCAACAGGAGAAGTTACAAATTCGATAAAATAAGACAGTTTGGAGCTGAAAAGTATTTGGCTTTAAGTTCAAATCCGAGCTCTAAGAGAGCTGCCTTAATTTTTCCTCTGGTTTCGTAGGTGATAAAGTCAAGATCGTAAGATAGATAACCATTGCCCAAATGGCCACATTATCCATCGCCTATCAAAACGGTTTCATATTATGCACTGACAAGAATACGACCTCGCTCAAGCCTAATAAAGCTTGTTGCATTGATGAAAGAGTGAAAATCTTTTTTCAGCTGAAAAGCATAACAAATTTTATTTGAAGTAAGTAGAAAAGAACACATTCTATGGATTCATTACCATAATGAGCCTCAAGCATTCGATTACCTATATTTACAGTGATATCCCCGCAATTTGCGGTAATGTGTCAAGAGGAATGTATATAAGCTACTGAAAACGAAAGGGAAAAGGCAAACCAACCAATAGTATTAACTGCGATTGGTTTAAGAGCCCCACCGTTGCTACTAACTTTGTCTTTCTAGGTATATCGAAAAAGGATGAATGTCTTAATAATTCCAGTAACCTTGAATCAATTTGTTATTCCTCTATATATTTGTTCCATTAATAGGTGGCCAATATCGCTGTGAAAACTCCAAGTTTATCTCCTCAAATGAGGAAATATACCGTTGCTGCCGTCATTGGCAATGGATTAGAAAACTACGATTTCGCAATCTTCGGCTACATGACTCCGCTTCTTGCAAAACATTTTTTTTCCTCGGCCTCCGCTTCTGTCTCGTTACTTTATACATTTGCAATATTTTCTGTGGGTTTCTTTGGGAGGCCGATCGGAGCTTTTCTTTTTGGCCAACTCGGCGATCGAAAGGGGAGGAAGAAGTCTCTTCTCATGTCTTTGCTTTTAATGGCGGTTAGCACCGGGTTAATGGGATTCTTACCCACCTATAGTAGGATTGGTTTGTGGGCACCTATACTCTTAACATTACTTCGAGTCTTTCAGGGAATATCTATAGGGGGTGAGTATTCAGGCTGTTTATCCTATCTTCTTGAGCACGCGCCTCCAGAAAGAAAGGGATTTGTCGCGTCGTGGATGAATATCGGGACTTGTTTAGGATTACTTACAGGTGCAAGCGCAAGTTTATTGGCTAGGTCATTTCTGACTTTGAATAGTTTCGAGGCCTGGGGATGGCGCATCGCTTTTATTTTGGGACTAGCCATCGCTGCACTTGGCTATTATCTAAGGCAGAAAATGACAGAGACGCCTCTTTTTCTTGAGTTAAAGCAAAAGCACACTTTAGAACGCCATCCATTTAAAAAAGTGATATCTGCTCATTGGAAAGAAACAATCCAGAGTACATGTGTCATTATTCCATTAACGGTCTGGACATATTTGCTCTTTATTTATCTGCCGACTCGCTTTACAGGAATTAGTTCATTGAGTTTTACCGCGGCTCTCTCGATAACTATGTTACCGCTTACAACCACCTTGCTTTTTCTGCCATTAGGTGGCTACCTCTCTGATAAGTGGGGCATAAAAAAATCAATCGCTATCGGTCTAATTATTATGTCGATCTTAGCCCCTCTCTTATTCTATACACTTGAAGACGGTCGATATGTATTTTTTCTCCTCTTTGAGATAGTTTTCACTTTCTTTCTTAGTTTATCCGCAGCCCCTGCGAACGTCTTATTAGTAGAACTTTTCCCAACCAATGTGCGAAATACTGGGACCGCATTTTCTTACAGTATTATCGGGATCTTTGGTGGATTGACTCCTCTTGTCTTAACGTGGTTATCCCTTCATATCGGAGGTATCTTTGGACCCCTAAGTTGGGTCAGCGTTACAGGACTGATGGGGATCCTTGCCCTAAAATCGGTTAAAAGAGTCCCTTTACTAGTTGACGATAAGGAAATTAGCAGCTCAATTAACTATAGCCAAATATAGAAGGTCAATCATGGATGATGCTTTATCACGCGCCCGAACTGTTCACCAAGAAATGATCGACCTTCGTCGTCATTTCCACATGAATCCTGAGATTGGCTTTGACGTACATCAAACTGCCGCAAGAGTTGTTGAAGAACTCAAAAAATTGGGCTTATCTGTGCGAGCTGGAATAGGAAAAACTGGCGTAGTTGCTGACCTAATTGTGCCTAATGCAACAAGAACAATTGCTTTGCGAGCGGATATGGATGCGCTTCCTATGGAAGAGTTGAGCGACGTTCCCTACCGATCTCAGATCCCGATGCGTGCACATATGTGTGGTCATGATGCCCACACCGCCATGTTAATTGGCGCAGCGAAGATATTATCCGAGATGAAGGATAGATTACCTGTTAACGTACGGTTTATTTTTCAACCCAACGAAGAAGTCTTTCCTGGAGGAGCTAAATCGATGATTCAAGATGGTGCTTTGATAGGAGTAGACGAAATCTACGCTGTTCACGTCATGCCTACACTGCCAACCAGCCAATATGGTATTTGTGTAGGACATGCTCTTGCACAGCCAGATGCTTTTGAAATAACAATAACGGGTTGCGGAGGCCATGCTGCTCTTCCGCACAAAGCCATTAACCCTGTGATGATCGCAGCTGAGATCGCTATCTCCATACAGAGTATAGTTGCTCGTCTTATCGATCCAATTGAAACTGCGGTAATCACTATCTCGGAAATTCATGGAGGTGATGCCTTTAATGTGATTCCAGAGACGTGCATGATATCAGGAACAGTTAGAACCTATGAAAAAGAAGCACAAGAATTCATCCGAAAAAAAATGGGGGAGATTGTCGAAGGAATAGCGGGAATGTATGGAGCTAAAGGAATATTGAAGTACATCGAGGGTTTTCCCAGCACGTACAACCACAAAGAGCAAGCCATTAAGGCTAAAGAAGTCGGTATTTCTTTAGTGGGCGAAGAATGTCTCGACTTCCCCGCACAGAAAATGATGTATGGTGAAGATTTTGGATATTTTACACAGCAGATAAAGGGATGTTATATCCTTTTAGGGTGCCGTAACGAAAAAAGAGGGATTACACATATGCTGCATAATCCTCGTTTTGACATTGATGAAGAGTGTCTAGTGTATGGTGCTGCAATGCACATCGGTCTTGTTGAGTCTTTTAGGACTTTAGAAGTTATTTCCGCAATCTCGTAGAGCTTTTCAATTTGCCTCTGCAAAACTGTTTATTGCATACAGGGATGGCGGACCCGACACCGAGGGGAATTTTCTAAAATTGTTAGGAGTTTTGTTAGTATGTCAGATTGCATTCCTGCAAATATATCGTTTCCACATTCCAATGAAGAAGTGAGTTTTAATCACCCTCTTTATTCTACAGGAAAGCCTAGAGAAGAAGGCTATCTTAAAGTCTCAGAAATCCACACATTATTTTACGCTACTTATGGTAACCCAAGAGGCGCACCTGTTGTTATTTTACACGGCGGACCTGGTGCTGGTTGTAATGATGGCCTTTCTCGCTTTTTCAATCTCGACTACTGGAATGTTATAATGTTCGACCAAAGGGGAGCTATGTCCTCTACCCCTTTTGCATGCATGGAAGAAAATAGCCCTCAGCATTCTGTGGAGGATATCGAGGTTTTAAGAAAATATTTAGGTATTGAACAATGGTTGGTATTCGGCGGTTCATGGGGTTCCACTTTAGCGATTTTATACGGACAAAAATATCCTGAGCGTTGTGCAGGCTTTATTCTTCGTGGAATATTTCTTGGAAGAGAACAAGATTATTTGCATGTTCTTTATGGAATGGGAAAAATATTTCCTGAAGCTTATGAGCCATTCCTTAACTACATTCCGATTGAAGAGCGTCAGGATTTACTTTCCGCATACTATCGTAGAATTGTGAATCCTGATTCAAAAATTCACATCGAAGCTGCGCGTACCTTTATGCGTTTTGATGCGACTTGTTCTACGCATACCCCCCATCCTGAAAAAGTGGAAAAGCTTTTGCAGAATGAGAAGCTGATCTTCAGCATGACTAAAGCATTTCTTTATTATTCGACGCACCGTTTCTTCCTCGAGCCTAATCAAATCTTATCCAATATGGACGTGATTAAACGCATCCCAGCAATTATTGTTCACGGACGTTGGGATGCGATAGATCTTCCGGAAATGGCCTATTCGTTACATAAAAAATGGGATAATAGCCTTCTTTGGATGGTCACTCATGGGGGGCATTCTGCTGATGATCCTGCCATTGCCTCAGCGCTAGCAAAAGGTACGGATTTTTTTGCTGAAAAAATGAATGAGAATCTATGAACCTTTATTTTTGTTGGTTTTCTAATAGCCCGTCATTTGAATGCTGCTGATTATAGGAATTGATGGCAAAAACGGTGAGGAGGAGTGTTTGATGCGTTGTCATATAATCGGGCATTACAGTAAGCACTTTTTCATCAGCCGATAGTTTTTTTGTCATGAGAATAGCTTGATCTTTCCAGAGTTTCCAACGCACCTTTACCCATTCATATAGCTGTAAATCCCATTGGTGCTTTTCCATCAATTCGTCTATAAGAAAAGAGTCAGCTTTTCCTATTACTTTCTTGCCCGTAATTTGCATAGGGGCATAAGCAAGGTGTCCCCATTTCTGCATACTCGCTAATATCTGGATAAAACTATCGACATCCTCAGAAGGGGCAGCGAGTATAAAATCCTGTTCAATGTTTTCCTTAGCCTTTTTTAAAGTTTTTTCTGTACAAACCCCTTTCATATATTCAACGCCTGCAATCATTCGAACCTGGGGATTGTCGATCATTCGCTCTACAAGATAGGATTGAGATTCATGGGTATCTATATATCCGCGTTGATAATCGAAATTGACAGAGGAAAGCTCGCGTTCAAGAGGGTGGCGGACCAGGGTTATGTACTTACATGGTTTTGCAAAGTGCAGATGAAGCCCATAGGGAAAATGACCTGTAAGGAAAAAAGAATCGGTGATTTGAGCTAATATCTCGGGATTATTCTCCAGCTGTTTAAGGCCACCCGTCCAATCAGAAGTAATCAGATTCGGGGATCTGCCGGAGACGCGAGGCACGGATAGTCGCTGGTAATGGAATTTTCCTTCTTTCTGGCTTATCGAGTTTGCAATGACATCTATGTTAGTCCCGGCCGTCTTAGGGATGTGCAAAAAAATAATCCGCTCTAGGGGATCCTGTTCTCTTAGAAAAACCTCAGGTAAAATGTGTAACTTTTCTCGGGAATAAGAAATATCAGCGCGACCCTCTTCAGAAAAGATTGAAAAAGGGGAAAATAGCAGAAATGAAATGGATAAGGTGTAGGGGATCCGAAGGTAACTTCCTAATCTATTTTTTTTTGTCATAGCGTGCATGCCCTCCTCTCATTAACCCCGTAAAAAGAGATCTGAATTTAACATGAAAAGTAATCGAATCCCATGTGAATTTCTTACATTCGACTCTTAAGCTTAATTTCAAATAATTTTTACTTAATAATTCGAGAAGTGTAATAAAAATGTAATTAATGATATAATGTTAAAAATAATTAATAAGGTTTTATGTCAGTTTTTTGTAATCAATATAGTTTTGCAGATAAATCCTATTTTTCGGTTTCAGGTGACGACCTAATGGCAATACGTCCCACGAGCTCGCCCCTGACTTTAGATTCTCAAGAAACCCTTACAGAAGCGACGACTCCTATAAGACGAGTATGGGTTTTGTTAACAAGCTGTAACGCATTCTTAGTCAACAGGTTGTATCCTCCCGTTTTTGCTGATCATCTCTCACTCAGACATTGCCACGAGCGCTATCTTTATAAGATGCGCTCGGAGCCCTCCTGCTCACCTAAAGTCAAACCTTTGACTGTCCACGCTACCCAGTCTCCAGCGCTTAAGCACCAAGCTGCAGAATTGCAAGGAACATTAGACGAATGGACAGCTATTTCGTGCAAAGTTATGGAAATGCGATTTGTTGACTCCTATATGCTTACAGTTAATGTGAGTAGACGCATTATTTCAGGATTAAAAGGCGATCAGGTTTTCTTGGCGAGAGATAGTGAGGGGAAGCTTCAGGGAGTAGCAATTGGTAGGACAACAGGTAGTGGAGATTTTGAATTAGAGGCTGTAGTTACCGCTCCTTGGAACATTCGACATGAGATTAATGATGGCGATCCACGGAAGCATGAGGGCGTGGGAACAGCATTGTTTGAAAGAGCCGTCCGTGAGTGCTATACGCAAAGAGGGTGCTCTAGGTTAATTGTCATGGCCTCTGATTCTGCTGCCCCCTTTTACGAACGTCTAGGGATGAAAAAATTTGTTACCTCTCTTTCTTCCACCCAGAAACACTTTGAATTAACAAGAGAAGGGATGGCCATTTTCCTAGAAAAGCATGGTGGTAGAGCACTATCTTAGGGGGTATTCTAGACCAGGACTTCATTTTTGATCCGCCAGTAGATGGTGTTGCTGAGACAGACATCCAGGAATCCCTACGTAGATCGGAAAGCAAATTTAATTGTTGTTACAAGCAATTGAGCTTTCAAAATAATATATAATAATTAAACAAATTTGATACAATTTTCCGGTTTGCAATAAATTAGGAGCCATATGGCTTTTCATGTCTATCATCGAGACCAAATAGCACATTTTGCTTATGAACATACATGGGCCCCGGAAGGAGTCGTGAGTTCTGAGAGAGATCATATCAAAATTGCAGCGGATCGCGGGATCCTTATTAACAGATCAGTTGAATACAAAAAGGATGGATTGCCTTGTTCCGAGAAAGAATATGCGCTTGCGGAAAAGGAATCGAACAAGAAATACTTTTCGATCTGGTCTTACCATTATGATCCTGAGACGCGTACCGCCAAGGATATCCAAACAACTCACATCCGATTGCTGGCCCCTTCCACAAATGATTTTTTTAAGGAATTGCGGACTCTTTGGTCGAGAATCTCTTTTTAAGAGGGTGTTGTCAAATACTTGTTTTTTTTTGATTTTCTATGTTCTGGATGCTGATTTTCGATTCAGAAATAGAGAGATAATAGGAAAGTTTCTATATTAGTTCCCTTTTAGATTACACCTTCTAAAAAGGGGCAATAATGCGATTTCTTTTTTGCACGATTTTGGGGATATTGATCATGCATGATGCTTCTGCTCAATCTTGGTGGGACATGACTGTTGAGGAAGTTCGTCAAGGTATTAATCAGCGAATTATGAATATCGAGGCTCCTACACCACCCGTGGCAGCTATCCAAAATCGCTGCATAGAAAACAGACAAAGGATGACTCCTGTACGCATCTATTTTCCCAATAAAAAGAAAGATCTTCCCCTCATACTTTTTTTGCATGGCGGTGCTTGGATAGCAGGTAATCTTGACACGCATGACAATCTAGCTCGCTATTTATGTTCACAAACAGAAGCCATTGTGGTTTCCGTTGGATATACGAATGCTCCTGAGGGTAAGTTTCCTTTACAACTGCAACAAAGTACAGATGCATTAACTTGGATGATGGATCCTCAAAATGCTTTAGGCGCTGATTACTCGAGATTAGCCGTTGTAGGAGATAGTGGAGGAGCGAATATGGCAGCTGCTCTTTGCTTGATGGTGCGAGACCAGAAAGGGCCCAAAATCGACATCCAAGTACTGATTAATCCAGTTCTTGATCTAACATGTGAAGGGACAATTGCCCGTCAAAATGACCACTTGGATAGGTTAAGATGGCAAGTTGTTCAATACTTAGAAAATCCTGAACAAGCTAACAACCCTTACATATCTCCTTTGAAGGCGGACGATTTACGTGGTTTGCCTGAGGCCATGATAATCCTATCAGAAAAAGATGACTTTCGTGAATCAGGACAAAACTATGCTGATAGGCTATGTGAGGCAGGAGTTCCTACCCATGTATATTGTCAACTTGGTGGCCAGCATTTAGCAGGTGATGGGGCAAAAGCCTCATTCCGAGCTCGAGAATCTCTTGATGCTGGTGTGGAAGCACTGCAAAAAGCATTTTCAAAAAATAAGAATTTTCAGCTCACACCGGAAAAGAGGCTATCGAAGACGCCCCTTAAAGAGGGATACTTGCAAGTTTCTGAACAACATCAAATCTTCTACGCCACTTATGGGAATCCGCAAGGTCATCCGGTCATCGTATTGCATGGAGGCCCCGGAATTGGATGTGATGATGAATATTGCAACCTTTTTGATCTCGCTAAATGGCATGTCATTTTGTTAGATCAAAGAGGCGCCATGCGATCAAAACCATTTGCTTGTATGGAGGACAATACAACGCAGAATTCTGTTGAAGATATAGAAAAGCTAAGAGTCCATCTAGGTATTGATAAGTGGGCTGTTTTTGGTCATTCTTGGGGGTCTTGTCTTGGGCTTGTATATGGAGAAACTCATCCGCGCTCTTGTTTGGGTTTTATTTTAGAAGGGATATTTTTAGGTCGTGATGCAGATATATCATTTTTTCGTGATATGGGAAAATTATCCAAGACTGCTTATGACGAGTTGCTAAAGAATATTCCTCTAGAAGAACAGAATGATCTCCCACAGGCTTGTTACAAAAGAGTTATGCATCCAGATCCTGCCGTGCATATGAAAATAGCACGTGCTCTTATGCGTTATCAGTTGGTCAATAAAAACAATCCTCCGAGTGAAGAGATTGTAAATAAAATACTAAGCGATGATACTTTTATTCTAAGCTTTGTTCGCGCTTTTGTTCACTATGCTATGAATCAATGTTTCTTAAAACCTAATCAAGTTCTTAACAATATATCTAAGATTAACCATCTTCCTTGCACGATTGTGCATGGTTCGCTTGATACAGTTTGTCCGCTTGCACAGGGTGTTTTGCTTCATGAAAATTGGCCTAATAGTCAATTGAGGATTATCGATCGAGGCGGACATTCTTTAAGGGAAGAAGCTATAGCCAAATCTGTCAAAGAAGCAACGGACGAATTTACCTTATAAGAGCGTCACTACCAGCTTTTTTGCACTGTAATACGTTTTACAACATCTTTATTTTTTAGCTCTTTTAAAAATAAGTCGGTGAAAGTTGTTTAACCGACTCCAAGGGCAACTTCCAATTCCAACGATGTATAATGACTCCTCATTTCGGGAAGATGATTTCATCCCATAGAGAATTGGAAAATCTTTTTTGCATGTCATTTAACGTATAACCACCAGCGTTAGCAATGTTACCTAGCTGTTTTTTGAATTTTGGAATTGCATCTTTATGTGTCTTTTTTACAAAAGTAGCGGCGTCCATATCGTTAAATTGTAATCCATGCCATTCCTTTCCCCAATGTGTTCGTACATTTAAAGGCTGGTTATTAGCGTCTTTATAGGTAATCCATTTGCCCAGGATTTTCTCCACCAAGGTTTTCCATTCATCATGGGGAACCAACATATTGGAAAGCACTTCTATAGAACAAGTAGAACCATTTCCTTGTTGAGCTGCCATTGTAATATCGGATCCTCCCATAATCCTCATTTCTAGGGTGAGATTAATGGGTAGGGTTCCTGTTTCTTCTAGATGTTTGTAGATTATGCAAATAGTATCCCACCAGGCTTTTTGACAGAGGGTCCAATCTGGTTGGCCATTGTGCAAAGGAAGAGGAATTTCTACCTCGACATCGCGTACGCGTATGTGGCGGATTCCTCTTTGAAAATGTATAGCTTCTGGTAAAGGTAGCGTTCTCGGATGATTAGCTAAAAGGCTTGTTGTAATTTCTGTAGAGGCCCTAACAAAAGTCTCCTGATAGGGAGGCGGTGGCATTTTATGACCTTCTTGATTGATAAATTCGAAAATACTGCCCATTCCATTTTGTAGCCATGAGAGCAATACAGAATATGCTTCCTGGCCACCATATTCCCAATTGCAACGATTTTGCGTGTCATTTTCTGGCACATCTTGATTCCAAGTATTCACCCAACACTTATCACTTAAAATGAACCAAAACCACTCAGCATAATAATCCTTGCACTGATTAAAGAAGGTTTGCGCATGATCAGTGATAACGGAGTTTAAGGTCTCTTGATCAAAAATAGAGAGATCCTTTTGTAGTTTTTCGGGTAGTTGATGCAACTCTGTTCCTATGGGGGGAGGAATGGCTTTGGCGAGATCGAGAAAGTGAGGACTAGTCAATGCATAGCTCATTTTGTCGAGTTTTAAGGTGATAGAGGTAATTACACCTAATAAACCGAAGCTCCCCGCTGCTGCTCGCATAAGGTCGGGTTGCGCTAATTTATTAATGACTTGTAGCTCGCCTTTAGCATTTACGAATTCCATTTCTTCGACTAAATCGGAAAGTGTTCTATTGCCATATCCTGCTCCATGACAAATAGAGGAGATTGTCCCACTTAAGCTGTTTTCAACAATAATTGTATTGAGAGGAAGCGTCCAATAATGATGATGAATCGGGTCTGGTGTATGTAGACAAAACAGACGCAATTCGTCATTTGTGACAGCTCCACCTATCTTGCAATATATTTTGTTATTTTCAGGACAACCGGGTAAATATTGGATCGCTTTTAGGTCATTTTTCACTTCGGTTTGCTTGTATAAGGGCGCACAAGATGGGTTGACTAATACACAATCAAACCCTAAAAGAGAGATGAGAATCTGACCATCATCTGGATACACAGGGTTCCATGTATGTTGATAGCCGCTTACACGAATTTTTAGATTTTTTTCCTCTTCAGTTGCCCATTTCACAATGTTGCAAATCCCTAACTTCGTTGTGGGGATAAAAACGTACCGAGGATTAAATTTGATGTTTTCTCCCCAATTTTTTAATCCATCGTTTTGTAAAAGGATCTCATCGTCTAAATAGCATTCGATGATAGCGCCATTTTCCTCTCTAAGCTCAGGCTTAGTTTTTATTACCTGCTCCTTCTTTAAGAAAGTATGGTTAGAGGTTAAGTCAGCACAGATGGGCAAGGTTAAGAGGAGGGGTAGAAAAAAAAGAATTCCTAGAGCTCTTTTACGATAAAAACGAAGAAAGGATTTATTCACATACTCCTAAATGAATAGTAGCTTTTTTTGTCGTCTCATAGCGCAAATTGCCTTTTCAACCAATTAAAAGTTCTTCACCGTTTCGATAACTAAAGTATCCTCTAAAAGGTTGCAAAAAAAAAATCGGTGTCTTAGGTTTTGAATGCTTCTGGATAAATAGTTTTTTTTCAAAACAACAGAGGGGATTCTATATGCATGATTATTTCTCGCGGTTTTTTAAGTGTACTTTAGTCGCTTTGGCTTTTAGCCTTCAGTTGAGCGCAAGCCAGTATAGAGGAGTCGATCATACCCCAAAAAGATTAGCTAATCACATTCCTACGAATGCGGTCACTGAAGCCACGTTTTTAAAAAAACTAGATGGTTCTATTCATATTCCGATAACTTTCACATTGCCGTTGCGTAATCAGAAAGAATTAGAAGAGTTGTTAGATCATCTCTACAATCCCAACCATGAAGACTTTGGTAAGTATTTGACTTCGGAAGAATTTGCTGAACGATTTTCGCCAACAGAAGAAGATTATAATACTGTGATCGCTTACGCCAATGGTCTAGGCCTTAAAATTACAGGAACGCATTCGAATCGCCTCCTGTTACATGTTTCTGGTCCTACAGATACGATCGAAGCTGCCTTTGATTTGCAGCTACATCAATACCAAAAACATGATGGTCGCGTATTTTATGCTCCCGATCGAGATCCAGAAGTCCCTACATATGTTACATCTCTCATCGATGGTATAGTGGGTTTAGATAATCATGCTATTTGGCGTTCCTTCAATCGACAAAAAGAAATAACAGAAAAAATCCTAATAGCGGACACCACACCCAATGCCCATCCTTCAGGCCCTGCCGGAGGGTATGCTCCCACTGATATTTTACTCGCTTATAACTTGAATGAAGTATCAGCAAAAGGTACTGGACAGGCTATTGCTCTCTTTGAATTAGGGGGTTATCAGGTGAGTGATATCAACACCTATACGAAGCAGTTTGGATTGCCTAATGCACAATTGAAAAACATTGTGGTCGATAGTGGACCATCGGGTGGCATAAATCCTGAAGTTACATTGGACATTGAGCTAGCGCTTGCCATAGCTCCAGAAAGCCAAATTTTAGTTTATGAAGGCCCCAATTCGGGTCAGGGTGTACTCCATACCTATAATCGTATTGCCACAGATAACTTAGCCAAGCAGGTAAGTACTTCATGGGGATTGGGAGAAAATTTATCCAGCCCACAATTTCTTCAGGCTGAATCTGCAATATTCCAACAAATGGCTGCCCATGGACAAACTATTTTCGCAGCTGCCGGAGATAGTGGGGCTTTTGATAATTTCCCGACTTCACAGGATCTTGTAGTGGACGATCCTGCTTCACAACCTAAAGTTGTTGGTGTGGGAGGGACAAAACTTACTGTAAATCCAGCAACGGGAGCTTATGTTGCGGAGCAAGTATGGAATAATGGACTAGGAAGAGGAGCAGGTGGTGGGGGAGTAAGCACAGTTTGGCCGCTGCCAAACTGGCAAAAAAATGTACGGGGATTAGCTTCCACTACTCATCGAAATGTGCCGGACGTGGCTCTTAATTCCGACACAAATTCTGGTTATTCTATTTTCCATGGAGGAAAGTGGGTTGTGTTTGGGGGTACAAGTTGTGCAGCTCCTCTTTGGGCAGCTTTCGTAGCTCGCGTAAACCAGCAACTCGTAGCCAATCAAAAACCCGTCTTAGGTTTTCCAAACAATAAGTTTTATAAGATAGGAAAAGGAGCTACTTATACAAATAATTTTCATGATGTAGCCACCGGAGATAATTTGCATTACCAAGCCCATAAAGGGTACGACAATGCTTCCGGTTGGGGGAGCTTTAATGGCGCTGAGTTATTCAACACACTAACGGGCGCTGCGGCTAAGTAATCCCTATTTGATTGATACCCACCTTTTTAGGACGCTATGAGGGTGGGTTTTTGTTTATGGGCAATTTTCAAAAAAATTTTCCTTTCCTCGCCTCTTCTCTAGCGTAATTACGCTCTTTTAATTTCTTATTAACTATATATAGTTTAAATACTTAGATATGTAATTTTTTAAAATAATACTATCATAAATAATATATTTTTTTGTTTGTTTTAATTAATTAAAAAATTGGGTATAATTTTATTAATAGTTTTATTTATTTAATTTAGGAATAAGCATGTCAATTTCTCATCGTTATAATATGAATATGAATTTACCTAATGTGGGAGAAACGACACCTTTATTGAAATCCTTATCGTCTAAAAAAAACAAACTTCAAAAAGGGATTAAAGAAGCTATACAAAGGGCTAATCTAAAAGAAGATCTTATTAGAGGAAAGCTAGCAAACAAGGAAAATTATGGCGTTCATTGGGCTCAATTAATGGGCATGTCCATTGATGCATGGAACGTACTTTCTGATTCACACACGCTACAGGCAATAGAAGCTTATGAAGATATGCTAAAAGCTATAGATTCATTGAAACTGAAAATGAAGAATCTTGATGCTAGAATTGCTGCCGTTCTTAGAGTGCGTTACATTGTGCCCACTATGCGTCAAGTTCCAGAATTAGCGGCTGCTCCTTTGGGCGTTCTGCAGCTTATAAACTCTTACGTAGAATAGTTGAAATCGCATTGATTCGCTAGCTAGGGGAAGAGGGGAGTGCCGGGTAACATTACCTAATCTTTTGCCGTTACTACACGTAAGGGATCATACCAGGTATGCGGGTCCTCTGGTGTTGGCAATCCTAAAGCTTTTCTGGCCTCTAGCATAAGGAAAAATGACCCCGCAATTACTACGACCTCTGGTCGACAAGTACATGCTGAAAGGGCGTTTTGAACACCCTCATCAATGGATTTTTCTATGTAGACGTTGCCTTTAGTGATAGCAAATGCCTTTTGAATGTCTTCTAAAGGGGCTAAGCGGGGGTGTGCCCCGCTAACCAAATGAATCGCGTAGGCTTTATCCTGAATCAAGCGCGCGCTCTCTTCAATTTCTTTGTCTTTTGAAAACCCTACAACAAATCGATAATCATGTTGAGGGTACTTGTGCGCCAGCATGCCCAGAAGCTTTCTAAAAGCATGAATGTTGTGGGCAACGTCAAAAATGATCTCCTTATCTCCTGTATACTGTTCGAATCGGCATAAAGGTTTTGCTTTTAAACCTGTATGAATAGCGGACTCAGAAAGGGGAAAGGTGGAGTCCGTGATGGATAGTACAAGGCGAGCGATTTCAGTGTTTTCACAGTCAAAGTCCTGATTGTGGAAGGTACTTTGATAGAGGGGGCTTTTACATTTAGCTGCAGCTTCTTGCATGAAAGAATAAGGAACATCGGGTCCAATAACTAAGGGGACATTTTCCTTAATTATTCCTGCTTTGGCTTCTGCAATTTTTTCTAAGGATCCTCCTAAAATATCCTTGTGATCATCTCCGATTGAAGTAATTACCGAGATTAGGGGATGGATGACATTTGTCGCATCCCAAGTCCCTCCTAGCCCTGTTTCGATTACGGCAATATCCACTTTTTTGCGTTGAAAGTAGAGAAAAGCCAAAAGGGTTGCAGTTTCAAAAAAAGTAGCTGCTATGTCAGACTCTATAATAATTTTTTGGATCTCACTAAAAAGAGCGGCAACTTCCTCTTCCGCAATCATTTGACCATTCAATCGAATTCGTTCGCGGAAGCTCGCAATGTGAGGGGATGTATAAAGTCCTGTAACATAGCCTTGCTCGCTTAGCGCTGCAGCAATTTTTGTACAGACAGATCCCTTCCCATTTGTCCCCGCGACATGAATCGTTGGGTAAGCCCTCTCAGGATGATTGTAAATTTTGCAAAGTCTTCTTATATTTGTGAGGCTTCTATTCATACCTCTTACTTTAGAAAGTACAAAAACTTTTTCTAAAACTTCTTCATAAGAGTGAGAATTCATAACCTATGGGATAACCTGATGATTGTTAATCGAATTATATTTTTATCTATTATGGCAGCCATTGGCGTGATTTCAGCCAGTCTCTGTGCCCCTGCATTGCCTTTTATTGCTAATCACTTTTCCACACACTTTTCATACATACAATTTACCATCAGCTTATTTTTAGTTGGTAACGCTTTTGGGCAGTTCTTGTCGGGACCCCTGTCGGATCAACTTGGCCAACGAACAATTTTATTAGGTGGTCTGATTCTTTATATAATCGCAAGTTGCGGATGTGCAATTGCAGATCACATGGGAATTCTTTTAATTGCTCGCTTTTTCCAAGGAATGGGTAGTTCCGTAGGCCCCGTGTTATCAAGGGCTATTGCGACGAGTAGCTTTCCCCCTAGTAAGTCGGCTCAGGTCCAGTCTTATGGAGCGATTGGTGTAGGAATTGCTTCTATTATCGCGATTCTTTCCAGTGGTCATCTGACGATGGTGTCATGGAGAAGCAATTTTTGGCTGGCTGCTTCCTTGGGTGTCATTCTCTTTCCCTGGGCATGGGTCACTTTAAAAGAAAGTTCAATAACAGTAACCAAAGCTTGGTCCTTGAAGAAAGTGTTCCCGCAAATGCTTAAGGTTATAAAACATCCCGACTTTTTCCGTTCAGCGTTTGCTCATTCCATGACATATGCTTTGATGTATGGGTATATAGGCTTATTTCCTTTCTTAATGATGGAATTTTTTCAGGAAAAAAATCCCATAACAGTGGGTATCTACTCTGCTTATATGATTGGTTTTTACATGCTGGGAGCATTCTTAGCCTCTCGTATGGTTCTTCGCTGGGAAATCAATCGGGTAGTTGTCGTTGGAATGATCGTGCAACTTATTGCGGGTATAGGCGCGACTTTGGCCTATTCACCTCTTCTTTTCATTGGAGCCCTCTTTCTTTTTAATACAAGTATAGGAATTATTTTACCGCTAACGGCGGCTAGTGCTCTCAGTCCATTTATAGGCCATGCTGTTGGAACCGCATCTTCTAGCTTAGGACTCTCCTATCGTTTGATTGGCTCGATACTTAGTATGTTGATTTGTCAATTTCCTCTTGCAGGAGGAAGGAATTTAGGGTTATCTATCCTTTTCCTTTCTCTATTGAGTTTGGGGGTATTTAGGCGGCTTTCTTCGCTAGCGCCACAGAAAGTTTAGCGTCTAAATAGAGCATAAAACATCCTATTCTAAGGAGATTTGCTATGAATCTTTCGCTAATACATGTTGTGGGATTTACTTTATCTATGGTGGGGCTACTTCAAGCGGCTTCACCCGATATAGGCAATTTGGACAATTGCATCCAAGAAATCCGTGAGGCTGCTGCACATCCACCTCAAGTCCTTACTTTTGATCAATATCTGACCAATTATGCGCAGCTAATTTCTGATCTTCAAATGACAACCGCTAAATTGCCCTTTGTCTATCAGCAAGCGGCAGCTAAGCCTTTGCTAAAGTTTTTGCAAAATCTTGGAGAAAGTCGCTACCTCAAGATATTTGGATCTAAACCGACCGATGGAGAAACAGCGACATTGCAGGAAATCATTCCTGATGCCGCTCTTGCAATTTTGTCTTTCAAAAATCCCGCTAATCAAGGGGTTAATGCTTTTGAAGAGATCGTGAGCGATCTCTATGACGGTTTTCTAAGTGACGAGGAACGTGTGGGTAAACAGACAGGAAAACCTATCGACCCACCCACTTTTGGAATTATTCCTCCTTTAGTGAAATTTGGGAATTCAGATTTTGGACCCTACACCTGGCCAGGTGATGCCACCAAAGAAATCCTCGGCATGAGATGTGGTGTTGTGAGTTTGCCTCCTGAGCAACTAAAAGGCGGACTTCTGGCTTGGTCGGCTTTAGGGCATGAAACAGGCGGTCATGATGTCACGCATGCTGATGCAGGGCTTCTAAACGAATTAGCTAAAAGTGTACGAGCAGCTTTGATGGAAAAATTTCATTCTCAGCCCCTTGCTGACTATTGGGCAAGCTGTATAGACGAAACCGCTGCTGATGTTTGCGGGTATCTGAACATGGGCCCCAGTCTAGGGATTGGATTGATTGGGTATTTTCGCGCGCTTGGCAATGGCCATTTAAGAACCACAGGGTCTAAAAATGATCCCCATCCCATTGACTTATTAAGAGGGTATTTGGCTGCTGCTGTGATCAAACACTTAAATTTTAAAGAAGCTGATTCCTGGAGCCAGACAATTGCAAGTGAAACGCATAAAGATGATGGGGATTTGCAATTGATTGATCAGCAGGGAAATCGTACAGCTTTTCCCGTTCCTTTTCAAAAAGCTATCGCTTCTGCTGAAGTTGTCGCACAAGCTATTATGCAGACGAAACTGGCATCCCTACAAGGACATGCATTAGAAGAATTGCAAAATTGGGGAGATCATGATCAAATCATTGTCGATCAACTTGTTACCATCCTTAGAATGACGGGACAGTTGCCAGATACTTTAAAAGGCCCTGGCTTTTATGCTGCTTATGTGGTGGCTGCTGCTACCCAAGCGGGGTTGCAAAAGGGTGCGGAAATATCCTCTATTTTTAGAGAGATGAAAAGATTTCTTGCCACGATGCATAGAGAAAATCCGACATGGTCAAAGACCCCCACAGACAAAGCGATTGCCCTTCTTGAGCGTGGGGTAAAAGGAATGGAAAACGGGGAAAATGATAAATCTCGTTTCGTGATTCCTAAAGTTCCTGAACCGCCTTTGTTTTAAGAGGATGAAAGATTGGTGAAGGCATAAATCCACATAGGCTTTCGCCAATCTTTTAAACATCCACTTGCAAAAATCGTAAAATTTTTCTTGGGATTTTTTTTTACTGTCCTTGTTAAATGAGGCAAAGTTCATAAAGTTACAGTGATGCGATGGAAAAAAAATGGTTCCAAATTGGGGATTGAAAAGAATGCAAGGAATGGGCTTTGGCTATACCCGAAGGTTACCTTCTTCCTATAGCAGCCTAATAATTATTTAATTGCCCAAGCGAAATTGATCGTGGGGACTACGGAATTACCGATAGTGGAATTGCTAGAACAACAAGAAGTAACGACTATTGAAGAAGCTACTCAGCACCTTCATATTTGGCGATTCGAGAAAGTAGCATCAGAAGTAATTGCCAACTAAGAAGCCTCTTAATAAGAGACGAAGTTAGGATTGTTTTTGTAAGGCTAAAAAGTCATGCAAAAGTTGAGCAAATAATTTTGGCACTTGGGACATTACGTCCGGTGGTTCGACATAGGCGATCCGCATTTGTGTCCGTCCAGGGTTTGCCTCAGCTTTAGAGGAGGAATAAAAACCCGCCATGGGGGCCACCAACAAAGTTTTTTTACATCCTTTTATTTCAGCGTACCCTTTTTGAGCGCAATACATCACAAAATCATTAGCATCAAAATCGCTCTCCACAAAATTTCGCACATCAAGAACTGTATACAAGGCAGCGTCCGGAGTCGAAACGATCAATTGGGGCAGCTCTTTTTTTAGTCCTACGGTAACTTCGTTGGCCATTTGACGATAGTAAGAGCGCTGTTGATTGAACCAATCTTGAAGTGAAGCTGGGGATTCGTGCAGAAGTCCACTGAAAACATATTGACCGATCACATTCGCACATAAGTTAGCTGTGCTTTCCGCTACTGCTTGCTGGTGGAAATCTCGATTGTCGGTGATCAGAGCACCTATCCGTAATCCGCATGCGTTCCATATTTTCGAGGCAGATTCAATACTGATGCGACGCCCGCGGATACCTCGAACCTCGTCTTCTGATATGCCCCAAATACTACTTACAGAATCCCCTGTGTAAAAGACTTCGCGGTAAGCTTCATCACTGACCATCCAAAGGTTATATTTTACACAGAGTTTGCCAAGCGCATTCAAGATAGGCTGAGGAAAAAATTGCCCGGTCGGATTGTCATAGGGGATGACGAGTAGAGCGGAAGGATTATTTTCTTGGATGGTTTTTTCGATAGCAGACAACTCTGGTAAGTTGAATTTGCCATCTTCTGCTAAATGTCGCGTTACAGCTACCAGCGATCGGCCTGTTCGCTGTCCCATCGATCCATAATTAGAATATGTAGGATCGAGTACAAGGAGGGGACGAGGAGTTGCCTCCATAGTTCCACATACACCAAGTACGACCAACTCCATAGCTTGACTACCACCGTCCGTAATTTGACTTAACAAGCCTTCAGTTGGAAATCCGCTACTAGCCAGTAGATGCAAAAAAGTTTGATTAGTTTCTACTTCCCCTACGGAAGTGGAGTATTTTACAATGCCTTCTCTAAAGGGGCTATCATGAGCGCCCAATGAAAACATGCGTTTGATCATGGCGGGGTGCATCGGCAGCGAAACATTGCCTATGGCCGTATTGATAGCAACAACATGGTCTTTTCGCTTTAAAAATTCAATTTGCGTTAAACGAATAGGCGATGGAACTCGCGCTTGGTAATGCAAAGAAAGTGAAGGTTGCATATTCAATTACTAAATTAATTTTCTAAGGGGGCTAACTCTAAGAGGGGTATTTAGTCTAGCATTCTGCATGTTTTGCAAATCGATTTCTTTATTTTTTGTATGTTAGAAAAACTCGCGATTTCAACCCAAGATATTCTCCAAAACCCTCTCCGATGAGTCTCTCTTTTCTAACCATCACATGGTAATTGTACAGATTATCCATGGTGCTTAAAAAATTGGATTTCACGCTCATGCTGTAAAGCAGCATCTAATGAGTCGAAAGTACCTAAATTTTTGCGTTTTCCCGTCTTCGCATTTTTTGTACGAGAATAGATTCTGTATTTTCCACTAACAAGTTTTCGAATCATATATTTAAGGATTATCTAATTGAGATGATGGTTTTTTAATAAGCTGATTAAATTTTTTGGATCCGACAATTTGGGTATTATCGGAAAATCATTTCCTAAATTGTACTTTTTCGTGAGGTCATGCACCAAACGTAAGGTTGAATAGTCTTCTAAAGCAAACCCTACAGAATCATACAAAGTGATCTCTTCTTCAGATTGGCGTCCTTTTTTTCGATTGCTAATCAATTCCCATAGCTCGCCACCTATGTGCTGAGATCGTTCTTCAGGCGTCAATCGTTGAATTTCACCTTCCATTTGCGTTTGGGGAAGAAACTCAATAAATATTCGAGCTCTTTTCAATGTAGCAAGAGATAATTCGGTTTTACCAGGTGAATCCCCGCCGATTCCATTAATATGCATACCCGGTAGTACCCACGCATCCTTAACGACCTCTTGATGGCCTACTGCAGCTGTTGCTGTGGTAATAATCTCTCCACCTTTAACAGCTTCTTCTGCAGTGCGGCACTCAATTAATTGTAATCCGCACTCTTTCATATTATTTCGAAATCGTTCCATGGCATGGGGATCGAGGTCAAAATACCGAATAGTATCAATGGGGCGGACAGCAAGGTGGGCTAAGACCTGAAATTCGCTTTGTGATCCCAACCCTATAATTGTCATTGTCGTTGCATCTCTGCGAGCTAATAAATCGCTCGCTAATGCGGAAGTTGCCGCTGTGCGAATCGCTGTTAGTAGAGTCATTTCACTGAGAAGAAAGGGGTATCCTGTTGCAATATCCGCTAAGCAACCCAATGCTACGACAGTTAGGTGACCCGACTCAGTATTGTTAGGATGGCCATTGACGTATTTGTAACTAAAAAAACGATCATCCCAAATCGGCATAAGTTCAATAATCCCATTGGGCACATGGGCCGCAATACGGGGAATTTTATGGAATTTATCCCAGTATAAAAAATCTTCTCTGAGGTATCCAATCAGATCGCGGAAAAAAGTTTGCATGCCGTGTTGAGCAATCAGTTTCTCCACATCGGGAATTGTAATGATTTTAGTCATAATACACTCTTTTGAATCATAATTGTCTTTTAATTATGAAAATGTATTTTTGCAATTCAATATATGTAAAATTAGAAAATTCAATAAAATTGTAATGTTTATTTAAAAATAATAAGGGGTTGAGATATGGAAAGTTTTAGATTGAAATAACGGTAAAAAATGAGCCATTACTCTTTTATTGGAGCAGCCAGTGGTTGGGGGGCCCAGATTCGGGAATGCGAACAAGGTCCTGAAATTCTGCGCGAAGAGAAGGTGATCGAAGAGCTAAGAAACAGAAAATTTCCTGTTGGTGATATCCAGATGCTCTATCCCGAAAAAAGAGCAAAAGAGACCTTCATCCCTTTATCCGATGTGCTTACCCTCATTCACAAGTTCAATCTTCATCTCGCTGATGAGGTGGAAAAGGTTTTAGAAGAAGGTGGATTTCCCATAGTTTTAGGGGGAGATCATTCTATAGCTGTGGGAACATGGAATGGAGCCTATCAGTTTTTTAAGAAGAAGCCAGAACTTCCTATGGGACTTATTTGGGTCGACGCACACATGGATGCCCATACTTCCCAAACATCTCCCTCTGGTGCGTGGCATGGAATGCCACTTGCAGGTCTTATGGGCTTTGGGGATGTTGCTATGTCCCAGCTGAAACAAAGTGATCCTATTCTTTTGCCTGAAAATCTTTGTCTCGTTGGCGCTCGGTCGTTTGAGGAGGGGGAATTGGATCTGTTAAAAAGATTAAACGTCCGTATCTACTTTGCTGACGAGGTTGAAAAAAGAGGAATTGAGGAGGTGTTTAAAGAAGCCATTTCGTACGTAACCAGGAAGGCAAAAATATTTGGTGTAAGTTTAGATCTCGATGTGATTTGTCCAGAAGAGGCCCCTGGAGTAGGAAGCCGGGAAAAAGGAGGTATCCATGCGAAGGATCTCATTTGCGCGCTTGCCCCTCTTTCCAAAAATAAGCAATTTAAAGTCTTCGAGTTAGTAGAATATAACCCTATACGCAACCATCACAAGCAAACAGCTAAACTTTGTGTAGAGATACTTTCCAGCGTTCTCGCTTCATCTTCTCAAGGGCCTTAATTTTCATCCTAATTCCTTAATCGAAAACAAGTTGCAGATCTTATTCTCAAATGTAAAAATATCTACGTCAATTTCGACACTTTCGATTTATTCAAAAAGGACTCCTATGCAACTGAAACGACGATTTATCCTATCGATTTTTCTTTCATTAAGTATATCTACCCTACTATCCGCTTCCCCTGAGATCAGGAAAATTACTCCACCCAGATTAGAATCTGCGTATCTAGGTGAAAATGTCCTTTGCCATCGTCCTTTGCGGAAGGGAGGCCCCCGGCTTGAAGTTGAAGAGAGCGAAGGAAAAATCCTGGGACATGTCTACGGTCACAGTGGGAGTGGATGGACTCTAGGCCCTGGCTCGGCCAAATATGTTGTCGGTTTAGTAGAAGAAAAAATGGCCGCTAAAAACATGACAAAAGAAGAGCCCATTACGATTATTGGTGCTGGGGTTATGGGCTTAATGAGTGCTTTAGAGCTAATTGATCATGGGTATAAAAACGTCAAAATTGTTGCGGCCTCCTTTGACAATTTAACCTCCCACAAGGCAGGTGGTCAATTTGCTCCTGTTTACATGGGTAACGACCCTTCTTTACAACCCTTAATGGATCAGATCGGTGTTGATTCCTATAACTGCTATAAAAAGATTATTGAGGGCAAACATAAGTATTTAAAGAGGGGAGCGACTCTCATCACAGATTATTTCGAGAACTTGGAGGATTTTGGACTTGAGCCTTATGTCGCAGCAGGAGCCATGCAACCTTCTAAAGAAGTGATATTAGACTTCCAAAATGGGACCATGCGAAAAATGTATGCTTATGATGACTGTATCTTTATGGATGTCATTACATTGATGCAAGACCTCCGAGCTGTTTTAGAAAAGGCAGGTGTGGCTTTTATTCCGAGACAAATAGAGTCTTTTGCTGAGATTGACGACGGTGTGGTTTTGAACTGCTGTGGGCTGGGGTCTATGACATTAGCTAAAGATAGCAATATGATCTCGGTTCAAGGCCATTTGATCTTGCTCAAAGATCAAAATCCAGCAGATATAACCTATATGGTCGAACTCTATATGGGTAAAAGCCAAACCTCTACGGGCCTAGATTGTTTAGATGCCTTTTACATATTTCCGAAGCGCCTACCGGGTACACACTCGAATGATATCGGCGTAATAGGAGGAAGTTACATTGAAAATGCAGATGTAACTACACCTCATCTAGAGCAATTCCAGCGTGTTGTCCAAAACGCCAAAATTTTTTATGGAATCAAGGAATAGCTACTCTTAGAAATCGTGTTTGCAAAATTCCATGCTTCATAAGCTTGTTTTTGCAAACACATCTGTTCTATTTATCTTTTTGACCGTTTTCTACGGTTAATGAAACTTATGATGAAGAGTCCCGCTCCAACAATTATGAGAACAATTCCACCGATGTGAAGCCGTTCTGCAAGAACCTCATATTCTTCTACGGTCGCTCTACCATCATCGATTTTTTGTTGAATAGGGCCTGTGAGATGTTCTCCAATTTTTTTGGATTCTGGAGTCAAGGAAAGGAAAGCATTTCCCGTATCGACTTGTTTTTGCGCTCTACTTATTTTTCTATTCCCTTCACCGATTTGCTCATAAATGTAATTCGAAAAGAGAAGCATGATAATACCGCCCACTGCAAACACGATCCCCAAAATTCGTCTGATCATAGATAAATTCCTTTTTTAATATCCTTTTCTGTTTATTCGCATAACCAAAAAAAAATGTAAAGACACACGATTACTAATCGCTGGTTTATTTGCTTTTTAGAGTTTCCCTGAATAAGGTTTCATCGATTTTCAGAATTTTAAAATAATGTTAATTTCAGAATAGATGAGTAATGTCAACTTCGTATATTACTCATCCATTCTGTATCAAAAAGCTTCTGAGAATCGACAGGAACCTAGCTCGAGGAAAGAAAATGATGATTTTTTTTGCTCTCTTACCCTTGTTAATTGGTGAAGGAGTTGGTGACTATTGTCCCATACGGGATCCCTTCGAAGTTGATGAGCACATATGTCGAATCAATAGAGAAAGTTTGCCGTTAATAGGAATTGGGACTTTTTGTTTAAAAGGTCACACCTGTACGGAAGCTGTAGAATATGCTGTCAAAGTGGGCTATCGAATTATTGATACTGCAACGGTTTTTGACAATTTTACAGCCATTGCAGAGGTTCTTCAGCGGCGTGGTCGTCGCTATTTCTATATCGAATCCAAAGTATGGCCCAACCATCAAAGCGCTCGTGAATTACGCAAGGATTTAGAATTTACACTCGAAAGGTTAGGAACCAGTTATTTGGATGCTTATTTCTTGCATTGGCCTAACTGTCAAATACCCATTGAAGAAACCCTCTTAGCGATGGAAGAGTTGCGATTTCTGAGAAAAATTCGCCATATTGGTTTATGTAATGTAACTTCCAGTCACTTGAGAAGGGCCTGTGAAGTCGGAGTACGCATCACATGGGTTCAAGTCGAAATGCATCCCTTTTTCTGTGATTGGGAACTTTTGGAATTTTGTCGTGAAAGGTCGATTACCGTACAAGCTTGGGCTCCCTTAGGGCGAGGGCGTTTATCTAGGGATCCGATGCTTACAAGAATCGGAGCCAAATATAAGAAAACTGCTGCGCAAGTGGCCATTCGGTGGATTATCCAACACGGTTGCGTCCCATTGCCATGCAGCAGAAATAAAAGACACATTCGAGAGAATATTGATGTAGCTGATTTTGTGCTTACCAGCGAAGAAATGAATGAAATTGACAGAAGAACAAGGTCAAGACACCGTGAACGGTTGTGCGATACGGTGGCCGGCTTCTGTGATGAATTTGATTTCTCGTGGGAAGATTGTTGGCCTTAATTGATTTAGTAATCTTCTCAGATTCTCTAGAGAAAATACTATTTACAAATGCGACATCGCTAATAAAAATAAAAAATATCCTTGCATGAATCCACAAAAACTTATACTTCACTTATTTGAAGAGGTGTGAACGCAAGATCACGATCATCCCAAGGAATCTTAACAAGCAAAGGGAATAGTATGGCCAAGAAAAAAGTAGCGACCGCAAGAAAAAAAACAGCGGTTAAAAAAACTGCAGCCACTAAGAAAACAGCGGCAGTTAAGAAAAAAACTGCACCTAAGAAAAAGACAGGCGTAAAAAGAAAATCCGTTCTAAGCCAAACGTCTTACAACGTATCGCCGGAGCTTCAAGCAGTAATTGGTACTGGAAAACAGACTCGTCCGCAAATTGTCAAAAAATTGTGGGCCTACATCAAAGCTAAAAAATGCCAAGATGCCAACAATAGACGTATGATTGTACCAGATGCAAAACTAGCAGCAGTTATAGGAAAAAAACCTGTAGATATGCTCAAGTTAGCAGGCTTTTTAAATAAACACATTCAGTCGTAGAACGTAAATCGAAGTGTTTGAAAGGGTGCTCAAAATACTTGCACCCTTTTTTCTATCCGTCTCTGATTGCGATCTAATCTCGCAAAAATCCGTAATAAGCGATCACAATTTATAGTTAGCGTGTGAATGGAGGGCGCTTAGCACGGCGAAAAGCGGGCTTTCTAAACCGATTAGGCGGTCTTTTTGGTCTATGCCTGAGAGATGGTGACGCCTGTTCTTGTTCAGACTCTCCATCTGAGGCTACTTTAAGACCCGAAAACCTTTCGATCTCTTTTCGCATTTGATAGTCTTTTTTAGAAAAGAAAGAGAAAGCTATCCCCTTATTTCCCGCACGGCCTGTTCGCCCGATGCGATGAATATAGTCATCTAAATTATTGGGTAAATCGAAGTTGATTACGTGACTAATGGAAAGAACATCAATACCTCGTGCTGCAACATCCGTGGCTACGAGAATGCGTATCTTATTGGCACGAAATTGATCAATTGTTCTTGTCCTTTGTCGCTGATTCATATCGCCATGCAAAGCGCCTGCCAAGAGTCCACGATCTCTTAGTTTATCTGCAATTTTTTGAGTTTGGAACTTAGTGGCAGAAAAGATGATAGCTTGGTCGATAGAATTTTCTTCTAAAAGCTGTTCAAGACAACGATGTTTGTCTTCTAAGCTGTCAGTACGGTAGAAGTTCTGTTCGATTAATTCTGATCGAGTCTCTCCCTGTTCGCTGACAATTTCAAAAGGATCTCGGAGAAGAGTATTAGAAAGTTTACGTACATTTTTACCGAATGTGGCCGAAAACATCAGAGTTTGTCGAGATTCAGGCATTTTGGAAGCGATTGTTTCTACGGGTCCGATGAATCCCATATCTAACATCCTATCAGCCTCATCGAGAATAAACATTTCGATGTTATTCAAATGAACACGTTTTTGTTCGATGTGATCTATGAGTCGGCCAGGTGTCGCAATTAAGATGTCATAGGGCTTCGAAAGCTGTCTGTGTTGAAGAGAATAAGGCACGCCACCGTAGAGAGTAATGGCCACTAAATCAAGAGATCTGCCTAGTTTAGCCGTTTCTGCTGCTAATTGAATAGCAAGTTCGCGTGTGGGTACAAGAATAATTACCCGTGGTCCGCGTCTTCCTTTAGTATTGGCTAGATGGAGTAACGCTGGTAGAAGAAAGGCAGCTGTTTTACCCGTTCCTGTTTGTGCCGATGCGCGTAAATCCCCGCCTTTTAAAATTTGGGGGATGGCCTGAACCTGTATAGGTGTAGGCGTCTCATAACCTAGCTTTTCTAAATTATGTAGAATTTTGGTATTATCGATAATTTCTTTGAAGCTCATGATCTCCTTATCCTTAATAGGTGGATACTCTACCAAAAGAGAAGATACATAGCATTTAAATTAATGCGCAGGCATAGAAGAGTAGCTTTTTAAGAAGAGAAGCTATAATATAAAAATATCTGTGAGGTCTCATTTGAAACTTTCAAATTTTAATTTAGGCGTTGGCGCCTTCATCATTTCCTACCACCTGGTAGTTTTAACGGCGGTTCCTCTTTATCTCATGCATTTTACGCCGTCATGGACCATTATTATCCTCTCAACAATTTTACTTTATATAACCGGGATGAGTGTAACCGCAGGTTACCACCGCTTGTATTCCCATTCTACCTACAAGATTAACCCTGTTGTTGAGGGCGTTCTTCTCTTTTTTGCTACCATGGCTACACAGGGAAGTGCCATTCGCTGGTCCTACGATCATCGAATACATCATGCTTTTCTTGATTCCGACCGAGATCCCTATTCGATTAAAAAAGGTTTTTGGTATGCGCATTTCTTGTGGCTTTTTGAAAAGCCCAAAGAAATCGAACCGCATGTCGTTGCAGATTTAATGAAAAATCCTTTGCTGCGCTTTCAGCACCGTTTCTATCCTCTCCTGATGTTCGCAACTAACATATTGACTTCTCTTGTGGTGGGATGGTTGCTAAACGATTATGTAGGGGCTTTTCTTTTTGTTTGGCTAACCCGCCAATTCTTCCTGCACCACTTTACCTGGTTTATTAATTCGTTGGCCCACACATGGGGTGCACGCACATTTTGCCAAGAAATCTCGGCGGTGGATAATTACATACTCTCCTTATTTACATGGGGAGAAGGTTATCATAATTACCACCACAAATTTGCTTATGATTACCGTAACGGAGTACGCTGGTACCATTTTGACCCTACCAAATGGTTAATCTGGACGTTGCATAAACTCTCGTTAGCTACAAATCTCAAACGCGTTAATTCTTACTTGCTCGAACAGAAGTTACTACTCGATCGTAAAAAACTTCTTTTAGAAACTGTCAGTTCATCCGTTCCGACGCAAAAAGAAGAATGGGAAAAACGCATCACTCAGCTTTTTGACAGCTTACTCATCAATCTGAAGCAGGTGAAAGAGCTTAGAGAACATTACTCAACACTGAAAAAAGAAGGCAAAAAAGACTTACTGAGTGTCTTACAAAATCAAATCAAAGATCTCAATAAATCTCTTAAGGGCGAATATCGACGCTGGATGGCACTCTCACGAGATGTGACTACCTTGCCTTCTCTTAAAGCTTAAACCCTCAAGTTCGGAAAACTCTATTACGCCTAAGATTTAGGCTTGGTAGAGTTTTTTGTATTCAGATGCTACAAGCGCCCAAAATCCATAAAACGCATTAGGGGACTTTGATCCGATAAATGTTTTCGATTTGCTCAACGCCTGAAAAACAACAATTTAGATCTTTTAATTTGCCCGTTTCAAGATTGTACACCCAGCCATGAATACTTAGAGGTTGTCTTATAGACCAAGCGCTTTGTACGATTGTCGTATGGCATATATTCATGACTTGTTGATAGACATTCAATTCGACTAAACGATCAAACCGGGCATTTTGATTAGTGATCGCCTCCAGCTCTTCTTTAGAGTGGGTATAAACATCTCGAATATTTCTTAGCCAATTATCGACAAGCCCCAGCTGATGATCTTCCATGGCAGCTTTTACGCCTCCACACCCATAATGACCACAGACGATAACGTGTTTGATTTTCAAAAGTGCAACAGCGAATTCAAGAACCGAGAGACAATTAAAATCTGTATGGGGAAAAAGATTAGCCACATTTCGATGAACAAAGAGTTCACCTGGCTCTAGGCCAATAATTTCATTAGCCGGAACACGGCTATCCGAGCAGCCGATCCAAAGGTAGAGGGGAATTTGGTCGCGTGAGGTCCTGATGAAGTATTCAGGATCTTTGGCTACACGATTCGCTACCCATTCAGCGTTCTTGTCAAATAGGATATTCAATTCTCGCATTAGTAAAAATTCTCCTTGTAAAGACCGAACAGAAAATAGCTATAAAAGTCTCGAAGAGAAATATACTGTCTAAGGTCTTTTTTGGCATCTTCCGTAAGCCGTGCTCTTGCCATAACCCGTTGAAACCTTATGTCGGTGTCCCTACAATTAAAAAAAAAGCTCATCACAGTCGTTGTTATATATTCCCTAGGGACCTATTCTCAAGAACGACAACTTCTATTTTTAGGAAAGTTCTAAGGAGGCATATGCAACTTTCGAGAGTGTTAGGAATTATTATTTTTGTTGTAGGAATTATTCTTCTCATCCTAGGAATTAGTGGTATGGATGATACGGGCCAAAAAATCGCTAAAGAAGCGACTGGGCATTACACCAAGACGATTATGGGATACATTATAGGTGGTGTTGCCTTGATCATAGGTGGATTAGCTCTAGCTGCCTGTAGACGTTGCTCAAAATAGGTGTTGGGAGCTCTTTTAAGGGGTGTCACTCTAAAAAATTAGGGCGCCCCTTAAGTTGGATATTATATACTTTCTTTTATTACCTCTTTCGGAGGCTTGTCTATTCGCAAACCTTTAAAGATCGGTTGCCGCATATGACCATCTTGAGTCCATTCGGCAAAGGAAACCTCGCAAACGAGTTGAGGACTTACCCAGGTAACAGGAGAGTTGGCGCTGGGAGTCTCTTCAAAAGGGCATTTTTTGCGCGTGATTCTAAGCAGTTTTTGATAAATCGTATTGAGTAGTTGTTGATTAAAACCGCCTCCCACATGTCCTACATAAATCAATTTCTTATTCCGATAAATACCTACCAAAAGTGCTCCAAAACGTCTGCGGTTGCCCCTAGGTGCTGTAAATCCTCCAATGACAACTTCTTGCCGCTGACCATTTTTAATCTTTAGCCAATCCCGACTGCGTTTAAATTGGTAGGTCGAGTCAGCTTTTTTCGCTATGATGCCCTCAAGCTGTAAGCGTATAGCTTTACGGAAAAACAATTTACCTTTGTTTGCAATATGCTCACTGAAGCGTAAAGAAGGTGGGGCTTTGCGTAAGATTTTTTGCAGAATTGACTTTCGTTCCATAAGTGGAAGAGAAGTAAGATCTTTTCCCTTATAGGAGAGGAGATCGAAGATGTAGTAGTAGGGAATTCCTTCTTGGCTTTTTTGGTAATTTTGCAGAAGTTGAAAATTGGCTTTTCCTTTTTTGTCTAAAATTACAACTTCTCCATCAAAAACAAAAGGTCCTCGAAGCTTTTTAAGGTCTTGCGTGATCGTAGGAAAAAGCGCATTAAAGGAGTTCCCATTTCTCGAGAGAAGCGCAACATCAGAGTCTCTATGCGCTAAAGCGCGGTAACCGTCCCATTTGATTTCGAAAATCCAATCCTTATCATCGAAGGATTCTTTAACAAGCATGGCTAGCATACAGCGTTTCATGCTGCCACGCTCTTTTTCTTCTTTTTATTGTCTTTTAGACTGGCTTTCAAAAGAGACATAATATCACTGACTTTCGAGGCTTTGGGTTCTTCTCCTTTTTTGATTTTAAGTTTGTGGCCTTTCGATTTCTTATGGATCATTTCTTTTACTTCATCGATATAGGTGTCCGAATAATTTTGAGGTTTAAATGGTTGAGTCAATTGCTCAATGAGTTGAATCGCAACTTCGAGTTCTTTCTTAGAGGAGGCTTCTTGTTTGGGGACCATAAGTCCCTTGGGGTTAACAAGCTCACTGGCATAGCGTAGTTGATGCAGCATTAAGAGATTGCCATAGGGTCTTATTACACCCAAATGTTCGTGATGATGGAAAACAAACTGACCGATAGCGACTTTTTTTGACCGGAGAAGGGCTTCTTTTAAAAGATGATAGGCTTTTGCTGCCCCTTTCTCTGGCTCTAAAAAGTAGGGATTGTGGTAGTAGATCGGATCGATATCTTCTTCGTTCGCAAAACTAACAATCTCAACTGTTCGCGTTTTCTTAAGATTGACTTTCTCAAAGTCTTCATCTGAGAGGATGACATAATGGCCCTCCTCAATCTCAAAGCCTTTTACAATATCGTCCCAAGGAACTTCCTTTTCTTCTTTTTTGCAAATACGTGCATAACGTATCTCTGAAAGATCTTTTTTGTGTAACATCTTAAATTTAAGCTCACGTTCTTGGCTTGCAGAGTAGAGTCGTACAGGAATATGAATGAGACCAAAACTTAAGGCGCCCTTCCAAAGCGAATGCATAGATTTCCTTTTTGAAATAAAGCCGTTTCTAATTTTCAAACTAAAGGAAATAAAGATAACATCGCAAGTTTTGATTGATAATTATTTGTTATTAATTCATGTGGAGAATTGAAGAAACCGATACAAGGAGTATACATTATGTTAACTTGGGCAGTTATTTTTTTAATTATCGCGATTGTTGCGGGTCTATTTGGATTTAGGGGAGTAGAAGGAACAGCGATTCAAATCGCTAAAGTACTTTTCTTCATATTCCTAATTATTTTTGTCGTCCTTCTAATTATGCACTATGTTAATGGAACACCGGCTCCCATTCCTACGGCTATTCCTTAAATTCTGCGTCATCCTAATCTCGCGAGGCTGTAGTAACGTGTACAACAGCCTCTCTTATCATCGTATTTCACCCTGTAAATAATTCCTTATTAAGTGCTTTTTCAGTTTTTTCCATTTGTTTCCAAATATCGATAGCAAATTCTGGATACAAGGGCCAGATAGATAAAGAGTTAGGGAATATTTTTGCTATTTTTAAAAGATTTTGTTGTTATAGGGTGGCTGTTTGCTTAAGTTTGTAAGATGAAACTAGCGCAAAAGAGGCTTGTGAAGTAGAATTTAGAACGTTTAAATTCTTGACAAAGGGAAGAAAACGATGAGTAAAAATTCCACGACTCGATATCGCTGGGTGATCACAGGTCTTATATTTTTTATTACACTAGTGAATTTCGTTGATCGTTCCGCCATATCATTCGTAATTGAACCCTTGAAACAGGAATTCCATTTTACCGATACCCAATTTGGCTTGATCCTTTCGGCATTTGCGATGGGCTATGTATTATTGACCGCCTTCGGTGGCTGGTTGGTCGATGTGTGGGGGACCCGCGTTGTGTGGCCCATTGCTGCTATAGCGTGGTCTGTATGTGTGGGACTTTTGGGTTTTGCTGCCGGTTTTTGGGGGTTCATCGGGTTGCGATTTCTTTTAGGCGTAACAGAAGGTCCTCACTTCCCTGCTATGACGCGCTCCATAAGCGACTGGTTGCCTCCTTTAGAACGCGCCAGGGCCTTATCGCTCGGTCTTGTTGCTATCCCGCTTTCAGCTGTTCTCGGCGCCCCTATTACTTCTTATCTCGTAGCCGATTTTGGCTGGAGAACAATGTTTTTCTCTATTAGCGCTGTCGGGATTTTATGGGCGATTGTTTGGTACTGGTGTTTCCGTGATAATCCGCAAGATTGCCGATTTGTTAGTGAGACGGAAAAAAAGCTCATTGCCGATACATGCGGTCAGCATAAGGTAATCAAAAAAAACTCTGTAGATTGGCGTTTTATTCTCACCCATCCAGCGCTTGTCGCAAATAATATTGCCTATTTCGCATTTGGCTACATGCTCTTTTTTGCCACATTGTGGCTGCCTGGCTATTTCTTGAAAGAGCACGGTCTTAATCTGAAGAGTGTTGGTTGGTATTTGACGATTCCTTGGCTCGTAGGGGCAGTATTTTTAAAAGCAGGGGGATTTCTATCGGATTGGCTCTACAAAAAAACAGGTAGTAGTCGTTTCGCTAGGTCACATTTAATTTGGATTAGTCAATTATTAGCTGCAGTTTGTTTCGTTTTCTTGAGTTACACAGAGTCATTGGGTCAATCTCTCTTTTTCTTGAGCCTAGCGCTCGGTTTCGGCTTAATGCCTCAACCTGCCTTCTTCAGCATTAACATTGACGTAGCTAAAGAGCGTTCAGGATCTTCTCAGGGCGTAACATCCAGCTGTCTTTCTTTAGCGGGAATTGTAGCACCGATTTTAACAGGATGGCTCATCGACTTAACGGGTAATTACCAGGGTGCTTTCTTATGTTTAGCAGCCATTACGGGAGTTGCCGTTGTGACGGTTATTTTCTTTCATCATCCCGATCGCGAGTGGTCGTATGCGAAGGCAAATGCTTAAAAGCTTTGCTGAATAAGAGACAAAAATAAGGGGTAATATCGATTAGATATTACCCCTTCTTATTTCATCGATCTTAGGGATGAAGGGACTTTAGCGGGTTGATAAAGCGAAAGGTGTAAAAACCTTTTCCCATTTCTTTATGTGTTGGCTTAGATTCCATATAGCATCGGTTGGCAACAGTTCAAAAAAGAGTCTGGCATTAGGATGAGCATTCTGAATTTCGCAGAAATTAAAATGTGGCTGATTATAGACATAACTTTCAGCCGTAATAATAAAAGCCGAGGGATCAAGAAAATCTCTTTTTATGAATTCAGCCAAGAATTGACTGGCACTGGTAACGCACTTGGTGTCGTGGGTTTGAATCGCGATTAATTGCTGATCGGTTCCTTCAAGCTCTGGCAGAAAAGCCGTAAGATTAATTGCCCTTGATATCCCTTTGCAAAAGCCATTTATATAAGTAAAGCGCATCGGAGTGGGATCGGTGACTAAAAGGTAGAGATGAGGATGCTTAGAATACTGAGGTTTTGGAAGGTTTGGGAAGTTTTCAATCACGATATCGCTATGGGGAGTAACAATGAGCTTAGCTACCGTAAAGCTCTTGTTATTAGTCTTGATCTCAGCAACTTCACGGTCAAAGTCGAGATGAATACTTTGTAATTTGTGGTCGAGTAGAATGGTAACCCCGCTTGCTTGCGCTAAATGGCTAAGATTTGTCATCAATTCATGACAACCATGAGAAAAGTAGGCTCCATTGTCCGAAGAATGTAAAGTGGTCCCACTACCATAAGGATCATTCATCGCCACTAACTTGCACCCTATATAGGTTTCCAAAAACCGGCGCATTTGTTGATCATAACCGATTTGATGGCATCCCATGTCTACGTTATGTATGTGGCAAATGTCAATCGCTTGCCATGCTCCTCCTACTACATGTCCTGCCTCTAACATGAGTACACGTGCACCTGTTTGAGCACGATAAGTGGCTTCGATCATCGGTATCGGGCTGGTGCCGATGAACACATAATCGTAGTCAACTCCTGCAACAACAATCGCGATTTTGAAAAGGCAAGCAATAAAAAGAAGGAGAAGGCGCACAGTGTAGACCTCTTAAAAAGCTCAGAAAAAAGAGATAAAATTAATTTTAGAACATACTCTAATGCTTTAGTTTTTTTATGTGAAAGAATATGGTCGCAAATATGGAAGATACAGACATCCAATTGTTTGACCGTGAGACCATTAAATCTCTAGTATGGCCTGATACAGAAGCGGGGCTAAAGGCAAAGAGGTTTTTAGAACCTCTTGTAAAAAATAACATTTCTTATTACATCGACAATATAAACGCTGATATCTTTGTTTTAAAAGTTGATCAGTTTGTTTTCCCTGTAATTGTAGCTCAAAAAAACTATAGAGATTCATTTATATGTTCTCCTTATGGCCAATATATCTCTTATGCGAAGGAATATCTCCCCCTAATAGGAAATCGATTTCTCGAACTATGCGCAAATAGCTTTTTAACTATTTTAGGGATATTTTTGCGGTGGGGTTCTTTCAATTCTGTTGTCTACGTAAATAATTGGCTCTCATCAACAGATCTCTACCCCAAAGAAATCTCATCGACACAAATAACAGCTATTCAGAAATTCCTCATTCAGAAATTTCCTCGTTATGCCATTGTTTTTCGTTCCTTAAATACCCTCACCAATGCTCCTCTGATAGAAAAATTGAAAAAGGAAAAATTCCAACTCCTTTCAAGTCGTCAAATCTTTGTGACCGATACAAAAAATCCTGCTGTTTACCAGACGCGACCTTACAAATGCGATCTCAAACTCTATAAAACTAGTCATTTGGAGGTCGTCGATACCCAAGAGATTGCCCTAGAAGAATGTCCAGATCTTTTAAAACTTCATCAATCCCTTTATCTAGACCATCATTCCTATTTGAATCCTCAATTTAACAATCGATTTATTGAGCATGTCTTTGAAGGACGTTATCTGGAGTTTAAAGCTGTAAAAGATGGGGACAGGATCAAAGGAATGGCAGGTTATTCAATATGTGACGGTGTCATGGCGAGTCATTTATTTGGCTATGATAAAAGTGACCCTCAGCAAATGGAGGTGTACCGAATTCTTAACACCTCCCTGCTTCTAGAAGCGCAAAAAAGAGGGCTAATTTTTCACCAATGTTCCGGAGCTGCCTACTATAAAAGCATCCGGCACGCAGAAGGTTGTATGGATTTTATGGCCGTCTATACGCACCACTTACCTATTAAACAAAGGCTCTCATGGGCAACTCTTCGGAATTTTATTAATACTGTTGCGCCCCGGTATATGAAGAAATACTAGAGCCGCTACTTTCGAGTAGATTTTTGGCAGCTTTTCGATTCAAAATACCAAGGTAATACGAAGTTGCTGTTGTCTGATCACTCGTAAATAGAAATCAGCTCAAAAAACTTAGAAACCGCTGAAACCCAAATTTGACTTTCTACTCTAAGGTTAAACATATTATGTCCAAAATCGCCGCTCTTAATGCCATTGAAATTCTCGACTCAAGAGGAAATCCTACACTACAAGTCAGCATCAAAACAGATAAGGATCAAATTGGAACCGCCTCTGTACCTTCAGGAGCCTCAACTGGCGAATTTGAAGCATTAGAGCTTCGCGATAATGACTCTTCAAGGTACTTGAGAAAAGGCGTAAGAAAAGCAGTCGAAAATGTTCTTGGGCCTCTCGCCAACGCAATCATAGGAAAAGAAGTTACGGATCAAAAAGAAATCGATCGTTTGCTCATTGATGAAGATGGCACTAAAGATAAGTCCCGCCTCGGTGCTAACGCGCTTTTAGGTGTTTCATTAGCTACTGCAAGGGCTGCAGCACTTACCGTGAACCAACCTCTTTACTATTACTTAGGTGGTCCACAGGCCACACTTCTTCCATGTCCCATGATCAATATTATTAATGGAGGCGTGCACGCTGATAACTCGCTAGATGTTCAAGAATTTTTAATCCGACCCGTAGGCGCTTCCTGTTTTTCTGAGGCCATACGATGGGGTTCCGAAATTTTCCATACGTTGAAAAAACTACTGAAAGACAAGGGATATGCCACTTCGGTCGGAGATGAAGGGGGGTTCGCTCCCAATCTCTCTTCACTTGAAGCAGTGTTTACAATCATCATAGAGGCCATTGAACGAGCAGGCTATCAACCTGGAAAACAGGTCTCCCTTGGCATGGATATGGCGGCTAGCGAGTTTTTCGATGGTAATTCGCAACGCTATTTTGAGAAGAAAAAGAAAGATGCAGGCCAGTCTTATAAGGAGAGAACAGCAGAAGAGCAAACCGATTATCTTCAAACGCTGTGCGCAAGCTATCCTATAGATTCGATCGAAGATGCCATGGCTGAAGGCGATTGGAAAGGGTGGCAAATTTTTACGGAACGAATGGGGAAAAAGATCCAAATCGTGGGTGATGATGTTTTTGTGACCAACAAAGAGTTTTTAAAAAAGGGAATTGAGCAAAAGGTGGCAAATTCTATTTTGATCAAATTGAATCAAATCGGCACACTGAGCGAAACACTGGATTGCGTAAACATGGCCCATTCCCATGGCTTTACAACGGTAATCTCCCATCGATCTGGCGAAACAGAGGATACCTTTATTGCCGATCTTGCCGTAGCTACTAAATCCGGTCAGATCAAAACAGGCTCTCTCTGCAGATCGGAAAGAGTATGCAAATACAATCGACTTCTTGCTATAGAAGCAGAATTAGGTAAGAAAGCGTTATACAAAGACAGCAACCCTTTTCATCATAAGTAGGAATATGAATTTTTGGGCATTAGGTGTTTTATGGTTTTTTCTAGCCCTTATTGCCGACTTTCTTGCAATTCGTTTGAAAATTGCGGTTGCTCTTACAGAAATATTTGTGGGGATCCTAGCTGCTTTTACTCTCGGGTATTTACTTCCTTCCTATGCTGACTTGGGCGCTAAGGAGGGATGGATAACTTTTTTAGCGGGGACAGGTGCCGTCTTATTGACCTTCCTAGCAGGTGCAGAATTAGACCCAAAAGTCTTAAAACAAAATTGGAAAGAGATCTCTGTAATAGGTCTTAGCGGATTTTTTATACCTTTTTTTGGTTGTGTGGCAGTTGCCTATTATCTTTTGCATTGGTCTCTTGTAGCGAGCTGGATTACAGGAATTGCTCTTTCTACCACGTCTGTGGCTGTAGTTTATGCAGTTATGCTCGAATTAGGGCTTAATAAGACGAAATTTGGTAAATCTCTTCTGGCAGCATGTTTTATCAACGATTTAGGAACTGTTTTGGCGTTAGGCTTGATCTTCGCCCCTTTCAGCAGGCGTACGCTAATTTTTATCGGTGTCTCTGTAGTGACATTTATTTTTCTTCCCAAGCTGGCAAGGTTTTGTTTCTCTCGATGGGGGAAAAGGCATTCGCAGGTGGAATTAAAATTGATTCTCTTCTTTCTTTTTGGCTTGGGGGCATTAGCTTATTGGTGTGGGAGCGAGCCTGTATTACCTGCCTACTTAATGGGTATGCTGCTGGCAACGGTAATCGATAAAGATATCCTACTTTTACATAAACTTCGCGCTTTGACTTTTAGTTTTTTAACACCATTTTATTTTTTGCGAGCTGGTTCTTTTATCTCTCTGCCTGCTCTACTTGCAGCCCCTGTCGTTTTTCTGATCCTTTTCGTAGCGAAAATGGTCACAAAAATTATCGGTGTTTATCCCGCTACTATTCTGATGAAATATCCTAAGCAGGAAGGAATTTACACAACTCTTTTAATGTCTACAGGCCTCACTTTTGGGACAATTGCAGCTCTTTATGGTCTTTCCCATAATCTGATAAATCAGAGCCAATATACCTATCTGGTTGCAACTGTTATCGTATCGGCTGTGATCCCGACTATCATTGCCAACGCCTTTTTCTTGCCTAAGAATCTTATTAACAAAGATAAAGAAAAAAACACATTCCCAGAACTTCCAGGAGCCTAAGATGAAAAAAAACCTTATTTCGAGCTTTTTCTTTTTAATCGTGTGCATGAGCGCTTTTGCTCAGGACATCACCGGATTTTGGACAGTCTATAAGGATGAAACCGGCAAGCCCGATTGTATTGTCGCGATGTACGAATATCAGGACAAATACTATGGAAGGATTATTGGGACTTACAATGATCGTGGCGAGCTCGACGAGACAATCTACTCTCCTAAAAGCCGGGCTCCTGGAATTGAAGGAAACCCATATTACTGCGGATTGGATATTGTATGGGGCTTGTCAAGTGAAGGAGAAGAAGGCAGATATAAAGGAAAAATTATCGATCCTAAGAAGGGTAAAGTATATACTGCTGAGGTTTGGCGAGAAGGTTCTGATTTAATTGTGCGGGGTGAAGTTTGGATTTTTGGCGCCAATCTTACCTGGCCTCCTACCAGCGATAAGGTTTTCACAAAAAACTTCAAAAAACCCGATCTCAAAAAATTTGTCCCTGTGAAACCTGAGGTTAAATAGATATGAAATGTTGGCATTGTGGCACGTCACAACAAGATCCCTCCTGGGGAAAAATTTCATTTCGAGCCGTTTGTGAACGCTGCAATGCTGCTTTGCATTGCTGTCAAAATTGCCAGTTTTATAAGCCAGGTCACTCCAATGATTGTGCGATCCCTAATGCAGAAACCGTTTCCGACCGGCAAGCGAATAACTTCTGTGAAGAATTTTCTATAAATAAAAATCCTTCGAAAAAAAACACGATAGCCAGAAATCGTTTTGATAATTTGTTTAAATAATAAATTATTATAATAAAATAAAATCAGATTTATAAAATCTATTTTTATTATTGTTAAAAACTGGTACAATCATATTATTTATTAATAAATTGGAGCAACTAATTATGCTTATTAATACTCGTGGATTATTTGTAGCGAAGTCACAAGTGGGCTGTTTAACTCACAATGCCCCAAAAGCGAATAAGCAAAAACCACCTGCAAATTTTCGTTTAGCCCTTAACGATAAACCCTACCGTTCCTCTATTTCTTTTCCTGTAGCCTCTCTGCAATCGAGTCGCACCTTTACCTCAGCCTTTTCCTCTTTTTGGGAAGGATGCGGAAGTTTTTTTTCAAATATTTTTTGCTCCCAAGACACTACACAAAAAGAGAAGAAGCTAGGACAAATTGCCCGCCAATTTAAATACGTCTGGTTTTATGATGAAAAACAAAACCCCCTTACTTCTTTTTTAGGTAATTTTTATCCCTGTAAGGTTCGCGTTTGGAATATGAACTTTGCCTGCTCCGAAGCTGCCTTCCAGGCAGGAAAATTTTACCCCGATCGTGCTTTAATGGCCTCTTTCTCCAATCTCAATGGGGATCAAGCCTTCCAAAGGTCCAAGCAACTGACCGCTACCTGGACTCCTGCTCATCAGAGTACTTGGCGAGCACGAAACCTTCCTGTGATGGAGGAAATTGTCCGAGCTAAATTTCAGCAAAATCCCCATTTAGCCCGTTTGCTTTTAGCTACCGGAGATGCCCATTTAATCGAACGCACATCGCGAGATAGTTTTTGGGGTGATGGAGATGGCTCGGGGCTAAACAAACTGGGCGAAATCCTCATGGGTATTCGAAGAGAATTAGGAGGATCGGGTTTTCGACCTCGACCAAGCTATTACCGCCCGAGCCAGTGTGTCTGAGAGGTAGGCTTTCCACCCCCAGGCTAACGTGTACAATTTTGTCTAGAGGCTCTTCATAAGCTCTTTTTTTTGCAAGTATAATTAAATTTTTTATTATTTATTGAATATATATAAATAATAGTAAAAAATCATAATTAACTTAATTTAATAAAGAGAGTACATTATGGCGCACTATCAAGCTGTGGTCCATTATCATTTTAAGAAAGGTAGAGAAGAAGAGGGGGTCAAATTTTTAGAGAAGGAGCTTCTTCAACATGCTCGCGAATATGGGTGCCATGATATCGAAATCTGCCAAAGCGAGAGGGATACCTCAGAGCTTCTAGGTCTTGCTGTATGGAAGAGCATTGACGAAGCTAAAGCCTTTCAATCGCAATGGATTCATAAAGAAAAAGAGCTTCTTCGCTTATGCACCAACCCCCCTACACGCGAAATTTTTAAGATTCGCTCAAACTATGTGGAAAAAGAAAAAAGCCACAAGATTGCTTAGTATGCAGTTTGTTCTTACGTGTTTTGTGGCGAGTATTTCGATCTGGGGGCCAGCTACTCTTGTAAGCATGGAGAGTCCTTGTGAGCGGATTCTGGACTATACATGCCGCACTTTGCCTATGTGCGGCATTCTTCAACAAGATCGTTCTGGTTTCGTCTATGTGGAAGTGGACTATGACTATCTCTGTAAACTGACCGGTTTAATTGAATACCCAGGCTATAGGATTCCCGATTGTTGTAGAGGAGAAGGCGCGCGCATTTACGTCATGTCTGCCGCAGAAGCTGCTCGTTACAGCATACCCCCGCTAGAAGAAATAGGGATGGTTGTCCATTTCAATATCTGTACATGTAAAATCGTACGCGCAGAGCATGATCCCGAAATCGATTCTTACTATTGGCTTATCCTGGAATCCTCAGAACTCCAGAATATACGTATGAAATATGAATTACCGGAAATTCCCTACCCTTTCCACATTACCATCGGTGTCAAATGGTTCGATTTCGAATATAGAGATGCACCTCAAGCTTTGGATGAATCGCTCTATTAAAATTAAAAGCCAATTCCGTAGCTAACTATCACAAGTGGCATGTAAAAAAGACGGTGGTTATGGTTGCGTGAAATTCTCAGGGTAGAAAAACTGATCTGCGCTTGTAAAAAGTGTGTTGCGTTTTGTTCGTTTACATATTGTTTTCCAAAGACAAATTCCGGCGAAGCGTAGAAATCTGTCTTATGGTGTATAAGCGCACTAAGGCTAACCCCTCCACCCGCATAGAGTTGTTCTTTTAAATTAGGGTGAAAATAATGGAGGTATTGTGTCCCCATTTTCAATTGTGTCAACTTCACTATAGTGGAGACCGTGGTAAAAATATCGACTCCATGATGATCCTTTTGCCCTCTGTAACCCGCTAAAAAAACAGGAAGGGGAAACGGCAAGGGGCCAACTCCCATGCCTACATAACCATAATCCTTCTGGATGTGTTCTTCTTCCATTTGACTTTCTGAAGCAGATGCACGTGTGCATATCAGACTTAGGGCAAGGCAGCTTATAACACCATACGCATATCTTTTTATGTGTACCCATTTTGTTTTGACTGCGTAAAGAAGGAAGGAATTTGTTGGTTTCATTGTTATTCCTTGAGTTGTAATTATTTAAACTCAAAGAGTTTATCAGAAGTCTCAATTAACAATAATTAAAATAGGGAATATCTGATAAAATAATAACTATTAAAAATACATAAAAAATAAATTACATTTAAAATGTCTATTATAAAAGTTTGCGATTGAGAAGTCTCTCTAAGATTTTAAGTGGAGAGAGGTCGGGGTGCTGGAGCCCTTCGGCAGGCAAATAGAAGGTCTGTTCAAACAGATACTGCCCGGACATAGCTGCATGAGAGACCTGGTCAGTAAATACAATCCAGGTGCTTCCTGGAGGGAAATGCACTTCCTCTTGATGGGCTTTTTGCTGGTAGGTGGTATCCGCTTTCATAGCGTCATGAAGCTTTAACATGTAATGATCGTAAGAACTTCGTCTTGCTTTTGTGATTTTACAAGCATGTAAAAGAGGCGCTATCCCGGGGAAGGGCGCTTTGATCTTAGGAAGGAAGGCTTTGGCAACATCTACAAAGGGTGCTCCAGTGCGCCAAATGCGAGGTTGTCCATAAGGGTTAACATTGGTAAATACTCGTAAAATCCGTCTTCCATTGACAGGACTTGCCGGGAAGGCATCGACATGTAATCGAGTGTCATCTTTGCGAGAGGAAATGGCGCGGCCTTCGGCTTCGACGGGACGAAAACTTGTACGAGCCTGGCTTAAATAGCGCGTATATTCGGGCAAAATACGAGAGAGGAGCTGATGGCTAAAAAGAGCATAGCGCCTCAACATCTTCTTCAACAATTGGGCTTTTTCTCCTTCGCATAGCGTTCCACGTACTGCATCGCTACTACTATCGAAACTGATATTTTTAGAGCGAGGATCAACAATTTTAGGCGAAAGAAAAGCCATTTCTTCTTGTTTCAATGAGAAAGCAAGATAGGGGAAAAAGAGAACCTGGCCCTTTTCAAGAGCGAGTGCGGCGTGATCCGTAATTTCTTTATTAATAGTTTCTTCAATCGAATCGACCTTAAAAGTTTCCAGACTTTTCATTCTTCTTCCCTTCCTGTAAGAATTATTCCCTAACTCTAACTGCCAAGATGGTTTTAGCAAATATTCAAATAAATTTTATTATTTTTGAGGCAGATTTCTATTAAAGGAAGAACATAGAATAATTGTAGATTTTCATCTAATAACCTAGATTCAGTTTTTTGATCAAATCCTAATCTTACAACCGCTTCTATATTAGTAAGTAAATGAGAAAGAAAATTTTATATAGTATTGACAAAGAGGTGTTTAGTAAACATTATTTTATGTTTTTAAGTTGCAAACTAAATTAAGATTTCGTAAAATTATGGTAATTTTTGTTAATCAACTTATGTAGGAATAATTTATGACAATACTACCAGCAGGTGTACTTATATCAAGAGCCCCTGTAGCCCCACAATCAGAGTCTGCAGTCCCTCCAAGAACCCGTACATCATCAGCTCCTTCCCCAGTAGACCAATTACAAAATAGAGCAGATGCCGTAATGGAGAGAACAGGTGACGTAATGGAGAGAACAGGTGCCGCACTGGAGAGAATAACTACCCAACTACTACTAGATAGAGCAGCTACACAATCACGAGCGGCATCCGCTGAAACTGTAAGGGCCGTAGCCGCTACTGCATTACTCCCCGCTTCTGCCGCCTCCGCAGCTCAAGTGGATATGGAGAAGCTGGCTGAAAAAATAGGCGCGTGTCAGAAAGAGCTAAACGAAAGTAACGTAGAAGGTAACAAGAAAGCTGGTGCCTTGCTCCGCCAACTTCGAACATGCGAGAAAGAGCTTAAGCGCCTATTGCCTACAGGTGCTCTTCAAGCTTTTGATAGGGAAAAAGCTGAGTTAAGCGGACGTGTTGAAGAATTGGCAGACGCTTGCGCGCGGATCCGAGATGATGTAGTTAGACGCCGGGACGAGGCGAGGATTGCACTCGAAGAAGCCAACGCTCAATTGGAGAGAGCTAATAAAGGCCAAGCTGCTTCATCTTCAAGTTCTTCTGCTGCTCCTGCTTCATCAACACATGTTCAAGAAGAAGTTGCCGACCTCACAGATCGTGCTGGACATCTTGCTAGAAAGCTGAGTGGTCTTCGGGAGTCTCTTGTAGCAACTCTTCCAACTCTTCCAACAAAAACGCTTACAACTACAGAGCTTGAAATACGTAAAAGTAATTATAGAACGTTCGAAGCCGACCTACTTGTTAAAAAATTTTCAAAACTTGTTAAAACCGCAGAGCAGAACATAGTAAGAAACGCCACAAGAGGTAGCCCCGATTTAACCGCAATCCTCCAGAAAATTAATAAGCTGGAAATAGAAATAAAAAAGAAAACATTTCACTTGAACGAGCTTGATGGGTTCTTCAAACTCAATCAATCGCCGCAAAAGCGTGAAAAGGCCCTTAGAGAGCAGCTAGACAAGGCGGTGTCTGAACAAAGTGGAATAAAAAAAGTACTTCCAAAACTTCAAGCTGAGCTCGCAAATTTTCTAACCACCCTTCAGTCCTATGGCCGTCAGAGCGACGTAGCGGATTGGAAACTTAGAAAGAAGCAATTAGAAATAGCTAAGCAGCTTGTTGAGGTGGGCTCCATACATGCGAGAGTGCTCGCAGAACTGGGATCTAAGAGAGGAGAGTTGGCAGCAGCTCCAAGCGGGACATTAATACCCGGCAGCATTGCTCATCTTCAGGGAGAAGCCCGTGATGCTAAAGGGCGATTCGATGCAATTGATCATCAGCTAAACACTCTTAATGAATGCAATCTAGCTTTTCAAGAACTGGAAAGAGCACGTAACCCACTTGACGCGCTAATAAATAGACTTGTTGAAAGTCCAAATAAAGCCGCTATTGAAACAGCGTTAAGAAAGAGAGAAGGCCTATTAGTAGAATTAGAAGCCCAAAAAAATCGAAATGTAGAGAAAAGGACTCGTTTGGAAGAGGTAATCGCCCATTATGAAGGCGAATATAGGGAATTACAAGGAAGACATGAGCGCTTTTCAGCACGTATGCCTGAACTTAGCCCAGAAAAACCTGGTTTAGGTGATGAAAGTGGTGATGAGGAACAAGTTAGCGTTCCTCGTGGAGCAGGAGCAGGTGCAGGTGCAGGACGACTACAAAGAAGCGACAGTTGGGGTTCATTCGATTATGATTTAGAGAACGCTGTTTATGGCGGTGGAGATTTATCGAATGAGAACTCCCCTAACTTGGACACACCAAGAAGTCAGGTAAGCGCTTCTGATTCTGGATCGCGTGCGGATGATGACGTGGAGGAAACACCTGTTACTCCCCGTGCAGCTACTCCCCGTGCATTATCCCCTACGCCTGAAAAGACTACAACTGCTGCTGCTTTAGTTTTACGAGCTGCTACTTTGCAAGCTACTGCAACAAGCACGGACACTCGTGGTATGGCTGCAAGTCGACAGGCAGGAGTAGCGGCAGTTTTACGAGCTGCTACTTTGCAAGCTGCTGCAACAAGCGAGGACTCTCGTGGTAGGGCCGCAAGTCGACAGGCAGGAGTAGCGGCAGTTTTACGAGCTGCTACACAGAATCCCCAACCTACTGAGAGAGTACTTTCTTCAATCCCGCAAGCTCCTCGAGCTGCGGCTGCTCTTTCTACTGGAACTAGCCAAACAGCACGGCCTTTAGAAGCTAGATTGCCCGCTGTAGCAGATAGTTCTAGCTCAGATAGTTCTGGCTCAGAGAGTGAAGAAGGGGATTCAGACGACGAAACAGTCGGTTTACCTCCTAGAAGAACACTAACATCTGCTGCTGGATCTACCACTGCAACCGCAAGAGTTGCCAGCGGAGCTGGTGCTAGAGATGAAGCCCCTAAAGGAGCGACAGTAGCTGCTACCACAACAGTATTATCATCTATCCCGCATCCGGATGTTGAGATTCTTGAGTTTCTTAAACGAAACTTAGTTTCAAGTGGTAAACTGCATTATGGCTATCAGCGTGTCAATGCTACATGGGACGTTATCAAGAATTTTCAAAAGAGGCGTATTCTTTCTAAAGAGATAATTAATGCACTCTGTAAAAAAGTAACCGGGGAATCATCAGCTTCCCGTGCTTATGAGGTAGCTACATCAATCCTTGGTGAGGATGTTATGGAGCTTAACAAAGCAATCGATGCCCTCATCAAAAGTAAGAAATAATTTTTAAGAGGGTGTGTCATATTCACCCTCTAAGAATAAGAATGATTATTTACCCAGAGAGCCATGGCTCTCTGGGTTTTTTTGTTTATTAATAAGAAGGAGGCATATAAAAAATTATCTTTAGAACATTCTCTTAGTATCAACATAATTCTTTTTCCCTGCTTTCTTGTGAAAAAAGAAGATAGTTTTTAGAATGGGGGGGTTGTGTATATGGGATATTATGGCAGAAAATCAGCAAAAATCTTTTAGTATTCTGCGGTCTATCTTTTGGCCGGTCCATCGTTCGGAAGTTGCAAAAGTAACTTGTATGCTACTTCTTCTTTTTCTTCTTTGCACCTCTTATAGTGTGCTTCGTAATCTTAAAGATACGGTCATCTTGACGGCTAAGGCGTCAGGGGCTGAAGTGATTCCTTTTATTAAGGTTTGGGGGATGCTGCCCGGCGCATTGATGGCGACGTGGTGTTATACAAGACTTACGCGGTGGTTCGGGCGGGAAAGAGTTTTTTATATCATGCTGGGTGGTTTCCTCAGTTACTTTCTCCTTTTTGCTTTCGTCATCCATCCTCATAGTGATCAACTTCATCTTACCCGGCTAGGAGATTGGCTCACCCAAGTATTACCGGCCGGTTTTAAAGGAATGATTGCCCTGATACGGAACTGGTCGTTTACGACTTTTTACGTAATTACTGAACTGTGGTCCATTGTTATTCTCTCTCTTCTTTTTTGGGGTTTTGCCAACGAAGTCAATGGTGTAAGTCAGGCTAAACGAACTTACGGGTTACTCAATACGTGGTCCAATCTATCTCCTATTGTTGGAGGAGGGTTAGCGCTTCTCTTCAGTCACCCTCTCTCTTCCTTACAAATAAGCGAACATGAAGCATGGACACAGACCTTGAAACAATTAACCTGTCTTGTCGCTGTAATGGGTACATCGGCTATGGGGGTGTTTTACTTGCTAACCAAAAAAGTTCTTCCTGCTCAGAAGGTTGAAGGAACTTCCCCCTCTGCTCCACAGAAAGAATCTTTAGGAAATGCTAAAATACGCCTTTCTATGCGTGAGAGCATCCGTTACCTTTCACGTTCAAAATATCTTCTCTGTTTAGCCCTCATTGTTTTAGGTTATAACATTTCGATTAACCTAACGGATGTCTTGTGGAAAGAGCAGCTCAAGCGTTTCTTTGTTGATCCAAATGAAATGTTAGCTCACATGAACCAGATCTCGATAGGAATCGGTATTTTTGCTACATCCTGTGGCTTATTATTCTCTTTCATGGTGCACCGTTGGGGATGGACATTTCCCGCTATGTTAACGCCGGTGGTTATGTTGCTGATGGCAGTGGGCTTTTTCTCTTTCCATTTTGGTGGTGAGGGGGCTCTGGGAGCTGTAGCAACAGGTATGTTCGGCGTGACGCCTTTGGCTTTGACTGTCTATTTTGGTTCCTTGCAAAACTGCTTGAGTAAGGCGAGTAAGTATTCTGTATTCGATGCTACTAAGGAATTGGCCTTTATTCCTCTCGATCCAGATGCGCGTTTAAAAGGAAAAGCGGCAATTGATGGATTAGGCTCGGGTATTGGAAAATCAGGAGCTTCTCTTACTTATCAAGGACTCATTATCACGATGGGAAGTGTAGCTCTTTCTACGCCTTATATTGCGATTATCCTCGCGATTGCCTTAACAGGATGGATCTATTCGGTCAATTTTGTCGGCAAACGCTTCCGAGAAATGAATGCTCCCCAAGAAGAACATTCTCCTTCTTCAGAACCTATACCGCAAACGCCTTAGAACACCTTCTTAAAGGAAAAATTCTGCATAAGTAACAGAAACTCGATAAGAAAATTGTCGGCTGACAAAAATCTATTTGCAGTCGACCTGCATTTGCTTTAAAAAAGTATTTTTATCTTATCGAGATATTCTATGCGATTTCGCTGGATTAGCCCTTCGTGGATAATCGCGAGTTGTCTTTGTTGGTCGTCACTCGTAGCCTATGAACCCTGTAATGCCCCAGCATTACTCCAGTATGGGATTGGAATCTTCAATACTAGGCGGCAGAGGCATCGCCAGCCTCAGGGTAGTATTGAATATAAATGGAAGCCCGTTATTTACACCTTGCGCCCTATTGTTGGCCTTATGCTGACACAAAAGGGGTCTGGCTATGTTTATGGGGGAGCAGGTCTTGATCTTTTTTTAAGTAAGCGTCTTGTGTTAACACCTAGTTTTGCGCCTGGCTTTTATTGGCGAGGAAATGGCAAAGAATTAGGGTTTCCTCTCGAATTTCGTTCTTCTATAGAACTTGCAGCAGTATTCAAAACGCATGCTCGCTTTGGAGTGCAATTCTACCATATTTCCAATGCGAGCTTAGGTTTTAAAAATCCCGGTGAAGAATCTTTCGTTCTTTTTCTTGCCCTTCCACTTTAAACCTGATTACTTCTTAATCCGCGTTCAATCCCCTTAATGTGTGCTCATCGAACCGCTTGACGGCAATACATGGAGGTGGCACCGTGAGGATAAATAGTAAAAAAAATTTGACTTCGGGTTGTGATGCTCACGATGTTCGAAGGGGCACAGCTCATCTTCTTTGTAGCGATTTTATTCTTGCTCTTCAAAGTGATGGGCGAATATATCGACTTTATTCTAGAACCTACTCGGCCTAGCCCTGTGTTTTACAGGGTTCTAAGGATTAGAAATAACCAAGAACAGACCTGGAAGCAATACTTAGGGGCTATTCTTGTTTTTAGTATCATCAGTGGCGTTGGCACGCTTTTTCTTCTTCTTTTCCAATCGCATTTACCTCTAAACCCTGAACGCTTACCCGACATTCCTTTTCCATTAGCTTTTAATATTGCTATTAGCTTTCTCACAAATACGGATTGGCAAGCTTATGGCGGCGAGAGCACTCTTTCTTATTTTTCTCAAATTATGGCATTGGGAGTGCAAAATTTTTTTTCTCCCGCTGTCGGACTTTGTGCAGCTGCGGCCTTATGCCGTGGTCTTTTTCGAGAAAATACACAGACCTTAGGGAATTTTTGGATCGATCTTACTCGTATTATTGTTTATCTCTTATTGCCCCTAGCTGTAATCGTCAGCATTTTCTTCATGCAACAGGGGACGCCGCAGAATTTTTCTCCCTACCTGGACATTCAAACATTGCAAGGTGCTCTTCAGAAAATTGTACAAGGGCCTTTAGCTTCTCAAGAAGCTATCAAAGTCTTAGGCACCAATGGCGGTGGATTTACGCATGTCAATTCCGCTCATCCTTATGAAAATCCCACTATGGGAACAAATTTTTTTCAGATGATGGGCTTTTTCCTAATCGTTTTGGGTCAGCTCTATTACTTTGGAAAGCGCATACGATGCATGAAGACTATTTGGACCTTTTTTTTCGTTATCGTAGCCCTTTTAGTTTTTCAAGTGATCTTGTGCACAAGCGTAGAAAAACAGGGGCTACCCTTTCTTCAAGGCATCGATACATCGATGGGGAATCTAGAAGGAAAGGAGATGCGCTTTGGCGTTTTCGGTTCTTGCTTTTACCTTATCGCTTCCAGTTTCACCTCTTGTGGTGCTGTTAATGCAATCGTAAGCTCGTTCACTCCTGCGGGAAAACTTTTTTCTCTTCTCAACATTGAATTTGGTAAGACTCTTTTCGGGGGTGTTGGAATGGGCGTTTGCAACATGGCTTTATTTGCATTGCTCATTTGTTCTTGCGCTGGCTTCTTGAGAGGCAGGACTCCTCGTTATGTTGGTAAGTCACTCGAGTTCCACGAAATTTTTTTAGCTTTTCTTCCTTTTTGTTTTTTTTATCTAGCGATTTTAGGTTTTGTAGCTGCTACAGGAAGGTCTACTGGTTTAAGTGAAGTCATTTATGCTTATAGTTCGGCGGCAGGAAATAATGGGAGCTCAGCAACTTCGCTTCCTCTGAATTCTTCTTGGTATAATTACACTTTGGCTTGCGCGATGTTACTCGGTCGTTTTGGGACTTTAGTCCCAGTACTCGCTTTGGCAGGTGCGCTCGGAAAAAAGAAAAAAATATCTGGGGCAGAACTTTTCCCTTTGAAGGGTGTAGCGCTTAGCCTTTTACTGATAAGTGCTGTGCTGGTTTTGGGAATTATTGTATTTTTACCGTCGCTATTACTTGGTCCTCTTCTTGATATGATTCAATATTGGGGAAAGGCCTGATGAGATTTATTCCGAGTGCCAGAGGAATTGCATTTCTTTTGGGTGGGGTTATCTTATCACTGAGTTTTTACTCTTCTCTTCCTTTTTTTTGGCTTATGGCCCTCTTTTTTGCTCTGCTTCCTCTACCTCTCATTCGTTTTTCTTCAGCGGAGTCCAGTATAGAGGTGGCCAATACCGATAGGCTCATTATTGATAAAGCCTCCATTATAGCAAAAAGCGAAGTTCAGGAGATTATACCCGCTGTTCCGGTTTCGCGTGAGGAGCTGGCCAAGGCGGCCTATTTAGCTGCCTCTCTACATCATGATCAAGAAAGTCGAGTCATCTTGCAGTATGTTGAGAAAGCCTTCCCATCCCTAGTTGAGCGCATAAAAAAAGAGTCTTTAACTGCGCAATCAGTGAGGGAAGGTGTAAGAATAGCAGGGCATCTTTATCAAAAAGGATCGCGAAGCTATATGGAAAGGTTAGTGGCTGACACGATGCCCCATGATCTTGAAAGTGCCGACACAATGATTGCGAGGCAGGGAAGTACGCCAATTCTTATTGCTAAAGACGAGAGAATCATTGGCGTAATAGCTATTCGTCAATACGTAGATGCAGCAGCAATTTCTCTGTGCAATCATCTCCGCAATATCGAGGTCAAAACGGTAGTGATCGGCTGCGATAGCAAACTGGCCCTGTCATCCATTGCTAAGCAAGTCGGTTGCGATGAGTATGTCGCAGAAATTTCTAGAGAAAGCAAGGAAGATCTTATAGAAAATCATGAGAACAAGGGATTCGTTGTTAAAGGAGATAAAGAGCTTAAGTCCATTGCGCAACGTATAGGTGAGGGTCGAAAAGAATTACGTCAAGAAGGCGCTCTAAGTATTTTTCTTTTAACAAGTGTTGCTGCACGATCGATTCTCCTTTTTCCGTCGCTCTTGATTCCTTTTTACCCCGCGATGAAAAAATTAGATGTTCTCCACTTGTCTACTCCCTTAATCGCCTTGTCCTCAGCAATTCTATACAATCTTTTGTTAACCTTTTTTCTTGTGCCTCTTATAGGTCGTCTAGAGGCTAGGCGTGTTTTTACAAGTATGGCTGCTAATGCTTTTTTATGGTTGACCAGCGGCCTGATGATTACGGTAATTGGAATTAAAACGATTTCCATGCTTTTGAGGGGATTTTGACCATGACAGTTTTATGGCGATCCTTCGGTATTGCTTTAGGAGGAACAGTTTTATTAGGAGGGCTATATCCTTTTTTCATGATGGTGATCGGGAATTTCTTTTTCCCTTATACATCACAAGGAAGTTTTCTCATTTTTGATAATCAAAAAAGAGGATCGGAGTGGATCGCCCAATCATTTACGGAAGAGTCCTACCTTACTTCAAGACCTTCCGCTGCTTTTTATAATGCCGCTGCTTCTGCAGGAAGTACCCTCTCTCCTGCTTCCCTGACTTTTAAAGAGGAGTTAGCACAGCGGGCCGTAGACTATAGACATGTCAATAAAGTACCTGCGGAAATACTTATACCCATCGATGCTGTGACGACATCAGGGAGTGGACTTGATCCTGAGATTAGCTTAAAAAATGCTCTTCTTCAGGCTACTCGTATTGCAAATGCACGAGGTCTTTCGGAAAGGCAGGTGCGAAATATTATCATCGATCATTCTTCGCGTACTTTGTCAGATCGGTTATTTCAAAGACGTGTGAATGTTCTGGAATGTAACATGGCTATCGAACAATTTCATCGCTACATGCAGTATGGTTTTAGCGATCAAGCGAATGAGTGACAAGTTCTCATGAGGAAGAGTGGTTTAAAGTTAAAAAAAAACCTGTCCTAAACACATGATCTAGGACAGGTTAATAGCGGATTATTCAGTTTTGGTTTTTCCCAATATTAAGCTTGGGCCGAAGCTCCTACTAATTCCTGGCCTTCTTCTTGCACAGTAGCTAACGAAGACCCTTTTGGGTGTCCGGGTAGCACTATAGCTGCTGTTGGGTCGGTTTTTTGTTGACCTTCCAGAGCAGGGGGAGGAGTTGTCGGTGGCTTAGGAGTTCTTCCTCCAGTTAAAGCAGACAATACTCCTCTTATCAAGCCACTGCTTTCAGGAGCAGCAGTTGCAACAGGCGCTGCTGGAGCAGCAGTTGTAGCAGTTGCAATAGGTGCAGCAGGTGCAGCAGCAGCTGGAGCATTAGGTGTTGGTTCGCTTGAAGCAGTTGCAGGCGGAGTTGCAGATGCTGCAGCTGTAGCTACTGTAGTAGGGGCTTTGCTTTTTTCTGACTCTGCTGCTGGGGCAGCTGTTGCTACTGTAGTAGAAACTTTGCTTTTCTCTGACTCTGCAGCTGGGGCAGCTGTTGAGGATGAGCTAGATGAGCTGCTGCTTGTTGCTGCAGTCGGGGCGACTACCGGTCTTACTAGAGAAGCTGGATCCCATACTTTGGAGTATAACCATGTTGCTGCACTTGATAAATTCGAAGGCGGAACGCCTTTGTTAGCGACAATAGAATTGAACCAAGTAAGTGTAGTGCCGTAGCAAATCAATTTCGCATTCAAATCAGCATTAAGTTTAGGAAGAGCACTTTGCCAGCCCTGCATTTCTCGGAAATGTTCGCTAGTTATCTCTTTTGTCTTTTGCATTTGCTTATAGAGCTCAGAATCAGCTCGTTCGAAGTAAGCAAGAGGCGCAATGTCAGCCTCATGCAGACCTCTTAAATTTTGTATTCCTTTATCTAGATCACCTAAAAACGCTTGAGCTTGCGCCTTGTGATTAATTTCTATCTTTTGAAAGTTTAGGAAAAAAGTATGAGCAGCTTCATATTCACTGACTAAAGCATCGTGACTTGGAAGGGGTTTTACAGATCCTGTATAGAGATCGTTGCTTCTTTGTTCTACAGCTTTTCCTCGTTGTTCAACAGCTGTATTATCTGTATCCAAAGCCTTAGATAGGACCTCGTATTGAGCTTGCAATTTTGCGTAAGTGTATTGCGCATCATCTGGGGTTTTTACCCCTGGTACTGTAGTTGACATGGAAAGCTCCTTGGTTAAGTACTCTATGCGTAAAATATGCAAAGAGTTGAGCTATGCTTAACATATATATTTAAATTTTTTAAATAAAAATTTGTCAAATCTTTGCAATTCGACTCACATTTCTAGAGGAAAAAAGAAAATTTCTTAAAAGTGTTTGCGGAAAATGCGTAAGGTTTTGTATGTTATTGCTTCCTTCAAACGACAAGCTGAAAGAGCGAAGAGTTTGAAAGAGAAGAGCTAAGGAAAGACTTAGCGAGCTGTTTGGACAATAGAAGAGAAGTAATGTACAAGTAAAGCTTGTGCGAACAAGATGAGAAATCATCTTGTCGCCTGTAATTTTTTAGAGAGCACTTTGAGTGTTTTCGTTATAGCTCAAATTATCAAAGATTTTCTTTGAGAATTTGATCTTGGTTCAGATTGAATGCTGACGGCGTGGATGAGGCATGCAAGTCGAACGAAGCATTAGGGCAACTTGATGCTTAGTGGCGGAAGGGTTAGTAATACATGAATAACCTGCCTCTTACCTGGGGATAACGGCTGGAAACGGCCGCTAATACCGAATGAGGTGGCTGAAGGGAATCTTTTAGTCATCAAAGTGGGGGACCTTGAAAGAGGCCTTGCGGTAAGAGAGGGGTTCATGGGATATCAGCTAGTTGGTGTGGTAAAGGCGCACCAAGGCTAAGACGTCTAGGCGGATTGAGAGATTGACCGCCAACATTGGGACTGAGATACTGCCCAGACTCCTACGGGAGGCTGCAGTCGAGGATCATTCGCAATGGGCGAAAGCCTGACGATGCGACGCCGTGTGAGCGATGAAGGCCTTCGGGTTGTAAAGCTCTTTCGCTTGGGAACAAGAGAGTGTAGGGAATACCTATGCGATTTGAGGGTACCAGGTAAAGAAGCACCGGCTAACTCCGTGCCAGCAGCTGCGGTAATACGGAGGGTGCAAGCATTAATCGGATTTATTGGGCGTAAAGGGCGCGTAGGCGGGCAAGTAAGTCGGATGTGAAATCCCAGGGCTCAACTCTGGGGCTGCATTAGAAACTACTAGTCTAAGAGGATTGGCGGAGAAAATGGAATTCCACGTGTAGCGGTGAAATGCGTAGATATGTGGAAGAACACCGGTGGCGAAAGCGGTTTTCTAGCTTATACCTGACGCTGAGGCGCGAGAGCAAGGGGAGCAAACAGGATTAGATACCCTGGTAGTCCTTGCCGTAAACGATGTATACTTGATGTAATTAGGCTCAACCCTGATTGTGTCGTAGCTAACGCGATAAGTATACCGCCTGGGGAGTACGCTCGCAAGGGTGAAACTCAAAAGAATTGACGGGGGCCCGCACAAGCAGTGGAGCATGTGGTTTAATTCGATGCAACGCGAAGAACCTTACCTGGGCTCGAAGTGCAGAGAGCGTTGCCAGAGATGGCAATTTCCGTAAGGATTTCTGTATAGGTGCTGCATGGCTGTCGTCAGCTCGTGCCGTGAGGTGTTGGGTTAAGTCCCGCAACGAGCGCAACCCTTATCATTAGTTGCCAACACGCGAGGTGGGGACTCTAATGAGACTGCCTGGGTTAACCAGGAGGAAGGTGAGGATGACGTCAAGTCCGCATGGCCTTTATGTCCAGGGCTACACACGTGCTACAATGGTCGGTACAGAAGGCAGCGAAACCGTGAGGTGGAGCAAATCCCCAAAACCGATCCCAGTTCAGATTGTAGTCTGCAACTCGACTACATGAAGTTGGAATTGCTAGTAATGGCGTGTCAGCAACAACGCCGTGAATACGTTCCCGGGCCTTGTACACACCGCCCGTCACATCATGGGAGTTGGTTTTACCCGAAGTCGCTGACTTAACCGCAAGGAAAGAGGCGCCTAAGGTAAGGCTGATGACTGGGATGAAGTCGTAACAAGGTAGCCCTACCGGAAGGTGGGGCTGGATCACCTCCTTTTAAGGACGAAAGATCACCTGTTTAGACAGATGATCTTAGGTTGAGCAAGCTTTACGAGTACATTACTTCCCTTCTGTTGTCCATACAACAACAACTTATCTTGACAATCGGAAAAGAGATCCTCAAAAAAAAGAAGAGGGTCTTGCTTCGCAACCTCTTTCACTCAAAGATGCTCTAACAAGGGCATTTTAAGTAAAAGAAAGCGTGGCAAGGCTCTCAATCAATATTCTTTGTTGCATCAGGTAAAACTGATGCAAGCGCAAGTAAGTAAAATAGTGGTAAACATAATTTCACTGTAAGAAAACGGCGCTTGAGGAGATAGACTTCATACAAAATTAGGTGTAAGGATGCTATCTCAGAGATGAGATAGTGTTTAGTAAGGCGAAGCTCATAGTAACAGTGTAAAGATTACATATGTGATCAAGCTGTTAAGGGCTGCTGACGGATGCCTTGGCATCGTAAGGCGAAGAAGGACGCGCAAACCTGCGATAAGCTCCGGCGAGCTGGAAGAAGCGTAGACCCGGAGGATTCCGAATGGGGAAACCCGATGGGAGTAAAATCCCATCATTGCAAGCTGAATACATAGGCTTGTAAAGCGAGACCTGCCGAAGTGACACATCTTAGTAGGCAGAGGAGAAGAAATCAAAAGAGATTCCCCGAGTAGCGGCGAGCGAAACGGGAGGAGCCTAAACCAGAGACTTGTTCTCTGGGGTTGAAGGGCCTGGCGTAAAGCGGAAGGTAATTAGCTGAATCATCTGGAAAGGTGAACAAGATAGGGTGAAAGTCCCGTAAGCGAAAATAACCGGAAGCAGGCTAGGTACCTAAGTAGGGCCGGACACGTGAAACCCGGTCTGAATCTGGGGAGACCACTCTCCAAGGCTAAATACTCGACGATGACCGATAGTGAACCAGTACCGCGAGGGAAAGGTGAAAAGAACCCCTGTTAGGGGAGTGAAATAGAACCTGAAATCAGCAGCTTACAAACGGTCGAAGGCCTATGACCCTTTAAGGGTAATGGCTAACGGCGTGCCTTTTGCATGATGAGCCAGCGAGTTATGCTGCAGGGCAAGGTTAAGGGACAAGCGTTCCGGAGCCGAAGCGAAAGCGAGTGTGAATAGCGCGATATAAGTCGTGCAGCATAGACACGAAACCAAGTGATCTATCCATGGCCAGGATGAAGCAAGGGTAACACCTTGTGGAGGTCCGAACTAGTGTCTGTTGAAAAAGCCTTGGATGAGCTGTGGATAGGGGTGAAAGGCCAATCAAACTTGGAGATATCTTGTTCTCTTCGAAATAACTTTTGGGTTAGCCTCAAGAAATAATTCTCGGGGGTAGAGCACTGGATCCACAAGGGGGGCTACCGCCCTACCAAAGGGAACCAAACTCCGAATACCGGGAACATACTTGGGAGATAGACTGTGGGGGATAAGCTTCATAGTCAAAAGGGGAACAGCCCAGATCGTCGATTAAGGTCCCTAATTCTATGCTAAGTGAGTAAGGAAGTGAAGTTTCAAAGACAGTTGGGATGTTGGCTTAGAGGCAGCCATCATTTAAAGAGTGCGTAACAGCTCACCAATCGAGAGACTTTGCGCCGATAATAGACGGGGCTAAAGCATAGAACCGAAATCACGGGTGTGCATCTTATGATGCACGCGGTAGAAGAGCGTAGTATGGGCATTGAAGATGTACCGCAAGGAGCATTGGAGCGCATACTAGTGAGAATGCATGGCATGAGTAAACGATAAAGGAAGTGAAAATCTTCCTCGCCGAAAACCTAAGGATTCCAGGGTCAAGCTCGTCTTCCCTGGGTTAGCCGGTCCCTAAGCCGAGGCTGAAAAGCGTAGGCGATGGAAAGCAGGTTAAATATTCCTGCGCCGCCATAAACTATGGTGAAGTGATGACGAAGTAAGTTAAGCGTGCGGACAATTGGAAACGTCCGTTTCGATGTGAGGCCGGTCTGTAGGCAAATCCGCAGACAAAAAGCTAGGCATTGGACAAGGGGAACCTTCGGGGGAACCGATAGCGTAGCGCGATGCTTCCAAGAAATAGTCACTAACCGTTGAAGGCGACCGTACCAAAACCGACACAGGTGGGTGTGAAGAATATTCTCAGGCGCGCGAGATAACTCTCGTTAAGGAACTCTGCAAATTACCCCCGTAACTTCGGGAGAAGGGGGGCCGGATCTTGTTATCGACTTCGCGTTGAGAAGCAAGAACCGGCCGAAGAGAAATGGCCCAGGCGACTGTTTAACAAAAACACAGCACTATGCTAAGTCGTCTAAGACGATGTATATGGTGTGATGCCTGCCCAATGCCAAAAGGTCAAAAGGAGAGGTTAGCTAGCAATAGCGAAGCCTTGAATTTAAGCCCTGGTGAATGGCGGCCGTAACTATAACGGTCCTAAGGTAGCGAAATTCCTTGTCGGGTAAGTTCCGACCTGCACGAATGGCCTAACGATCTGGGTACTGTCTCAACGAGAGACTCGGTGAAATTGTAGTAGCGGTGAAGATGCCGTTTACCCGCAACAAGACGGAAAGACCCCGTGAACCTTTACTATACTCTGATATTGGCTTTTGATTTTCCATGTGTAGGATAACCGGGAGGCAGCGAAGGTGGCTCGTTAGGGTCATCAGAGCCGACGTTGAAATACCGGTCTTGGAAAATCGAAAATCTAACGAAATCTCATGAAACTGGGATTCGGACATTGTCAGACGGGTAGTTTGACTGGGGCGGTATCCTCCTAAAGAGTAACGGAGGAGTCCAAAGCTTGCCTCATCGTGGTTGGCAATCACGAGAAGAGCGTAAAGGTATAAGGCAGGTTAACTGTAAGACCAACGAGTCGAGCAGATACGAAAGTAGGGCTTAGTGATCCGGCGGTAGAAAGTGGAATCGCCGTCGCTTAACGGATAAAAGGTACTCCGGGGATAACAGGCTTATCGCCACCAAGAGTTCATATCGACGTGGCGGTTTGGCACCTCGATGTCGACTCATCGCATCCTGGGGCTGGAGAAGGTCCCAAGGGTTTGGCTGTTCGCCAATTAAAGCGGTACGCGAGTTGGGTTCAAAACGTCGTGAGACAGTTTGGTCCCTATCTGTTGTGGGCGTAGGATACTTGAGAAGAGCTGCTTCTAGTACGAGAGGACCGAAGTGGACGAACCAATGGTGTTCCGGTTGTACTGCCAAGTGCATAGCCGGGTAGCTATGTTCGGAAAGGATAAGCGTTGAAAGCATCTAAACGCCAAGCCTCCTTCAAGATAAGGTATCCCAATGAGACACCCTGAAGACTACAGGGTAGATAGGTTAGGAGTGTAAGCATAGCAATGTGTTGAGCTGACTAATACTAATCCGTCCATTGGCTTGATCACTTTTTTTTACAGCATCGGCCCAACGCCTAGATATAGGAGTTGAGTCCATGATGTCTGTGAAATGAAGCAGAGTTTTACGAAGCACCTAAGGGTGTGAAGAAAACTCCTCAAGCGTCGTTTTCTTGTAGTGAATAGATTTTGAGGACTCTTTCTGAAAGTTACACATATTTTTTCTTGGTAGCCATAGAGAAGGGGAAATACCTGATCCCATCCCGAACTCAGAAGTCAAGCCCTTCGTCGCCGATGGTACTGTACACAAGAGTACGGAAGAGTAGGTAGCTGCCAAGTTTTTCTTCAGGCCCTAACATTTGTTAGGGCCTTTTTTTTGTCTGGATTTATTTACGAATTTTCTAAATATTTTTTTGCTTATTGTCAGGACAAAGAAAAAGGGGACCCAATTTGGGGCCTCTCTAGTGAATATATGCCCTCTTAGAGAGCGGGTAATCGCACAAGCTCCCTAAAACGAGGATTCAGATAGAGCTTGGTGCGTAAATCGCTGCAAATCTGTTCCCGAATTTGGGGATTGCGAATGCGTGCGCCTGCACACCAGTGTTGTTTCTGATCTAACATTCTATCTATTATACGGGACACGGTATCGACAACATGGGTAGGCATAATGAATGTAGGGGATGCATCAAGGATATTACAAATTTTTGTTAATAAACGTTCGGTAATGTGGTCGTCATCTTGCCTTGCTTGAACATCGTGTACATTCAAGAGTTTTTTTTGATTTTCTGCATACAGATAGGCGCATTGAGCAAAGGATAAGGAAGTAGGGGGAGTCTGCATTAAGTGTAAGAGGTTTTCTCTGTAAATACACCATGATTCAAAAAGCTTTGTCCCTATTCCTACAATAGGAATGGCCAATATACTCATAACAATCAGAGCTGGCACAGGAGCTCCTGCTAACGCGATACTACTAGAAATCAGTAGAGAAAGTAGTAGATAAGCCATTACTGCCATCGCAAATAGGCAATAGGCCTTCCTTGCCGTCCTTGTAAGTGGTATATCTCTGGAAAAAGTTACCTCACCTGCAAACGAGATTGAAACTTCCCTTCTGGATGCTCCAAATTCTGTTTTATATCTAGATATACGATCCTGTTCACGCTGCCTAAAAGCGACTGAACTTCTTAAAGCTGCCCTCGTGTTTCTTTCTGTACCTGAAAAACTAGCTGTATTTTCTAAAGGCAGAAACTCAGAAATCTTGTGTATAAGAGCATACGGAAGAGTGCCTGGAGAACGGGTTCTCCTTGTAGATTGAAGATCCCCCCTTTCTGCAGGGGAGCTTAATGCTATCCTTGAAAGAGGGGCATAGATTGTTAGTGCTGACATTTTTAACCATTTTATAAATTAATTACAATAAATTATAACATTCTAATATTATAAACTCAAATTGAAAATATATTTGGAATTATACAACAATAGACCCTGTGCTCAATGAGTACAGGGTCTATTGTTTTGAAAGATAAGAACTTTAATTACGGAGCAGAAAGCTTTAGCGTTATATAGACTCTTGTTCTTCAACGAATTCTTCTGCTTCAACTTCTTTAAACGGTATAAATAAAGGTTTGCCGTTGGCGCCTTTTTGCACTTCCCATGTAATATCTGCTTTTCCACTTTCTAAATTGACAGAGATTTTTGAGTCTAATTGTGCGTGTATACGTGCTCTTGTAGTCTCACCACGGACTAAATGGTATGTGCTCATTGCTTCTAATGACCATTCTCCCTCTGTCGAAATGGAGAATGTGATTTTCGGGCGGCCCGGTCTGTTGGGTTGCTCGACAACTCTAATACGGTTTTCTGCATCAGCATGCATGCCGCTTGACATGTCTTCCTGAAGAAGGTTCGCCGTATGCGTGTAGACAGTCCCGGTTGCTGCTTGCGAACACATAACGAGACAGCGCAAATATTTTGTTTGATCAAATCTCCCATGTTTATCAACAGCACGACTCTGTAGATACGCTAAGATTTCGACAGCATTAGTTTTGAATTTTTTTCCATCAATAATGAATGGAGAGCCTCTTTCGATATCTTTATTAAATTGAGCCTCTATCTTATCTTGGTCAGGCTCACCAACACTATTTTTAAAAGTGCTGTCCGCGCTCATGGTTTCATCGACAAGATCGCCATCAATTTTAACACGTGCAGGCCTTATGGGATTCATGAAGCGTTTGATAAAGAGTTCGTTGTATTCCGTTGCTGAGCGGGCCTTAGAGGGAACGGCTTTTCCAGCTTCTTCAAACTTAGCTTGATGACCACTCTTCGATTTGATGAGGCGTCGGTTTTTAATGAACTCTTTGTCGGTATCGATGACTTTATCGGGCATCATACGGAATAAAAGAAGGGGATTAATCACAAGACGCCAAGCTAAAGCAAAGGGCATCGAGAGAAAGCTAAATACAAATCGAGCAAGGCGATTTTTAGGGGGTTTTCTTGTCCCATACCAGAAAGAGCTATCGGCCTTAAAGTGTTCAAAGATACAGCGATAAGCAATGGTGTAGACCAGCTGGAAAGGAAACGCAATAAGACGAACTAACGCGTTTTTTGGACGTCTACATACGCCATCCGCATAGGGGAGAAAGACGTCTGCTAGCGTCACAGCGAACCGGGCTGCGTAAGCATAAAGAGGCGAAAAAACACTAAGGGCTAAAGCGGGTAGTAAGAGTACTGCTCCTATTTTGCCTAAGAAACCGGATTGCCAGACGGAGGCCATGAAGTTGGCTACCGCTTTAACGGGTTTGACTAAAGTCTCTTGCCAAAATCCACTAGCTTTTAGGTAGCGGTCCGGTAACAAAGAAGCAGGTAAGACGCATTCGCTCATACCGGAATTCGTCGCAATACCGAGCACCTCGTTGTCGAGTACAACTTCTTTTCCACCATGTGTGAGGGTTCCATGAGGACTACGTGCGTTACGGGTAACAGCGTGGCAAGAGGTCCAGTTCGCAGCAAATAGTTCTTTGAAAAGCTTATTGTCAGTTAAAGAAATAATATCGTCGGGGATTTCAAGTCCTAGATCTTTCCATTGGCGTAGGACAGATGTCATAATACCAAAACTTGTGCGGTCTGTACTGCTTTTGCAATGGATAAGCTGGGGAATACCCACAAGTTGCATAAGTAGGGAATAGCAGAGCAATTCTTTAGCAGGTTCTAACCTATCGGTAAATCCACCACTAAGAGATTTATCTAAAAGCCTTTTAATCGTGTTAATTTGGTTGATCTTAGCCCCTATTTCTTCGGCTTCAGGACTATCCTGCTTGGCAAAGCTTTTAAGGTTTACGTTCAATTTTTCTAATTCTTTGTCGGCCCAATTTTTCAAACGGTCCCACCCTTCGCGCGAGATAGCTGTGGCCCGTTGTTTACCTGAAGAGGGGCTCGAAAAAGTTTTTTCCGCTCTTCCAAAAACGTTCACTTGCGTCTCAATCAGTGCAGTTTCGACTCTAACGCGGTAAACTTTTTTCGTGATAGGATGAATGAATGTAAGAGGAGATGCTTTACTTTCTCTCTCGAGTTGGCGTAATGCTTCGGCCTCCGATTTTACATAGTCTTGTTCTTGTTCAACATTAGCAATGCCGTAAAGAGGGGAGACGGATTCTAGGCAGTTGATGCCTATCTTAAGTGTGTAACTGCCGTCTGGATTGACCGAAATTCCCTTTCTATCTTTTTGTGATGGTACTTCCATTTCTCCAAAGAAGACCATTTCCGCCATTTCTTCGGCTTTAGCGTAAGTTTCTGGGCGCCCAGTATAGTAATCACTAGGGGCAGAAGGGTCAGCTTTTCCATTTTTAGCAGGAGCTATGCGTCGCGCCATTTGTAAATTGGGCGATTTTCGGTCCCAGCTTCCACTAATTGTATTTCGTAAATCGACCACACCATCTTGAGTTTTATATCTTCCGCGCACACCATTTTTCAATGTTATATGTTGTGTTTGCAACTGCTTTTGAATGTCTCTTGGTGTCATCCTTCTGCCCGATTGCTGGTGCTGAATGGATTTAACCAGGTCTTCCCCAAGGTCAACGCTTGTTAGAAGGTCAAATTGATTTGTGGTGCTATGGGAAATGAAAAAGCGTTCTTTAGCTGAGGGGATACGAGGGTTGCCTCGTTGAGCATACACGTTCTCAATCATACTAGTCAGGGAGGGATAAGTAGTAGGCGCCAATCCTGCCCTGCCACGAAATGTGCTGCCTTGAAACCTTAGGGTATGCGATAGAGGTGAGCGATCGTCATGGAAGCAACGATGTGTAGCGGTAAATATTCTCTTCCCCTGGTCGTTGTGGTCTACATATTCCATTTTAGGATTGGTGGCTGTAGGGGAAAGCTGGTCTTTATGAACTCTTGTACTCATAATTGATTTATTCTTTATGCTAAATGTTATGTTTATAATTATTTAAACATATTTTAACACATTAATTAATAACTTTTAAACTTTAATCTTTAAATTAAATTATTTTTTATTTAAGTAATTGAATTAGAATGCTTTATAATTTTAATTAAAAAAACAGAGATTTGTTCATTTATTGGAGGATTTTGACAATTAATAAGAATTGGGGCATGAGAAGAAAAAGACAGAATTAAGGCCTATAGATGGGAAATAAAGCGAAACGAGTAGCCGTAACCGGAGCGGGGGGGCAGATAGCCTATAGCCTTCTTTTTCGGCTAGCTGCAGGAGAATTATTGGGTAAAGAGACTCCGCTTTCTCTCCATCTCTTAGAAATTCCGGAAGCAGTACCCGCTTTAAAAGGGGTTGTCATGGAATTAGAAGACTGCGCCTTCCCCTTATTACAAGATGTTAAATGGGGAAGTGACCCTTTCGAGATTTTTGAAGATATTGATTATGCTTTTTTAGTAGGAGCCAAGCCCCGTGGTCCTGGAATGGAGCGGAAGGACTTACTCCAAGAAAATGGAGTCAAATTTATTGAGCAGGGCAAGGCTCTTGGGAAAAAGGCCAATCGCGATCTTCTAACTTTGGTGGTAGGGAATCCCTGCAACACCAACTGCTGGATTGCCATGAAACACGCGGCAGAATCCCTTTCTCCCCATCAATTTTTCGCCATGACACGCCTTGATCAAAATCGGGCACAATCTCTTTTGGCTAAGAAGGCGAACGTTTCGGTCTCAGATGTTAAACGTGTAACGATTTGGGGAAACCATTCCGCCTTACAGGTACCCGATTACTTTCATGCAGTCATCCGGGAAAAAAAAGTACCCGAGATGATTCAGGATAGAGAATGGCTTGAAAAAGAATTTGTTCCCGCTGTCCAAAAACGAGGCGCCGAGGTGATCTCTATAAGGGGGAAATCTTCTGCTGCTTCTGCTGCCCATGCCGCACTTGAGGGTATGAAATCTCTTATAGAGCCTACGCCTCAGGGTGAATGGTTCTCGATGGGTATGTATGCTGCGGGTAACCCTTACGGAATCCCGGAAGATCTCATCTTTTCCTTCCCCTGTATTTCAAAGGGAAATGGAAAAATCGAGATAGTACAGGACTTATCCTGGAATGGCTTTATTCAAGAGAAGATCCAACTTGTCGAAAAAGAGCTTCTCGAGGAGCGCGCTCTCATCCAACACTTAGTATAGGAAATTCGCGTGGTAGCCTTTTCGTTGGATATCTTGGAGTTTTTGCGACTATTTGATAAACCTATCCTTCTTTTAATTAGAGGGTTGCGATGGGTTTCTTTAAATATGGGTCGTGGGTGGTTTTGTTTTCAGCGCTTCCATGTTTACAAGGAGTGTGCGCAATGAGTGACGTCTTATTCGAAGTGACAAAAGACAATCTCGATACAGGCATACGAGGTTTTCCCGTAGGGTATTGTTCCACATCGACTGTTGATCCGTATAAAGGTTTACTCTATGTGGACAAGCCCATTGCCGAGCTCGCATCTTGGAAACCTGAAGAGGTGATATTTTTACTGTACAATCGCAGGCAGGGTAGCCGGGATGAGGTCGAGGCATTCGCCAAAGAGCTCAAAATGCGCGCCTCTTGTCCCCATGAAGTGATTTCCGAAATAGAGCGTTTGCCTCGAAAAGCCCATCCTATGAAGCTTTTGCCTATCGCGATTATGCTTCTTGGCATCGCCTCAGAAAAGAATGATTATAAAAAGGATGGACTAGATCTTATCGCCCAAATGCCCCATCTCGTCGCCACTCTTATTAATCATCATGCAGGGTGGGGGAAAACCCCGCTTCCTGATCCTGATAAGGGATACATGGAAAATTTTGCCTATATGGTGCAAGCACCCAACGTCGATAAGAAGACATTGGCAGAGGTATTCAATCTCTTTAATATTTTGCACTACGATCACGGGGGAGGAAATCTTTCGACCTTTGTGGGAAAAGCTGTAGGGTCGGGTCTTGAGGATATGTATGGATCTATTGCTGCAGCGATGAATGCTCTAGCAGGTCCTCGACATGGTAAAGCCAATCAAGACTGCTTGGAGTTTGTCAAAGATGTATTGAAAGAACTCGGAGAAAATGCCTATTCTCAGGAGGTTGAAGAGCTAATTCGTCAGCGTCTTGCTGCTCATCAACTGGTTTTTGGTTTTGGTCATGCTGTCTTACGTGTCGAAGATCCGCGTGCAACGGTATTGTATGCTTATGCCAACACGCATTTCCCTAATTATCCCTTAGTTAAAATTGCGCTTCTTTTACGAGAAGCAGGTCCAAAAGTATTAGCAGAAAACCCTAAAATTTCTAATCCTTATCCCAATGTCGATGCTATTTCAGGGATCGTCTTAAGTGCGGCGGGCTTTAATTATCCAGAATACTTTACTGTTCTTTTTGGGCTTGCGCGCTCGATTGGGATCGCCATCCAAATTGTTGAAGATCGCTGTTATGCTCGCAATGGTAAAGGCACGCCCATAATTCGTCCTCGCTACATTTATCGGCCTTTTACCCTCCCTGCACCTTAATATCAGCGGATGATTTAATCTTAATATCTTGATTTTCAAGGGCTTGGCTTTGTAATTATGCAATAACAATCCTTCATCTATACTATCTTCCTCCATACAGAGGAATAGAATGCGAATTGCGATCGTAGGAACAGGGCTTGCGGGTCTGGCTATCGGGTGGCATATGCTAGGCGAAGGTTGTCAAATTGTTTTTTTTGATCATCGTAGTCTAGGAAAGGGAGCCTCTGGCGTTGCGGCAGGTCTTGTTCATCCCTACGTCGGTCAAAAAGCTAGACGCAACAACAAAGCCACTGAAGGGTTATCCCATCTAGAGGAATTGCTCACGGTCAGCGAAAATGCACGGGGATCTTCAAGCATTATCCAACGAGGCCTTATTCGGGTGGCGATTAACGAAGAACAAAGAATCAATCTCAAGGAAGCCAGTGATGTCGAAGAAATTGCAGCAGACGAATTCTTGATTCATTCAGGAACTACAATCGATGTACCGTTGTATTTACAGGGACTTTTTCTAGCTTGTCAAAAACGGGGAGCGATTTTCTATTCTGAGAAAGTTTCTTTAGATGCCCCTCTTACCGATTTCGATCATACTGTATTTGCAGTGGGAAATGAGTGGATAACCTCTTCCTTTGCGAAAAATATGCCCCTTAAGCGTATGAAAGGACAAGTCCTTCTTCTACGGCTAAGCGAGCCACTTGAACGAAGCCGCATCGTAAAAGGCTATTTGGCCAAAACCTCTGATCCTCATGTAGCTTACCTCGGAGCGACTTACGAAAGGCGGTTTGATGACGGAGAACCCTCTCTGGAAGTCGCGCACCACCAGTTAATTCCCAGGCTTAATCAGCTTCTACCGGCTTCCTGTAGATGGGAAATCCTTGGCTGTCGAGCCGGCATTCGTCTTTGCCTGGAAGGAGAAGCATTTGGAAAAGAGCTAGTAAATCGAGTCGATGATAAATGCTGGTGGCTCGGTGGATTGGGTTCAAAAGGCCTCCTTTATCATGCCTATTTAGCCAAAAAGCTCGCCTATGATATTTTGTGCCTATGATGACAGATGGTGAAATTCTCTTTTTGGGCACGGGAGCTTCAGCTGGAGTTCCTATGATTGGATGTAAATGTCCTGTGTGCACTTCATCTTCACCTTTTAATAAGCGCCTGCGGCCCTCCGTTTTACTTAAGTTTGGAGAAAAAAAAATTCTCGTCGATGCAGGACCCGATATACGTCAACAAGCTCTCCACTATAAAATTGATCACCTCGATGGGCTTTTTTTAACCCACTCGCATTACGATCACATAGGGGGACTGGATGATCTACGTGCCTATTACTTCCTTCGAAAATCTCCCTTACCTTGTTTTCTTTCCCAAGAGAGCTATCAAGAGATTAAAGAGCGCTGCCCTTACCTTGTTGCACCCCATGTACCAGGGAAATCTTTTCCTGCCCAAATGCAATTTCAAATTGCGGATAAAAAATTTGGCCCTATTGCCTTTGCTGGCGTTTTCTTTCATCTTGTCAGTTATATCCAATTGGGGATGAGCGTCTTGGGCTTTCGAGTGGGTAATCTGGCTTACCTTTCGGACCTGAAAGAATTCGATCCTCAAGTCATAGAAGAGATCAAGGGGGTTGATATTCTGATCATTAGTGCCTTGCGCAAGGAAAAGTCCCATGCGCATTTAAATTTAGATGAAGCCATTGATTTTTCTCGTGCGGTTGGTGCTAAAAAGACCTGGTTTACCCATATGAATCACGATATCGATCACGAAGAGGCGAGCGGTAGCCTTCCCATGAATGTCGCTCTAGCCTATGATGGTTTGTCCCTTCCTTTTGTTTTGACAAATGCTGATTATTTATGACGATAACGAAAAATTTTCTGCTAGAAACCGAACTTAAATCCTATAAGACAGCCCTTCTCGTAGGTGTTTATTTTGCCACCGATGAGAAAAAGAACTGCGAGGATAATCTCGATGAACTTGAGAGGTTGGGCGATACCTTTGGTTTGCAGACGGTCGGTAAAGTCTCTTGCCCCCTTAAAAAAATTGATGCAGGAACCTTTCTCGGTAAAGGCAAGCTCGAAGAGTTGAAAGTAATGGCCGAAACCCAGGGCGCTGCAGTTATTCTGTTTGATGAAGAGATTTCTCCCCATCAGCAACGTAATTTGGAAGAGATTTTTAAAAAGCCTGTTGTTGACCGAACAGAATTAATTATCGAAGTATTTGCCCAACGTGCGCAAAGCCGCGAGGCCCGCTTACAAATTGAATTAGCGAAGGTCAAATACCAATTTCCCCGCTTAAGACGTTTATGGACCCACTTGTCCCGTCAAACAGCAGGAGGTGGCGCTTTTCTTAAAGGAGAAGGAGAAAAGCAAATCGAGATTGATAGGCGACTTTTACGAAGACGCCTTGACCGTCTCCAAGAAGAAATTGAAGAGGTAAAAGCGCAACGTGAAACCCAACGTAGTGCGCGACTGCGTTCGGGGATACCTACATTTGCTATTGTCGGCTATACAAATGCCGGTAAGTCGACCCTATTACGGGCTATGACTAAAGCGGATGTTTTGGTCGAAGATAAACTTTTCGCGACTTTAGATACTACGACGCGCAAGTATTTATTACCTAATAGGCAAGAAGTTCTTCTCATTGACACAGTCGGATTTATTCGCAAACTTCCACACACCCTGGTCGCAGCTTTTCGGAGTACGTTAGAAGAAGCCATCCACACCGATATTTTGCTTCATCTTGTCGATATAAGTTCTAAAACGGTCGAATCCCAGACGGAAGCTGCGTGTGCAGTTCTTCAAGAGCTCCATCTTCAGGATCAACCGAGTATTATGGTGCTCAATAAAATTGACCAATGCCAGCAACCTCTCATCATTAATAAGATGCGGGTTAAATATCCCAAGACGGTAGCTATCTCTGCTAAGACAGGTGAAGGCTTCGAAGATCTTATCGAAATGATGTTGACAGAACTTAAATCTCTTCGGAAGATTGTTAAATTGCGTATTCCTCAAAGCCATTATGCACTGATTAGTGAAATTATGCGCGAAGGCAATGTGATCTTTTCTGAATACGAAGAGAATGATGTCCTTATGGAAGTCGAGATTCCCACCCGTCTTGAATACAAAGTTCAATCGTTTCTCCATGGCTAAAATTTCTGATTTACTCAAAGAAGAAAGGCCTCGGGAAAGGCTTGTTGCCTTAGGAGCGGATGCCCTCTCTCTTGCCGAACTCCTCGCTATTCTTCTGACAACGGGTACCCAAGGAAAATCGGTATTGACGCTTTCCCATGAGCTTTTAACATCTTTTGGGAGTCTCTCCGGTTTGTTGGATGCCTCATTTGAAGAATTGCAGCAGATACAGGGGATTGGAAAGGCGAAGGCCCTGCAATTAAAAGCTACATTTGCGCTAGTCCAGCGCGCTGCAGGTTCGCAAAGTAAAAATAGGATTTCGGTAAAATCCTCCCTCGATGCCTACAATATTTTGAAAGGAAAGTTCCACAAAGAGAAGCAAGAGGTGCTACTGGTTCTTCTCCGTGATATCAAACGCCATGTCTTCGCATGCGAAAAGGTGGCGATAGGGACGTTATCGAACATCCTTACGCACCCCCGCGAAATTTTTTACCCGGCCGTTCGTCATAAAGCCCATAGCTTAATTTTAGCCCATAATCACCCAAGTGGAGACCCGACCCCTTCTAAGGCGGATTTACAGCTTACCCAGCAGCTAGTCGCTTCTGGCAGAGTAATGGGCATTGCTCTCGATGATCATTTGATTATTGGAAGTGAGGCTTATATTTCTCTTTATGAGCAAAGACTTTTTGGAGAAGTTCGTTCTCACTATTAAGTGCTTACTCTTAATGGATTAAGGAGTCATTCTTTGAGAGAATTTTACTGGGTAAGATGAGGGAAGTTATCTTGCACTAGGCGAATGATGCCTTGCGTGAGCATTTGGACAGAAATCAAGGTTAAGATCATCCCTCCAAATCGGGCACAGGCGGTAAGCCCTTTTTCTCCCAGCCAATCGCGGATATTGGGAGCAAGCATTAAGATGAGTGTTGCAGGGATCCAGGCAGCGACTAAGGCGCCGGCTACCAGCATAAGATTTTGTGCATGCTCCGAGTAGACCATTACAGCAGAGATCGATCCAGGGCCAGCTACTAGCGGCATGGCTAAGGGAACAATAAAAGGTTCCTCTCTTCGACTTTGCACGGTATCGGGTTTTGGAAAGATCATACTTATCGCTATAAGGAAAAGTAAAATCCCTCCACCGATCCCTATAACGGCCTGTGAAATACCCAATAGCCGCAAGAGTTCGTCTCCAAAGAAGGTAAAAATCAAAAGTACCGCAAGGGCAATCAATAATTCGCGAAGGATGATTTTGCGCTGTTTACGTACAGGAATTTTATTTAAAAGACCTACATAGAGAGGGACGTTGCCCATAGCATTCATGACAAGAAAAAGCGAAAATGCGATCGAAAAAAAGGAATTTGTAGGCATAAAAGTTATTTAAAATTTAGATTTAAACGCTTTAGAGAGTGTATCAAAATTTACTTAGATGCATCCTCTAAGGATTATAGCTATAAATCGGATCGTATCAATTCACTAATTATCCATCTATCCAGAAGAGAATATCCCTACAAAAATCCATTAAACACCTTATAAACTGCGCGGGGTAAGCGCTTATGAGAGAATAAGTTTTTCTAGTCCTGTATAAGAAATCCATTGAGCCATGAAAAAAGACATGCCATAATAGATTCCCTTATTTAAAAAAATACTATCAAGCGCAATGAAAATCGCCATTGCAGAACGCTTACGACCGTTTTCACATTCGCCCGGAATTTCCTGCCTAATTCCTGGAACGAGATGGCACGTCCAAGCATTTCCTATGCAGCTTATCTTCACTTCCCCTACTGGAGACCAGCAAACCTTCCATCTACAGCTTAAAGGGCCTGTTGCAGGATTTACCTTGCTTCAGGATCTAGAACGTGGTTTTGTCTCGCTATTTGGGCGTTGGAAAGAGGGTTTTTTTTCTTGGAAAATAGAGGCAAAAGAAGCGGCTCTTTGGTTATTTCTAGAACGTGCGCCCGACGAAGGATGCACCCTTCAGGGATGCTCTCTTATGCGCAAAGGTTCTATACGTATCTGCGCAATTGATGAAGCACTTCCTCTCATATCTCATGAACGGTTTTCGCTCGGATGTCATAAAAAACAAGAATGGGAATCTATGCAAAAGCGTAGCGATATGGCAGAAATCGCCCCCTTTTGGATGCGTTTAGCTCAACTTACCCCTTACCAAGAGAGAGTGATAGCCGCGGATGAACCTTTAATTACCCTTCTTCACCGTCTTTTCCAGGGACACTTCCGCTCTATGTTTCTTCCTGTGCTAAAAGATGACCTTTATCAAGGATTTTATCCTGCAGAAACGTTATCGCCTCTACATGAAGGTGCCCATCTGATTCGCCAGGCTCTTTTTCAAGAAGAAATAGGGAAATCTACCCTATATAAACTACTTCCTGGATTGCCTTCTTTGTGGCATTGCGGGCGGATGATTAACTTATCTGCTTCTGATGGTAATAGACTAGATGTCGAATGGTCGAAGAAGCAGCTGCGTCGTCTTGTGATTTATCCTGCATCTTCATCCTCTATTTCTTTAGTCCTTCCGCCGGGTATCAAGAGTTTTCGTTTGCGCACTTCTATGGAAAAGCCGGGAATACGCGTTCCCGCGTTTTCCCTTCTCTCTTTAGAATCGAAAATCCCGATTTTTCTAGATCGATTTGAAAAATAATAGGTGCCGCGGAGATAGGAGGACTTTTCCTCTAGGAGTTCTGCCGATTTTCGGATGCTTTTGAAGGGGAGTCAATCAAAAGAAACCAAAAATCGACAGACCCTTTGAGGGTGTGTAACCACTTTAGGTCCGGTCCAGAGAAAAAGGGCAAAGGGAGATTTTCTTGCTTTTTCTCTGGAGTCTCCACGGCTTTAGAACGATCAAAAGTGCACTAGTTGGCTACCACACTTTTGCTGTTAGTTTAACCGCAAGGGTTACAACGTTTTTCACATTTTGGTTTGCAAGGTTCGCAAGGTCTTTCGCATCGTGGTTGACATTTAGGTTTTTCGCAACGTGGTTTTTCACATTTTGGTTTGCAAGGTCTTCGTCCACAGGTATCATCTTCTGGACAGCAAGGAGGACATGGGCAAACGACCTCTTCGCATTCTGTTTTCATCATAACTCGGCCGCCGCAGCAGCTATCATCAGAAGAATTTCTTTCAGAGGAATTTCTTTCTGTATTCCTCTGATTCATTGTATCTCTTGTAGAATTATTGTTGTTTTGATCGCCGTAGGCAGCAAATGCTCCTGAGCTCATTACAGACAATCCTAAAATACAGGCTACTAACATCCGTTTCATAATTTCCTCCTCTTATCCGAACACTTTCGTTAGTTTTAAATTATCCTATTTTATTATATTAATCTATATAAATTCTTTGATTTTTTATTACTATGAACGTGAATGATTTAGTATTTTGTTAATAATGTAATTAAAGGACAGAAGTGGGCAGTAGTGACCTTTTCTGTAGCAACTTTTTTTTCGATTTTTTTTGACAACACGGATGAGGATTCCTAGAATGCAAAAAGTATGTTATCCGATATCACACCCCTTAGTCGTCTAAAAGAATCGTTTTCTAACCCCCATGCTTTGTTAGGCCTTCATCCCCTCAAAGATAAGGGTAAAGTCATTCGTGTTTTTCGTCCGGGAGCTAAAGAAGTTTACGTAGAGGTAAAAGGCACTGTTTTACCGATGGAGAAAATTGAAGAGGGATTTTTTTCTCTACCTGTTTCTGCAGACGTCCAACCCTTAGATTATCGGATCTATCACCATAATGGGCTTTTGGCTCACGACCCTTATTGTTTTTGGCCAACATTGGGTAATTCTGACGAGTTTTTATTCAATAAGGGTGTCCATTACCTTCTCTATAATGTCTTAGGCGCTCATCCTGTCAGCCATCAAGGGTGTGAAGGGACAAAATTCGCTGTATGGGCACCAAGTGCTCTACAAGTTTCACTCGTAGGAGACTTTAATCAGTGGGACGGAAGAGTCAATCCCATGCGCATTATGGGAATGAGCGGGATTTGGGAATTATTTGTTCCAGGAATTGGGCCCGGTGAGAAATATAAATTCGAAATCCGTACGCAAGAAGGGGCCATTAAAATTAAGAACGATCCATGTGGTCATGCGTATGAAATGCGGCCTTTAAATGCCTCTATCGTTGCCGATGTCCATACGTTTATCTGGTCAGACGAAGCTTGGATGAAGAAGCGTATCGCAGAGGCAGATCAACCTAAACCGATGAATATTTATGAGGTGCATCTTAGCTCCTGGAAAAAAAGAGAAAATGGATTTCTTAACTACAGAGAACTTGCCCATGAATTGGCTCAATATGCCCATGAAATGGGTTTTACTCATATCGAATTACTTCCAGTTGAAGAGCACCCTCTGGATGAGTCTTGGGGCTACCAAGTAACGGGTTTTTTTGCTGTAACTAGCCGATTTGGTTCTACGCAAGATTTCCAATACTTTGTGAATTATCTGCATGCTCAAGGAATTGGCGTGCTTTTAGATTGGGTACCCGCGCATTTTCCTAGCGACGCTTTTTCGCTCGCGCAATTTGATGGTACTTGTCTCTATGAACATGCAGATCCTCGACAAGGTTTTCACCCACACTGGAACACTCTTATTTTTAACTATGGGCGTCATGAGGTTACGAATTTTCTCATTGCCAGTGCTCTTTTTTGGCTAGAAGTTATGCACATCGATGGGCTACGTGTCGATGCTGTTGCCTCTATGCTCTATCTTGACTACGGGCGTAAAGAGGGAGAGTGGGTTCCCAATTATTACGGAGGAAAAGAAAACTTAGAAGCGATTGAATTCCTTAAGCATCTTAACGCAATCACGCATGAGCATTGTCCAGGAATAATCATGTGTGCAGAAGAGTCCACTTCCTACCCTCAAGTTACTCACCCTTTAAAACAGGGCGGTTTGGGTTTTGATCTTAAATGGAATATGGGCTGGATGAACGATATCTTAAGCTATTTTCATACCGACTCTTTCTTTCGCCATTATCATCACAATATGCTGACGTTTTCCGTGCTCTATGCTTTTAACGAGAAATTTCTTCTTCCTTTATCACATGATGAGGTCGTTCACGGGAAGCGAAGTCTTTTATCAAAAATGCCGGGAGATGATTGGCAACGCTTTGCTAACTTGCGCCTTTTATTGAGTTTCCAAATTTGTCAGCCCGGAAAAAAGTTGTTATTTATGGGTGCGGAGCTCGGGCAATGGGATGAGTGGGATGCCCGTGTGGAACTGCAATGGGGGTTGTTGCGTTTTCCCATTCATGCGGGTATTCATCGCATGGTCCGTGAACTTAATCATTTTTATCTTCAGCATCACGAATTATGGGAAATCGATTTCGATTATAGCGGATTCCAATGGGTTGATTTCAGTGATAATGTAAATTCTGTTATCAGTTACTTGCGTAAAAGCCGCTCCTCTGCTCTTCTTTGTCTTCACAATTTTACAGCCGCTTGCTTCGATCATTATGTAGTTCCTCTGACCGGTGTAAAAAATGCAAGGGAGCTCTTCACAACAGACCGCGAAGAATATGGAGGATCTGGTAAACTCAATGTTCAGCCAAAAATTCTTCCTGGAAATAGGGGGATGGAAGTTACTTTAGCACCTCTTGCAACTATGATTTTTGCCGTAGAATTTGTATGACTCATCAAGACTATCTGCGACTTGTGGAAGAGATCCACACCCACAATTATCACTATTACATTGCCTGCAAACCGAAGATTTCGGACCGCGAATTCGATCGTCTGCTAAAAAGGTTAGAAGAGATAGAGAAGGAACATCCCGAATGGATTACTCCTAATTCACCAACACAACGGGTGGGGGAAATTCCTCATAAGGAATTTTCTCAAGCGACTCATTCTATTCCGATGCTTTCTATTGCTAATACCTATTCAAAAACAGAAATCGAAGAATTTGTCGCACGCATTCATAAGCTACTTGAGAGGAAAGATGTTGCATTTTGTGCAGAGCTGAAAATGGACGGTACTGCAATCTCTGTACGATATGAAAAAGGGGAATATAAACGAGCTTTAACTCGTGGTGATGGAAGAAAAGGGGATGATATTACCTTAAATCTCAAAACAATTCCTTCTTTGCCTTTACGTTTGCAAGGGAAGAATATTCCAGATCTACTCGAAGTTCGCGGAGAAGTCTATATGCCCCATGCTACTTTTCATCAATTGAATCAGGAAAAGCGATTAGCTGGAGAAGAGCTCTGGGCTAATCCTCGAAATGCGGCAGCAGGATCTCTTAAATTGTTAGACCCACGTGAAGTAGCCAAAAGGGGACTCTCCCTAGTTTTTTATGGAATTGCTGCGGATACTCCCCATGTTCAAACTCAGCACGATGTGCATGATTTTCTAGGCCACGTGGGCTTTCCGAGTTTCCAAAAAGGTCATCGAGCTATCTGTCGTAGTGTTGAGGAGATCATGGCTTTTGCTGAGAAGATTCAGCTTCAAAGAGCCAAGCTCCCATTTGATATTGATGGAATTGTGGTTAAAGTCGATGAGCTGCGTTTTCATGATATTTTGGGTGCAACAAACAAATCACCGCGCTGGTTAATTGCGTACAAGTATGCGGCCGAGCAGGCGCTTACCCAGATCAAGGATATTTCCGTGCAAGTCGGCAGAACGGGAGTATTGACACCGGTAGCTGAACTTGAGCCAGTTTTACTCGCAGGCAGTACCATTGCGCGCGCCACTTTACACAACCAGGAAGAAATCGAAAAAAAAGATATACGCATCGGCGACTATGTTTTTATCGAAAAGGGAGGAGATGTAATTCCTAAGGTTGTTGCGGTGGATATTTCGCAACGGCCTGCGAAAACGCATCCCTGGAAAATGCCTAAAAAGTGTCCTAGTTGTGGAAGTCCTGTCGTTTCTTGTGAAGGGGAAGTCGCGGTTCGTTGTAAAAATAGCTGGGAGTGTCCTCAGCAGAAAATGCGGCGTATCCAATTTTTTGCGAGCAAAGATGCGATGGATATCGATCATCTCGGTGAAAAAATTGTCGAACAACTCGTAGTAAAGGGTTTTGTAAATGGCTATGCGGATCTTTATAAGCTCACGGCTGAGGATTTGGCCCAGCTTGAGGGGTTCAAAGAAAAATCGATCTATAAACTACTGACGAGCATCGACCGTTCACGACATACTTCTCTCTATCGTCTTATTTTAGGGTTAGGGATTAAACATGTTGGAGAGACAACAGCAGAATTATTAGCAGAGCAAGCGGGTGATTTAGAACATCTACAGCATATATCAAAAGAGCAGTGTCTCGAAATTGGAGGGATTGGCGATATAATGGCTGACGCCATTGTTGACTATTTTTCGGCAACAGAATCCCGGAAAGAAATACAAGCACTTTTAGCTGCAGGTGTTAAGCCTGAAGCGCCGAAACGCAAAAAAATTCAGGGCCATCCTTTCGCAGGAAAGACATTCGTATTAACGGGTGCCTTAACCAACTATTCTCGAACGGTAGCGGCTAATTTGATCAAAGAGCGCGGGGGTAAAGTCACAAGTTCTGTTAGTAAGACAACAGATTATCTAGTCGTTGGAGAAGATCCTGGTTCCAAGCTCGTTAAAGCGCAAAATTGGGGAGTCGAGATTCTCGATGAAAAAACCTTTACCTCGTTGCTATAAAATCCTTACTTGAATCAAAAAATTTATATCAATCAATGATTCATTCCTCTTCTTTTCTATTAGTAAATATTTTATTCATATAGAAATCAAATAAATGCTGAGCTTTTTTTATTTAAATTAATTGAATATTAAATATTCAATTATGAAATATTGAATTTTTATTAATTATATTATATAATTTTTACTAACATTTAATAATAATGGTTGTATATGTCAATGAGTGTGAGTAGAGCAGCGAGTTTCGTGAATGTCAGCAAAGAAAGTGGCATTCCTCCACGTCTTCCTTGCCTTCCCATTCACCACCTTCCGGACGAGTGTATGGAAGAAATAGCAGGGTATATTCTGCCTTCCGATATTACTCGTCTAGCTTCCATTCATCGTGGAATGAGTTCTGTTTTAGATGATGTTCCTAGCTCTCTAAAACCTTGTATTTACCAAGCTCATGAACTGCAGCAATGCAAAGCTAATCTAGCCATTGAAGGGAGAGTTCCCCCGAGATTGTATACTTGGCTTAGTAAAGGAAATATTGGTGAGAAGATCGTAAAAAACCTAGTCGCATCGGTTATGACAGGAGCTTTAGGTTGGTTAATTGCGAATTTAGCTGCTCCAGTTCTTCCTCTTTCAGCAGTTGTCCATGTTTTTTCTTTTATCAGCGGCTATCCATTGAGCTTGTTAGCCGATCGCATATACAATCTTTATCGTAACAAATCGATGAAAAATTTTTCTCATCTTTCCGATGCTTTTGTAAATCGTCTAGCACAAAGGCAGGGCAGTGCGAGTAGAGAGTTAAAAAGCTGCAAGAACCATCTCGTTGACCGTATTAAGAATCAATTGCAAGCACTTCCACGGCACAACCCTCATAATTTACCTTTTCATCCCTCAAATCCTCATTTTCGCTCTCATTTTTTATTAATTGAAGCCTCTAGGCAGCTCATTGAGGAAAAAATGATACGAAAGGGCATGAAACGTATTGTTCGTGAGGATTGGTGCAGTCAGATTAACAACCTGGTGACAGCAGGATTTGCAAAGGAACTTGAAAAAGAACAATCCCGAGACCAGCAAGAGCTTCAAGAACAACAACTCCAAGAAGAGCCCCCTCAAGAAGGCTTATTTGCTGAACAACAACTCCAAGAACCAGCTCCACCTCCGCTCCCTGTTTAGTCCATACAAGCGTCGAAAAATTTTAACAAACTAGTTTTCAACTGTTTGAGTTGCAAGTTGGCTTGTTCTCATGAAAATTAATGAAAGAAGTGGTACAAGGGCATGAAGAAACCAACGAGCTTTTATGACATCATCAGTAACTTCTTCTTTACAACCCCTCGAATTAATAGGACTTTCTTATCCTAAGCCTAGCTGCTGGTCGCGCTTTTGTGCTTCTCTAACGGGAAAGCGTCAGCGATCTTATGCAGAATATATGGAAAGAGCGACTCTGTGTAGTAACTCTTGCGATCGTAGTTGGTATCATCAACGCGCGCGTAGGCAAGATCCTCTGGCGTATTATACCTGGTCAAGAAGGGTCGTCAAAATGATGCCATCACTTCCTCCCCATCCTCCACCTACTCCGCCACCAGAACCCTCTCCTACTCCGCCTCCCGAGCCTACGACAACACCTCCCATGCCCCCCTTACCTCCTTCTCAACCGCAGACCCCGCCCTCTCCCTCAAGACCACCCTCTCCTGCTTATCCAGCCGAACCTCCTTCTTCTCCGACACCGCCACCAGCGCCGCCGTCTCCCGAGGCTTTTTTTAGCTCCAGGAGAGAAGAAACAAGAAAACAAAAAATTGAGGATAGAAGGCGATGCATCGATTTTACATTGCAAGTGACGGATGAATTTCCAGCGTTGGAAAAAAATGAGATTATCAACATCGTACGTGAATATTTTCCGCGAAGAAGCCGAGAGGAGATCGTTGCACTTGTTATTACGGTTGCAGGGCTACAATTTTGTCAAGAGCATGACTCATCAGCATTACTGCAGTATTTGGAGGAAACTTTTCACGTTGATTCCGACAAAATTCCCTCATGGGCTCACGATATCCAAGAACTTATTTTACAAGGCCGCGAGACACCTCTAGATAAATGCGATTCGCTAGGGATGAAAGCTCTGCAAAAAATTATGAAAAGAGCAGAATCTGAAGATATCCCTCTAGAAGAGATCAAAGAAAGTGATTCCTCATTCACTTTAGTTCACACTAAGGAGCGTGAGAAGAGATCGGCTTGTATTACTGCGACACTTCATTATATTCAAAATCGACCTTGGACTAAAGAATCTTTGATTCGTTACTTGGAAAGTAACGGTCTTGTGGGAAATGAGGAAGGTGTTGCTTTAGTGGCCTCCCTTTCTGCTCTACACTTTGCGTTAAGTGAATCCAATGAAAGAGAGAATATAAATGCCTATCTTCTAAGAGAATTTCCCGGTTTTAAAAACGCTGCCCTTTTTGACTCTATCGTCTCGGTGGCTATTCATCAGGGGTTTCCTTTCTTAAACCTTCTAGAAAAAGGAAAAATTGCAGACTCGTTGCGAATTGAGCTTTGTGAATTGATGAATTTAGCTTGGAGTTCACGTAAAGCCATCTAGAATTAGACCAAAATATTTACCAAGAGAGTCACAATGACCATAAGCCGCTTTCCAATGTTTGATCCACCGCCTCCAGGACGTGGAGACTCACCCCAATCTCCGCTCTCTGGTAAACCTTCTGATGTTAGTCGAATTAGACACATCCTATTTAGAGTGTTTCAGTGGATGACAGAAAGCCGATTTGTAAAAGATAGCCCCACTAGAGTCGCATGGTGGCAGCAGCGTGCTCGGGAACTAGATCCATCAGCCTTTAGTGCGTGGGAAAAAACAATCCGAACTAGGATCGCTACGGAGTTGTTTCCAAGAACGTCGAGTGTATCATCATCTCATTCAACTCCAACCGCTGCCGAATTAAAAGCACAAGAGAGAAAACTTGCAATAGGTTTTGCACTAAAATATGTACGGGATATTCCTTCTTGGTCATCCCAGGATTTAGAGATCGCCTTGGGTGAAGGATTTACAGAGCTAAATAAAGATGAAATTAAAGTCTTAGTTATGGCGATCTGGGGATGGCAATTTTGCTCTCTTACAACTTGGGATAAAGCCAGTTTAATGCAGCATTTTGAGGAGCAGTTCCCCGATGCACAGGATGCCTACCAGAATGCCGCTGAGGCAGTTAAGGATCTTGTAATGGGCAAATATGATATTTGGCAAAGTATCGATTCATTCAGAACTAGAGAAGCTGTCGATCAAGTAATGACTATCTTAAGTAGTTGCATGCAAACCTCTCAAAGGAGCACCTTTATTGACTTTGCTCGAGAATATCTAAACGATCATCCCTCTTCGACTATAAGTGACTTAAAGGACGCCCTTGTGGAAAACTTTCCAGATCGGGATAGCAAAGAATTATCTGAGCTTGCACGTCTTCTCTTAAGTAAAAAAAGTGTCGATAGTACGGATAAAATGCTTCTCGACACTATGCTACGAGCATCGAAAAGAAATAGGTGCATTACATCTGTTTTAGATAATTATCGAGAATATGCCTGGACGAAAGAATCCTTGATTCGCTCGATCGGAGAAAAATTTCCGGAGAATAAAGAGGAGTTACCTATTCTCGTTGCAGCTATTTCAGCTATGAGGTTTGGTTTAGCTCAATCAAGAAAAACTGAAGATATCATCGGATATCTTAAACGAGAATTTCCTGAGATCGATAATGAAGATCTTCTAGAAGAAATCGCAAAAAAAGCAGTTGAAGATGCTGGGGAATTCTCTCATTTTATGGACGCGGGAGAAATACCAAAAAAACTCCAGGATGATTTGCTGTCATTGATCGAGGCCACTCTTTAGAGATCGAGAATCTAAACGGTAGTCACTTGAAGTCGATCGCGATTTTTCACAAGAGTACCACGCAAAGTTTGGTTACTAAAACTATGAAGTTTGACCGTTTGAAGAGTGCCTATTAGGGAGTCATCTCCTTCAAAGACTACATTTTTCCAGCAACGTGTTTTGGATTTGAGTGACTTTTCATCTTTATTCCGTCTTTCAACAAGTACTTCAATTTCTTGTCCGAGCATGGCTTGCCGCTCTTCAGAGGCGATCTCATTGTAGAGACTTAAGAGTCGTTGTAACCGTTCTTGTTTAATTTCTTCCTCAATATCGTCCTTCCATCGAAAAGCTGGAGTTCCTTTGCGGGCGCTGTAGGCAAAAATAAAGGCGACGGAAAAGCGCACATCAGCAAATCGTTGGTAGGTTTCCATAAACTCTTCTTCTGTCTCAGTAGGAAAGCCCACAATGATATCAGTGCCAAGAGAAACGTTGGGAACGATCTCACGTAACATAGCGACTTTTTCGAGGTATTTTTCAATCGTGTAAATGCGGTGCATTTTTTTTAGAATGCGATCAGAGCCAGCTTGCATAGGAAAGTGGACAAATTCGCATGCAGAAGGCAGATCACGAATTGCCTCCATGAGTTCGCGCGTAATGTCAACAGGATGAGAGGTCATAAAGCGCACGCGTTCAATTCCAGGAATCTTATCGAGGCGATAGAGAAGATCGTGAAATAGGCAATTCCATTCAGATTTATCTTTGCCATAACTATTGACATTCTGTCCGATCAGAGTGATCTCTTTGTAGCCGTTACCTGCGAGAAGTCGGCATTCTTCCTCGATACTTTCAGGGGGCCGTGATACTTCTTGACCACGTGTATAAGGAACGACACAGTAAGTGCAAAATTTATCGCATCCACGAATAATCGAAACATGTGCTTTAACAGGGTCATCGCGCTTAGCAATTAAGTAATCGAGATTTTCTTCGAATTGATCTTCTGTTCGCAGGGTTTGCCTGCCTGTCAATATGACTTCGTCGAGAACATCATTGAGGTCGGTGATATTATTGGTGCCTAAAACAAAGTCAACGTGGGGGAGCTTGCGAAAGATATTGTCCTTTTTAGCCATGGCCATACACCCTGTTACCCCTATCACCGCACGTCTTTTTCGCGAAAGTCCGAGTTTGCCAAGCTTGCCCATAACCTTTCTTTCGGCGAGGTCGCGGATAGAGCAGGTATTGAAAATGAGGAGATCTGCTTCGTTTTCATCATCAATTCGCAAAAGACCGCGCTTTTCGAGTTGCCCGACCATGATTTCCGAATCGAGCTCATTCATCTGACAACCATAAGTACGCAGAAAAAATGTTCGTAATGGACGGTTAGTGGCGATGGTCATAAGGCTCCTTAAAATAAGGTAAAAACTCTATCACACCTTCATTTTGCTGCCAATTGTCCGATGTATTTGGTTACATACTACATGAAGAAGGGGAGGCGCACACCCATGCGGTAATAAGAAATAAAGAAAAAATATTACGGTTTATAATGTGAATATTTTAACGTCCTTGTGAAAATCATCTTGATAGGACTCTTAGAAAGGGCTTTTTACGGTTTTCTAATTCACTCCTTGGAAAAAAAGGGGAGAGCGTCTAATATAACGCCTTTCAAAACAATTTTCGCAGGCTTTATTCATGGCTCAACCGAAAAAGAACACATCCACTCTCTTAACTAAAGAACAAGCTTTGGCCGATCGCCAATGGCTTATTTTCGACGCTGCAGGAAAAACTTTGGGCCGCTTCGCCTCTGAGATCGCAAAAATACTACGCGGCAAGCACAAGCCAAGTTTCACATCTCACGTTGATACAGGTGATGGGGTCATCATCATCAACGCAGAAAAAATCAAGGTAACGGGAGCTAAAGAAGCTCAAAAAATTTATCGCTATTACACAGGTTCTATGGGGGGGATGCGTGAAGTTCCTTATAGAATTATGCAGGAGCGCAATCCTGAGTATATCATTCGTCATGCAGTCAAAGGTATGATGCCCAAGACACGTCTTGCCGAAGCGCAGGTGAAAAAGCTACGTATTTTCAAAGGCGACAAGCATGACATGGTCGCCCAGCAGCCTGTCCCCGTAAACGTCTAATTGAGTAAAGAGTTTTATGATTAAAGAACATCTTGGTACCGGAAGAAGAAAAACAGCTGTTTCCTCAGTGCGCCTACGACCAGGCTCCGGTAAAGTCACGGTGAACAATCGCCCTTTTGAACAATACTTTCCTTTAGAGATCCAGCGTCGTACAATTTTGTCTCCTCTGGAAAAACAGGGAGACCCTACTCGTTATGATCTAGTCATACGGGTAAGTGGTGGTGGTATTGAAGGACAGGTAATTGCCACTCGTCTGGGTATATCCCGTGCTCTTGTACAAGAAGATGATCGTCAAAGACAAGTTCTAAAAGACGCAGGCTTCTTGACGCGCGATTCACGTAGAAGAGAGCGTAAAAAATACGGCCAAAAAGGTGCTCGTAAGCGCTTCCAGTTCTCTAAGCGTTAAGATTCCTTTTATTTCTTTTTTGTTTCAAAAAAACCTTCGATATTTCTCGAGGGTTTTTTTATGAAAAGGTGTGATCGCGAAAAGTGATATGTAAAAAGTCTTCTTCGTTTAAGGACTTTAGTAAATCTTCATCATAGAAGTGTACATCACCGGCCCATACATAAATTTTCTGCGAAGGAAAGCTTTCAATGGCAGCTTTCATCGCAATATTTCTTTGCACTACAACTTCACGTTCATAATCTTCCTCAGCCCTAAATAATTGCGCTTCAATTTTAGGGATTTGATCGCTAACAGTAGCAAGTTCAACATTCAGTAGTTTTGTTTTTTCTTCTATTTTTAGTAGGCTTGTTCTTTCCTCTGCTTCTAATTCTTCGGCAGAGGATTCTAGAGTCTTGCGTTTAAAGACATCCTGTAGAAGATCCAATTCTGCTTGTATTTGAGACCTTCGTTGTTGGAGTTGCTTGGAAATCTGGTTAAGTCTTTGTAGTTCGTGAAAGTGTTTCCATGTTTTATGATGGGTGGCGAGATTTTCCCATCCTTCTTCTAAAACGCCTCTCGTCAACGCCTTGTCTACTAAATCATGTTGTGGGAGTTCTCCTCTCCCGAGTCCCTCATGAAGAATGACATCCCCACAGCCACAGCAAAAATTGACAAATCTTTTAATGTAAGCTTCTTGAACCGGGTCATCATGATGTGTATCTCCTATAAGAATGATACGTGCTCTGTCTAAAGAGCTTACATTTCCTCGTACAGAGAGAATGCCTGGGTGTAATTCTTTTGGAATCCCAGAAGAAGTAAGCGGCAGGGGTGGTAGAGGAAGGTCAGGGATTTGACAAAGAGGAGTATCCTTACTGAAAACAGGAGT
>Ga0207143_1004_pt1 | contig 103955 bp, 98 predicted proteins | sample Alteio_BWMinHeat_3_FD_153566 | JGI IMG/M metagenome (GOLD analysis project Ga0207143, IMG submission 153566) | Enriched cells from forest soil in Barre Woods Harvard Forest LTER site, Petersham, Massachusetts, United States -... | ecosystem: Environmental > Terrestrial > Soil > Temperate forest >... | reverse complement strand
GGAGCTGCAGGCTCTGAAGCAGCATCTTCATCAAGTTCTAGTTCTTCTTCAACTAGTCCTGCGGTAGTAGGCGGAGCATCTTCTTCGCGTAGTCCTGCGGTAGTAGGCGGAGCATCTTCTTCGCGCACAGCAACCTTAATGGCAGAAGGCGTATTCGCTTCCTGTGCATCCTTGGCTGAATTGGACCCCGTATATAGAAGGGCCGATACACTTCATATTGATCTCCCTAAAGATGCCAGAGAGTGGCAGAAAATTATTGCTAAAAGTGCCTATCAATGCGGGATTGACCCATTTCCTGAATCAATAGTTGTTAGCCCTGGTTTAAGTAGATTAAGAGAGATTTGGTTAGCTTTCCGACCTTACAAGAACACTTATGCTTGTTCTCCTCATACTATAGAAGCTAGAAATCAAGCATCGCGTTTGGGCGTTGATTTACATGATTTAGCCTATTGGAGTCTTCAGCCCTATGATCAGCAAGATGCAATACGATTAGGCATCGATCTTCTCTCTGATGATCAAGTCCGCTTAGCAGGCATTATAAATGTGAATCGCCCCGACGAGCTTCACGAAGATATGCGAAAAAGAGAGGCTCGCTTACGTACGCAATTAGACTTAGGCAACCAAGCGGTTGAACGACTAAAAAAGGCCGAAAAAGAGGCATTAGTAGCATTTTCAACATCTGGGGAAGCTATGCTAGCTGAATTAAGTGCAAGTTTTGATTTCCTTTCGAATCAGAGAAGTGAACTTAGCAGTCAGTTGGAGGAGTTAGTGAAGGAGATGAATGACGCGTTGAATGGGTTACATCCAGATACTAATTCCGAAGCTCGTGAAACATTAGCCTCTTCTTTCCAAGAGGAGATTGACATCTTAAAGAATCAAATTTCCGATATTACCACTGTTATAGGAGGATTTCCTTTAAAAACAATTAAAATAAAAGATGAAGTTCAAACCAAAATGAAAGCTACCATAAGCCGATACGAAAAACTAAGAGAAAATGTATACGCGAATATCGATAAAATTTTCAAATATTTAGAATTTTATAACAAAAACAAGAAGATAATTTAATATTTATCAATTTCCAATAATCTAACTTATAAATACCAATTCTGCTTAGAAGTGTAAAATGCATTTCTAAAAGGAATTGGTATTTTGCATTACAGATGGGACTTTTATTAAACAAAGACTTGATCATGATTAATTAAGACATCTATATAATCAAATTCAATTTGATTTTAATTTTAATTTGCATTAAAATTCTTTCCGCGAATACTTTGTTTCGTAATTAATATTAAAAAAAGGCACATAATGGCAGCACTCACCTCAACAAGAGCCACATCAGCTATAGTCGGAGCAGCAAGCTCTGAAGCAGCATCTTCATCAAGCTCTAGCTCTTCTTCAACAAGTCCCGTGCTAGTAGGCGGAGCATCTTCATCCCGCATAGCAAACGTAATGGCAGGAAGCGGATTCAATTCCTTTAGATGCGCGGCTGAATCGACCGCCGTAAATAGAAAGGCCGATACACTTCATATTGATCTCCCTCCAACTTACAAAGCTTGGCACAAAACTATTGCTAAAAGAGCTCATGAATGCGGGATTGACCCATTTCCTGAATCAATAATTTTTAGCCCTTATATAATGAGATTAAGACAGCTTAGTTCAGCTCTCAAACCTTATGAGAACACCTATGCTTGTTCACCTATAACTCTTGAAGCTAGAAATCAAGCATCCCGTTTCGGCGTTGATTTACATCGTTTAGGTCGTTGGAGTGTTCGGCACCGTGAGGAGCTAGATGCAACACGATTGGGCATCGATCTTCTTTCTATTGATCAAGTGCACGCAGGAGACCTTTATAGAGAGAGATTAAGAGACTTTAGTTCAGCTCTCCGACCTTACTATAAAACTTATCGTTGTTCACCTCGAACTCTTGAAGCTAGAAATCAAGCATCTCGTTTGGGCGTTGATTTACTTGATTTACGTAGTTGGAGTCTTCAGTACCCTGAGGAGCAAGATGCAACACGATTAGGCATCGATCTTCTTTCTATTGATCAAGTGCACGCAGCAGTCGATATACGTTCGCATCGCCCCGACGAGCCTAACGCAGATGTGAGAAAAATAGAGGCTCGCTTCCGCTTAGAATTAGACCTATGCTACCGAGCGGCTGACCATCTATTTAAGGCCGAAAAAAAGGAAATTAAGGCCGAAAAAAAGGTACTTGCAGCACACGGAACACCCTGGGGCACGATAGGTCAGTTAGCTGATCGTTTTGACTCCCTTTTGAAGAAGAGTAATAAACTTAGCCTTCAATTGGTGGATTTAGTGAAGGAAAAGAATGACGCGCTAAATAGGTTACCTCAAGACACTAATTCCGATGCTGGTGAAACATTAGCATCTTTTTTCCAGGATAAGATTGATGGCTTAAAGAATAAAATTTCCCTTATTGACACTCAAAAGGAAAAAATTTCGTTACTATTAGATAAAATAAAAAATGAATCTGAAACCATTTTTAAAGATATCCAAATCAAATATCAAACAATTAGAGCTAAAGTATACACGAATATGAATAGGATATTTAAACGTTTAGAATTTATAAAAAATTACAATTAAATAATTTAATATTCATCAATTCCATAATAATCTAATCTATAAATACCAATTCCGCTTAGAAGCATAAAATGCATTTCTAAAAGGAATTGGTATTTTGCATTACACATATAATCTTTATAGAAAAAGGGCTGCTTGTAATTAAAACATCTATGTATCAAATTTTATTTGATTTTAATTTTAATATATATTAAAATATTTCTATGAAAGCTTTGTTTTATAAATAAATTAATGAAAAAATATTAAAAAAAGATATATAATGGCAGCCCTTACTTCAACAAGAGCCACAGCAGTAGCTGTAGCGACAGCAACTAGTTCGGGAGGAGCATCTTCTTCGCGAGCTCCCGGCGCATTTAGATTTGAACTTCCTATAAGGACAGAGATGGCTATTCACATTAGAAAAGACTCTATATTCAGTAAGAATCTATTACCTACTTTTAATGCTGAGCCTACATCGACAGATCGATTTTCTTATAAGTTAGGAAGCGAGCCTCTATCAGAAGTTTCATCAACTAAAGTTGCACTAATTGGCGGTAAAAGAAAATCACCCACACTAGAGGAAGCCGTAGAAGCTATACATGATTATAAAGAAGCGTTCCTATGTCCTCTATTAAATACTGCTATTAGGAAGCAAGCACACCGCCTTGGAGTGGACTTACACGATACTCGACATCAACACCCCGTGCTTGCTCAAGAAAAAAGTGCAAGAAGATTGGGAATAGACCTTCTCTCTACTGAAAAAGTTAGACTTGCAGAACAAATAATTGATGGCTATCAGATAAAACTCGAGCGCATCAAACAAGAGAGAATAAAAAAAGAGATTAGGGAAATTGATTTACTTGAGAAACCTGCGATCTGCAAGTATAGGTTGGAAAAAATAGAAAATGAATTAGCTCACACACAATCTGAGCTTTCTGAAAAATTACAAAAACTCATAGATTATGAAGCATTAATACGTGTTGTTAAAAACGATAGAGAACAAATTGAAGTTCAAATTGCAACTACACTCGCTGAAAGAGATGAGGTATCGCGATTAATCGCTACAAGACCTAGTGCACATATCATAGAATCTTACAATATGAGAGTCGATATTTTGACAAGTGCATATAGAAATGCAACTGCTTTTATAGAAAATCTCGAGATAATAAAGAAACTAGATGCAGAAGTGACATATCTTCAAAGGCGTACCGCAGAATTAAGTGAAATGAAAGAGAATGTCTTAAGTGAAATCTCGATGCACTAGACAAAGATTATCACTAGCAGCACCTCGATCTCCACTTGTAGTTACACTAAATTAAAAATACACCCTCTTAGATAGTTACGCGTCTAAGAGGGGCAATCTAAATGCTAACTAAGTTAGCAAATTCAAATTTTTCATGAATGATTTCCAACTTTAATTTAGTATAGTTATTTATTCAGCTTATATTCCTATGGGCTGAGCATGAACAGATATGGAAAGAACTCCCCACTCAACTGGAGAAAATATCTCGAAAAAGATTCTATTCGCGAAGTACTTATCGCAATCACCCGCAGTTAGAGGGCTTAATACTGTCGCTGCGTTCAATAACGAATTTGTGTTTTGTAAAGATCTAAGAAGATGTTCTAAAGGGAATATTAAAAGAAATGGTTTGAGAAAAGAGCTCTCACTGCTATGGAGGGAAGTATATAGCAGGAGAGAGCGTAGATGGAAAAAGAGGTCATTGTTGTCACGGGATCGTGTGGACGAATCGGAGCTTCTGTTGTAAAGCGTTTAGGCGATCGTTTTAGGATCGTGGGATTTGAATTGCTGAAGGCATTTTACGCTTCCGCCACCGAAGAGTTAGTACCTGTTGACATTTCTTCGGAAGAGAGCGTTCATCAAGCATTTACCCATATCCGCAATTTTTACGGGAACAAGATCCATTCTGTAATCCACCTAGCTGCTTACTACAGTTTTTCCTCACAAAATGAAGATCCTTACAATAAAATCACAGTTGGAGGAACTCGCTTACTTCTAGAGCGACTTAAAGAGTTCGAAGTAGGTCAATTTATCTTCTCCAGCACGATGCTCGTACATGCCCCGTGTGGAGTTCATGATCGAATTAATGAAAATTCTCCTGTGCATCCGACGTGGGCCTATCCACGCTCAAAGGTAACGACAGAAAAGCTCATTCACGATAAGAGAGGACCTATTCCTTCTGTGATTTTAAGAATTGCAGGAGTCTACGATGATGTTTGTCATTCGATCCCTATTTCCAATCAAATCCAAAGAATTTACGAAAAACAGTTAGAGGCGCATCTGTTTGCTGGAGATATTACCCATGGGGCTTCTTTCATGCACATGGATGATCTTGTCGATGCGATTGTGATGGCTGTAGAGAAAAGACAGCAATTACCTCCCGAAACCTTGCTTGTTCTAGGGGAAACTAAAACTCTTAGTTATGACTATCTTCAAAGACGCATTAGCTCGCTGCTTTTTGGAAAAGAGTTGAAGACGTATTCGATTCCTAAACCCCTCGCAAAAGTGGGAGCCTATTTACAGGATAATATTCCTTTTATTCCCCATTCTTTTATTAAACCCTGGATGATAGATCTGGCTGATGACAATTACAATCTCGACATTAGTCATGCGCAAAATGTCTTAGGGTGGAATCCCAAACGCAACTTAGATGATACCTTGCCGATTATGATCGAAGCATTAAAACGCGACCCTGCTGCCTGGTATAAAGCTAATCAATTAAAACCTTCGCACAAGCTTATTGCCGAATGGAACAAAAAAACTCGTTGAAACATCTAGGATGTTGTTATTTTCTTTTGTTTTTAGGGATTTGGTTAATCGCTTCACCGTGGACCTTTGGCTATCCCGAAGAAATTTTGCAGAAGAGCGATGTTGTCTGTGGGATTCTTCTTTTAGTAGGGGGATGGCAAGGGAGAAATAGTGCAAAAAGTTGGCCCTACTGGGTGGTATGTATAGTAGGGTTGTGGTTGCAGATGGCCCCTCTACTTTTTTGGACGAAATCTCCTTCTGCCTACCTCAATGATACCTTCACTGGTGTACTGATTCTTCTTGTGGGGATTATTATCCCTGGCATTCCGGGTCATACAGAGAGAAAAGGCCGAGAAATTCCTCCTGGATGGTCGTACAATCCTTCCTCATGGGCCCAACGTATGCCCGTAATCGCTCTGGCTATTTGGGGTTGGCTGGCTGCTCGTTATCTCACAGCTTATCAACTCGGGTTCATCACCACGATGTGGGATCCTTGGTTTGGAAATGGGACAGTGGAGGTGATTACCTCTTCTATTTCGCAAGCTTTTCCTGTTCCTGATGCTGGTATGGGGGCTCTTGCTTATACGCTGGAAGCGCTTCTAGGGTGTAAAGGAGGGACGGCAAGATGGCGTACGATGCCTTGGCTTGTGATAGGGTTTGGGATCCTCGTTATTCCTCTCGGCCTTATTAGCATTCTATTGATTGTTTTGCAGCCTATTGCGGTACATGCATGGTGTGCAATTTGCCTTATGATTGCTTTAGGCATGCTTATTATGATTATGCTCACAGTCGATGAGGTTACAGCGAGTTTACAAGTCTTAAGAAAAGGAAGACACTTGGGTATTGCTTGGTCCACGTTGCTTTGGGAAGGGCTTCCAGAAGCAAAAGAGGAAGTCGATACTCGCTCCCCTTCCTTAACAGCGCCTTTTTATCAATTGCTGCAAGCAGCATTTTGGGGATGTAGATGCCGTTGGAATATGCTCCTCACAGCATTTTTGGGGTCAGCGGCTATGATGCTGCCCTCTTTTATTGTCATGCCAAAATGGCTAGCTGATAGTGATCATATTTGCGGTGCGCTGGCAGTTGTACTCTCTATTTTAGCTATGGCCGATATTACCAGAGTTGTACGGAAGGCTTTATCCCTATTCGGCCTTTTTATGGTTGTAGTCAGTTGCATGTACTATTCGGAAGCTCATATCCTTGTTCCTCATTTGCTTATAGGAATTGGATGGCTAATTTTTTGCTGGCCAGAAGGAAAGGTAGTAGAACGTTATGGGACAACCCCTAGTTAGTGCGCATAAAGCCTGTTGAGTCTTGTGACAACATTCTCCATGTAGCTGGATAGCTCGACGGGAAAAACCGTGCAATTCTTTTGAAAGGGACCATATAGCACGCTGTTTACAAAAATAGAAAATAACTCCGGGTTATACCCAGGAGGAGTTGGTAGATCAAAATTCATTTCGACCTTATCTTCTAGTTGTTGCCATAAAATAAGACGCATGACTTGAGGATGTTCCGACAAATAAGCAAGTTGGCGAGCAAGACCATTTTCCTCTTTTTCGAGGGCTTGAAAATCAGCAAAAACCCAATCTTTTACAGCACGAAAAAGGGTTTTCTTATCTTTAAAGTAGTGATAAATTAAACTTTGCGTTACTCCTGTTTGGGCTGCAATATCCCCTATGGATGCGCCTTCATAACCGTTTTCGATAAAGGCTTGGGCTGATGCCTCAAGAATTTCTTGTTGGGTTTTTTCCCCTTTTCTGAGTTCCTCTTTCATGGCTCTAACATCCGTTCCAAAGTGACGACAATCATCTGCAAATAGGCTTCTCTTAAAGCTGCTGAGCGAATAGTCGCATGAGAGTTGCAGAAAAAAGGTCCTCGCACTGCACTTCGCAAAAGAGCAGCAGCTACAGATAGATCGAACTCTTTTGCAATCATTCCTTGCTTTTGCAGTTGTTCTAAGGCGGTGCAAAGAGGGTCTGGACCCGATAGCTCACTGGGTAACGATTGATTATTCGGGAGACTTGTATTTCCTTCTAAGCTACTCCAGCGCAAAAGTCGGGCCATCGAAGTGTGATGAAACCAAAAATCGAGCTCGTGTGAAAGATAATTTTCTAAAAAACGACGTAATCCAATGTCTGCAAGAGGAAATACTTCAACCCTTTCTTCATGAGTTACCGCAAAAAAAGGTTGTTTTACGGCATGCCAAAGGAGATCTTTACTAGGGAAATAATGGTAGATAAGGCTTTGGTTGATTTGCAACTTCTTCGCAATGTCCCCTAGAGAAACACCGGAAAAACCCTTGCGAATAAAAAGTGTAGTCGCTGCTTTTAAAATCCGATGACGCATCCGCAAATTTAGGCGCGTCTGGACTTTTGTTTGTACCATATCTTAGAGCGTCTATCCCCAATAACTTTATATCGATTTTTCTGAGCAATACTAAGCGCGATTTTAATTGTAAAGTAGATAGGGCTGACGGCGAACAGCAAAAGCTTGTCGTTCTTTTAGCTGGTATCCAATGAATTTCCAGGCCACATAGTCTTCTTGTTGCAACCATTCCCACATTTTCTCATTGCCGTTTGCCTTGCAGAAAAGGTCACGTGCTTGGGGGTTGAGATTGTGCATTTTCTCTTTAAAGATTTTGGGATAGAGGGCCTTAATCATACCGATCAGCATATATTGAATGGTGAGAGGGCGAAAGCGGCTTCTATCTGTGATCACAATTTTAATTCCATGGCAATCCTGACCTTTTAGAGAACCGTAAAAGGGGCGAAAATGGTAGGGGACAAAATGTACACCGGGGATTTTTTGTTGATTTAAGCGTGTAGAAAGACGTTTAGCATCGATCCAAGGGGCTCCGACAATTTTGTAGGGAAGCGTAAATCCAACACCAGTATTGACGACACAAAGAGAACCTAAAATACCTGTCGTGGCATAAAAAAGGGGGGTGTCAGGTTCGGGTATATTAGGACTTGTAGGGATCCACGCCAGTCCTGTTTCTTCAAATGTCATCGCCCGTTTCCATCCTTGCATGGAGACAACAGTCAACCGACAGTTGACGTGGTATTCGGCATTAAAATAACGCGCAAGCTCCCCTATTGTCATACCATGACAATAGGGGATATTGAGATATCCTATGAAAGAGCGGAATTTTTCCTCCAACATAGGTCCATCAATGATCTGGCCGCCGATAGGATTGGGTCTATCTAATACCAAGACCAGAATATTATGCTTGGCCGCTTCTTCCATGATGTAAAAAAGAGTCGAAGCATACGTGTAAGAACGAACACCTATGTCTTGAAGATCGTAAATAATGCAATCAATCCCCTTAAGCATCTCTGCAGTCGGGCGGCGTACTTCGCCATGTAAACTGTAAACAGGAATGTTATCCAAAGCCTTTTTGTGGGCAATGTGTTCTTCTGCGTAATGACTGCCTTCCAGTCCGTGTTCGGGTGTAAAGAGTGCTACTAGTTGATAACTTCCTGCATGCTCATTAAAAAGCTCTTCTGTTTTTTTTAAAGAGGCATCCACACTCGTGTGATTAACGACTAAAGCAACGCGTTTTCCCTTTAATTGTTCTGTATATCCTTCAGAAAAGAATCTATCGATTCCTAATTGGACACGTGCTAATGCGGGCATCATCCAGCACAAAATAGCTAAGAAAAATAAGGGGAAACGCATGGAAATCCACGTATCTTCCTTTCAACATATACTGCGCAGGTTCCACATGGCAAGGATTCGTGTAACGCTATCAGGATTTTTAACACCCGATAGCGCCTTAATCCCTCTCCATCAAGGGGTAGAATTGCGCTCAAATGTTTCTAAGAAGGTGTCACCTTTTTTGACAGCGCTATCAAGAGCCTGTTTAGGTGTAAGTTCTTCAGCAAACACTTTCTCTAAATGATCGACAATCATTTCGCGAATTTGCATATAATTACCCACACGAATGCCATGCGTGTAAGGTGTGGGGGGACTACTCATGACTTCTAAAACGGGGATCTCTGCGGCAGGATTGTTCTTGTAAAATCCCTTCTTTTTGGTGAGATGATAAGCGGCATCGGTAATAGGTAAATAACCTGTTTTTTGGTGCCAGTAGGCTTGAATTCCGGTTGATGAAAGGTATTCAAAAAATTGCGCTATTCCTCTGTATTCTTCTTCCGTAAAGCCTGACATTACCCAAAATGAAGAGCCCCCAATAGGGAGATTAAAAGGTTTGTGAGCGATCGAAGACCAATAAGGAAAATATCCTACTCCAATAGGAAATGAACTCTTTTGTTTGAGGAGGGGTAAACGATTGGCTCCTTGCATCAGGATGGCACATTGTTGATCCGTAAATAGTTTTTCGGCTGCATCACTCAATCTTCCCGCGTAGGTGAACATGCCATTTTTCTTCCATTCTACCAATTTGGAAAGATGAGAGATTGTGTCAGGATTATTGAATACAAAGCGTGTACTCAGTCCATCAAAACCATTACCACGTGTACAAAACGGTAAATTGTGCCAGGAACTTATCAATTCTAAATGGTAAGCAGCAGGCCACGCTGTGGTAAAGCCTTTATATCCGCAAGCGATTAGCTTCGTACACGCTTTCTCTAATTCTTCCCACGTCTCGGGGAGTTTTTCAGGATCTAGGCCCGCCTTAGCAAATGCTTCTTTATTATAGAAAACGACACCAGTTGATGCATTCCAAGGGAAGGAGACCATTTTACCCGACGCTGTCGAATAAAAGCTACGAACTGCGTCTATGTAAACATCGGGATCAAACTTTTTGTTGTAAGAAGACATGAGTTCGTCCACAGGAACAAAGAGCTTAGGCATGTGCATCATCGACAACGTCGCGACTTCATAGACTTGGAGAATTTGGGGGTGTTCTTGGGTCTTAAATGCTTCTAATCCTTTTTCTACAACTTCTAGGTAATTCCCCTTCTTAACGGGAACAATTTTGTAACTGCCTGAATGATGGTTGAAGTCGTCCACAATCTCGCAAAAGATTTTTTCGAGAGGCCCATCAAAGCCATGCCACAGTTGGATATCAGCTCCCGATACAAAACTCACCATACAGGTAAAAAGACCCGTTAGAGCGGCTAGAAACTTCATCATAATCCTCTTATTCTATAGAAAAGTGGAACATGATAGGTCAGTTCTACTGCTAAGTCTAGGTCCTATATTTTATTTTATCCTTTTTGAAAAATCCCCGGGTGAGCCAACCTGAGAAACACTCTCTGAATTGACGTTTGTCGAGTTTTTGGATTATTTCGATCGGAATAGCATTTGAGGTCTAATGGGTAAGTATATGAAAGTTTTATTTTCTCTTTGTGTAGTAGCAATGCCTCTACTTTCTTCTCTTCATGCAAAGGACTACACATGGACACCTCGAGAAATGATGAGAACCAAGAATATCACGGATGTCCAGCTTTCTCCCGATAATCAAACAGCTCTTTTTGTGGTTACGACTACAATCCTCACGGAGACAAAAGGCGGCTACCATTCGACAATCTACCGGACAAAGGCGGATGGCACAGGAGATTTGTATGCTTTCTCGTCGCTCAACTATTCATCCTACCAGCCGCGTTGGTCTCCAGATGGGGAGTGGGTCGCTTTTCTTTCCGGTCGAGATGGAACACGTCAGCTTTATCTGATTCGGTCTGATGGCGGGGAAGCTAGACAATTGACGAACGGTGAAGAAGGGGTAGACGCTTTCCTTTGGTCGCCGAATAGTCAATCCATTGCGTTTGTAATGATAGATGAAATTGAAGAGAAGAAAAGGCAAAAAAATGCTAGTGCGGCCTATGAATACCAAAACCCAAGCTACGTCAATCGCCTTTGGTTGATCGATATCGACTCGACTGATGCCCCACGGGCTTTAACCAACGATAATTATTGCTTACATGCGTGGCTGGCGAATGTTGACCTTGATTGGTCTCCGGATGGCAACACGATTGTATTTGGGTATTCTGCAGATATGATTTCTGATGAGTCTGATTATGTGAGCAGCATCGCCTCTGTTGATGTCACCTCCGGGATGATTTCTCCATGGATTAAACACGCACGACATGAGTCCCTCCCTCGCTATTCCCCAGATGGTCAAAAAATTGCGTATCTCAGCTGCGATTCTCCCAAAAAATATGCCTACAATACACGCATTGGTGTGCGTTCATCTGTGGGGTCGGATTTTTATGAGCTTGCGCCTACGGCGGATGAAGGCCACCTTGAAGGACCAAGCCTATTAGGCTGGTCGGCAAATGGTCATGATGTCCTCTTTTATGAAGCTCATGGCACGCGCTACCACATCAGTTTTGTTCCTATCGACGGCAAACCTCCACGAGATTTATCTGCCGGCGACCATTTTTTTAGTGAAGCCACCCTAAGCTATGACCGTACCTCTTTAGGTCTTATTATCCAGTCACCCAATACCCCGCCAGAGGCTTATGTCGCTCCATTAGACGCCTTCAAACCTGTGCAAATCTCAGAAGTAAATCGCTCTTTTCTTCAGTATCCATTCCTTAAAACCGATGCTGTTTCTTGGCACTCAACGGACGATCTTGTCATTGAAGGGCTTCTAACCTATCCCAAAGACTACACGGAGGGAAAAAAATATCCTCTCTTAGTGGTTGTTCATGGTGGCCCTGCAGGGGCATTTGATGAATCTTTCATCGGGATGCCTTATCCCTACCCGATAGCTGCCTTCGCTGAAGCGGGCTTTTTAATTTTCAGGCCCAATCCACGAGGATCGTCGGGCTATGGCAAAGAGTTTCGGTGCGCTAATTACGGTGATTGGGGCGGCAAGGACTTTGAAGACATCATGACAGGTGTAGATGCTATCATCGAAGCAGGCATGGCTGATGCTGATAAAATGGGTATTATGGGATGGAGCTATGGAGGTTATATGACCGCCTGGACAGTAACGCAAACATCACGCTTCAAAGCAGCTTCTATGGGCGCAGGTATTACGAATTTGCTCAGCTTCAGCGGAACTTCGGATTGCCCAAGTTTTGTTCCCGATTACTTTGGTGATTTTTATGATGTTCCAAGGATCTACGAGGAACGTTCTCCGATTTACCATGCGCGCAATGTCATGACACCCTGTTTGATCCAACACGGCACACGAGATGGTCTTGTCCCTCCCTCGCAATCTTATGAATTTTATCATGCCCTGGTACGGGTCGGCAAAAAGCCCACTTTTATTCTTTATCCAGGCTTAGGTCACAGTTTGGGTGAGCCTAAGATGGAACTCGATGCGATGGAGAGAAATCTCGCTTGGTTCCAGCACTATTTGATGCCGTAAAAAAAGCGCTGACTACGACTTAACATTTTCTCAAACTCAAATTCATCCAGCTCCATTAGTTCTCTCTCTGTAAGCTTATCCGTATGGGGGATAAAACTGCCCCCGAGAACTCCTTGACAAGGGAAGCCATCAGGAATTTCAGAAGAAGCAGAGGAACTTTTGGGAAATAAGTAGATGTACTCCTCTTGATGGCTCTGTTCGACTGTTGTATAAATGATATAATCCATATGAGCTTTTCCAGCAGTGTCATTGAGAAGTAACAGATGCCCTCGCACAGGAATTATAGCCGAATCCTTATTCAACTCTCTCCCTCCGAGTCCGCTACAGTTAAAAATCGTCTCTTCTGCAATTTCATCCCATGAATGAACTTCTTGAATTTCAATGGGAATACCCAATCTTTTCACCTCAGCACCCAGCTGCTTCATGATCATGACTGTGTCGAGAAAGTAGGTCATGTGTGCTGTGTAGCCAGGATGTTGAATAGCACCGAAATCTAAAATGACGTTTTCTGAAGGAGGCAACAATCCTTCTTTTTCCAATGTATCTAGACCGATATCTGTCCTACTACTTCCATAAACGGGCAAAAAGCGTAGGCAATCCCGGCTTAAATAAGGATGACTCCCTTCATAGATAGAGCGAAAAGCATAGAAGGTCTCAAATCCTATAGCATCGAGATTCGCTTGTTCCTCTGGAGAGGTTAAAAGTGAGACGAACGCAAAATATCCGCCAGCACGCCAAGAAGCAATATCATAGAGTTCTTTTGCTGTAATGCCCGTCACTTTATAACCTTGACGGACTAGTTCAATAGCTGCAGTAAGGCCCATACAACCCGCACCAATCACGCGGATCGGATTGCTTTTATCCTCTAACAAACGGATGGCTTTCCCCACTGATCCAAAAAGTGTTGTCCAGCCCGACCCGCCCATGCCATAACAATTCACAATCTTCTTTTTAGGAATTTCTTCTAGAGAGATATTAAAACATCTCTCTCGCATAGGCCGAACGCAGGCGCTTTTTTTTAAGATTGTCGAAGTATGCAGGCTAGGGGGGTCAAGTCTCACTACACGTGTAGAAGGAGAGGGCTGTTGTGTATTACCATTTTCCATAAATTTTCCACGATTACTTTGCCTAATTTAGAGGGGTGTCCATAAATTAAGATTTCGACGCTTTAAGCAACAGAAATTACTTTAGAACGCCCTCTAAAGAAACGCATCTAAAGATGAGAGTTTTTTCATCAATTAAATGATCCGCATGTAATTAAAATGAGATATTATTATTAAAAAACTCTGGACTTTTTATTTAAAAAGTTTACGTTAAGGTTACGGAAGCAGAACAAACTTCCGCTATAACCAGGAGAATATTTATGGCACAACCTAATAAACCACAACCAGGCGAAAGACCTGAGAGACCACAACAACCAGGTCAAAGACCTGATAGACAACAGCCTCAACAACCAGGCCAAAGACCCCAACGTTAATTTCTAAAAAAAGCCCTCACCCTCTTGAATACAGAGGGTGAGGGCTTTTACAAGTTTTCTTTGCTTAATACACTTTTTCCAAAATAATACGCTTAGAGGGTGTTCTGAGATTAACGCTTTTACGAGGATGTTTGGCTGATTTTGGTTTCAGATTGGGTGGTTAATATACAAATTTTGATATTATCTATACAATCTGAAGCCACAAGCAGCTTAAAAAGCCCTGAAAATCGTCAAACATTGCTTTTAGAACACCTTGTTAGAGATAGGCTATGCTCGCAGGCTTGAGGCTAACAACCTCCGAAAATTTGAATAATTATGCATGTACAACACCCTCATCCCGCATGGATCGAAATCGATTTTCCTCAATTGCGGAAAAACATCTCTCTCATCCGCAATCACATTGGTCGAAGTTTATTCTGCTTGCCTGTGAAGGCCAATGCCTATGGTCATGGTTTGTGCCAGGTCAGCCAGGTAGCTCAAGCTATGGGAGTAGATTACTTAGGTGTAGCTCATCTGCAGGAAGGCATCAAATTACGCGAGTCAGGCATTCACATCCCCATTCTCGTACTCGGGGCTATTCACGAGGATCAAATCCTCGATCTGATTCATTATGAATTAGAATTTACGATTAGTTCAAAATTTAAGGCGGATCTTGTTGCCTCCGTCTGCCAAAAAATCATGAAGAAATGTCGTGTCCACATTGAGGTGGATACAGGAATGCAAAGGACAGGGGTCCGTTGCGCTACTGCCCATATGCTGTTTCGCCATTTACAAGAGTTAGAATGCTTTGAGGTAGTGGGGATTTATTCTCATTTAGCGACAGCCGATCAACCTGATGATCCTTTTGCTCTTCAACAAATTAAGGACTTTGCTTGCCTCATTCATGATCCTATTTTCGAAGGCAAACCCCTTATTCGCCATCTTGCCAATTCGGGAGGAACCGCTTATTTCCCCGAGTCCCATCTGGATATGGTACGGCCTTCTTTGCTCTCTTTTGGTTATCTTCCTCCTGGTTCACCGGCAGCTTTAGCGGGCATTGCCCCTTGCTTTTCACTTAAAGCCAAGGTCTCCTATTTCAAAGTGGTTGCAGAGGGCTCTGGAATTAGTTATGGCCGTAAATATGTCACTTCTAAGCAAACACGCATTGTTACAATTCCTGTTGGATACGGAGATGGGTTTCGACGCTCGCTTTCAAATGGAGGTTCCGTCTTGATTCGAGGAAAACGTTATCCTATACGAGGCACGATCTGCATGGATCAGTTTATGGTAGATGTAGGTGATAATGAGGTTTATGTAGGCGATGAAGTGGTTCTAATTGGACGGCAAGGACAAGAGGAAATTTCCATGGAAGAGGTCTCTAAACTTTGCGATTCCATCCCTTATGAAGTTCTCTGTCTTTTCAACGAGCGTATCCCCCGAATTTATACACCTTAAGAGTGTGCTCTTAAGCCGAGTCCTTACTAAGGCTGTTCTCAAGTTGATTTTGTAAAGGATAACGCTGAAAAATAAAAAACCCGGATGGTTTCCCACCCGGGTACACAACTGCAAGATTTTGAATCTTAGCGATCCAATCTCTTAGAACTCGAACATTGCTCCGAGAGTCAAACCTTGTAAGGCTAGATCTCCAGCGCCATGTTGAGCTGTTCCTGGCATACGGATAAAACGTGCACGATCCGCCCAGAACTGCTCTTCCCAACCCACCCAGATAGCTAGGTGCATGTTGTCGCAGCTCCACCATGTTTCCCAGTTCAAGCCTAGGAACCACTCGAATACTGGTTCAACATTCCAGAAAGAATCTGTAACGCTTACTGCCGATGTAGCAGCACCAGCTGCATCTATCGTAGAGTCGCTACGGGATACTCTGTATTTCTCATACATACCTGTTAAGGCAAATTTACCTAACAAGCTGAAGCCACGTGAGAAATGGAAAGCAGTGTCCATACCAGCGCGTACGCCCACGCCTTTGAACTTCTCTGTATTGCTGCTGTTTACGCTTCCACCAGCTGCATCACCACCAGTGAAACCAACACCTTGGTTCTGACGGTTCCAAGCACCTTTAAGACCGATATGTGGTCTTAACATGATATGCTTGCCAATCCAATACTTGCGTCCCATTTCCCAATCTAGGATGTTCATCCGTAGATTCCAGCTCTGGGTAGCAGAAGTATAGGCCGGTGTAGCACCAGTGCCCGCTGCATTTAGATCAGGGGTATCGGCAAACCAATAAGCATCCAATAGTGTTAAACCTGTGCCAGCAGCTACAGTTGTTACTGTTGAATTGTTATTATGGTTTGTGCGGTACCATGTGTAATTAAGGTAAGTATCCCAACCCCAATCACAGAAATCCAAGCCAATACCTACTTTAAAGCCAGGCTTGTATTTTGTATGCTCGCGATTGACTCTACCTTGAGCAGGTGCCGCAGCAGGAGCTGCAGTATTTGTCATGGCAAATTCTAAACCATCTTCACGAGCCTTCCAATAAATGAAATCAGCTGTGATGAAAAAGTCAACACCACAATCACAAGCGCGAGTTACGCATTCGCAAGGTGGTTTTGGTCTTACAGTGCAGCAAGTTGTCTTGCATACTTTCTTAGTTGGGCAAGGCTCACATACTTCCTTGCATTTGGTTTCGCACTTCTGAACCGGCTTCGGGCAGCAATCTCCATTGCCGTCAGCAAATACCAGAGCCGCATTACCTAAAACTGGAATCATGAACTTCAATGCTTTCTTCATAGAGGAACTCCCCTTTTAACATCTTACGTGTAAACAATTACGTATCATTTAATCAAGAGTTTTTTTTTGCAAGTCAATTCTGCAGTTTTTTTTAGCAGAAAAATTGTCTATTCGCATTCTTCTCTTTTGCCTTTTAGCTATATTCTGAGCGTCAATTAAAGAAAAGCAAAACTATTATTTATTTCTGCATTAAAAGTGCATTTGGTTGAGGAAATAAGGCGTGATAAATCTTGGCTATGCATCCAAAAACAGCGATTCGTTATGCTAAATCCGCTTTTTGTGCAGTTAAAACGAATCAAAAACATGGCACACACAAAAAAACACATCCTTACTAGCTCCATTTTTTTTCTTTCCTTAGCGCTTCTATGGCTCCCCAGAGGTTACCCGGGAGGCAATTGGGCACAAAAACTAAACATCCATAAAAAAAAGCCTAACTTCTCGCTTGCATGCATTGCACCGACACAGCCCTGTGATAAGTACTGGCTATCACCCCCCTTGATAGGTTGTGAGGATGTTTTCTCGCAAAAGTTCACCTATCTCGATGCGGGTGTCCAATCTTATGCTTTTCTTTCTGCAGATAAAAAATACGTGCTGAAGTTTTTGAAACAGAGAAGATCGGAAAAATTTCCTAAAAAGCGCTTTTTGACTTTTTCCAGCTACAAAATCGCCTATGAATATCTACGAGATCAAACGGGGCTGCTCTTTATGCATTTGGTACCTGGAGATGGTTTCAAGCAAACATTGACTCTAGTGGATCATGAACAAAAGGAGCATACGATTGAATTAGGAGATTTTGAGTTTTTTCTTCAAAAACGAGCGGATTTGATCATGCCTATTCTCACTAACAAGATGAAAAACAGCGAAGAAAAAGAAGCCAAAGAGATTATCGATGCGCTTTTTTCTTTTTTTCATACGCGTTTGGATAAAGGCATTCTTGATCACGACCCCAATATCCCCATTAACTTTGCCCTATGTGAAGGTAAAATTATTCAAATCGATATTGGAAGATTTTCGTGGGCTGAAAAGGCCACTATGTACAAAACGGATTGGTTACAATTCGTGAAGAAAAACGCTCTATTTATGCGCTGGCTAAAAAAGAGTTATCCGGAGCTCCACGTCTATTTTATGCAGCATTGTGCTATTTTGAAAGAGCGCTATAAAAAAATAAGCAAGCCCCTTCCACAATTGGTTTCCTCGCCACATCATGAGAATGAATCTTCTAACAGCTAATGCTTATGAATTAATTATCGAGTTTTTTGCTGTCTAATATAGAGAATCTGCGTTACCCTTATTGTTTCAACTTATAGTTTTTTTATGTCTATTGCAGTTTCCGTAAAAAAATTAAAAAAAGTCTACAAAGGAAAAATCCCTTTTACGGCTGTAGACGAAATCTCTTTTGATGTGCAAGAAGGCGAGATTCTGGGTCTTCTTGGACCCAATGGTTCTGGAAAAACTACGACCATCCAGATGCTATTAGGAACTCTAACGCCTTCCTCCGGATCAATCGAATATTTTGGTAAGGACCTGGCGCACCATCGATCAGAAATCCTCTCATCTGTCTCTTTTGCTAGCACCTATACGAGTCTTCCCTACATCCTCACAGTTGCAGAAAATTTGGACTTTTATGGGCGTCTTTATGGAATGAAAGGAAAGGAAATCACGCAAAAGGCCGATCCCCTTTTGGAACGTTTTGGGATCCTCGAAAAAAAGAAACAACCTGTTTCCTCACTTTCTGCAGGGCAAATCACACGTTTGATGCTTGTAAAAGCCTTTTTTACCGATCCAAGAGTTATTCTTCTCGATGAACCTACTGCTTCTCTCGACCCAAATATTGCCATGGAAGTTTGCGATTTTCTTTCGGATCGGCGTGAAAAGACAGGAATATCTATTCTTTTTACCTCTCATAAAATGGACGAGGTAGCCGAGCTCTGCGATCGTACCATTTTTCTTAAAGAAGGAAAAATTATTGCCGACGATTTACCTGAAAACCTGGCTAAAAGTATTTCTACTTTCCGCTTGCGATTGACTATTGGCGATGGAATGAAACGCACCGTCGCAATTGCAGAAAACCAAGGTCTTCCCTATTCGATTGAGCACCGCTCTATTCAATTTTCTCTAGATGAAAAGTCGATTCCTCCTTTTCTCAACGCCTTAATGCAGGCCGGAGTGGCCTATACAAGCATTCAAGTTCAAGAGCCCTCTCTAGAAGATTATTTCTTAAAATTGGTCGAGAAAAAACTATGAATATTAGAAGAATTTCAGGCGTTTTTTTTCGTTATTTTTACGTACTTAAAAAAGGCCCCCAGCAATTATCCGATCTCTTTTACTGGCCTCTAATCGATATCCTTTTATGGGGGTTAACTTCGGTGTGGATCCAAACCTACGCCAAGACTTCCGATCTCTCTTTAATTCTCTTAACGGGTTTAATTTTTTGGCAAATCACATGGCGCGGTTCTGTCGATGTTTCGATTAGCCTGTTACAGGAATTTTGGCATCGCAACCTGGTCAATCTCTTTTCCACTCCACTAAAGCTTAGCGAGTGGATGGCGGGTATTATTTTATTGTGCCTGTGTAAACTCGTTATCACCGTCAGTTTTGGGGCTCTGGCTGTTTACGTTCTCTACTCCCTCAATGTATTTACCGTTGGATGGGCCTTTTTACCTTTTGCTGCTTTGCTTCTGATGTTTGGATGGTCACTCGGCTACATCGCCTCCAGCGCTATTATTTATTGGGGACACCAAGTAGAAGCCATAGCTTGGATGATAGGTTTCGTCTTTGCGCCTTTTAGTGCTGTTTTTTATCCTGTTGCTATTCTTCCAGGCTGGGCTCAAAGCATCGCCTGGTGCTTGCCTTCAACTTACATTTTCGAGGGCATGCGTATTGTCCTTGCTACTGGCACTTTTCCTATCGATTACTTTTGGATAAGCTTTGTTCTTAACATCTTCTTGCTTGGTTTCGCTATTATGCTTTTCACGACCATGTTCAAGAAAAGCCGGAATAAAGGGCTTGCCCGTCTGCAGTAAACAAAAAACTCCTAACGTCAATTCACCAATATTTGCAGAATTATCCAATTTTGCAAAATAGGCGCACTTCGGCTAATGTTCAAAAAATGGACTATTAGAGTGTATTCTAACAGGCGGTGGATATGTCATTGCAATCTCCTCAAAACACTACAAAACCTAAATCAATCCCCCTATTTCGTGCATTGGCCGAATGGTCATCGCGCTTCATGGGATCTTCTTTGATTTTTTGTTTAGCGATAGTGTTGATTTTTGTTTGGGCATTTTCGGGCTTCTTTTTTGATTTTGATAATACTTGGCAGCTGGTGATCAATACAGCTACAACGATCATTACTTTTCTGATGGTTATTTTAATTCAAAACACTCAAAACAGAAACGCTCGCTCTATTCATCTTAAGTTAAATGAATTGTTGCTAGGCTCTAAAAATACGCGCGACAGTTTAATGGAAATAGAAGAGCAAAGTGATGAAGAAATGGATGAATTAGATAATGAATTTAGGAAGTTAAGAGAAGCTTATATTCTCCATCTTGAAAAGAAAATCAAAACCAAAAAAAGGAATGCTTTAAAAGAGAAAAAAAATAGTTCCCGCTGATTATCATCAAGTATAAGGTCAAAGACCGTGCATCAAAAGCAAATTTATCTCGATTTTCAGAGAGCTGAAGCTTCCATTCGCGCCTTATCGTCAACTGCAAACAGATCTTCTAGAGAAGAAATGGTCACTTTATTGTGGGCGTCCATCAATCGTTCTAAGTGACTAGCGATCTCCTTCCATCTCAGTTGTCGATTGAGAAAACGATTGACCAGCACCTCATTAGCCGCATTCATATAACAGGGAAAACTTCCCCCTTGCTGGATTGCCTGATAGGCTAGATCTAAACAACGAAATTTTTTTCTATCAGGAAGAATAAATTGCCAAGTTTGATTTTTGACAAAGTCAAAAGGCGTGAGCATTCCACGAGCTCGTTCTGGATAGGTTAGGGCATATTGAATAGGCACCCGCATGTCGGGTTCGCAGCAATGAGCTAGAATAGAGTTGTCATTGAACTCGACCATTCCATGAATAATTTGTTGTGGATGGATCACCACTTCGATCTGCGAGATAGGAACTCCAAAGAGCCAATGAGACTCAATCATTTCCAACCCTTTATTCATTAAAGTAGAAGAATCAATCGTCACTTTAGGTCCCATGCGAAAGTTGGGATGATTCAAAGCATGTTCAAGCCCTACATCATCCAACTGTTCGGATGTATAGTTGCGAAAAGGACCCCCTGAAGCTGTGATGATTAATCTTTGGATGTTTTTAGCTGGCTCCCCGTTGAGGCATTGGAAAATGGCGGTTAATTCGCTATCGATAGGAATTAGAGAGACATTATTCTTCTCTACAAGGGACATGACGAGCGCACCCCCTGAAACCAACACTTCCTTATTGGCAAAACCAATTGTTTTTTTAGCATTTATGGCTTCAATTGTAGGGGCTAAACCAATGGCCCCGTTCATTGCCGAAATTACAAAATTTGCATCGGTGTGGGTAGCTACAGCTTTGAGACCTTCCATTCCAGGGATGATGGGTATATTAGGCAATCGCAAACGGAGTTCATGCGCTTTGATAGGATCATAAACCGCGATAAGCTTTGGGTGCCACTGGCGGGCTTGTTGTTCAAGGAGATCGATATTAGAATGGGCAGCTAAAGCCACAACCTGCACAGCTTCGGGGCCAAGGTGTTCCGAAATAAGAAGGGTATTGCGACCGATCGATCCCGTACTTCCCAAAATCGCGAGTTTTTTCATATATAGCCTGCATCCGCTCTGAAATGTTTTTACAGAATACAGAATAGCAAGGGAGAGAAAAAAAGAACAAAAGGGATTTTAAAAGGGTGTTTAATCGGCTCAAAAAAATTTTCGCTAAACACCCTCTAAGGGTAAGAAAAAAAGCTCTATTCTTGCGGTTCGAGAACTTTGGGATTTTTTTTATCTACACAATTATTTGTATAATTGTCGTAATCCCACTGTTTGCAATAGCAATATTTACCATTGGCATCATCAGTAATGTAGACTGGTCTATCCGTGTTTTTTTTATTTCTAAAATTGCATATTTGCGAACACCAGCATTGGCAATTAGGGTCGGAAAGGCAGGATTCTTTTGTTCCACATTGCTTGCCACTTGGACTGTCGTTGCTATTAGGAGAACATGCCCCTAAAAGAGCTAACCCTAATAAAAAAACGCTATTTTTGATTGTAACCATAACAACTCCCCCTTCATTATTTCTTGAATAGGCTCTTTTTGAAAATAAAAATTCTTAAGAGACCTAATTTGAAGAAATAACAAAATCTAGATCTGAAAGACAACTATTATTTATTTGAATTTTCCGTTGTTAGAATGATTTTACCGGATGTTTGACGATTCTCCAGAAGACGGTGGGCTTCGCTAGCCTGGGAAAGTGGTAACACATGATCGATCTTCAATGTAAGCCAACCCTGTCGTAGGCCTGCCATTACACTCTTGGCACGACCTAACATTTCTTCTCTTGTCAGAGTAAAATTGTTGAGATGTCCGCCATGAATAGATAGGGAACGGGCCATTAAAGAATTAGGTTGAATAGGATCTGCTGGCCCGCTGGCGGCGCCATAAATAACAATATCGCCTCTTATTGCAGCTGCCTCCAAATTCCCCTGAAAGGTTGTTTTGCCTACACCATCTAAAATAAGATCGGCTCCATGATCATTCGTGAAGCTTTTAATTTCTTGGGCGAAGTCCTTTTCTGTGTAAAGAATAACTTTTTCCGCTCCCGCTTCTTTTGCCAGTTTCGCTTTTTCTTTAGTCGAAACTGTTCCAAATACTTGGGCCCCTAATTGCTTTGCCCATTGCACGAGAAGAAGACCCATACCTCCTGCTGCAGCATGTATCAATACAACGTCTCCCGCTTTGGGTTGGCGAAATTCATGGAGAAGATAATGAGCAGTCATTCCTTGTAGAGGGAAGGCTGCACCTTGTTCAAAAGACAGATCATCAGGTAAGGGAATGAGGCGATCAGCTTCTACGAGACAGTTTTCTGCGTACGAGCCACATGCTTGCACAAAAGCGACTCGATCACCCACTCCAACAGCTAAAACTCCCTCCCCCACTGCTTCCACAATGCCAGAGCCTTCCCAGCCAGGTGTATAGGGTCTGTCCGAAGGGTAATAGCCTTTACGGAAATAGATATCGACGAAGTTGACTCCAATCGCTTTTATTTGAAGAAGAACCTGACCTGGACCGGGTTTTTTCAATTCCTTATCTTCATATTGAAGAACTTCGGGACCGCCATATTCATGAACTGAAATCGCCTTCATACCACCCTCCACAAATTATTGTACTTGTGACTAAAAAATGGCAGTTTCAATCATTTAGGCTTTTTAAAGCGAGCTTGGTTTCTCTTACTTTTAAGGTAATGAATTGGGGTAGGAAGGCTTACAGTGTGTTTCTTTGATTTTCATAAGGGTGAAAAGGGAGATGATGAGATAAATCGGTAGCGTCAAAAAAGCTGACTGATAAGCGGAGAGTGAAAAGACTCTAGCTCCGTCTAACAATTCTCCTGTCCAGGTCAAATCGAGAAACTTTCCTGTTAAAGGATCAGAAAAAGCTCCTAGGAAAGCATCAAATGCATTCATAAATCCAATTGCAGTCGCTGCAAGAATAGGCAGACTAATCTCCCTAATCATTGTGAAGCAAAGCAAAAAGCTGCTTATAGAAAATCCGAAAATGAATAGCAAAAAGGCGAGGGAATAAGCGGAAATTCCTGGAGCATAAACAACTCCAGTTATAGCAAAAAGAGCAAAAATTGTTCCCCATAACATAACAATCCGTCTTCGGCCGATCCAATCCGAAAACCATCCTAAAAGAGGTGCACCAATGGCGAAGCCGATAAAAATCAGAGATACCATTTGGGCGGCCATATTATGGGATAAAGTAAAGGCTTGCGTTATAAAAGAAACACCCCACAATCCCCCAAACACCATTACTGGAGCAAAAGCAAAACCACTGTAAACCGAGAGCCACCAAGATTGCGGATTTTTCAAGACCTTTTTAACGCTCTCTAACAGAGAAATTTTTGAAGATGTTAGTTGCTTTTCTCTTGAATGACTTGGCGATCGATCCCGTACAATAAGCCAAAACAAAAGAGCCAAAATGAAGCCCGCCATTCCAATCGACTCAAGAGCATGACGCCACTCCATTTTTTGTATGAATGCAGCCAAGGGGGCTTGACCACCCACAGCTCCGAGCATGGCCATTGTCATCATAAGTCCCGCCATGAAAGCAAAGTGGCGGAAAGGAAACCAATTAGCAATTAGCTTGAGGCAATTGACGGCAGCGAAGGCTGCACCAGCTCCTGTCAAAAAGCGGCCAATCCCTGCGAGCATCAGAGAATCTGCAGCTGCAAAAATTAGACATCCCAATGCACAAAGAATGATAGCTAGCGTGGTGGTTTTTCTTGGGCCAAATCTATCTAAAAGCAGCCCTGCAGGAATTTGTAAAAGTAAATAAGCATAAAAATAACAAGCGGCTAAATTTCCGAGCTCAGCACCGCTAATAGCAAAGGTTTTCATTAAGGTGGTTGTCATGACACTGGGCGAAACTTCAATTGCGTACTTATAAAACATAAATACGGCACTGAGAAGCCAGATCGCCCAAGCACGAATGGGATGTTGAATTTTATCTTTTTTTATCAGTAGCCTTTTACTCATGGGACCAGCTCTCCATTAGAACGCCATCATGGATTAAATAGACCTTGAATTTCCTCATAGGACTTGCCTTTAGTTTCTGGCAACCAACGCGCGACAAAATAAAGGGCGAACAAACAAAAACACATAAACAGAACAAAAACTCCACCGGCTCCCACCCACACGACGAGATCGAGAAAAATAAGAGAGATCAGATAATTGGATAACCAGTTGATCAAGATTGCAATACTCATTGCCCTTCCCCGGATATTGAGGGGGTAAATCTCTGATATAATCACCCATGTCACGGGGCCCAAACTTATTCCAAAGAAAACGACATAGGCCATTAGAGCGATGGCTGAAAGTAAATGAAGATCCAGATAGGAAAAAAACATCCCACAAGCCAAAGCTCCTAAAGCAAGAGCCATTCCACTTGTCCCAACTATAAGAAGAATTTTTCTCCCCCATCGATCGAGTAGCCAAACCGCAAGAGCCGCTGTTAAAAGATTAATCGTGCCGAGTCCCAAAGTTGCAGTAAGAGTAACATCTTGAGAAGGCAAGCCGATTAACTCGAAAATTTGGGGGGCAAAATAAAAGACTGCATTAATGCCCGAAAATTGTTGGAAGGCGCTAAGACTGACTCCAATAATAAACGCTAAACGCACTCCTGGTGCTAGCAGGGCTTTCCATTTAGGATGAAGAAAAGAATGCGGAGCTTCTGCTTTAATTTTTAGCCGCTTTGCTTCTTTTTGTCCCTTTTCTACATGATTCTTACCCATTAACCATTGAGGGCTTTCTGCCAGAAAAGGAAGAGCCATAAGCTGTACAAATCCCGGCACTAAACCCCATGCAAGCATTTCACGCCAATTTTCTTGGTGTGCAAGAAGCAAGGCAACTCCATAGGCCAATAGAATACCAATAGAAACAGAAAGTTGATAAAAAGCGACAATCATCCCGCGGCGCTCTTTAGAAGAGATTTCACTTAAGTACATAGGAGTAACTACAGAATAAAGCCCTACGCTCACACCCGACAAGAACCTTCCTAGTAACAAAGATGTGGTTGAAGTAGCAAAAACAGCAATACTCGTACCCAGTAATAAAAGAAGGGCCGCTGTGAAAAAGGCTCTTTTTCTACCCAGACGATCTGCTATAAAACCTGCCAAAAAAGAGCCGCATAACGCACCCAAAAGGATGATACTTACCGTTACTCCCTGCATCGTAGAGGATAGATGAAATTCATTTCGTATAAATAGCATCGCACCGGCAATGATGCCAGTATGATAGCCAAAAACCACGCCTCCTACAGAAGCAGCGAGAACACAAAACCATAAGTATATATGCATAAATAGATAAGCTCTTAATTAGTGAAGCTATTCATAAATTAGAATTTCCTCGCTTTTCAATCGAACAAATTCACGATCGCATAAGCACTTCCTATTAGCCAAAGAAACAGCGTAGTCGCTAAGTAGAAAGGTTTCATCCCCACTTCTTTGATCTTCTTGAGATTCGTTTCCATACCAATCGCTCCCATAGCCATCGTAAGCAGTAAGACATCTACCTTATTCATAATATCTACTACAGCTACAGGTACTACATTCAAAGAATGAATCCCAATAACAACTAAAAAAAGCAGAGCGAACCAAGGAATAACAAGACGGGATTTCTTAGACACAGATTGGATTACGGGTCGCGCAATCATAGAAACTACAAGCAAGACCGGGACAAGGAGTAATACACGTGTCATCTTAACTATAACCGCGATAACAGCTGCCTCTTGACTGACATTAGCCCCCGCCACGACGACTTGAGCTACTTCATGAATACTAGCTCCAGCGAAAAGACCATATTGCGTATCGTTAAATCCGAAGATATTTCCATGTTGCAATAAGGGAAATAGAAACATAGATAAGGTTCCGAACAACACAACCGTAGCAATGGCAATGGTCGCTTTGTAGGCTTCACTTTTGATTACATCCTCTACAGCTAATACAGCGGCGGCTCCGCAAATGGCCGATCCAGAACTTACTAATAAGGATAAATCACGATCTAATTTGAATACCTTTTTGCCTAACCAGGTGCCCAAAGTTAATGTGGAACTCACAATGAAAATATCTAGTAGAAGCCCCTGCAATCCCACCATCATGATTTGCTGAAAACTCACTCTAAAACCGTATAAAATAATGGCTAGACGTAAGAGCTGTTTAGAGCAAAAACGGATACCCGGCGCCCATTCTTTAGGTAGACGATGATGTAAAGTATTGCCGTAAAAAATCCCCAGGATAATAGCGATCATCAAAGAACTGATGCCATACTCCATCAGAAAAGGGAGCGAAGACAAGTACAAGCTTGAAAAGGCAAATAGGGCGACAAAAAGAATCCCATTGATTGTATAGGCGCGGTTTTTCTTAGAAAAATGCATATCGCTATACCTACAGGCGGCTCTTTTCTAGATAGCATCTTGTAGATTAAAAGCTGCAAATGAAAATCTACGTTAGAAAATCTTAAACAAAACGGGGAGTTTCCTACTTTTCTGCAACGAATCCAATTTCTTTTAAGTGGATGATGTTTTTGTGAACATAGTCAGGAAATGAGTCATCAATAGGGACAGGGGGGTGGCGGGCGAGCCACCGATCGATCTCTTCATCCGTCATGACTTCTGCTTTATCTCTCCCTTCCACAATACTCGATAACTTTAGGCGAATTTTTTCTCTCCCTCCCATCCATGAAAAATGCCAACCAGCTTGGCTGATTTTGGGGAGCTTGTCTTTTTTATTTCGGAAATATTGTGGAGTTTTTTGCATCAATTTTGCGTAGGGCATTATAACAGTTCCACACCAGATCCGGTTATGCCAACCATCCTCTCCAACATTATCGATTTGACGGTTGAGCTGGTAATAATAATTTCCCATTTGTAAGGCATATGTCCCCATTTGCGCATATTTCTTTTGGAATTTTGACTGATTTTTACCTGAACGGAAAGAAGGACTTTCTGCAAAAGAGACGGGTTTTGCCGATGCGAGTAAAGGGGCAAGTTTCTTAATCACACTTGCTCGAGGAATTTCATCCAAATCCGAAATTAAAATGACATCCGATTTATGACAATTCTTGAGGCCGCGCATAATGCAATTGCGCTGAAAATTCTCTCTCTCCCACAACCCCATCTCTGGATGCCGTTCCTCTACCATTACATGAATGATCTTAGGCAAATATTTTTTAAAGCGATGTTGATTTTCTTTAAAGTACAAATGCTTTGAATCGCCTCGTTGCGTCTCTATGGATTCGACAAGAACAAAGTAATCGACAATTTCATCGAGCTCTTCAAAACGCATCTCCAGAAGTTCAAGTTCGTTAAAAAAAGGGAAACAGTCGTAGACTTTAGCCTGTAAAAGAAAAGGAAGTGCGAGAATGGATAAAAGAAACCCTGTAACTCTATTCATAGTCAGTCCTGATCGTAATAATGAGAGTTCAACAAACCCTAAGAAAGAGGGTGTATCAAAAGTAAATTTATCTCGATTTTCTGAGAACCAATTTTACGCTCTAGCGAAACATTTATTGGCATGATTATTCAAATTTAATGATTAAGCAGCCCTACATTTCTGAGAAATCAAACCTATAGATCATTACACTAGTCTATTATGTGAAAGCAGGTCGGAATGCAAATAAGATGGAATTAAAAGATTTTTATAATTTATAAAAGCTTCCATTTATATAATGAACTAGATACAATTCTCGCATGACATCAAACTATTTGCTTTTAAGCACAGATTATACAGTTTTTAATGCACTTACATGGGGTAATTGTTTAAATCATTACCATAAAGCTCGTGCATCAACTACCAGCTGTTCGCAGCGGCTCTTTCATGGCGCAATTGCCCTTATCGAATTAACGCCTATCATAAGCCAAATTACTTCACTTTTTGAAATGGCTATCGCCTCTTTGTTTAAACCTTCTCCAGAATTAACCGCTTCGGATAGAAGAGAAAAACAGCCCGTCCCATTGCGACAACCTTCTCTAAAAAGGAGAGTGCTAACTCCTTCTGGCGCTTCTTATCTGGCGTCGGTTAAAATCCCTTCTTCCCAACTCCGGCGGACACCCTTATCATCCGTCACTTCACCTGAATCCCCCGTTACCAGACCTCACCAACACCGACTTACAGCTTCTTCTAAAGCTTCTCGCCAACCCCTAGTTACCCTCCCTTCTTCCCAACTCCGGCGCACACCCTTATCATCCGTCACTTCACCTGAATCCCCCGTTACTAGACCCCACCAACACCGACTTACAGCTTCGTCTAAAGCTTCTCGCCAACCCCGCGCAGCGCCTTTGGCCCCGCCACCTTCAGCGGTTGTTGATATTACCTTGCCTACAGAAACTCTAAAGCTGCAGAATGCCCTTTTCCTTCTTCATCGACAAATTGAAAAGCAATATTCTGCTATGCCTTGGCCAGCTAAAATACAAAAAATTATGGTGGTGACGGAAATTAGGGGGGGGCGAGGAGATATTGCAGCAGCAGCAAAAGCTATTGGTGTTCTACAAAAAATTTGTCCTACGCTCACTTTCGATTGGGTATTTAATGGATTGAGTGAGAAATATGATCCGCTATCTTTTTTACAGTGTGAGGATCCTTCAAAAGTCAATATTCGCAGCTTGCGGTCAGAGCCTTTAGAAAATGCACCCTGTGACCTACTACTTGCTGGGCCCATAAGGTTTGGATGGACTGTAGATTTTTGCGAAAGGCTCACTGGCCGAAAAATTACTGGTCCTGCATTTGGCTTTGTGGAAACTGGTGATATTTTAAGGAGCTTTACCTACCCAACAGCTGAAGCCATCGTCAGAGAAGCTGCGGCAGATGATAGTCTTGAAACAATCTATCAACAGTTACACCCCCGCATTTTTCTTCCTAAATCCGATAATTGTGAAGGCCTTCTCCCTATGTGGTTAAAGACAGGGTCTGGCGTGTTACTAGACGAAAGTCGACTAGATGCTCCATTATCGCGCGGTTACTGCTGTCCCTCCTATTTGCCTCAAATACAAGATGCTGATTTACGCAAGGATGTTTTAGAGGCTATGAACGTTTTTGATGAAGAATCACCACCCAATTATGATCAACACTCCTTTAACTCAGGCTACGCCCACCATTCAGCCTCTTGGGGAAAATTTATTGATTGTGTAGCTATTCACGAAAAAACCAAAAATATTGTGATTGTATTGAATCAAGCTGGGGAATTTGCATCCTCCCAACTTTCAACGCAAAAATTTCAAAATCAAATTTTCACACCAGAACGACTTGCTTATCTTAAGGAAAAAGGAATTGGAAGTGTGGTACTTAAAGGGCAAGAGTCTGAGGGAATTACATTGCAAGAAGCAGAAAACCCTCATTCAGAACGTCGTTTGACAGTTATTGTACGCCCCTCTTTTAATCCCAACGATATGAGACTACTACAACTTGCATCCGAGCGTCTTCTTGCTACAGGGGATAATAGCGCTGTTGAATCTTGGTGCGCGCGATGCAAACTTTATCTATACGAAGCAGTTAGGAATTTAAGTCGCAAAGTGACCTTTCTTGAACAACAGGTTGAGTTAGCCCAAACAATTTCGCCCAATCTCAGCAAACTGCTCAACTTGTTTGGAATGGGCCGTACACACCCTGATTCTGATTCAAATACGCCTCTTAGCAGGGCGCAAATGGATGAAATAGAAGAACTATTAAATGATCCGAATTTAACCGATGCCACATTGCAATTCTGCGAGCAAATTACTTCAAATTATTCATTTTCCCCCGTGCTTGAGTCAGCCCTTAAACGAACTGTTTGGCACCATCTTATCCCCGAACTAGCTCAGATCGAGGCCGAAGCTCTTGATGAAAGCTATCGCGCCGGTATAGTAAATTATTTCAAGAACCCTGAAACTTCTGAAAAATCTCTTACTGTCAGGAACATTCCTGAGTTAGGTAAACGCGTACAAGAACGGGTACAGCACTATCTATCCACCCAAACAAATTTACCTTAATCGATAACAGCAAAAGAGCATCGCTACATCAATCGCGCCGGAGCCAGGCTCAAGTAGTTCTAAAAGAACTTTTACCGAGCCTGGAACTAGTTTCTTAAATGATGAACTTCGTTTTCTGTGCGTTGGATGCCAAATATCTGCCCCATACTTGCCCTCTTCAGTGATGGAAAGTTGACACCAGGGGTAGATGAAAAAGAGACCTTTGGATTTATCTCTAATTTTGAATGTTCTCTTTTCTCAAATTTTCAAACATTTCCGGCCCAGCCCTTGAACAGATTGATACGGCTAACTTATCGCTCGCTCTTCAGCTAATTATAAATTCTCACTCGGATTCTTAGAGTTCTCTATCCAATCTGGATCGACGGCTAAACCGACTCGACTTGACCCAATACAGATTGCATTGTTGAACACTAGTAAAATTTTCAATCTCTAGGATTTCCCGGCTCGTGATTTTTATATCACTTCGCTTCGACTCCTGACGGAAGCCAAACTATTGGCTTCCTTTCCAGGCAAAAAAAAACCAGGTAATCCTGGTTTTTATTTGCTCGGAACAGGGTCCGGTCTCCACCGCCGGCTCGTGATTTTTATATCACTTCGCTTCGACTCCTGACGGAAGCCAAACTATTGGCTTCCTTTCCAGGCAAAAAAAAACCAGGTAATCCTGGTTTTTATTTGCTCGGAACAGGGTCCGGTCTCCACCGCCGGCTCGTGATTTTTATATCACTTCGCTTCGACTCCTGACGGAAGCCAAACTATTGGCTTCCTTTCCAGGCAAAAAAAAACCAGGTAATCCTGGTTTTTATTTGCTCGGAACAGGGTCCGGTCTCCACCGCCGGCTCGTGATTTTTATATCACTTCGCTTCGACTCCTGACGGAAGCCAAACTATTGGCTTCCTTTCCAGGCAAAAAAAAACCAGGTAATCCTGGTTTTTATTTGCTCGGAACAGGAGTCGAACCTGCACGCTATTGCTAGCAGGGGATTTTAAGTCCCCAGTGTCTACCATTCCACCATCCGAGCAAAGAATGTCTAAGATGTGCTTGAAGCCAATAAGGATAGGTCCTTAGATTTTTATCTGCAAGCAAAAGTAAACCCCCTAAAAAGGGGGTTTAAGAATTCTTATGTCTCATCATCAAAAATATGATGATGGACCGTCTCTTCACTAGGATCTTTTTTTTCTTCATTGAGAGAATGCACGTGCCCATCCTCAATATTTTTTTCTTCGTTTTCGGGAACACGCAAGAGCGGTTCTGGATACTCACTGTTTCCTTCATGTTGCGCAGAAGGCTCAACTGCTTGAAGCTGTGGAGCCTGCTCTTCTTTAGAGGCATTCTTTCCTAAGCTTTTGGAAAGAAGAGCCCCTTCAACATACGTTGCATCTTTGTACCGAGCGATGGTTTCTGAGATAAGAGTTGAGGGAGGGGGGATAAGTGCGGTCAACATCGGTGAAGAAACGGGGGGGAATGTTTCTTCATGAAGAGCACCACCTCCTTCAAAGGCAGCGGTCGTACCGGCCGTTTCTTGCGTTTCTTCTTCTTTCTTCTCAGTCCACTCTTTTAATTCTTGGCGCTCATCAGAAGAGCGACGGCGACGGCGACGATTACGCCGTTTATCTACCTTGCCTTCTGCAAGTTCGGTGCGGGAGGGATTTTCCTCTTCTTCGCGTTCTGTTGGCTGCTCCTTAGTTGCGCGAACAGGACCTTCTCGTCCACCGCCAATCTTGATGGATTTCTCTAAAGAGATACTCTTGAGAATGACACGAGTTTCTTTCGTTTCGACAATTTCGTAGTCGTTAACAGGTAAAAGGAAAGCTTTAGGCTTTTCTAAGCTACGAAAGAAAAGTGCGTTTCCAAAAGAAACAACTTCTACAGCTTCAACGATATATTCTTCTTGTGAATTGTTTTTACTATTGCGAAGAGTAATTCTGCACCCTTCGCGCGGTGTAATCACCGACTCTATGATGGGCTCTCGGGTAAAATGCACGTTAATTTTCCGTTCGTTATATGTTTATGGACCCCGATCAATCGTTCAGGCGGGGTCCAGACGTGGTATTGACAAAACTTTATCGCTAACAAGTTTTATAACTACCGTAAATTTAGCTATTTTCTTTATTCGCCATGTATTCAACAAGATCGATAACACGGCTCGTATAACCGACTTCATTATCATACCACGCGACTAATTTGTAAAAACGACTATTTAAAGCTATACCCGCTCCCTTATCAAAAATACAAGAATAGCGACTTCCGATAAAGTCAGTGGATACGACTTCATCATCGCAATACTGAACAATACCTTTCATGTAGGTTTGTGAGGCGGTAAGCATTTCTTGACAGATCTCTTCATATGTGGTGTCTTTTGCAAGACGGACCGTGAGATCAATAACTGAAACATCTATAGTGGGTACTCTAAAGGCCATACCCGTTAATTTACCCCTTATAGCGGGAAGACAAAGCCCCACGGCCTTTGCTGCTCCAGTACTAGCGGGGATAATATTAATACTTGCTGCTCGCCCACCCCGCCAATCTTTTTTTGAAGGCCCATCCACACTCGGTTGCGAAGCTGTTAGGGAATGGATCGTTGTCATTAAGCCTTCTTCTATTCCCCACTTATCCAATAAAATTTTAGTTAGGGGGGCTAGACAATTGGTTGTACAGGATGCATTCGAAACAATTGTATGGGTATTTGGATCATAGTCCTGATGATTCACACCACAAACAAATGTCGGGATACTATCGCCTTTCGCAGGGGCTGTTATAATGACCCGACGAGCTCCTGCTTGGATGTGTCTAAGGGCTTGATCCTCTTGGGTAAAGAGACCCGTTGCTTCAACAACATAGTCCACGCCGAGATCTTTATAAGGGATTTTTTGGGGATCACGCTCAGAAACGACTTTGATAGTACTTCCGTTACAGATAAGCGAATCACCTTTAGCTTCGACATGAAAAGGCGCAGCGCCATGAACAGAGTCATGCTTTAAAAGATAGGCAAGGTTATCAGCGGGGACGAGGTCATTGATGAGGACAACCTTAAAGCCTGCATTGTTTTGGTGAGCTAAGCGTAAAAATAAACGCCCAATACGTCCAAAACCATTGATTGCTACTTTAATCTCCATATCATCCTCGTCCGTATCGAAAACATTGCGGATCATAAAGAAGCTGGCATCAGATGTAAAGTCTATACTCGTTCCATCCGTAAGAGATCTATTATGATGCTTGTTCATGATAGAACCACTCTTAAGACGATTTATACGAGTGTCCTGAATATAAAAAGGCGTAAATAGATTATTCTATTTACGCCTTTTTATTCTAAACGTGGCTATTGCCAGATTTTGTGGAAAGCTTCAATTATTCAGCGAGATACTCGATGTAACATGTAGAAGCATTGTCTCCGACTCTTTGACCCTTTTTGATGATGCGTGTATAACCACCATTACGCTCTTTAAATCGCTCTGACAGAGAACCAAATAGCTTACCTATGACTTTGCGGTCTGTATTGTAAGCGCTTGTGTCACCATTCTTAGCTGCACGCGCCTCTTTTGAGTTCAGTGCATTATACCTGACCATCATAACGGCAATAGCCTTACGTCGACTATATAGCGTGTTGTTTTTAGCTAAAGTGATCAATTTATCGGCATGCCGTCGTAATTCTTTCGCTTTTGCTAATGTAGTTTCGATTCGTTCATGCTCAACAAGTGACTTGAGCATGTTCGCAACCATGCAGCGTCGATGAGAAGATGTGCGGCCGAGTTTAAATGTATTTTTTCCGTGTCTCATCCTTCAATTCCTGCTTTTTCTGTAAGATAATCTGTAACCATCTGCTTAACGTTATCGCGTGTAATGCCAAATTTATTGAGGTCCATACCAAGATGTAACCCCATCTCATCGAGCTTTGCTTTGATCTCATTAAGTGATTTTTTACCGAAATTGCGGAACTTAAGCATTTCCGACTCGGGCATAATCACCAACTCTGCAATGGTATCTATATTGGCACCTGACAAGCAATTTGTCGATCGAACAGAAAGTTCAATCTCATTAATACGAAGCGAAAGCTTCGCCATGATTGCATCTCGGTCTGTATTAATTTCTTCTTCTTCTTTTTCAAATGAAATCGCATGTAATTTCATCTCATCAAATACACTGAGATGGAGAATCGCGATTTGTGTAGCAAAAGTTAATGCTTCTTCGGGCGAAATACGTCCATCAGTTCCAACTTCAATGATCAATCTGTCAAAGTCAGTGTCTTGACCGACTCGTGTATTTTCAACGAAGTAATTCACTAAACGGACAGGTGAATAGGCTGAATCCATCACGATTTCGTCAACAACTTTATCTTCGAGTTGTTGGCGCTCTGAAGGCACATATCCTCGTCCCATACCTATTTTGAAATCGATTCTTCTTGTCATGGGCTTTGTAACATGAAACATAGCCATAGAAGAATTTACAACATCAAAATCAGATTCTTCCAAAAGGTCGCCCAACGTAACAGCCACTTGCCCGCCTGCTTTTTCTAATTGCTGCGGAGTGATCTCAAGCATCTTGGTAACAATACGGATTTTACGTCCGCCGGGTACTTCATCCGATGCTAATTTACGTAATAGGGCTCCTTTAAAGTTTAAGATGATATGTGTCATGTCTTCTACAATACCATCCACAGCCATATATTCGTGAGGGACTCCCTCAATTCGCACGGAAACAATGGCCGGTGCTTCAAGAGAGTTGAGCATGATCCTACGTAATACATTACCTACAGTATGCCCAAACCCTTTTTCAAAAGGCTCAGCGATGAAGCGCACAAAATTGGATTTACGCGAGGACTCATCTACTTTGATTTTAGTTGGCAATTCAAACTTGCCGTACTTAACCGCCATGTCTGCTCTCCCGGAGAAAGATGATTGTTATACGCGTCTTCTTTTACGAGCTCGGCATCCATTATGTGGAACCGGCGTTTTATCACGGATTACAGTAATATTTAAACCCGCGCTTTGTAAACCTCGGACAGCAGACTCACGTCCTGCCCCAGGACCGTTCAAATTGACTTCAACCTCTTTCATGCCTTGCGCCATAGCGACTTTCGCTGCGTCTTGCGCGGCTACGGTAGCGGCGAAGGCTGATGATTTGCGAGAGCCAGAAAAGTTGACTTTACCTGCGGAAGCCCAAGCAATTACATTCCCAGCAGGGTCTGTTATGGAGACATGTGTGTTATTGAATGTAGCTTTAACAAACGCTAACCCGCTTGGTACTGATCGAGTTGTTTTTTTACGAGCTTTAACTACTGGCTTCTTTTCGTTAGAAGTCTTTTGAGTATCCTGCTTAGCCAAGGTATTCTCTCCTCTTATCGATTATTTCTTCTTGCTCGCTACTGTTTTTCGTTTGCCCTTTCTAGTGCGAGAATTAGTTTTAGTTCTCTGACCACGTACTGGCAAACCGAGTCTATGTCGCATGCCACGATAGGAGTGGATGCTAATGAGTCGCTTAATGTTATTTTGCACTTTTCTTCGCAGGTCACCTTCAACAACGAATTGTGACTGAAGAAGATTGTTTAGCTGCGCAATTTGATCTTCTGTTAATCGGTTGGCTCGCATGTTAGGATCCAAACCGAGTAAAGTAATCACATCATTGGAGAGCTTTCTGCCTAGGCCATAAATATAGGTGAGGCTGATCTCTAACCTCTTATTATCTGGGATGTCGATTCCAATTACCCTTGGCATGTCAATTCATTCCTTTTTTGCATCAATAAAAAATAACAGATCTTCAGGTTAAAACTCAAGTCAACGTCCTCGAAGCCTGCTGTATTTCATAAAACCATCGTAACGCTTCATTAAGAGATGCGATTCGATTTGCTTTGTCGTGTCTAAGACAACCCCCACTAAAATCAGAAGCGATGTTCCGCCAAAGAAATAACTTACTGAGGGATCAATATGTAAAATTTTACCAATTAACGTTGGCAGGATCGCGATGATGGCTAGAAAAATGGCCCCTGCAAAGGTTATTTTACTCATGGTAGATTCTAAATAATCTTGTGTGGGTTTTCCTTGCCGAATTCCAGGGATAAAAGCCCCATTTTTTTTCATATCAGAAGCAATCTGATCCGGATGGAACTGGGTAGCGGTCCAGAAATAAGTAAATCCTATAATAAGTAACACGTACAAGAAAACATAGGACCAACTGCCTGGCGAAACCCAACTAGCTACTTTACCAACAATACTATCTGTACCCAAGAATTGGCCTATTGTGGCTGGGAACATGAGTAGGGAGGAAGCAAAAATAACTGGAATTACTCCCGCATAGTTAATCTTCAGTGGAATATAAGCATTTGTTTCTTGTGGGTCGGCACCGCCGACTGTTCTTCGTGCATATTGTAAGGGAACTTTACGTTGTCCCTGAATAATCAAAATAGTCCCAATAATGATCGCTACAAAAAGTGCCGACAGAATAATTAAAGAAGAGAATGTAATCTGTCCCGTTTCCTGCGAATCAAGATTGAGTTGTTTAATAATTGTTCCCATGGTGGTAGGTATGCTCGATAAGATACCTATGGTAATAATCATACTGATTCCATTACCAATACCCTTCTCTGTGATCTGTTCACCAATCCACATTAAAAGAATCGAGCCTGCAGTCATGGTCAACATGACAAGAAGGTAAAAAAGCCAAGGAACTCCTAAAACCTGAACGCGCAAAATTGGTTCTACAATGACGCCAGGGCTTCCTGCATTGAGCTGTAAGGCATATTTAGCAAATAGGCCTGACCAAACAAAAGCAAGACCAACCGTGATAAGGCGTGTCCATTTTCCCATTTTTTTTCGGCCTGCTTCGTAATTCTCTTTTATTTCCTTTTGTAAAGAAGGAATCAGAACGACGAGGACCTGCATAACAATAGATGCTGAGATGTAGGGCATAACTCCCAACGCCACAATTGTCATGTGGGCAAAAGCACCGCCAGAAAAGGCATCCATCAATTGGAATAAATTTTGTGAGCCGCCTGTAGCCGCTCGAAATAATTGAACTGCCATGTCGCCATCAATCCCCGGAACAGGAATATAAGCCCCTATCCTACAGGCGAGCAACATCAGAAGCGTAAAAACGATTTTCTTCTTGAGCTCAGGTATAGCCAATATGTTTTTGATTGCTTGATACATGGCAGCTTTTCTTGTGGTTATTTACCTAATTGCTTACGCGCGGCTTCTGAAAATTTTATGCCTTCGGCAAATGTCAGATTTTTTGTTAACTTACCTACACCAAGAATTTTAAAGTCTTTAGCCGCTTTCCTGCTAAGGATATTTTTTTCTCTTAATGATTCAGTGCTAACAACTTCACCATCCTTATATAGCTTTTCAAGGAGGCAAAGATTTATAGAAGCAACGTTTTTAGCAAAACGTCCATTGGGGAAACCTCTTGCAGGAAGTTTTCTAAAGAGAGGAAGCTGTCCCCCTTCTTGCCCATAACGACGTGTATAGCCTGATCGCGACTTATCACCTTTAACACCACGACAGCATGTTTTTCCTCTGCGCGATCCACATCCGCGGCCAACGCGCTGATTCTTTTGCTTGGGTCGAGTGGTATTTTTTAGGGAATTCAGTGTCATCATACTGATAATCCTCGGGCTTCCATACATTTTTTTCGATTTCTCAATGAAGAAAGAGCCTTGATTGTAGCTCTAACAAGATTGAGTGGATTATTCGATCCTAAACTTTTGGCGACGACATCCTTGACTCCGCCTAGCTCCAGAACGGCTCGCACTTTTGATCCTGCGATAATACCCGTACCTTCTCGGGCAGGCTTGAGCAAAACTTTCGCTCCATCCCATTCCACTACAATTTCATGAGGAATTGTCGTTCCTTCCATTTCGAAGGTAAGTAGACATTTTCGCGCTGCCTCTCCGCCTTTGCGAATGGCATCAGAAACTTCATTGGCTTTAGCAAAGCCGAAACCGACTTTTCCTTTACCATCACCTACTAAAATCAAAGCGGAAAAACTAAATTTCCTTCCCCCTTTAACGACTTTAGAACAACGGTTAATGTAGAGTACTTTTTCTTCGTATTCTGAACCTGCGCTCTCACGTTCTTGGCGTCGATTCTGTTGTTGTGCCATGGTTTGTGCCTCTGTCTCTTAAACCTGCAACCCTGCTTCGCGGGCACCAGCGGCCAACTCAGCAATGATTCCGTGAAATTTATAAAATCCGCGATCAAAGACAGCCGTCGTAATCGATTTTGATTTGGCTTTTTCTGCAAGAAGAGCACCCACACGTCGTGCAGCTTCTTTGCTCTTTTTTCCGAACTCAGTTGTTTTCAACTCGTTGTGTTGAGTACCTGCGCTGACAAGCGTTTTTCCCGTCTCATCATCAATGAGTTGGGCAGAAATATGAGCATTTGTCTTGTATACAGACAATCTTGGCTTTGCAACATGTCCCCGTACACCTTTGCGTACGCGCATGGCCCGTTTTTTTCTTCTTTCGTTACGCTTTAGTATTGTGTTATCCATGTATCCTGGCTTCCCTTAATTAGGCCCCTTTACCTTTTGCTGCTTTCCCTGCTTTCTTACGCACAAATTCTTTTTCGTAGCGTATACCTTTGCCTTTGTAGGGCTCAGGAGGACGAGTAGCTCTGATAGTGGCAGCAAATTGTCCAACAACTTGTTTATCGATACCTTTGATAATAATGGTCGTGCTTTTATCGACCTCTACGGCCAATCCTTTGGGGATCTCAATTTGTGTTGGATGTGAATACCCAATTTGCAGATCAATTTTTTGACCCTGTACCGCAGCACGATAACCTACGCCAATAAGCAGTAATTTCTTTTCAAAACCTGCACTCACCCCGATGATCATGTTGTTGATGGTCGCTCGGTAGAGTCCATGAGTTGTTTTTTTGGGCTGAAGTTTTTCATCGCAACTTACAAACAGCCTGTTCTCGTTATCAATTTCTACGCTTACTCCAGGAATGGCAACGAAAGAAAGTGTTCCTTTAGGGCCTTTTACAACAAACTGGCCATCTTGCGTTTTTACTTCGACATTCTTTGGTAGCACTATAGGACTTTTTCCCAGTCGTGACATCGTTTATCTCCTCTCTTTACCAAACCAAACAGAGCAATTCACCACCCACTTTCTTTTGGCGTGCTGTTTCGCCATCAAGAACGCCTTCTGAAGTCGACAGTATAGCTGTCCCCATTCCACCAAGGACTTTAGGTATCTGTTTATAACTAACGTATCGACGTAATCCAGGTGAGGACATTCTTTTAAGTCCTTGAATTACGGCTTCACGCCCCGCTACATAGCGAAGAAATACCCGCGCTTCACCCTTTTCTTCATTAACCAGGTAGTCATCAACAAATCCCTGGGCTTGGAGCACCTTAACGATATTGATTTTGATCTTACTAGGGCGAAAATCAACATAGCGGTGTTTTGCTAGTTTACCGTTTCTTATCCTAGTCAATAAGTCAGCTATTGAATCATGCATTAGTATTCCTACCATTTACTTCTTCTTCTTTGAAAGGCAGTCCAAGTAACCGAAGCAACTCGATACATTCTTCATCACTAGTGGCAGATGTCACAAATGTAATGTTCATCCCTTGCGTTCTCTTAACCTCATCAAGATTGATCTCAGGAAATATCTGCTGATCCTCAATTCCTAATGAATAGTTACCCAAACCATCTGCTTTTCTTGAAAAACCTCGGAAGTCGCGAATTCGTGGTGATACGATATTGCAAAAACGATCCAAAAATTCATACATGCGTGTTTTTCGCAATGTCACTTTGGCGCCAATTGTTTGATCTTCACGCAGCTTAAAATTGGCAATGGATTTTTTAGATTTAGTTAAAATTGCTTTTTGTCCCGAAAGCATAGCGAGCTCTTTCAAACAGTCTTGAATAGCATTTTTGTCTTTCGTTGCTTCTGCCATTCCCATGCTGATAATAATTTTATTTAGCTTGGGAATTAACATAGAGTTTTCATACTGAAATTTGTCATTCAGTTGATTTTTAATTTCTTCTTTAAATTTCTTCTGTAATCTTGACATGGCTAACCGTTATGAACCTTTTCTGAGTTGGCGAAAAACAACTTCATTATCTTCTCTTAAGTAGTACAACTCTTTCCCGCCAGTCGCCAATGTTCTGCTCTTCATGTAAATTTTGTTTCCCTGATCATCGCATAGAGCTGTATTGGATATATGAACAGGACGCTCTACTTCTAAAATGCTCGAGGGCTGACTTCTGTCTCTACTCTTAGCATGTTTTTTACGAACATTGACCCCTTTAACAATCACACGATCGCCTTCGCGGGATATAACTGTTCCGGTCTTACCTTTGTCATTTCCGGCGATGATTAAGACATTATCGCCCTTTTTTATCCACTTACTCATGCTAAATCCGTCCTATTTAAATCACTTCGGGTGCAAGAGAAGAAATTTTAATAAATCCGTTTTCGCGAACTTCGCGAGCGACGGGTCCAAAAATCCTTGTTCCTTTTGGATTATCTTTATCGTCGATAATCACACAGCTGTTGTCGTAGAAACGCAGGAAGGAGCCATCTCTTCGGCGAATATAACTTTTTGTACGTACGATAACCGCTTTTACAACATCGCCTTTTTTCACAGCGCCTTTCGGGTCTGCTTCTTTTACGGAACAAATGATAACATCACCAGTCCTGGCGTATCTTCTCTTTGACCCTTTCAAAACTTTGAAACACAACACACGTTTTGCGCCGGTGTTATCTGCTACTTCTAATTCTGTTTCTTGCTGAATCATTTTTTGCTCCGTTTACTTCCGCTTACACAAGTACTTCCACAACTCTCCAACGCTTCAGCTTGGATAGAGGCCGTGTTTCCTCAATGCGGACTTTTTTTCCAACGGGTATTTCTTGCTCATTTTCGGTATGGGCGTAATATTTTTTCGCTCGACTAATCACCTTCTCAAAATGGGGATGTCGCATTGTTCTTTCGACGCGCACCGTGACAGTTTTTTTCATCTTATTCGAGACGACTACTCCCTCTCGAACTTTACGACTATTTCTGCTTAATTCCTGCATATCTCTCCATTAGAGCGATAATGTTCCACTTTTTTGTCTAAGAAACGTGAGCGCTCGAGCACGTTCTTTCTTCTTCATTCTGAGCAGATGAGGCTTATCAAGCTTGCGCGATACGGCCAAATCATTTTTCAATTGAAAAATCTCTTTATTAATTTCAGAATAAAGTGATTTTAATTCTTCCACGCTTTTGTCTTTCAAAGCTTCTTGATTTTTCATAAAGGCCCTATACTTGTTCCACTCTTTCAACAAAGCGCGTCTTCAAGCCTAGTTTTGCCGCTGCTCTACGCAATGCATTTTGTGCCAAATCTCTAGAGACGCCGCCGACTTCAAATAAAACGCGACCAGGTCTTACTACAGCTACCCAATGATCGGGATTTCCTTTCCCTTTACCCATTCGAGTTTCAGCCGGTTTTTTTGAAACGGATTTATCTGGGAAAATGCGTATCCACACTTTTCCTCTTCGATTGAAATAGCGATTTATTGCAACACGACACGCTTCAATTTGATGATTCGTAATTCTTCCCCGTTCCAACACTTGCATGCCAAACTCACCAAAATCGACAAAATTGGCTGCTCTACTTAGGCCAGCGTGTTGGCCTTTTTGCATTTTTCTATATTTTGTGCGCTTAGGCAATAAAGCCATAAACCTATCCTCCTACCACAGCTTTCGTCGCGTGATCTTCGCCTTTATTGATCCACACTTTAACGCCAATCGATCCATATGTGGTTTCTGCTCGTCCATGTGCGTAGTCAATATCAGCTCGTAATGTATGAAGAGGAATGCGTCCTTCTTTATACCATTCGGTACGCGCGATCTCTGCTCCACCGACCCTTCCAGAAATTTGAACTTTAATTCCAGCCGCACCAGCATCCATAGTGGATTGCATAGCTTTCTTAAGAATACGACGGAATGGCACTCTTCTTTCGAGCTGTTTAGCAATCGCATCAGCTACTAATTTTGCATCTAAATCTGGACGTTTAATCTCTTCTACTTCAATCCAAATCTCTTTTCCGGTGAGCTTTGAAAGTTCATTTTTCAAGATATCAATCTCTGCGCCTTTTTTCCCAATAACCATACCAGGCCGGGCAGTGTGAATAGTCACTTCCACTTTACCGCTCATTCGCTTAATGACGAGTTGAGAAGCTCCCGAGCAACAAGATTTGCCCATGAGAAATTCACGTATCAGATGATCTTCGCCCAGGAGATTTCCAAATTCTTGCTTATTAGCAAACCAGACTGATCTCCATCTTTTATTACGTACCAGTCTAAAACCAACTGGTGATGTTTTCTGTCCCATTTCAGCCTTCCTGATCTATTGTGCAGCGACGACTACTGTAAAATGGCTAGTACGCTTCATTACAGGCACTCGACCACCTTTGTTTTTCGATTTCGCACGTTTTAACACTGATCCCGCATCTACTCTAACTTCTTTAACCACGAGATCTCTGCGCTGGATATTTAACTGCGTTTCCGCATTTGCTACAGCGCTATTTAACGTCTTTTGAAGAAGTTTTCCTGCTTTAAGCTGAGAAAATCCTAACAATACAGCGGCTTCTTCCACAGGGAGATTACGTATAAGATCTGCTGCGAGACGTGCCTTACGCGGTGGAATTCTAATATTTTTTGTGAGAGCTCTTGCTTCTTGCATGGTTTATATTCCTCATCCACCAGGTTTCGATTGTCCAGACTCAGCAATCTTTTTGGATCCGTGACCCTTAAATACTCGCGTTGGAGAAAATTCACCCAAACGATGGCCTACCATATTTTCGGAAACAAAAACACTTATGAACTTACGGCCGTTGTGAACTTCAAAAGTAAATCCTACCATTTCAGGAAGGATCATTGACCTTCTAGAATAGGTCTTTATTGCTTTCTTAGTGCCAGCTTTGTTCATCTTGTCTATTTTCTCTTGGAGAAAGTAATCGACAAAAGGACCTTTTTTTAATGATCTAGCCATGAGTAACCCTATTTTCTCCGATCCTTAATGATCCACTTCGTTGTCTTTTTCTTACAGCGGGTGCGGTACCCTTTTGTAAACATAGCCCATGGTGTTTGAGGCAGATAACCATTATGTTTTCCTTCGCCTCCACCATGTGGATGGTCAACCGGGTTCATTGCAGTACCGCGAACTGTAGGTCGAAATCCTTTCCAACGCATTCTTCCAGCTTTACCTTCTACCCGCAAGTTGCGTTCGGCATTGGAGACAGCGCCAAATGTGGCTTTGCAATCCTCATTGACCATCCGCACTTCACCCGATGGCATCTTAAGAGTGATGTAACCACCACTTCGCGCCATAAGTTGTGCTGAAAGCCCTGCAGAGCGTACTAATTTTGCGCCGCGGCCTGGTTGTAGCTCGATGTTGTGAATAACAGAACCAAGCGGCATAAATCTCATGGGCATTGTGCATCCGACATGAAATGGTGCTTCACGTCCTGATTGCACAGTGTCGCCTGCCTTCAAACCTTGAGGTGCTATTATGTAACGTTTTTCTCCGTCAGCATAATTTAGCAATGCAATATGGGCTGTACGGTTTGGGTCGTATTCAATCGAGGCTACCTTCGCAACAATTTTATCCTTGTCTCGTCTAAAATCTATAAGACGATAAAATCGCTTATGGGCACCGCCTCTGTGGCGACATGTTACGTGACCGTGATGATTACGACCATTTGTGCGACGTTTTTTTACGAGCAAAGATTTTTCGGGCTTTACAGTAGCTCTTTTCGAAGCCCCTACACGAGTTAGCTCATCGTTAGTGGAAAGAATTAGCTCTCGTTGTCCCGGTGTTATAGGACGGAATTTTTTTAACATAAGTCGCTACAGCTCCCCCATTACGCTTTTTCTTCGATACTGTCACCGGGGCGGAAGGTAACAATAGCTTTTTTAAATCCTGCCACTCTCCCCATTCGGCCGCGAACCAAGCGCATTCTCGCCTTAACATTGATTGTATTCACTCCGACAACTTTAATATTTTTGTCGGCATAAATTTCTTCAACAGCACGAGCAATTTCAATCTTATTGGCTTTATTGTCGACAACGAAAACAGCTTTTGGAGACTCGCATTTCTTAACGCAAGAATTGCTACTATTAAATTGCAATTGTTCGAAAACACGCGCCTTTTCAGTTACGCGACGATTTTTTATAATGTCATAAGGAGTTTTTTTCAACATATTATGCCCCTCCCTTCAACATCAGTACAAGTTCGTCAACACTCTCGCTAAATAGAACCACTTCGTGTGTGATAGCAAGGTCGTAGCCATTAATATTTTGAAGCATTCTAAAATCGGTTCGTGGAATGTTTCTTATGCTCAGAGCAAAGGCATCTTTGCTATTTAGCATTTTTTCATCCGAACCCTCATTAGGTCTGCGTAAAAACAGCACGCGTTTACCAGCTAACTGTGTTTGTTCGAGAAAAGCAGCAACTGTTTTTGTCTTGGGCTGATCAAACGAACTATCCCATTCCAACACATGAAGCTTGTCTTCACGGATTTTTTCCACGAGTAACTGTCGAATTGCACCACGACGTTCTTTTTTATTAATGCGAACATGTTGGTCAAATTTTGCTCTTGGGCCAAATACTCTTCCTCCACCTTTATATTGAGGTGAAGCTAAAGAGCCTTGACGAGCTCGCCCTGTCCCTTTTTGAGGATGTGGCTTTTGTTTAGAATGGCTAACTTCTCGTCGCGTTTTAGTATGGGCCGACCACTGACGTGCATTGGCTCTTAAAGCAACAAGGTAATCTTTTATGGATTGCTGGCGCACTTCGCCGATGAGAAGTTCATCGTCCAACTTGACCTCGCCTAAAACCTTTCCGGTCAAATCATATTTTTTGAGCGTAACCACGAATCACTCCTCAACTATCATTTTTTCAGTTGCTTTTGCTGTTTCTTAACGGCTTTTGTGATATACACAAGACCACCGCGAGAACCTGGGATAGCTCCTTCAACAACGATTAAATTGTTGGCTTCGTCGATCTGCACAACGCGCAAGCTTTGCACCGTGACTCGCTCATCACCCATATGGCCTGATTTTTTCTGACCAGGCAAACATCGTCCTGGAGTTGAACGCATACCACAAGATCCACCATGGCGATGAAAACCAGATCCATGAGCTGCAGGTCCGCCAGCAAAATTGTGACGTTTCATTACACCTTGGTGCCCCTTACCCTTGGATTGTCCAGCCACATCGACCGATGGACAGTCGGTAAAGTAAGATACACTTACTTCCTGACCTAGCTGAAACTTTTCTGGATTCTCAATTCGAGATTCCGCCAGATGGCGGCGAGGTTCAATTCCAGCTTTTTTAAAATGGCCTTTTAAAGGCTTAGTGACATTCCGCACTTTTGCCGGCTTAACTTTAACAGCTGACAATTGAACTGCATTGTAGCCATCTTTTTCCACGCGTTTAATCTGTGAAACAATATTAGGCTCGGTGAAAATGACGGTGCACACAATAAGATTGCCGTCCTTATCAAAAAGACGAGCCATCCCTTTTTTTATACCCATTAGTCTTAGAGTCATAAAACACCTTTCGATCGGATTAACTCTACTGCACTGCTACTTTTCCAAACTGCCGAACTGGCGAGAATGAATTTTGTATGAAATGCTAAAGATAAGGTCTTTGTGGCTGTAGATTGGAGCCACACTCTTCTTATCGCCTGACCTTCCGTGAAGATCAAAGCGGTGAGATTAGCAAACCATTTGAATTTCTCACAACGAAAATTTAAAAATTAGTAAATTCTCCAAGAAAAGCAAAGAATTCTACCTGCAAATTCTTCAGGATTTGGCTTAGAAAAAACCAACTTTCTCTCAAGAATATGAGACCGTCCTCTCATTGAGCACAATCATTTTTTTGCTTGCAAGGGGAGTGTATCCGCGTTTACTGATTTCAGAATTTTGTAAACTCTTTTTTCTGAAATTTTCGTAACAATGAAAGTAGTAAGAATAGCCCCCAGAATAATTGCTATGCCAATCCACTCGCGAAGAAGAAATTTCTTATACATTGAATGGCGCTGGAATAAAAAATTGATTTAGGACGCAAAAGATGCAGAAAAGTTAAAAGAATAACCCTTATTTGTAAATCGCAAGCGAGAGGAATTTTATTTTAACCCGGCCAGGTGACATTCGGCGACGGCTCTGTTTAAACTTTCCTTATCATCTGTCGTACCTATTAGGGATTTGCTAATTTGATAGGTACTATCCAAGGAGTTGAGAACAAGAGTACAGCGAGAAGAAAGAGGCTTAACTATAAGCTGAGAACAGCCAAGGACAAAGTTTTTTAGACTAAATAAAGCATCTCCCATTTTCCAGAAGGAGAGCTTAACGGAAGGATCTCCCATATTCACAACTTTACTTAAAAGTTGCTGCCCAAACTTGTAGATCGTGGCCAAAGCACTTACGGATGAAATAGCCGGCGCATAATCGATACTATGATGCTGGAGGGAAATAACTTTTTTTTTGTGAATTAAAAGCAGTACCTGTGAAAAATACCTGATACAATCCAATGCATTTTCAGCCACGCTTTTAATTTTTGCGTATAGCGTGGAATTATTATTTATTTTTTCACATGAAAAGAGATAGGACACACCCCCAGCAATCTGTTTAAAGAACGCACTAAGACTAAAAGCTGCCCAATACTGTTCAAGGTACTCGCGGATGCTGCTCTGCGATTGCTCTATAGAATTTATTTGATCTTCTTTTAAGAGTGGAGCAACCAAAGTATTCACATTTTTGGCTTGATAGCAAAAACTTATACTTTTATTTACTATATTATTAGGTTGCTGGACGTAACTTGAATTTACTTTTTTGGAAGGCGTTGCAACAAGCCCCATAATCTTTAGCTCTAGTTATATTTCCACTCTCCTATTATTGAATACTATTCGTTAAAAATCTACAAAACTAAATGTTATTATATTTCAATAATTTAAATAAAATTCGATTTTTCCAACTATAAAAAAACTCCTTTTAAAAAAGGAGTTTAATTTGAAAATTATCTAATTAATAAAGAACAATAATTAAAACTTCATCTCACCATTTCATGGTGAAAAAATTAGTTTTTTTCATGTTCACGTTAGCGCAACTGCTGCCTTTGTCGTAAGGGAAGTAGTTGGATAAAGCTGGGGAAGAAAATGACTGCCTAGAGAACAAACAAGACTGTTCGTGCTTAGGGCAAGCATTATCCACGGAGCCGTTGCAAAGCTTGTAACAGCTCCTGCAAGACCTAAAACACCAATAGCAACATCGGAGACAGCTCCTAGGCTGTTTAAACTTGCTTGATGGGTTTTGATTGTGATTTCTCGAGATGATAAAGGCGATGTGGCGCCAGCCGCATCTGACCGCTGCATATTCTTGTTAAATTCAAATGCTCCAACATAAATCAAAGCACCAAACCCTGCGGCACCCACAGCAGCACCTATTCGAGTAGCTAAAGGGAAAAGACGTTGTTGTAGGGTTTCCAAAACATCAGTTGTTGGCAAAATTAAACAACAAATCTTGTTGATGAGCTTGCTATAGCTGCTATTTGTCTTTTCTTTACAAGCAGACCCCGCTTGTTCAGCGGTCTCGGTAATGGCTTCAGGAATTTTTGCTAGGCTACTAAAATTCTTAAGCTGTTTTACATGAGCGGAAAGACGACTTAGGGATTCGATTGGCCGACAAGTAGTGATCCAATCGGCGGCGGTGTGAAAGACTTCAAAAAAACTCTTTTTCATCCCTTCGACTGTTTTCCAATAGGCCTGTGCAGCTTCTGAAAGAGTAAGACTAGAGGAAGAGATAGGTGGCTCTGAAGAGCGATCGCTAGTGACGGTGTCTAGAGGCATAAAAATTATTTTGTAAAAGGATTTGGTTTATAATGCAAAAATGCGGACGTTTTTTTATAAACGCCCGCACAATTAGGAGTTCTTAGAAAGCCTCTCTCAAATTAATTTTCTTCGTCAATTTTTGAATTTTTGACGCAGCAAAGTTAATTCAGAGGCAATTCGTTACATACTTGCTAATTAGGCTGTAGCAGCAACTGGGGCTACGCTACGAGCAGGAGCAAGCGCAACTGGTGCTCTTGCAACCAACGGCTCAAACGCGCCTGACGCTTTAGCCAAAGCAGGTTCTTGCGAAAGTTTCTTTTGGAAATGCGCCAAAACAGAACATGCAAATCCAGATGTTGCGAAACTAAGGAATACCCAAGAAGGCACAACCACAGATGTAGCCAAAGTAGCAAGCCCTAAAACGCCCAATGCCATATAGCTCAAGTTTGTAGCAATCTTCAGCCAGCTTTGTGTCACGCTTGCATCACGAGCTGCTACAACACGATCTCTCAGGAATTCGGCTGTTGGCAAAACTCTTGCTTTTTCTGCTCCGATCTTCTCTAGCTCTTCTCCTGTTGAATAAAGAGTTGTAAATACAAGAGCACCGCTGAAAACAGAACTCACAGTTCTCGCTACAGAAGCTGTTAATGGGGAAACGACATCACAAACAACGCGTCCCGCTTCAATAACTGGAATAAGTAGTCGACCCACTTTGTAGGTGAAATTCCCGAAGCTACCAACATCTGGTTTTTTAGCAACGCGAGCAGCTGCTTGAACAGTATCTATAGCACTTTCTGGGATCTCTGTTACAGATGCTAGATTTTTCGTTTGTTTACCTAGAGCAGAAACCTTAGCAGCATCTACTAAAGAAGGGTTATATTGGCGCGCCCAATCAGCACCTAAGTAAGTTCCTTTTAATAGATTCTTCAAACCTTTTACAGTTGATAAATATTGCAAAAATGTTTGCCAGCATGATGGATCTTCTGATGGTGACACAACTCTTACATCATGCATAACTGGAGGAGTATCATCTGTTTCGGATCTTTTCACCATGTGACCGGTCTTAGTAACAGTTTTTTCTTTTGTTACTTTATCGCCACCAAGTTGCGTATCAAAATGAGGTGTAGAGACAGTTCTATCAAAAGCGGCTCTTACGGAATGAGACATATTCACGTCCTTTGTTAAGTTTAAATTAACGTACTGCAAAGAGGAGCTTAGCTAACTTTCTTATTTTGGTAAACAAAAATGGCTGACCAAGGAAATGTCAGATAAAAGAAGGAACTTTCTATTAAAATAATTAAAAAGTGATCTTGTGATTTTAATTAAGAGCTATTAACGAAAATAAGTATAAGAGAACTAAGTTTCTGTTGATTCCAATCTTTTCGAGTGTTTTTATTTTTAATTAAGCAGTGACTTTAATTGAGACGGTGGGTGAACTAAGAGGGTGTATAAAAAGAAATATTTCATCGCTTTAAGAGACTAAACCTTAAATCAAGTTCGGTCTTCTTCAAGATTTTTAGGTGAAAGCAACGAAAACTAAATCGGACCACTTTTACTGAAAGAAAATGACGAATTACCTAAACCACGCAAAAAATCAGTAATTTGAAGAGCTTTTTTCCCTTCTAATTGCACTTCTAAAAGCTCTAATGCGTCTTTTCCACATGCAATAATCAAGGATTCTTTAGTGTGATGAATGACTTTTCCTGGCTCTCCTTCAAGATCACGTCGCAGATTGGAGCGTTTAATTTTCAAACGCTTATCTTGATCCCGAATAAAAATTTTACACCATGCACTGGGCGCAGGCGAAAGTGCGCGAATTAAATTATGTAATGTCTCTGCGGGCAAATCCCAATTAATTTCCTCCTCACTAGGACTAAGCTTTGCTGCATAAGTAACTTTTGTTTCGTCTTGAGAGATTTTAATAACACGATTCTCTACGAAAGCTTGAATACTTTTATCAATAGCTTCACAGGCCGCTAGTAGCAATTTTTGCTCGAGCTCTCCAAATGTCGTATTTTGCTCAATAGGCACAGAAATTCTTTCCAGCATAGGACCTGCATCTAGCGCCCTCACCATTTCTATAATCGTGATACCCGTTTCTTTTTCTCCATCCATTAAACATCGTTGAATAGGAGCAGCACCGCGATACTTAGGCAGCAAGCTAGCATGCACATTGATGCAACCCAGCTTCGGCAAGCTCAATAAATTTTGTTTAATAATCTCGCCATAGGCGGCAACGACAAAAAGATCTGGCTGCAATTCAAGCAAAGAAGCAGCAAATTCATTTGTGGATGCTTTTTCAGGTTGATAAAGCAATAAAGAGGGATGATGGGCTTGCACTTCTTGTTTAACTGGAGAGGCAGAAAACCTAAGAGACCTTCCTTGAGCGCGGTCCGGACGGGTTACAACAGCAAGAATATTCAAAGACGGCTGACTAATTAAATGGGCGAGGAGTTGGGCTGCAAAACGTGAGGTGCCGAAAAAAACTATCCGCAAGGTAGGGCCCTATACTCTTTCTTCAATAAGCTCTTCGATTTCATCAAGCTCTTCTTCTGCTTCAGGCAAAGGACTCTGGAAACCAATAAGACCTCTTCGAGAAGTTCGACAAAAACTTAACCAGTGAGCTACATGAGGATCTATTATACCTTCAGCTTCAATGCGATCAAGAGCATCCGAAATCTTAAGTCCGGAACGGTAGGTGAGCTTAAAAACTTTTGTTAATTCCTTGCGCACAGCATAAGGAAATCCATGACGCTTTAAACCCACTATATTTAAGCCACCAAGTTTATAAGGAGATCCAGCTCCGATTGTATAAGGAGGAATATCATAGGCAATACGACTAAATCCTCCCACCATGGCATAAGCGCCAATTCGGCAATATTGATGGATCGGGGTCATACCCCCTATAATCGCATAATCCTCAACAAGAACATGCCCTGCCAACATGGCACCATTTGCCATGATAACGCGATTTCCGATCTCGCAATTATGGGCAACATGGCAATAGGCCATGATTAAGCAATTATCCCCAATGCGTACGACTGAATTTTCCTGACACGAGGAATTGATTGTAGAGAATTCCCGAATCTCGCAGTTTTTACCAATGACGACAAAGGTCTTCTCCCCGCGATATTTTAAATCTTGTGTCTTTGTACCGACACTCGCAGATGGCCAGATAACTGTTCCGGAGCCAATTGTTGTAAACCCATCGATGTAGGCATGGGATTTAATTACAACTCCATCTTCCAATGTCACATTTCGTTTGACGATGGCGTAAGGCTCTATCGTGACGTTCTCTCCTATTTGAGCCCCATCTTCGACGATTGCTGTAGGGTGAATGTTTGACATTTGAATCCGTTACTTATACCTAGGAGTTAATTTGGTCGATACCGACGAGAGCAAAACCAATTTCTGCTTCAGCAGCAACCTGTTCATTTACGGTTGCTTTAGCTTGTACTTTTCCACCCTTGGAAGAAATGTGAATTCCCGATGCATGCAAAAGAAGAGTATCACCTGGCACGACAGGTTTACGAAATTTGGCATGATTGATTGTCATTAAGAGAGCAATTTTTTCGTTGAACCCTTTCTGATGGACCAGGACCCCAAAAGTTTGCGCCAATGCCTCTAAAACAAGGACTCCCGGCATGATGGGAACAGATGGAAAATGGCCCTGAAAAAATTGCTCATTTGCCGTAACATTTTTTAACCCAATAATCATATTTTCTTCGAGATTCAAATAGGTAATACGATCTACGAGTAAAAAAGGGTAACGATGAGGCAAAATTCGTGAGATATCTTTAATATTTAACACAGGAGGCGCAGGAGTTTGAACGCTCATCAAACGATCTCCTTCTTCATATGATTTTGTAAACATTTTGCAAATTCGATATTCGTCGCATGTCCTGACCGAATAGCTATGATATGCGCTAAAAGAGGGTTTCCAAGCAAGTAAAGATCTCCAAGAAGATCGAGAATCTTATGGCGAACCATTTCATCTGGAAACCGTAAACCTTCCGGATTCGCAACTTGCTCATCCTTGATCACAACAGCACTTTCCAAACCTCCACCACGTATGAGACCTTGATCCAATAAGGGAGAAATCTCTTCAAAAAGACAAAAAGTGCGGGAAGGGGCAATTTCTTGAATAAATCGCTCTTCATTAAAGGCGAATGAATAGAATTGGGACCCAATAAAAGAAGACTGGGGATAATACAATGTATAACTAATGCGCAACTCCTCAGAAGGAAGAGCTATAATCGTCACATCATTTTTAGAAAAATAGATGGGAGAAGTGACAGTAGCAATCTGTTTAGGCGCTTTAACATCGCATTTTTCTGCACGATTAATATGTTCGATAAAAGGCAAAGCACTGCCATCGCCAATAGGGACTTCAGGACTTGATAATTGTACGAGCAAGTTGTCGATGCCTAGCGCAGCTAGTGCTGATAAAAAATGCTCGACTGTTTGAACTTCGGCATCGCCTCGACCAAGAATCGTGCAACGAGGAGTAGCTTTCACATACTCTAATCGCGCAGGAATTAGGGGCTGACCGGGCAGATCAACTCTCTGAAATATAATTCCATGACCTGCTTCGGCAGGTTGCAAAAGCATTTGGACCGCTTGCCCTGTAAACAACCCCCTCCCCTCTATTTTTATAGGGGATGCGAGTGTTCTTTGAGCAAGTAGGGACGTAGACAGATGGGCTTCAAGAACTTCTAAAGACAACAATCACCTCATTTTACCCATCTTGCGGACAATCAGATATACACGGCTTTAATCCACTAAAAAATTAGCGCATGAAACGGTTTTAGAGCAAGACGAATCCAAGAGAAGAATGCGGAGAAGGTCTATTACAATGTAGATTCACGCCTTTTTCTAAAAACTTTTATTAGCCATTTTTGAAAAAGCAAATAGGAGCAAAGTAATCCTAAACTAATACCTAAAATTAAGGTGTCACCCCATTTAACATAGGGAGTAAAGAATGTATATTGGGGAATGTTCGCATAGAGGACTCCCTCTTTTTGTTGAAGTTGATCGACAATTTCACCTCTAGGACCGATCACTGCTGTAATTCCAGAATTGCAAGCACGAACTATAGGTATGCCATTTTCTACCGCACGTAGCCGACCATGATCGAAATGCTGTTTGGCTAATTTGGAATTCGGGTACCAATTATCATTTGTTAAGTTAACAAATAGTTCGGCTCCCTTTGCCTTACCCTCCCGCATGATTTCAGGAAAAGTTTCTTCATAACAAATTGAGACAGAGAAGGGTCGTTTTCCGATAAAAACTTTCGATTCTGTACCTGGCGTATAAAAATCAGATATCCCATATCCTGCCACCAACCGTCTACACCATTCGAAAGGTAGATATTCAGCTAATGGCAAAAGGACTTGTTTTTCATACCGTTGTGGCCCCCCCTGATCGGGCGAAAAATGCAAACCAGCGCTGTAGCATTTCTTTGTTTCGGCATCTCGATCTTCCATGCCAATAATAACGTCAGCTTGATAAAAGTTAGCGAGAAACTGGCTGAAATAAGAATTTGATACCAAATGACATTGTGTGCCTTTTCCATCCTCACGGATGGCCGCAAAGGGGTGCTGAAGAGGCGGTAGCGCCTTTAGAGCGGCAATGCCAAAAGCATCCTTCAATAAAGCGATTGCTGTTTGACTATCATAAATCGGCTGGCTGGAGGCAAAAGGTATCGTATATTCAGGCATGACGATCAAAGAAGGTTTATTCACCTCACACTCTTTAAGAAAAGTAAAAATGCGTTGCCATTGGACTAATGGCGAAAGAAATTCCTTAATTCGACCTTGAAGGGGAAATTTTTGCGAAGGAAGCAAACCCGTCTGAACTAAAGCTACTTTTGATTCTACCTTCTTATCTTCTACAGGATGGTGGAAGGACCAAAAAATTGAACCAAAGACATAAGGAACGAGGGCAACTCCAAGCCACCTCAAAAACCCTTCACGAGGCCTTTTTCTTTTCCAAAGCTCTTTCAATGCCACAAGGTTGGTGAGCATGACCCAAAAAGAAAGGCCCAGGACACCTGTAATAGCAGCAAGCTGCATCGAAAGAGGATAAGCTGCAAGCGCCATACCTGCAGGATTCCAGGAAAATCCGCACATGATGTGAAAGCGGCCCCATTCCATCATTGTCCAAATTCCCGCAAGGGCGCCTATACGTAAGAGCGATAGTGAAGGTTTCGAGAAAAGGAAAACTGAAAAAATAGCAAAGAGCAAACCTAAACACACGCACAATCCTAGATACACCCCTAAGATATAGGCGCCGTGAAACTCAGTGGCCGTCATCCAGGACAATTGGATCGTTTGGACACCTGCATACCAAATAAAAGCTATAAGAAAACGGTAGTTGGATCTTATAGAGAGATTTCGTAAAGCATCCCAACAAATTGCATAGCCTACAGCAGCTGCAATTGGACACAGCCATCCTACCCAGGCAGGTTGACCGAAAGCCACGATCAAAAAAGCAATACTTAAGGAAAAAAAAGATTGTAACATTATTTGTGTTCCCCAATTGGCTTCTTCGCGCTTTTTTTCAATAGAGGTCTGCCATTACCATTGACCATTAAGTAGAGTAGAGCTCCCAGTATACTTAAATTTTTGAGAAACATGACAATTTGCAGTCCCTTCGTATCCCCCTGTAAATTCCAAAAAGCATGTAACAACAAAGTCGTCGGAATAATAAATAAAAATAACAGAAATGCCCCAAAGCGCGTTTTTATACCAAAAAAAACTAATAATCCACCCAGAAGCATAAAAATAACAGCTGTGCCCATAAGCAGGGGTACATGCGCTAAGCTATAATTGAGGATTGCGTGTAAAAAATTGTGTGACGGACTCAGATGAAGGGCGAATGACTGGATAGCTGCTGTCAATTCTGTAATTGAACCTTGCCAATTTAGTATATGCTGCAAACCTGCTAAGATAAAAATTAGACTAATAAATATCCTGCCTACAGCCCCTAAAAAAATTTGCACCGCACCCATAGCCCCCTCAACTTTAGACTATTGCCGTCATAGTGATATAAAAAGCTATTTTAGGTAACTATTTATTAGGGATTTCATGCATAATATACGCTTTAATCTGGTTAAAAAGTGCAAGAAATCACACCTTTTCGACGGAAACATCTTTTACAGGTTTTGCAAGATTCCGAACAAGCCACGCGTCCATCGGATGCTGCGTTAAGCACCTATTTTCATATCCATAGAACGATAGGATCTAAAGATCGTCGCTGGATAAGTGAAACTTTTTATGGAATGATTCGCTGGTCCGGGCTCATCGACTACTTTTCTCCTCGTCCTATAAGTAATGAAAATCGAATTGAAACCTACCTCAAACTCAATCCTTCCGAGTGCCTTCAGGATATATCGATCCCGGCCCATGTACGAGTCAGCTTTCCCAAACACTTTTACAATCTTCTTGTTGAATCATTAGGTTTTGAAAAAGCATGGGGCTTTTGTCAAGCAAGCAATGACCAAGCACCAACAACTGTTCGGGTCAATTTATTGAAATCTTCTAGAGATGATTTACTCGCACGCTGGAAAGATTTTCAGGCCTTCCCATGCAAAGATAGTTCTTCTGGCATTGTTTTTCCTCAACGTGTGAATTTTTTCGGATTGCCAGAATTTAAAGAAGGGCTTTTTGAAGTCCAAGATGAGGCAAGTCAGCTTGTTTCTGCTAGAATTGAAGCAGGTCCTGGCGATCAAGTGCTCGATTTTTGCAGTGGGTCTGGTGGAAAAACTCTAGCTTTTGCTCATTTACTAGAAGGTAAAGGACAAATCTATCTCCATGATGTGCGCTCTGCTGCTTTGGAGCAGGCAAAAAAAAGATTGCATAGAGCAGGAATTCAAAACTCACAACTCCTTTTAAACGATAGCCCGCAGAAAACTCGCTTAAAGGGCAAAATGGATTGGGTTTTAGTGGACACTCCTTGTAGCGGGTCCGGAACATTACGCCGCAACCCCGATATGAAATGGAAATTTTCTCCTGAAGACCTGACTCGACTAGTTCTTTTGCAAAGAGAAATTTTTCAAGAGGCGCTGCAATATCTTAAACCTGGAGGAAAAATTGTCTATTCTACCTGTAGTATTTTTCCTCAAGAAAATGAAGAGCAGGCACGTTATTTTGAAGAGAACTTCAATGTCGAATCGCTCCCTCCACATTTTTTTAGCTTTCCTGCTAAAGGAGGAATGGATGGGTTCTTTGCGGCTACCTTTAAAAGGACATAAAGACCATAATTGTCGATAAAAACTAATTATAAAAACACCCTCTTGGGGATAAGCTTATGTCACTTCGTATCATGCTAAAAATCTTCACAGTGCTACTTGTCACTTCTGCCTCTTTGATTTATTCAGCAGCCGCTAAACCTCTTATTCCGCAAGAACAAGAAGGGCAAATCACGATTAACAATCGCATTCTTGCACGCATGAATGATAAAACCATCTCTGTTTTTGATATCGTTAAAAAGATGGATCTTTTTCTTTCCTCCTATTACCCAGAAGCGATGAACTCACCCTTATCAAGATTTCAATTCTATAAGACTAATTGGCGACAAATGCTGGAGAGAATGATTGATGATCAACTTATTCTTGCTGACTCTGAAGGGAAAGATCTTAAAATAAGTGATGGTGATATACGCAAAGCCATATTTGAACGCCTAGGGCCCAATGTAATGGCCTCTCTTGATAGATTGGCTATTACTTATGATGAGGCACGTAAAACTATTCATGAAGATATGGTTGTACAAAAGATGCTTGGGGCTAAAGTGCATTCTAAAGCCTATCAAAAGGTATGCCCACAACAAATCAAGTCTGCCTATACAGATTACTTAAAAGAACAAGACATAGGAGAAGAATGGGAATACCAGGTTATCTCCATGCGCTGTGCGAATATTGCTCTTTCTGAACAGCTCGCTATGCATGCTTACTCCCTTCTTTCAGCAGCAAAAAGTGGCCCCGAAACTTTAGCTGCTAAGATCCAGGAAATGCGTAAAGAGCAAGATCCCGAAATCAATGTCACAGTTTCAAAACTATTGCTCGCTAGTGAAAAAACTATTTCCGAAGCACATAGGAAAGGTCTTGAGGGGCTGCAGCCCGGCATGTACAGCCGACCGATTTCTCAAACAAGTGGAAATGATAAAACTTCTGTACAACGCATCTTTTTCTTAAAAAATCACGGAGTAAAGCCGGCCCCGACATTTACATCTGTTGCCAATTCTTTGCGTGATAATCTTTTAGAAAATGCTGCAACAGAAGAAGAAAGAGCCTATAAATCGCGTTTGCGTCAACGCTATAGTTACGATAGGTTACACATGGAAGAGATCGCTGCGGATTTCCAACCCTTTTCTTTCATTCCGCAGTCATGACGGTATTCCGGCCTTCAGAACTTCGACAATTTTTAGACAATCTGGGTGTGAGGGCGAAAAAGAGCCTCTCGCAGAACTTCCTTATAGATGGCAATATCCTCCGTAAAATCGTTTCTGCTGCTAATGTAACTGCTGATGATCTCATCATTGAAATAGGGCCTGGTCCGGGAGCTTTAACAGAATTTCTATTAGGAACCGGTGCCCGCGTCATTGCTATAGAGAAAGATGCTGTTTTTGCTAAAGCCCTGCATAGGCTCCAGAATGAACGGCTTGGAATTTTTGCTAACGATGCTCTTAATTTCGACCTTTCGCCCCATTTTGCACATGGACATACGGTAAAAGTCGTAGCAAATCTCCCCTACCAACTTACTTCACCTCTTCTTGAAAAGCTTGCACCACTTGCACCCCATGTCCAAAGCCTAACCCTCATGGTACAAAAAGAGGTCGCAGAAAGAATGATCGCCTCCCCAGGCACTCATGAATCAAGCTCTCTTTCGCTTTTCTTGGCCCTTTTCGCCAAAACACGACTATGTTTTAACGTAGAACCCACTTGTTTTTATCCTCGTCCCAAAGTTCGGTCTGCTGTTGTCCACCTCGATTTAAATCTTCCCCCCGACAATCTCTGCCCAAAAGATTTTCTTGCTTTTGCTCGAATAGCATTTAGCATGCGACGTAAAACTTTAAGGGCTTCTCTTCGCTCGCAATTCGCCTCTGAAAAAATTATCTCGGGCCTTCAAATTTTACAGCTCGATGAAAACGCACGCCCTGAAAATTTGTCTCTTGAGCAATTTATCCAATTATATCGCTATCTCACTCCAACTGGGGCTTAGAAGGTGTAACAAAAGTAAATTTATCTCGATTTTCTAAAAATCCAAAGGTCATTTCTCCTAAAAAGACTCACAAAATCGCTAGAAACTTTACTTCGCGGGCTCTCTCTTAAAGTAGAGCCATCCCGCAGTAATACTTACAATAAGCATAAGCAAGACAATAACTTTAGTTAATTTCATCGAAGCTATAACGCCTATGTAATGGCGCATTTTCCAATAAAGAGTGGGATTGACATCCTCGGTTGCGATCAAAAGCTCTTTTTGAATAAGGGCATTATTTTGATCAAACAGATTGATATAACCTACCCCTTCTCCTTTTTTGATAGGTAGATGATGGACCTTCCATTCAATAGCGGTGTGCACTTGAGGCTCTTCAGAAGGATAATATTCCAAAATTAAGTCTTTCAACATATGCGCCTTTAAAGCAGATGCACTTCCCTTAACCACAAGAGAAAATGTATCGTACTCTTTGGTCAAGAGAAGTCGGGAAGCTTTTTTTTCATTAAAAGCTGCTTCGAAAAGGTTAATCACATCGATGTAGCGATGCTCACTAAGCTGACTCCCCATGATGACCGCAATGACATGACGGTCATCTTTGTCGGCTGAAGCAATGAGAGTGAACTTGGCTTTGGACATATAGCCCGTCTTAATCCCGGTAGCATAAGGATAATGGAACCGTCCAGGCTTTAAGAGAAGATTACTTTGCCCATAAGTTGAAGGGGGCTGTAAATTCGTCTGTGGTCTTAGCCCTTTTTCTTGCCGCACAATGGTCCGAAAAAGCGGAAACTTCATTGCTTCCCGAGCAACAATCGCCATATCCCTTACAGTAGTATGATGGTCAGCATGATGTAACCCATGGGGATTATTAAAATAGGTACTGGTTAACCCTTTGGCTCTAAGGTAAACGTTCACGGATTGCATAAACTCAGGAATGCTTCCGCCAAAGTGCTCCGCAAGCACATTAGCCGCATCTCCTGCAGAACCAATTAGTAATCCATATAGAAGTCCCTCAACAGATATTTTTTCTCCAACTCGCACTCCCATATGAGTAGCGCCAGATTCGAGTAAGTATGAGGGATAACGAGATGACTGCGTCCGTTTAAGATGAACAGGCCCCCATCCCAAAGCCGTTGCCTTAGCGCAGGTCTCTTCTTTTATCCGATGACCAAAATTCTCCAAAATGTATAAAGCAGTGGCTACTTTGGTAATGCTTGCAGGAAAAAGCTCTTGATTAGCATTTTTTTCAAAGAGCACACGCCCTGTATCAGCATTAATCAAAATACCAGCCTCTGATAAAAGCGAAGCTTTTAGAGGTTCAGCAAAGTTTTGTCTGGAAAACAGCGCAAGGATACCAAGCGCGCACCACATTCGTATGCAATTGTTCATCTTTGTCCATAATTTCCCCCTTTCGGGAGTTTGCCTTTATGCCTTTTTACCAAAAGCCAAGAAAAATCTGGAGTTTTTCGTACTGAAAATATTGCGAAAAAAAGCATGAGCTGCTTCTTTAAGGCTTTGAATGCCACCCCTCTTGACAGGGCCCCTGGTAATAAGATAAACTTAGGAAAGCGCCTGGTAGGCGAACGAGGAGCGAAATGGTAAATCCCAATCAACTGGAAGAAGCATTTCATGAATTTACCCAAAACTTTGGAAAGTGGCTACCAGACGGAATTATTCCCGTTAATCTTGCCCTCTTGCATGGTCTTGGATTACTCCAGCACGAGGAATTTGATCAGAATGCCAGTGATAATTTCACGCATTTTTTCAATGTTGTGGAGACACAGGAAAAGGTCACCCTCTTTAACGAGCAATTTGCCGTATGGATTGTGCCAAAATTGATCGATGAGTCACCCACAACTTTAACCTTTATCGCCCTTCTCACAGAGAGCCATAAACCCCATTTAGAGATTGGGTTTTCAACATCCGGTGTATATAACACACCTAGGTACATTCTTAAACTATTACAGCATTTTATTTGTGAAGTGATTGACACCGAAGCTGTTATTTCCTCTATCAACAAGAAAAAATAGCCATTGCGTCGACTTTACCTTTAATCTTTTATGGGTTTTGTAAGTATCCAACATGATCATTCTGAAAAAAAATTTTGTATAGATTGAAAGATTTGGATTCTATTGTTTTTGAGCAAATTTTGCTCAAAAAAATTCGTAAAAGGAAAAAATCAGGGGTTAAGAACTTTTCGTGTGCTTAACCAAGGTTAAGACATTAAAAGGATGATGACGTTCATAGTGTACCTCATCCATAAAATTGCGAATAAAGAAGATTCCTAATCCTCCTTCTTCGCATTCTTCAATAGGAACAGCCTGAGTCCGATGTCGGGGTTGCAGAAGCGGATTAAATGGCATTCCTTTGTCGATAAATTTAAAGGCCACTTGTTTCGAAGGATACTTACAACAAATAATTTCTACGGGGGCTTTGGCACCCCTGTAGGCGTGATTGACGACATTAACAAAGGCTTCTTCTAAAGCAATCTCCAGCTTACGCCTGTCATTGATGCTAAATTGACAATCACTTGTTACTTTTCTTACCCAAATGATCATCCCTTCTAAAAACCCCATATTTGCTTGAAATACATTCTGGTAAATAAGAGGGTCTTCTTGCATGTCAAATACTAAGAAAAAATTAAGATGTTTTTCTCAGTAGTAACTGGCACGCAAAATGACGTCAAGTATTTTTTTGGATAAAAGCCGACTAAGGGGAGTCCATGCGGCATCATAGGCTCCTTCTGTTGAATCAAGTTGTCCTAATGAAAAAGCAACAGAAGTTTGCTTAACACCTGCAGAATCGATAAAACTTAAATCGCGAATAGAGTCAGGCTCATAATAGTCGAAGTCTAGATCAGCTCCGACCACAATCGGTCCTAATAACACTTCATCATTCATGGTATCAATTAAGGTCACTTCAGCATCAACATGACGCCGCCCTTCTGTAGAGATAAGATCTTTGTTCCGCTTTCCATGTGAAGTCCGATTATACCGCCAACCCAGACTTTTGTTATCTTGAGCGATAATTTTGACATTCAATTCTAGAGCAGCGTTACAAGTCTGATAAATAAACCTTCCTGAAGTGGAAAAAGCTTTGATTAATTCATCAGTAAGTTGTCCATCCATGTCATTATTCACATAAGGAATACATAAGGAGGAGGTTTCGGGACCACGACCGCAGAATTCTTCATTTACCCTATAACCACAACCAACCTGAAATAGGCAGAGCGCCAGGAAAAAAAACTTAGGATTTGTTTTCATTATCACTAGTAGAATTTGCTTTTTTTTCAAGGTGCTTGCGGGCCAATTCAGCAACATGGGTATTCGGGTAGCGATGTGAAAGTTTCACATAGTATAAATGAGCCGCTTGAGGCTTTTTTGTCCTCTCAAAGAATTGAGCTGTTTCATAGAGCTTTTTAGCATACAATTCCTGCATTTCTCCTAATACATTTTGCACTTCGGTCAGGCGAGATTCTCCGGGAAAAGCATCTTGAAACTTTGCAAGATTGATCTCTGCTAATGAAAGGAAATCGGGATTAGGGTACTCCGAAGTTGCTTGTTGCAAATAATTGCGGCCAATTTCGACATAACTTTCGATAGCCAATGCATGCTTTGGAAAACGTCTGATAAGATTTTGGAAGGATTCAATTGCCTGACGATGGTCCTCACCCTCAGTAAGAAGCTTTCCTTTTCCAAACAACGCACGTGCTGCATTATCGTGATGGGGAAGAGCTGCAATAATCTCATCATATATAGCCAAAGCATCTTCACCCGCCGGAATCATTCGCGGCAGTTTTTTGAAACCGAAAAGATGTTTTTTCTCGCCATGGCGAAAAGCTTCTGCTATGGCCAAACGCAAACCAATTGCCTGTTCAAAGTACTTGCATGCCGCTTGTTTTTTCAAATAACGGCTTAAAGTTTCATCTGCCTGCTCGAGTTCCTGTAAATGATAATTTCCTGCACCTAAGTAAAAAAGAGACTCGTGAACAAAAGGAGAAGCAGGGAAATTTTTGACAATAATAACTGATTGACGGACTAACTCTTCCCATTTCTCATTCTGATAAGCATCCGCTGCAGCACTGTAATGCTCTTGAACAGACATTGTCGCCACTTCAGCCATTTCCAGAAGCTTTCCACCTTTAATCGTATACGCAGCCTCAAGAGGCGAAATAGTCACTAAAGTTAATAAGGTGTAGATTACTTTATTAATATGTTTTTTCATTACTTACCTTCTTCTAATTTAATTCCAACAATAGATGGTACTTTTGCTAGGTGTTGTTTCAAGAGAGCTTCGATTTTTACTCCCCAAGTTGCATCTAAGGATACCTCGCTATGCAGTTCATTTTGTTTATAAAACCGCATTATGACAAGCGCTTCTCCGGGCATCTGCTGGAAAATCTCACGAAGCTGCACAATATGACTCATTCGCGCGTTCTCTAAAGCGATGTCTAGACAGAGTTTCTTCGTCATTTCCTGTTTCTCCGGCGCTCGTTTTTTCATAGCAGAATCTGGATTCCTTTTTTCACGGGTCTCCATGAGGCGCGCCTGCATACGCGAGCGATCAAAAACGAGATCACAAGCCTTAATACTCTCCTCAGTAACCGCAAGAAAATCTTCAAGCCAGCGACAGACAAAACGCGGATTACCTTCCCTCTTATCGACCTGTAAAACAGCATAAAGAAGTTTACCCTCTTCAAGCAACTGTCCCTTGGTCTCATAGAGATCTGACCATAGAGTTGTCTCATGCAACTCTTCTCCATCGCTTATGATCAACACAGCAAATTTGCGTTGACTCCGTTGTGCGAGTTTCACCTGCAAACTCTCTATAACAAAACCACATCTGAAAACGGTATCATGCTCGCCTTGAATCGCATCTCCTAATCCTACACAAGAAAGTTTCTTAGCCAACTCACGGTGCTGATCAAGAGGGTGTCCGGACAAATAAAACCCGAGCAGTTCTTTTTCTTTTTTAAGTGCGTCGAAAGCAGATATAGACTCCATAGGAGGCATTTGAGCTTCTATTGTCTCCTCGACACCTTCGTCTAAATAAGCAAAAAGGTTAATGATCCCCTTCTCGGCTTCTTTTTGTTCTTTAGAAGCCCGCTGGTAAAGAGGTTCGACACAATATAAAAGCTTCGGACGACTCCATTGGGTGTAATCAAAACAACCTGCTTCAATGAGCTGCTCTACTGCTTTTTTTCCGATCTTTCGTGTATCTATTCTCTTAAAAAAATCATAAAGAGAAGCAAATGGTCCACTCCGTGTTCGCTCTTCGATTATACAATCGACAACGCCTTCCCCGACTCCTTTAATGCCCGTCAAAGCAAATCGCACACCGCGCGATGTAGCTAAAAATTCGCGCCCTGATTCATTGATATCAGGAGGCAGAATCGCCATTTCCATTGAGCGACATTCGCGAATAATTTTTGCCACACGGGAAAGGTCATCCCGATCGCATGTCATCAGTGCCGCCATCCATTCGCAAGGATAATTGGCTTTCAGATAGGCTGTGACATAACTTAGATATCCGTAAGCAGCTGCGTGTGATTTGTTGAAACCATAAGAGGCGAATTTTTCAATCTTATCAAAAATGATAAGGGCTGTTTCATCATTGAGTCCATGAGCTTGTGCACCTTCTTTAAATTTTTCGCGCTGCTTGGCCATCTCCTCTTTATCTTTTTTCCCCATAGCACGTCGCAAAACATCGCCTTCCCCGAGCGAATAGCCAGCAAGGCGACTAGCAATCTGCATCACCTGTTCCTGATAAACCATAATGCCATATGTCTCGGCTAGTATATCGGCCATCTGAGGATGATCGATTTCAATAGGCTCACGACCGTGTTTGCGATTAATAAAGGAAGGAATCATTTCCATGGGTCCAGGTCGATATAAGGCTCCAACAGCGATAATCTCCTCAAAACAATCAATGTGGAGTTGTCGGGATAAATCTTGCATGCCACCAGATTCTAGTTGGAAAATACCGTGTGTCTTTCCTTGATTTAGAAGAGCGAATGTCCGTTGATCTTCTAAGTTCAAATTGACCCAATCGATATGCAGGCCATGTTGCTTTTGAATAGCGTCTATCGATTTTTGAATAGAAGTAAGGGTTTTTAAGCCGAGAAAATCGATCTTAAGCATACCAACAGCTTCAACGGGTTTCATTGAAAATTGTGTTACAGCCATGTCAGCATCTTTGGACATACAGAGAGGAATACGGTCCATCAATGGATCGCCCGAAATAATAATACCTGCTGCATGAATCCCTGTATTACGCACCGAACCTTCTAGTTTGCGAGCGTATTCGATAATTCTTTCAGCATCTTCGTCTGTTGCAATAAGCTTTTTGAACTCTGGATCAATTTCCAATGCTTTTTCCAACGTCATCCCAGGATCTTCCGGGACAAGTTTTGCAATTGTATTGACCTTGGCCAGAGGAATATTCAGCACCCGCCCCACGTCTTTAATCGCCATCTTTGCTTTCATGGTGCCAAAGGTGATGATTTGCGCAACGCGGTCCTTGCCATATTTGCGCACTGTATATTCAATCACTTCCGCTCGACGCTCCATACAAATATCGACGTCGATATCAGGATAGGAAATCCGTTCAGGATTGATAAAACGCTCAAAGAACAAGTTAAAACGCAGAGGTTCAATATCCGTAATCCCGATCAGATAAAGGATTATGGATCCTGCCCCAGAGCCACGGCCCGGCCCCACTGGAATTTTCTGTTGTTTAGCCCATGCGATGAAATCATAAACGATCAGAAGGTAGTCGCACATTCCCTTTGAGGTTATAATTTCTAGCTCATACGTTAACCTCTCTCGAACAACCTCTTTAGGATCGCGACTGGGATAATTTTTAAGGACTTTTTCAAGAGCCGGGTCGTTGTAACGTAGAGAGATATTCTCCTCGCAAAGCTCTTTTAAAAAATTTTCTGCTGCGCGCAAACGCTCATCGCGCGTATAGCTTTTTCCTTCAAGAGAGGGTGGAAGAAAGACAGGGTAATATTTGGTTTTGAAGTCGAGAGCTACCTCACACATAGAGGCGATTTTCAAACTATTGGAGAGAGCCTCCGGAACGTCAGCAAAGAGCTGCCCCATTTCGTCTGGGCTTTTAAAATAGAATTCATGTGACGGTTCGACTTCGCGTTTTGGATTGGGCTTCTTCCCCTTAGGCTGCCCGTAAGCGTCAACGTCCCATATTTCACAAGGTTCCCCCGATTGAATATTCATCAGAATCTCATGGGCCTTCCAATCTTCTCTGTCTAAATAACGTGAATCGTTAGTCGCTACAAGCGGAAGACCCATCTCTTTAGATAACGCGATCAAACCTTTCCCCACAGTTTCTTCGCGTTGTAGAAAATCCTGAAGCCTTTGATATAGCCACGGCTCTCGGTCAATTCCATCTGCTTCTATTTGGGCAGCGCTCACGGGATGGCGTTGAATTTCTAAATAAAAGTCTTCTCGGAAGACACTTTGGAACCAACTGATTTCCTGCTTGAGCTCTTCTTCTTTATTTTCAAGAATAAGGGAAGGAATAAGTCCTCTAAGCGGCCCCGAAAGACAGATTAATCCCTCTGCATACAGACTAAGAATTTCCTTATCTATACGCGGAGCATAATAAAATCCTTCGAGATGAGCCATTGAGGATAATTTGCAAAGATTACGGTATCCATTCTGATTTTTTGCTAGTAGCACCAGAGGATAGCCCCACGATTGGCCATGTATCCTTTTTTTCTCAAAACGAGAGGAAGGGGCAAGCATCAATTCGCATCCCATGATAGGCTTAACGCCTGCCGAGGTGCACGTTTTATAAAACTCAATCGCTCCATAAAGATTGCCCTGATCTGTCAAGGCAAGAGCCTGCATCTTCCACTCAGCTGCGCGTATGGCTAAGTCTTCAATAGATGCAGATGAGGACAAAATAGAGTATTGCGAACGGAGGTGTAGAGGAACCCAAGACATCGTCCATCCTTAAGATTGTACTAAAACTAAAGGTTCATCGCTTTCAGAAGAGATTCTTTCACTTCAAAGTAGGGACGTCGAACTCTTTTCTGAAATAGTTTGTGGAAGAGCCTCATTATTGGGGGTAGTAGCGCGAGGGTCTTTTGGAGAAATTTCTGAACGGTACCGGACATTCCACAAAGGCAAAAGCAAGCCTGTCGCAACCGCTCCGCTGATTCCAATTGTCCAGAAAAATGCCTCCCATCCCCAATATTGTGTGATGAGACTCAATGGATATCCTGCAGTTGCAGCACCTAAATAGGCTATCCAACCAATAAAGCCTGTAGCACTACCTGCTGCTTTTTTATGCGATAACTCTGCTGCCGCCATGCCAATGAGCATTTGGGGGCCAAAAATTAAAAACCCAATTGCGAAGAGCAAGCATGAATCCAGAATTTGGGCATTAGGGGGAGAAAGCCAAAGTCCAGCCACCGCAAGAATCACTGAAAGACTAAAAAGAGCACAAATCGGCCCTCGCCTTCCTTTAAAAATTTTATCGGATGACCACCCTGCAACAAAACTTCCAAACATGCCCCCAAGTTCAAAGCTAAAAATACAGGAACTAGCAAACATTGTTGAATAGGATTTGTGCTCGCATAGAAACAGCATACCCCAATCATTAACGCCTTGACGTATCATATAGACAAAGAAATACGAGCATCCAAGAATCCAAATATATTTATTGGTTAATACATACTTGAATAAGATTTCCTTAGCAGACAGCTCCCTTTCTTCGTGATCTTTCCCTTGTGACGGATGGTCATTTCGATAGTCCTCAATTGCAGGTAGACCCAAAGACTGGGGAGTGTCACGCAATCGGTTGATCAATAAAAATCCCACGAAAATACAGAGAACCCCTGGAACGAACATCGCATAGCGCCAACCTAAATACGCTGCGCAAAAAGCTGCAACAAGTGGTATAAGGGCACCGCCGACACTGTGGGAAGAATTCCATGTTCCCCACCAAGTACCACGCTCCTTTTGCGAATACCAATGGGTAAGTAGTCGTGCACAAGGAGGCCAACCCCATCCTTGAAACCACCCATTTAATCCCCAGAACAAGGCAAATAATGCGATAGAGGAAGAAAATCCAAATAAAATATTTGCAACCCCCGTGAGGATAAGGCCCATCGCCATGAAGTAGCGAGGATTGGAACGATCCGAAAGAACTCCGCTAATGAATTTACTCAGCCCATAAGTAATGGCCATAATACTGGCTAAAATACCCATGTCACTCTTATCGAAGCCCAAATCCTTCATGAGGGTAGGCATCGCAAAGGTAAAACTTTTTCGAGAAAAATAGTAGAAGATGTAACCGACGTACATCGAATAGAAGATACGCAAGCGCCAATATTTATAGGCTTTCTTAATAGAATCTTCGTCTTCAATTGGCGCAGCATGCGGAGTTGGCCGCAGCAAATTCAAAAAACGCATGATGCTCTCACAGTTCGGCAAAGGCAAGAATAACTCATTCTTTCAATCATAATCAACCTATTATCAGCTCAAGCGCGTTACCCAATTAGATTCTCCTAGAAATTTTAGGAGCGTGCATCAAACTTTGAATTTTTATTAAGCATTTTTTTTACACTGGACGAAGAAGAGACTGACTTGTTAATACAATTTAACATATATATACAAAAAGTTAAGATCGGTAAAAATTTTAATACTTTAAGCGGTAAATTATTAATAATTAGCCACATAAAAAAGGGATATCTGTGAGTGATATTCATAGTTCAATCAATGGCAGGCGAGGGAATTCAGATGATAGGCATCATGACCCCCTTTACCAAGCCCAGCTTCAACGATTAAGAGAAGAGAATAGTGGAGAGGAAATTTTAGAAAATCCAGCTTCTAAAATTTTCCACTATGCAGCTGCAAATGTAAGTTTAAAAAAACTTATTGATGAATTCACCGGGGGTCACACCCTACCACTCGGATTTTTGAACCGACAAAAAGCTATAGATGATATCCGAGCATTCAAAAAAGTTTTAGAAGAATTAGCCCATTTCGATAAAAGCCATGACCCTGAATTTACTAATCAGTTAAGTCTACTTTGGCAAAATTTATATGAAAATTGTAAGGGTTTGGATCAAACGCATTTCCAATCAGACATTCTGGCCTCCCAAATTTTTGAATTTGCGGATGTAATTACGCATTTTCCTCCCGGAGAAGATCACACTTTGGGTTATTATCTTTCTGAACATGCAGGCCAAGACTGGATTCCTTTCCCCTTTATGAATCTCTTGAGATCTCTTCATGAAGAATTCCAATCAGATCCTTCTACGAGTAAGCTAACGCAATGGTTGGATTCTCTCGCTTCGATGATCAATGGCCGAGAAGGCTAACAGTTTAGAAACTTAAATTTAGAAAACTCCTGCTAGCAGTAACAGGGTATAGTAAAAGAAAATTTATCTCCATTTTCTCAGCTTTTTGATACACCCTATATGATTACTCTGCCCTTGTTTTTTTACAGGAGGTGAAGTAAGCTCTTACACATCTTACTAATTTATTTTATTATGGAATATTCCATTGCTAAGGGTGTTTTTGATGTGCTCCCTGAAGAGCCTCAAAAAGAAGATTCTTGGCGCAATTCCACTAATTGGGAATATGTAGAAAATATCATCAGAGAGATTGCATGAGATTATGGCTTTCGTGAAATCCGCACTCCTGTTTTTGAGCGAACCGAACTTTTTATCCGTAGTGTAGGCGAAACTTCTGACATCGTCACTAAAGAGATGTACACCTTCCTTGATAAAGCCAATCGTTCGATGACCTTACGACCTGAAGGAACAGCCCCCGTCATTCGTGCATTCGTCGAAAAAAAACTACACACACAACGCCCTGTTCAGAAGTTTTTTTACATCTCTCCTATGTTCCGCTACGAACGTCCTCAGTCTGGTCGTTATCGCCAACACCACCAGTTTGGTGCAGAAGCAATTGGAGTATGTTCGGCCGAACAAGATGTTGAATTAATCGACCTATTGACAGAATTCTACAGAAGATTAGGACTGAAGAATCTTAAAGTTGCTGTTAATACTGTGGGCGATCCTGAATCGCGTCTTCATTATCGGGCAGCATTAGAAAATCACTTTAAGCAATATCTCGACTCTATGAGTGCAGATAGCCAAGCACGATTTTCTCGTAATATCATGCGTATTCTCGATTCCAAATCTCCAGAGGACCAAGAATTTATCCAATCTGCGCCATCGATTCTAGATTTTCTGTCACCAACAGCTAAAAGCCACTTTGAAAGAGTTTGCTCTTTACTTACACTAATCGGATTAGAGTGGGAAATCGCACCGCGCCTTGTAAGAGGTCTTGACTACTACAATCACACAGTTTTTGAAGTCTCGAGCGGGCAATTAGGTGCGCAAAATGCTCTTGGGGGTGGTGGACGTTATGATGGCCTTATTTCATCATTAGGGGGCCCTAATCTCCCTTCTATAGGATTTGGATGTGGTCTCGAAAGAGTCTTGCAAACGATGCAAAAGCAAGGGATCGAATTTCCCTCCACTGCAGCCCCCTTTATCTACATTATCCCTTTAGGAGAAACGGCGAGACCTTCATGCATGAAATGGGCAACCTCCTTGCGGCACGCACATATTCGCGCTGATGTCGATCTAACGGGGAAAAAACTTCAAAACTGTTTACAAACAGCTAATTACCTTAAGGCAGTTTTCTGCTTAATCGTCGGAGATGACGAATTGCGTTCAAAAAAAGCGCAGCTTAAGGAAATGGCTACACATCAATCAAAAGAAATCAATTTGGATGATCTCATCAATACAATCATCCAACTAAATCCAAAAAGGAAAACCTCATGAAACGTTCTCTTTTTTCTACTTTCCTGCTTACCCTACTTGTAGCTGGAAATATGCATGCTAATACTTCATCTGCTGAATCAGCAAAGCCTGTTGCGACAAAAGCAGATGCTGAGACTACCGATCTTAAAGCCGAACAAATTGCCGATCTTTCCGAAGCCTTTGGCCATATCCTAGCCCAACATATTAAAACACTCGGGATCGATTTTGACGTAAAATTGCTCGTTAAAGGCCTGCAAGATGCTCATCAAGGTAAGCCATCTCCGATGGATGAAATGAAATGTGTTGAAACACTTACAGCCGCACGTCAGCAAGCCTTCTTGCGCATTGCAAAAAATAACTTGCAAGCTGCCGAACAATTTATACAAGAAGCTTCTAAAAAAGAAGGCGTGCTGCCTATCGAAGAAGGAAAACTTTACTACCGCATTGAACGTCAAGGAGAGGGATCGGAAGTCGCTAAAGGTCAATCAGCCCTTATTCGTTACAAAGGCACCTTTATAGATGGAACAGTATTCGGAGCTTCTAAAGAAGATGATGTTATCTCCGTTGATGAAACTATTCCTGGTTTTGGGAAAGGTCTTTTAGGCATGAAAGAAGGGGAAAAGCGCACTCTTTATATTCATCCCGAGCTTGCATACGGAACGAATGGACAATTGCCACCTAATTCCTTACTCGTTTTCGAAGTAGAATTGATTAAAGCAAACGCTCCCGATGATAAAACTCAGAGTATTTCTCGATCTCCTCAAGAAGGCGGATCTGAAAAAGAAATTAGTCAAGCTGATGCCCCCACACCGTCAAAAAACACTGAACACCAAACCATTAGATAATATCCATCTTTGCTAGACTATGATAGTCATGTCCGGTTTTCCATTTCAAAACTCCCTATCTTTTTTAAGGTAGCGTTATGAAAGAATAAAACCGGATGACTATCTATTGAAGGCCAATGGGATTTAAGAGAGTGTATCAAATGAAATATTTCATCGCTTAAGAGACCTAACTAGTGTTAAGATTTAGCCGCTTTTAAGAGGATTTTTGATTTGTTTTCCATTCGGAAGAGATGAATAATATACGCACTTGATATTACTGATCTTTTACGAATGAAAAAAAAGCTTAAAAATACCTGATAAACGACTGAAAATTAACTCCAGTTCCCTCTCCTGGAAGATTTTTGATACACCCTAAGGACGCAGGTCGAGTTTGAAAATCGCTTTGTATCAGCCAGAAATTCCACAAAATACTGGCAATATCGTTCGAACATGCGCTATGACAGCTGTAGACCTGCTTCTTGTTCGCCCTCTGGGCTTTAGCACTTCTGATCGCATGTTAAAACGCGCTGGACTAGATTATTGGTATCGGATCAATGTATCGTTTACTGATGATCTTTTTTCTTACCTAGAAGCATGCTCTACACGTTTTTTCTTTTTCTCAAGTCGCGCTTCAAGACCTTATAGCGATATTCAATACACCGAGAGCGATACACTTATTTTTGGCTCAGAAACAGCTGGCCTTCCCCCCCTATTTTGGGACAAGTGGTCGCATTTGTTTTACACAATACCTATGATTTCTCGTAAAAATCCTCCTTACCCCCTACCCGATGTTCAAGAAAGTATTAGGCCTTCTCTTGAAAACGATCTACCGCAAGAATGGAAAAGTCGCAAGCGAGAGCAAGATTCTGGTTGCCTAAATCTCTCGAATGCTGTTTCGATAGTAATATACGAGGCACTCCGCCAGAAAGAATTTCAGAGCCTACGACTATGAAATTGTTTCATATTTCTCTAACGTGGCAAATGGTTCTTGCCACAGTTCTGGGTGTTCTTTTCGGATTATTTTTTGGCGAATCATGCCGTGTATTTGCCTCCTGGGGATCTGCCTACATCATGATCCTCAAGATCACGACAATCCCCTATCTTGCCTTTGCTATTATGCATGGCGTGGGTCAGCTTAGAAGTTCTCAGGCCTTACGTATCCTCAATAAAGGCCTTATCTTCATTGCCCTTTTTTGGGCTATTAATATTGCCATGATCTATTTAACCGTCTTCCTTTTCCCTCAAGCAAAGGGGAGCGGATTGGCTGGCTATGTCTCAACAAAACCTGCGGCAATTAATTTTGCGCAGGTACTTATTCCGGAAAATATTTTCTACGCGTTATCCAATAATATTGTTCCTGCCGTTGTAATATTCTCGTTACTTCTGGGCATTTCCTTCATGCATATAAAAGAAAAGTCTTCTTTGATGCAGGTGCTGGATGCATTTGTCGGTGGATTAACACGGATTACAGCCTGGATAAGCAGAATTACTCCGTTTGGCACATTTCTTATTATTGCGAACCAAGTAGGGACCATTCAGCTTGCAACTATCAAGCAAATGAGCACGTATATTCTCTTGTATATACTCTCTCTTTGCGTGCTTATTTTTTGGGTGATTCCCCGAGTTGTAAGCATGCTCACCAATATTTCGCCGGCTCGTTGGGTGCGTGATCTTTTTCCTATTCTTGTCCTCGCTTACACAACCAATGTCGTTCTCATTTCGATCCCTTTCATTATTGAGCTGATCAAACGAGAACTACAACGTATCATGCCGACTGACGATAAGATTCAAAGTGAAATACAGGGGACAGTTTCCATTGTATTTAACCTCCCACTTGGGTCGATTTTTATTACTGTCTTTATTTTCTTTATTTCTATTTTTTACCGAATTCCTCTCGGACTTAGCAGTCAATTACAACTTTTTGTCAGTGCTTATTTAACAAGTTTGGGATCTGTGGGCTTGGGGGCGTGGATTAATAGCTTAACCTTCATCCTCGATACTTTGGGATTACCCATCGAAGCGCTGAATATTTTTCTTTCTGTACTTCCTTTTACTTCTGGATTCCAATCTATGGTTTCCGTGATGGAGATTTCAAGTTTATCCCTTTTTATCATACTCGCCTGTCATAAGTTGCTGACCCCGCCCTCCTTAATGCCTTTTCTCCGGAAAGTAGCTGTTACAACTATCCCGATCATCGCTCTTGTCATGGGCTTAAAATCCTTTAACCCCTTACCCCGTATTGAAAATCTCAATAAGAGCATTTATGAAGTAAAAATCCCTCAAGCGCCCGAAAGAGCAACTTTTCTAACGGCAACAACAACTCCTTCAGTTCCTCCAATCAAAGAGGATACTTTCGATAAGATACTTCGTACAAAAACCTTACGTGTCGGATGCAATCTTCTGGCTATACCTTTTGCATTTAACAACACGTTTGATCAGATCGTGGGTTTTGATATAGCACTGGCTCAACGTCTAGCTGAAGATCTTGGATGTCGTCTTGAACTCGTTCCTTTGAACTATCCGCTTATTGGAGAAGAACTTCATCAAGGCCTTTACGACATTGGCATGTCAGGACTCTCCATCACAGAAGATAGGATTAAGAAAATGTCTTTTTCAACTCCTTATCTTGAGTCGCCTATTATTTTTGTAACGACTAAAAAGTTCAGTAAAAAATTTTCAGAAAAAGATGCAATTTTTAAACATCCTGAATGGCGGATAGCTGTTTTGAAAGGTGGCGCATCTGAATGCCGAGCGCGTAGCTGGTTTCCTAATAATCCCATCGTTATTCTCAACGACTACGACTCTTTCGGGACAAAGCCTGACCTGGCCGATGTGCTTTTGTGGGCAGAAGCAGAAGCTATTACTTGGGTCGCTCGTTTTCCAAAATATGTGATTGTCCAACCAAAACCATCAATAGGTGTTGATGCTTTGGCGTATGCTGTAAAATTTGATTCTGTGAAACTTTTAACTTATTTGCATGAATGGTTAAAACTTAAGGAACTCGATGGGTTTAGGCAAGAGCAATATAACTTATGGGTACTGGGTAAAACGAATATCGTTGAGGAAGATATACCTCGCTGGTCGATCCTCCATAATGTGCTGCGCTGTCATTCCTCCCCTGAATCTGCGAAATGATGAGAAAAAAAAAGCTGTACTAAAAATTTAGTACAGCTTTTTTAAGAATAGTAAGGGTCTGTCAAAACTGCTTTTGATACACCCTCTACAACTAAGACCTACCTTCTTTGGTAATGAAGCTCTTAACAGCCTCTTCATCGTGCAACCCAACTATCCTTCCCACTTCCTCTCCATCTTTGAAAAGTATCATGGTGGGAACTGATGTGACTTTTAATTTGGTAGCTGTTTTCTGCGCATGATCGATATCGAGCTTGCCAATAACAGCCTTTCCTTCAACATCTTTAGCCACTCGATCGAGTACTGGAGCCAGCATTCGGCAGGGACCGCACCAATCTGCTGTAATGTCAACTAATACAAGCCCTTTCTCTACTTCGTCATCAAAATTTTCTTCTGTGAATTTTTTAATAAGATTGCTAGCCATGATTTACCTTCCTTCCAAATTTAGCTCCGATCCTATCATGAACTGTTTTGCTGGTAAAGCACGAGAAATCATTGAGCAATTCAAAAGCAATTTTTTTTCAAACAAAAATATTCATGGACATTTTTTAAGGCTCATCAGGGTAGATGTTTCAATTGCTTAAAAGCTAAAGATTCGACTATCATTTGCGGCTTTCGCGGCCATGGCGGAATTGGTAGACGCGCTAGATTCAGGTTCTAGTCGGGCAACCGGTGGATGTTCGAGTCATCTTGGCCGCAACTCTTTAACTACTCAAAATTAAGTAGAAGAGATTATTTCTGCAGGTCCTAAGGCGGGGTCCCTTGAGCTCCATTATCGTACCAGGACTTCAGCTCAAGTATAGAAGTTCGAAGAGCTTCGGCAAATTGTCGTTGTGCCTCTTTTTTCTCAAGTGACGCAAATTTATCCCAATGCAAAGCAGATCCAAATACACATGCAGTACGACCGCTCAGCTTAGGAAAGCTTCTCTCTCGACCCCATATTTCGTATGTGCCATGAATATAAGTAGGAATAACAACGCATCCCGCATACATAACTAAAAAAGAAATTCCACCTTTCATCTTTCCTAATTCGCCTGTATTACTGCGCGTTCCCTCGGGAAAAAGAATGACTTTTCCTCCTTCTTTCAAAAGAGCGTCTATTTCTCGGAACACTCGAACATCACCTGCTTCTCCGCTAACTGGACGGGCATTTAGCGCTAAGATAAAACGTCCAAAAAATTTTGATTTGAAAAGACTTTTACGCGCTAAGAAAAAAACTTCATCGAAAACAGAGATCGAAACTATAGGAGGATCAAGAAAAGAAGTATGATTGGCTGCAAGGATTGCAGGACCTTTGACAACATGTTCCAACCCGTAAACCTTGTGTCGATAAAAAATGCGAAAAAAAGCGCGTACCGTGCTAATTACTAGACGGTATAGAAAAGTCGGTTTTCGCTTTCTTTCCATCAAGCTCATCCTTTCTCTTTTACATACGCAAGAACTAGAGTCACAACTTCGTCAATTGTTAGATCCGAAGTGTCAATCTCCTTTGCGTCCAATGGTTTCTTTAGCGGAGCACATTTACGGGTAGAATCCCGCTCGTCTCGCTCTTTAAGATCTTGAAGCACCTGTTCTCTGGTCAGAGAAGCAGATGTAGATATGATTTCATTAAATCGCCGTTCGCTCCGAACATCTACATTAGCCGTCAAAAAAATTTTAACCTCGGCATTGGGAAAAACAACTGTCCCCATATCTCTGCCTTCAAAAACTGCGTCTATATTTTTTGCAAATTTTCGCTGTATATCCCGTAAAAGCTCTCTTATTACTGGCAAGGTCGCGATTTCAGATGCCTTTGTAGATATCACAGGCGTACGTATAGAGTCGGTTACATCAATGCCATTGACACTATATCGTTTACCTTCTGCATGTTCCTGAATGTTGAAATTGAAGGAATTTAATACTTCTTTTAAAGCAGTAGCATTTTCTATAGAAATTTGTTTCTGCAGGATTTCCCAAGCGAGCGCCCGGTACATGGCGCCCGTATCAAAGAAAGCAAACCCTAAAACAGAAGCTACTCTTTTTGCAATTGTAGATTTTCCTGTGCCCGAGGGGCCATCAATTGTAATAATCATGATAAGAAAAAGTAAACAACGGGAGCTGTCAAAAGAAGCGAGTCAAGCATATCTAGCACGCCACCTAGTCCAGGCAAGCGATTGCTGTCTTTTACAAATGCATCTCTTTTCAACAAAGATTCTGAAAGGTCTCCGATTTGCGCCAATAAACCTATGACCATACCCATCCAAAGCGCTTCTGGGAAGGTTAAGAAAAAAGAACCACTTAACCATTTTTTCCCGACCGCATACATGGCAACACTTGCTGAAACAGCACAGATAAATCCTGCAACCGCTCCTTCAATTGTTTTCTTAGGACTCAAAAAAGGAGCTAGCTTATGTTTACCCCATAGCTTCCCTATAAAGTATGCTCCTACATCAGTAATCTTTGTGACCGCAATCAAATACATGAGCCACCAACGCCCATCTTGAGGTGGAGCGTCTTTTACGAGTGGGTAGAGAATACCCAACATAAAACAGAGTGGGATTGCCACATAACAAACTCCAAAAAGCTCAATAGCGACTTGAGCTAGAGCTTTATAGGCGTGTTTGAAATGGGCAAGGAAAAAAAGTATGACACCAACAAAAAGAACAATAATGGGCAGTTGCCCCAATTGGGGAAATTGCCTCGCAAAGAAGAAAGCAAACACCTCGATCACGGACAAAGCAATCATAAGTCGAGATGAGGGATGTAAATCCTTGGCTTGCGCTAATTGAACATACTCCCAAACACCTATAGCCGCTAATGTTGCAATGAAAAATACTACAGCTAAGCTCACCCAAAAATGGGGTGAAAAAGCTATTAAAAGTCCTGCACAAAAAATCACGATGACAGACATCATGAATCTTCGTGGTAAATCACTAATTTTTCCAGCTTTCATATTTCAGTATCCTAGACGTCTTTCGCGCTGTTGATAGTCCTCTAAGGCCAAAAACAACTGTTTTTCATCAAAATCAGGCCATAAGACATCTGAGATGTATACCTCAGTATAGGAAAGCTGCCAAAGCAAAAAATTACTGATACGCCATTCTCCACTTGTCCGAATAAATAACTCAGGATCCCCCCAAGGAGCTGTATCGAGGTAATTAGCGAAAGTTTGTTCGGAAACTGTCTCTTTGGCAATTTTGCCTTTCGCAAAATCTTCCATCATAGAAATAGCTGCTCTGCGTATATCGTCTCTTCCACCGTAATTTAAGGCTAAAACAAGTTCGATTCGTGAACAATGACTCGTCGCTTTTCGAGTCTCCTCTAATTCTATTAAAACATCCTTAGGAAGGCGGGTTAGATCTCCGATGGCCTGTAACCGCACTCCTTCTGCGATCATTTCTTCTCGCTTGTAACGTAAATACATCTTGATAAGATGAAATAAACCATAGATTTCTGCAGTAGATCGATTCCAGTTTTCTGTTGAAAACGAATAAACCGTCATTACCTTGATTCCGACATTGGCAGCAGTTTGCACAATCTTGTGTAAATTCGCGGCTCCAGCACGATGGCCAAAAAACGTAGGTAAACCTTTTTTTCTCGCCCATCGGCGATTGCCATCCATAATTATGGCTACATGACGTGGAATATTAGCAGGATCGAGTCGCTCAAAGAAATTGGAAGTGTAGCCCTCTGAAGAAGAGCGTGGGGTTTCAGCGATTAGAAGATTCATAATATATCATGCATAACAATAGTTTGTTCACGATCTGGGCCGGTTGAAACAAGAGCGATCGGAATGCCCAAAAGCGCTTCGATCCTTTCTATGTAACGACGAGCTTGTAAAGGGAGTTTGTTAAAATCGGTAATACCTTTTGTTTCAGATTGCCATCCCTCTATTTCTTCATATATAGGTTCAATATTTTGCCACTCTTCTGTACACGCAGGAGGCCATTTCAATTTTTCATTACGCAGCTGGTAGCCTGTGCATATTCGAATTAAGGGCAAGGAATCAAGAATGTCTATCTTTGTCATCGCCAAGGAGACAATACTAGAAAAAGAAATTGCATAGCGCAAAAGAGGAATATCAATCCAGCCTAATCTTCTTTCGCGTCCTGTAGTGGTTCCCACTTCGCGAATGATATGGGAGTTGGGAAATAGACCTCTTTCTTGTTCACTTAGTGCTGTAGGGAAGGGACCATTTCCAACGCGAGTTGTATAGGCTTTAAAAATTCCGATTGCGCGTATATCTGCTCTCGGCCCCATTGAGACGCCTCCCAAAATTCCAGGCGCTGAACTCGAACAAGAGGTAACGAAAGGATAGGTTCCATAAGTAAGGTCTAACAAAGCACCATGAGCACCCTCAAATACGACTTTTTTTTGCTCATGCAGCGCCTCTGCAACTAGCATTTCTACAGGCAATATATAAGGACGAAGTTCTTGAGCGTAGGCCGAATAGGTTTGGTAAATATCTTCTTCAGAAAAGCCCTTATGCCCATAAAGCGCATTCAGCTCTTCATTTTTCAGCGTGAGAAAACTACCTAGTTTTTCTTTGAATAAAGGACTGATAATGTCTGCAAGACGCAGTCCGATTCGTGCAGCCTTATCCATATAACAAGGCCCAATGCCTCTTCCTGTCGTCCCTATAGCGGATCCCCCTTTCCTTTTTTCGATTAATTTATCCAACTCACGATGTAGAGGAAAAATTACATGTGCATAAGGAGATAACCCTAGCCGATTTTGTAAGACAGCTCCTTGTTCTTTAAGGATTTTTAACTCTTCGATAAGAACGGGCGGATCTATTACAGTCCCCCCACCTATATAACAAATTGTTTGAGGATAGAGAATTCCTGAAGGAATAAGATGAAAACGGTGCTCTTTACCTCTAACAATAATTGTATGGCCTGCATTATTACCCCCTTGAGATCGAACAACGAGATCGGCAGTAGATGACACAATGTCAACCACTTTTCCTTTCCCTTCATCACCCCATTGCAAGCCTACAACTACAATACCTGGCATAAATTAATTAACCTTATAATGGAAACGGGTGAGCATAGCGCAAATCCACTTTGCTTTGGAGAATTTTTTACTGTACTTGGAGTGTGCTAAAATCAAGCTTGGTTGCGCTAGCGACTCTTATCAGCAAATTTTCGATTCTTTCGGAATCAAATATTTTTTGAAAAACTTGGCAAAAGGTTAATTCAGTCTCTTCTCTTAGAGGGTATACGCTCTATTAAACACCTTGATTTTGGATGGACATAATACGCCTTCTCTCGCTATGCTGAAGCATTAAATTTTTATCTTCAATTTGATAAATTCGGGACTCAATATCCATGGAAAAGCAGAAACGTTGGCAAACAGTACTTATTATTACGGTATTAGCGCTTACACTTTATAATATATTGCCCACTCTTTTTTATTACGCTAAACCCCTTCATAGTCCCATTGAGGAAAAACAGGCCCTAGCAATCGCAAGTGATGCCACGACCAGGGTCAATGAGCTCGAGGCTTTCTCCGAAAAATGGCTACGCTCCTATTGCAAGTTATTGAATATAAAACCTCAAAAGGTTTGGCTAGACACGAAGAATCCGCAATTCGTCTCAATTACTTTTGCTTCTACGAATGACGCTACGCGTTTTTCACAAACTTTTCCCCACGCTGGAAACTTGATTCCTTTTGTTCCCGCCCAGCTTTCATTAGTTGAGGATTCCGACGCTGTACAATCTAAGACAGTGCTCATCAAAAGAAAAATCCCCCTTCACCTCGAGACAAATAGCCCCGAAGAATATTTTCAGTTTTCTTTTAAAAAAGACGCTCAAGGCGCTCCTACTCCTCTTTATCGCGCCGTAATCGAAGACCGCGTTTTACAATTGGGAACAGCTTTAGGCGGCACGAGTGAAAATGCCGCATTGGCAAAAGCCGTAATCGATCACCCCAACGATGCGCGATTGCAAGATACTGCCGTTTCCTTAGCTGAAAATATCACTAGCTTCTCTCAACTCTTCGGTCAAGAAAGCGCTGTTAGCCATCGTTATTTTGCAAGCTTTACTCAACTACCTATTGCTCAACCTGCCAAACGCGTACAAGCCGAAAAGTTTTCTCAAGCTCTTGAAACAGTGAAATCTACTATTCATCAGCAAAAAACCCAACTTGAGCAAAGCTCGGATGCTTCAGCCGGATTTACCCAACAACAAATCGCCGCTCTCGCATCAAAAGAACAAGCTCTTTCTTCTGCAATAGCTATTGTAAAAAAGAATACCGCTGCTTTTGCTTCAGGGCAAAACCCCTGGTCATTAGTTTCAATTGAAGACTCTCTTAAATTATTACGCCAAGGCCCTGAAGCCGAGACATGTCAAGCCTTCGACTTACAACTGAATAATCCCTTTATTCAAAAAATTATAATCGATTGGGCGAATGACCGTATCATGCTTGAAGTATATGCAGACTTTCTCGATTGGAAGCAGAAATTGCCGCAGGATACTCAGGGGCAAAATGCCAAAGACCAAGCTGATCAATTGCTCTATAACCAAATAGCTTTTGCATCTCGCCAAACTGATGAGATAATTACCCCTTATCAAGGGCAATTTACAGTAGCTATGAGTCATTTACCTGATACTCAGAGTTTTCTTGTGATGCGCCTTTCTTCGATAGCCAAAGCAGAAACGGAACAAGTGCGCTCTTCGATTCAACATCTTTGGCAACCCAAGCATCCCGATCTTCAAGCAAATGCCTTTCCTGTTTGGGATTACGAGACATATAATGCTCTTCCTGCACACGAACGTTCATTCGGATTATTAGTTTACTCGCCCGTTGTCAATAATCAAAGTCCTCCTCCAGGACTACGGATGAATTCCGTGTACGTTATTGCCAAAGGTATTGAAAAAATACTGGCTCCTATACGTGACAATCCAAATAGTGAACAAGCTCGCCAGTTCATTGAGGATTTTGGACAATTACAGCGCTTATTGCAAAATGAAGGCTTTTATGGATATCCAGGCAATACACTAGTATCCGACAGTGATTTTTCTCAGGATTTTGTTTTTGAACAAAAAGATTATTACCAAAATGTTCTCAAAGCTTCTCGCGAAAATTTCTCCGTCCTTGGAACGAAACGTTTTGCCCTGTTGGAATTTTCCAATCTAGAACAGCGAATTTTAACAGAAAACAAAATCGATACGCGTATTCATGAAGACCTCTTAAAATGGCGTGATGATTATTATGCTGCCCAACTGGGAATTAAAGGGACTTCCCCTTTAGATATCCCAGCCCCCACCCAAAATGTTTATTGGAGCAATGCCAAACTTAGCTTCATCAAGTATTTTCGCGGGGATGATCGTAAAGTCTTGCATTGGGGACTCGATCTATCAGGAGGAAAAACCGTCCAGCTTGAATTACGTGACGCCAATCAACGACTTGTCACAGATGAAGTTGACGTACGTCAAGGCATCAATGAACTGTATCAACGCGTCAACAAAATGGGTGTCTCCGAAGTGAGCATCCGTCAGGAAGGAAAAGCGATATCTCTTGATTTCCCTGGTTCTCAATCTCTATCGGCAGGCGAACTGATCAAAGCCTCTACAATGTATTTTCATGTCGTCAACGAGAAATTTTCCCCGAGCAACCCTAGCATGGCTGAACACGTTCGCCAATTTCTTCAAGAAGTGTGGAACGAAGCTGTAGTGACTAATCAGACAACAATGGAAAACATTAATCGGATTGCCTGGCAGCATATTCATGGCAATTCTATGAATCCAGATGTCATTCAGCCTCGAAGTGAATCAGCTCGTTTCTTGCATCAACAAGGATTGCAATTAGCTGGGCCTTCTGATCTGAATGCCTCTAGCCTCTACGATATCAACACATCAAAAATTGCATTGTGGCGTGGAGATGACTTTACCGAATGGCATGGTCAGAGCAACCCTCTTCTCTTCGTTTTTCGTAACTATGCACTCGAAGGTTCCAATCTTGATAATGTGACAGCTTCTTACGATCCTTCGAAGGGCAATTTTCTTTCTTTTACCGTTAAGGGGTCGCAAACAGGACTCAATAAAACCAAGAGTAATCCTCGAGAAGATCTCCGCAATTGGACCGGTGCGTTTGCACGTGAAAAAATAGCAGGGACACCTCTCGAAAGCTATTCCGGCGGGAAAGGTTGGAGAATGGCTGTGATCCTTAATGGATCTGTAATTAGCGCTCCGACTCTAGATTCCGCTCTGAGCGACAGTGCTATGATTAGCGGAAGTTTTACACAACGAGAGGTGAACCAACTCGAAGCTGACCTAAAAGCAGGTTCCTTGAGTTTTACTCCCCACATTCTATCGGAAAAAAATGTTAGCCCTGAGTTAGGCAGCCACGAACGCCATTTAGGAATTCTCGGGATTTTCATTTCCTTAGCCTTAGTCGCTATCGTAATGATTGGATATTATCGTTTTGGTGGAATCGTAGCGACCGCTGCAGTTTTCTTTAATTTACTCATCATGTGGGCGACATTACAAAACTTGCAAGCGACGATGACCTTAGCTGGCATCGCAGGTATCATTCTAACTTTGGGAATGGCGGTTGATGCAAACGTTTTAGTCTTTGAGAGAATTCGAGAAGAATTTGCCAAGTCGGGGCGGATGGCCCATGCCTTACAAATGGGTTATAAACGAGCTTTTTCAGCTATTTTCGATTCTAATATCACCACTTTAATTGCAGCATTAATCCTATTGAATTTCGATTCCGGCCCCATCAAAGCTCTGGCCGTTACTTTGATTATCGGTCTAGTTTCATCGATGTTTACAGCTCTCTTCTTAACGCGTTATTTCTTTGCTGGCTGGGTAGAAAATCCCCAACACAAAGAACTAAAGATGTGCAATTGGTTTAAAGCTCGTAACTTCAATTTCCTCAAATACACCAAAATAACCATCGCATTTAGCATCGCTGTTATTGTGATTGGAGTAGCCCTTACCTTAGTTCAACGTAAAACATTCTTGGGCATGGACTTTACAGGCGGTTACGCGATTTCACTCGAATTGCAACCATCCCCGAATAGCGATTATCGACAGGTTGTGGAAAAGGCTCTTCTAGAAGGAGGGGTCTCACAACAAGATTTTCAAGTTCGTGAACTGAATCCGTCCAATCATATACGTGTATTTTTTAGTAAGAGCATGGAGGAGCCAGGTCATCCATTTTACCAAATGCCTATTGAATATGATGACAAGGAACCAACCTACCCTTATGAAACAAATCCACGCATTGCTTGGATTGTCAATATTTTGGGGAAAACAGGTATCGAATTGCCCACTTCGACTCAGCAGACACTGGATCAAAATTGGATAGCCATCAGCGGTCAAATGTCCGACACCATGCGCACGCAAGCCTTAATCGGATTAAGTATCGCCCTGCTTTGTATCCTAGGTTATATCACCTTCCGGTTTGAATTTAGTTATGCAATCGCAGCCACTATCTGTCTGTTACATGATATTATTTTTACTGTAGGAATGATGGCCCTTCTGCATTGGCTCGGTGTACCGGTACAGATCGACTTGCATAGCGTTGCGGCCTTACTGACAATTGTGGGTTATTCTTTAAATGACACGATTATTGTTTTTGATAGGATCCGTGAAGAATTACGGTTTAAAACAGAAAAAAACTTGATCGGCACCATCAATCATGCGCTCAATGTTACACTTAGCCGCACAGTGTTGACTTCTGGAACAACACTACTTGTTTTGCTGCCTTTAGTAGCGCTAGGTGGAAGTACAATATTTTCTTTCGCACTCGTAATGGCTATTGGGGTCATATTTGGCACCCTTTCTTCTCTCTTCATTGCCGCGCCCGTTATGCGCTTTTTTTACAATCGCGAACATAAGATAGAAAAGGAAATGTCATTGAACCACTCCGAATCCTAGAGAGTGTATCAAAGATAAATTTTAGCGACTTTCAGAGCTTTGGACCGATTTTCGATTCAAAAAACCTGTACAGGAATGCAGTTCTGTACAGGTTTGTAATCAAAAATCTAATTATCCAATTCCTAGAGTGCTTGTTAAGAAAAGCTTAACCATTTTCTAATTCATCTAAATCGTGATTTTTGTCATTGCAAACATATCAAACATAGGCGATAAGCAATCCCTTACGATTGTGTCCTGAAATTAAGTTTTTAACGCTTTAAGAAATATCGCTAGAATTAAGGTTTCGTCACTTTTGGGCGATGAAATATTTCTTTTGATAAAGTCTAGATTATCATCAAGGTTTTCAACTGTGGTAGCTAATGCGCCAGAGCATTAATCAAAATCCTATTTGGGTATATCCAGATAATGATCCTGAATGGACAGAGAGTATTATTAGTGATTTCAATATTCACCCTGTCACAGCCCAAGTTCTTGTTTCACGAGGTTTTGAAACTCAAGAAGCCATTCATGACTATCTCTATGCAAAGCTTCCCAATTTACATGATCCGCATCTTTTCCCCGATATGGACAAAGCTGTTGAACGGGTTTTACTTGCTTTTCGGGAAAAGGAAAACATTCTTGTGTACGGGGATAATGATGTCGATGGCATTACCGCTACAGCACTTTTAACAGAATTTCTCCGCTTTAATGGGGTCAATGTCTTTTACTACGTTCCTAATCGCACCTCGTTAAAACAGAGCCTTATTCTCGATGCTCTAGATTATGCAAAAAGAAATAATTGCACTCTTCTTATTACAGTGGATTGTGGAATAACTGCTGCTAATGAAATTGAAAAGGCTGTTGAGCAAAATGTCGATGTAATCGTCACCGATCACCATGAGCCTACAGCTAAATTGCCGCACTGCATAGCCACGCTCAATCCAAAACTACTCAATAGTACCGCCTACCCGAATCGAGAGCTGACCGGAGTCGGAATGGCGTTTAAATTGATTCATGCTCTGACAAATGCCTTACTATCGAATAATGAAATTGGTCCGGGCAAAATCGATCTTAAACGTTATCTTGATTTAGTAGCCTTGGGTACGATAGCCGATATGGGTTCTTTACTAGGAGAAAACCGTATTCTAGTCCGCTATGGATTACGTCAGTTGCGCAAAACGCGACGTATTGGACTTACTAAACTCTTTTCGATTTGCGAACTTAAACCAGGTGAGTTAACTCCTGCTGATATCGCCTCCAAAGTCGCTCCTCGCCTCAATAGCTTAGGTCGAATTGCTGATCCCTTAAAAGGTGTAGAACTTTTATTACTCCGAGATCCGATAGCGGCCGAAGCGCTAGCTCAAGAACTCGATCTGAATAATAGCGAAAGACAAAAAATTGAAAGACGTGATGCTGAAGATGTGGAAGAAGTTTTACAAAAACATCCACAAATCCTTAAAGATAAAGCAATTGTTCTTCATTCAGAAAAATGGCATCCCGGAATTATACCTATTATAACCGCCCGCATCGCTAAGCAATACAATCGCCCGACTCTAGTAATTGCAATTGATCAAGGAGTTGGAAAGGGGTCGTTACGAACGATTCCCGAATTTCCTTTGCTTTCCATTTTAAAAGACAATGCAGACCTTCTAGAAAATTTTGGCGGTCATGATTATGCAGCAGGATTGACCATCAAGGCCAGTAATTTACCCCTTTTTAAAAGCAACTTTATTGCTTATGCCAATAGCCGTCTTAGCAACCAGGATCTTCAGACTAAATTGCGTCTTGATGCTAAAATTACCTTTAGAGACATTACTTTCGACTTTATGGAGTCATTGAGTTTATTAGAGCCATTTGGTCACGAAAATCCTGCCCCCATCTTTTATTGTGATGCCAAACAAATTTGGCCTCCTAAAATTGTGGGGAAAACACATCTTAAACTCTATTTAGAACAGGAAGATAGGTTATTAGAAGGGATAGGCTTCGGCATGGCGAATAGACGTCAGCAGCTTTGCCGTCGCAATCTTTCGCTGCTTATTGCATTTACCCCCCACATCAACAACTTCCTCAATAAATCCAGCATTCAATTGCAAATTCGAGATTTCAAAATTCTGGAAACATAATACAAAAAAAATCGCCATGCAGCCAAAACTGCATGGCGATTCTTATGTCTTTTAAGGAATTAATTCCTTTCGATTAGATAAAAAAAATCAGAATCACATTACTTGATCCTGACTCCCATTCTTATCTAGATAATTTCGTTTATATTCTTCGACGTCGTTCTTATGAACTACCCAAGCAGCGCCTCTACGGCTTGCTTTAAGAAGACCGACTCGTGTGGCGTAGTAAATTTTTTGTGCCGGAACATCGAGATGTTTAGCGATTTGATTCACAGAGAAAAATCCTTTGTCATTATCAAAAAGAAGTTCGCCGTTGAACATAGACTTTGTACGTGAATATTTTTGGCGACGATAGTTTTCAAGATCATCAAGATCAATCATCCAACGTGCAGCATCTTTGAAAGCTTTTAGTTTATTTTGTTTGATAGCGACATAGATCGCTTGGCGTGTAACGCTGTTAATCTTGGCAGCTTCAGTAATAGAAACAAGCCTTCGAGTTTTGGCGGGAGCCGGGTCATTATTTACCGACTTCTCCCAGTCAGCTCCTTGACCAGATTGATTATTCATAGTTTTCTCCTTATAAAAGACATATAAAATTAGTAATCGTTTTTTCGATTAATTGATAAAGTTTTTATCATATTAGACTACTATTATCCAATACATTGAAATAATATTCAATTAAAAAACCTCATTTATGAAATTAATCCTTTAAGTCGACGGAAAACTTTACCAGAATTGCGCAAATAGCAAAAGAAATCACTTTCAGTTACGTATTTTTTAAAGGTTTTATAAAAAAGTTTTAACACATCAAACTTCAGGTTTTTTAATTTACAAATAAAATCATATATTTAGTTTACGCTAATAACTATTTTATTAAAAAGTTAAATTTTAACTATTATAAAATTAAATCACACAAATCCTTAATATTTAATAATTTAATTTATAAAAAATAATTAAATATTTGAAATTAGATGATAACCTTTTAATTTTAAGAAGTTTAAATAGGTATAACTCTAGATACTTGCTGAGGAATGGATCTTTATGAGACATTTTTAGAGTTAAGGGGGATCTTTGTAAGGTTCTAGTTCTACCAAATTCCCTCCTATGCAATGATCCTAAAAAAGGCCCAAAAAGGGCCCTATACGCAAAATTAGCCCGTTTTGGACTGTTTTATTCAGGAGATTTCATGAAGGCAAATAGTTGTAGAAAAAGTACCTTTGGCTTTTTCCTACTTTTCTTTTCTTTACTTGTTTCATTTGCCCTAGAGAGTAAACCTCCTGCGCTCACTCCGAAAGATACTAAAGTGAAAATCGAAGAGATTTTAAAAGCCCACGTCTCTCACCAAAAGCTCACTCCTGAAATTATCCGACGCTCCTTTCAGAACTATTTTGACGAACTTGACCCCGGAAAGACCTATCTGCTTGAACCAGAGATAGTTAAATGGACCCAACCAACCGATGCCTTGCTTGCTCAGACCCTTGAAGGTCTTAAACGCGATGATTATGCGGTTTTCGAAGAAATCCAAGAGACTATGGTTCGAGCAATTGCAAGGCGCAATGAACTTGAAAATACGCTTCAAACAGCTGTTTTACCTAAAGCTGTTGACCTAAGTGATTTAAAAGACCCAAAATGGGTTGCTACAGAAAAAGAATTGTCGAATCGGTTAGTCAAAATTCGCGGCGCGCAATTAGATGCTGCACAAAAAATTTCTCAAGATAAATCGGAACAATTTTTACTTCGCCTCAATAAAAGACGTTTAACACGGCAAGAAGAGCTAGTTCCCAAAGACAAAACGGAAAAAAAACAGGTTGTTCTCTCCCTTGTCTTAAAGTCGATCAGTTCAGCATTAGATTCGCAAACCGCTTATCTCACCCCAGCTGAAGCGAATCAATTCATGATTCAAGTCCAACAACGCCTATCCGGTATTGGCGCGCAATTACGCGATGATTTGAACGGTTTGACGATCGTTCGACTTTTGGAAGGCGGCCCTGCTAGCCTCGATAATAAGATCAAGGTAGGCGATAAAATTATTGCCGTCGATCATCAACCCATTATTGGTTTTGATATTGTAGATGCAGTGGAACTAATACGCGGACAAGAAGGGACGAGAGTGATCTTAACGATCCTTCGGCAAACAGGAACTGAAAGCCAGCCGCAAGAAGAGCTTCATGAAATTGACTTAGTACGAGGAGAAGTTGTTTTAAAAGAAACTCGTTTTGATACCCATCATGAGCCCTTTGGTGATGGTATAATTGCCTATCTTCATTTACATTCCTTCTATCAAGATCGCACCAGTTCATCTGCACAAGATTTAACGAATGCTTTGAATACCTTTAAAGAGCAGTACCCAATAAAAGCGGTAGTCCTTGATTTGCGTAATAATGGTGGCGGCTTGCTTCCTCAAGCAGTAGGCGTTGCAGGGCTTTTTTTAGGGAAGGGAATTGTAGTATCGGTTAAGGATAACACAGGCCTAATTCAGCATTTGCGTAATCTTGAAGATAAAATAGCGTGGGAAGGACCTCTTATCGTACTTGTTAATCGCACGAGTGCATCTGCAGCAGAAATTGTCGCTCAAACGCTTCAAGATTATGGGCGTGCTATCATCATTGGGGATGTTTCAACATACGGAAAAGGAACCTTCCAAACTTTCACTTTGGAATCCAATCACTTTGGCAAGGTAAATCCTAAAGGCGAATACAAGGTCACAAGAGGGAGGTATTACACGGTTTCAGGAAAAAGTCCCCAACTTGTTGGCGTTTTACCCGACATTGTGGTTCCAGGGCCTTTTTCAGAAATGGAAATAGGAGAAAAATTCTCCAAATATCCTCTAGAAAATGAAAGTATTCCTGCAAACTTTGATGATGATTTATCCGATGTACCCCCTTTTCAGCGATTCAATTTAGGACGTATGTATAAATCCAATTTGCAAACAATCATACATACTTATGACCCTTATCGTGATCTCCTCAAAAAGAATTCCCAAGACCGCATTCAGCAGAACGCTCTTTATCAAAAATTACTTGGCGAAATGAGTAAAAAGGATGGAGCTTACGATTGGATGGATAATCTAGGACAGATTGATTTCCAATTGCAGGAAACCATGAATGTCGTTAAGGACCTTCTTTTTTTCATGCAAGAAGATAAAAAGGCTCTAGAAGCTAGTTAGCTATCTTGCAAAAATTAGATGTGGGGCTTCCTAATTTGATAGAGATGTATCTAGTTGTGAATAGGTGTAAGTAGGCTCTTGGACCATTGCTTTCTATTCAACGGATCTTCAAAATAGAGCATCTTTAGAAGCTGTCCACAAATTTAGTTAATGAAGCTATTCTCACTCAATGAGTTTTGTTTATGAACGTACGTGTTCGGATTGCGCCTTCACCAACGGGTGACCCTCATGTAGGGACCGCCTACATTGCCCTCTTTAACTTACTTTTTGCTCGCCATAATAAAGGCAAGTTTATCTTGCGCATTGAAGATACTGACAGAACGCGTTCTCGGCCGGAGTATGAAAAAAATATTTACGACGCCTTAAGATGGGTAGGGATTCATTGGGATGAGGGCCCAGATGTCGGTGGACCCTTCGGGCCTTATCGGCAATCGGAAAGAACGGACATTTACCGGCTTTATTGCCAACAACTTGTTGATGCTGGGAAAGCCTATAAATGTTTTGCGACCTCCCAAGAATTAGCTGAAATGCGTGAAATGGCAGCTAAGCTCGGAAAACGGGTGGGATATGACAGACGTTATCGTAATTGTACACCTGAAGAAGTTGCTCAACGCGAAGCCGAAGGGCAATCTTATGTCATAAGGCTTAAAGTTCCTCTGACAGGTGATTGCGTGTTTGAAGATGCAATTAAAGGAAGAATTACTTTTCCGTGGGCCGATGTGGATGATCAAATATTATTAAAATCCGATGGATTCCCTACTTACCATTTGGCCAATGTCGTCGATGATTACACGATGCAAATTACACACGTGATTAGAGGTGATGAGTGGATGAGTTCCACACCCAAACATATTATGTTGTATGAAAGTTTCGGGTGGAAACCTCCGGTATTCATGCATATGCCCTTATTGCTGGGTAAAGACGGAAAAAAGCTATCCAAAAGACGCAATCCAACCTCTATCTTTTACTATCGAGATAGTGGCTATTTATCAGAGGCTGTACTCAATTTCCTTACTTTGATGGGATATAGCATGTCCGATGAACGCGAAGTCTATTCATTGGAAGAGATTACCGCGGCTTTCGATTATAAGCGAATTGGTACATCTGGAGCCTTTTTCGACATTCAGAAATTAGACTGGATCAATCAACAATATCTGATCAAAAATATTTCAGAAAACCAACTTTGGGATAAGCTCAAAGAATGGACTTTTAATGACGCCTCTATGCAAAAACTCATGCCTTTGTGCCATACCCGCATAAAGACATTTGGTGATTTTATGGAGCTTTGCCAATTCTTTTTTATCAACCACATCCCTTATCAAAAATCTCTATTTACAGTTGGCGGACTGGATGAAGAAAAAGCTGCTTTTGTTATGCAAGCGATTATTTGGTCGATGGATAACCAAGAAAACTGGGGACGCCCAGGAATCGAGCAAGCTTCGCATCGTGTAGCCGAGGTGTTTGGGATTCATCACAAGAAAGCCGTTATGCCTGTCCTTTACAGCGCTATTACTGGCAAGCATCAAGGGCCGCCTCTTTTTGATTCGGTTGAATTGCTCGGAAAAGAGCGCACGAGAGCGCGCTTACTTCGTGCTATAGATTTTTTGGGGGGCATTTCGAATAAAAAAATGGACGCTCTTACAAAAGCATGGGAAAAAGGTGACGGAAAAGCGTTATTCCCCGGCAAAACTCCTACAGCAAGCTAATTCCTATCAGAGAGTATTCTAGCCCCTGATTGCATGCGGATTAGGCACCATCAGGGATCTAAATTAAAATTTGTCAATTTTTCAGAGGAATTGGTAGCTACCTAACATCACTCGTTTCCTGAGGCTGTTCTGTATTCTCTTCTTCTGAAAATTGCGAAATTATATAATTTCTCTGATAAGCGCTATCAAAGCACCCTGTTAACATGCACGATAGAGCTATAATTAATAGGTTTCGCATATTCAATAAAATTTAATTTCCTATAGTTATAAATTAATTAAAATAGTTTAATTTGTCCATGGATAATTCTGAAATAGTAATAAAAGAAAAAAAAATAGTAAGCCGAACTGCACCATTCTGCGCGCAAATAACCGAGCGCTTATTACTTACAAAAACAGGTTCGAGTAAAACAACTTATCATATTACATTAGATATAACTGGATCCGAAGTTCACTTCAAATCAGGCGACTCACTGGGCATTTACGGACAAAATGACCCAAAATTAGTCGATAAGTTTATGGAGGTTCTTCAGGTTACTGGCGAAGAGAGTATTATCGATCCTAAATCCCAAGAGCTTATTACTTTACGTACTTTTCTGACCAATCGTGCCAATCTGGGACGTTCAAACTCCAACTTCCTCCGCTGGTTGAGTCCTATGCATGAACTTTTGCAAAAAGGCAACGAAGAGCCGTTAAGGCTTTTTCTTCAACAACATGATCCTCTTGATCTTCTGACCTCTTTCATCAAGGAGCACCAAGAGCTTGACCTTCTAGAATTTGTAAAACACTTTTCTCCTTTGCTTCCTCGTTTTTATTCGATTGCCTCATCTTTAGTCCACTCTCCTGATAAAGTTGATTTAACTGTCGCGCTATCCTCTTATATTCACAGAGGTGAAACACGCTATGGGGTAGCTAGCCATTTTCTATGTAAACTTGCGAAAGAGCGCTCAACGAGTATTCCTATCTACGTGCAACCAACTGCACATTTTACACTTCCTGCAAACTCCTTAGCACCTATGATTATGATCGGACCAGGAACAGGGGTCGCTCCCTTCCGAGGTTTTATGCAAGAAAGGCTCGCTACAGCAGCCAAGGGCAAAAATTGGCTCTTTTTTGGAGAATGTAATCAGGCGACTGACTTTTTTTATGAAGAATTTTGGAAGGACCTTTCTCGACAGGGGTTTCTCCACGAACTCGATCTCGCGTTTTCAAGAGACCAAGTGGATAAAATCTATGTGCAACATCGCTTATTGGAGCGCCAAGAGACTCTTTGGGCCTGGATGCAAGAGGGAGCTATTATCTATGTATGTGGAGACGCAGAGAGAATGGCACGTGCTGTCGAAGAGACATGGGTGGAAATTTTTCGCCGACAAGGAAATATGACCCTAGAAGAAGCTAAAGCTGCTATTCGCACCCTGAAGAAGGAGAAACGTTATCTGGTCGATGTCTATTAGAGAATGCCTTAGAAAGCAGATTAGGAGCTTTGGGTCACTTTAGGTTATTCCTCGATCGAAGTAAGCATACAAAAACATTGCAACCCTTCTCCACACCCAAAATCCGTTAGACCATCACCTGAAGTAGATGTGCACCCCACCTGATCAATATCTAAATGCATTAAGTGGGCTATTTTGCGCCGTATTTCCAGAATTCGCGACTGAAAACGAGGACGTTTTCCTTCTATCGTGAGAGCAATGTGTTCAATTCGCTGTTTACCCAGAGTTTCAAGAGCCTTTTCAAGGTAAACACTGCTATCGGTTATCCCATGCTTGTGACATAATTCAATTGCACACCCACCCAGAATGGGAACATGCGTTACAGCTGTGATCGCATTACAAATTGCATGAAGAACGACATCGCCATCAGAATCGGCAGACAACCCGGGTACATCATCAAATATCAATCCTCCAATTACGCAAGGCTTAGTAGAATCCTCGGGAAGAAACCGATGACTGTCTTGCCCAATTCCTGTTCGAATTCTAAATGCCATGAGTAATCCAAAAATCATCAGACTGCAGATCATTTTAAAAGCAAATTAGAATAATATGCCACATCTCCATATCGCCAATACGTTTTTTGAACACGAATTGAGCAAGAAAAATTTCCAATCATTGAAAGAGGGTTTTCACAACCATCCCATTTTCCTCCAGCTCCAATACTTACCTTTTCTTTACGCGAGTCCTGAGGATTGCATACTTCTCACTCATGCGCCCCCTCTAGGTTTTTTAGACAATTTGCGACGACAAGGGATTCGTCCTCCTACCCAGTGGTATATATTTTCGGACAGGATCCCTTTTATGCAGGTAAATAGTTGGGGCATGAGTCGTTTGGTAGAAACTTGGGCCCAAGAGCACCAGCTTAAATATTCCTTACCCGCATACGAATTGATACAAGAAATGAATTCCAAAGCATTTTCTTATTCTTTTGGCGAGCAATTACCTTTATCTCAGCTCCTTTATACGCATGAACATTTTGTCGAATGGGTCGAGAAGGTAAAGGGACCTAAAGTTTTGAAAACTTGCTACGGATTATCTGGACAAGGACATTTTCATCTTTCATCGGATGAGAGTACTGCAAAAGCCCATGCCTTTGCTAAAGCGGAATGGCAGCAAAACCGCCCTATTCTTGCAGAGCCTTGGGTAAAGCGCATTCTCGATTTTAGCACCCAATGGTATGTGACAAAAAAGGAGATTGAATATTGCGGTGCGACAATTTGTGAGAATGACAAATTTGGTCGCTATCTGGGTACCAGAGTAGGTGATGAAAAGGAACTCTTCCAACACTACTTGCCTTTTCTTGAAATACAAAAAGAAAGGTGTCTGCAAATTCTGATGACGATGGTAGCAAAAGGATTCTTTGGTCATGCAGGAATTGATGCTATGGTGTATGAGCTTGATGCAAAGATCCAACTTCATCCACTTGTAGAAATCAATGCTCGTAAAACGATGGGTTGGGTAGCATTAGAAATAGCCAAAAGGCATTTTTCTGGTCGTGCATTGCGGATTGCATTGAATAAAAGTGACATATCTTCCTCCCCCTTCCTTCTTCCTCAGCAAATTGCAAAGAGCCATTTCTACAAGAACTTGTACTTACAAGCTTAACTGCGAATTCATTTCTTTTTCCCTATTGCGGTATACAGTTGATGGAAAAATCACTTTCAGGCTAAGACCAGAGTAGATTTCAATTTTTGTCTAATGCATTCTGTAGGGGTAGTGCGCACTAGGTAATGCCCTGCGCATATGCTGTGCGGGAGATTAATGCAAGAAAGCCCAAGCATTAATTGCCAAGAGCAAGCACTACGTGCTAAGGACTATCTCTCTTGCTCTAATTGGGGATTAAAATGGAAGTATTGAAAATTCAGGGGGGAAAGCCCTTAGAAGGCCGTGTGAAGGCATCAGGCGCAAAAAATGCTATCACAAAAATGCTCGTCGCTTCTTTGCTCTCTGACAAAAAATGCACTTTCTACAATGTTCCCAATATCGCTGAAGTCGAAGTTACAGTTGAGTTGTGTCGCGAAATCGGTTCCGAAATTACGTGGCATCGAAATGAAGGTATTATCGAAACGCTTACGCGTGAATTAAAAACTGCCTACGTTCCTCAACGCTTCTCAGGCTCGAATCGTATCCCCATCTTGATGATTGGTGCTCTACTTGGAAGGACTGAAGAAGACATTATCGTACCTACCGTTGGGGGATGTCGTATTGGAAAACGTCCGATCGACTTTCACGTTACCGCCCTTGAAAAATTAGGGGCTTCCATCGAATACCGCGAAATGAAAAAAGAGGGGGCTTACTTTGCGCATGCCCATCATGGATTGCGCGGTGCAATCATCCATCTTCCCTACCCCTCTGTTGGAGCAACGGAAAATACGATTCTAGCAGCTTCTCGCGCTAAAGGAACTACTGTTATAAAAAACGCTGCCATTGAACCTGAAATTATCGATCTTATTTTATTCCTACAGAAAATGGGCGTGATCATCGCTGTCGATGTCGATCGGACCATCCGTATTCAAGAAACACATCAGTTTTATGAAGTAGAACATACTGTAATGACCGATAGAATGGAGGTTGCCTCCTTTGGGTTAGCTGCTATTAGCACTAAAGGACGCGTACTCGTCGAAGGCGCCGAACATCAGAATATGATTACATTTCTGAACAAACTTCGCGAAATAGGCGGATGCTTTGATATTAAAAATAACGGCATAGAGTTTTACTACAAAGATGCACTAAAAGGCGGCGTACATATCGAAACCGATGTCCATCCCGGTTTTATGACAGACTGGCAGCAACCCTTTGTTGTTTTGCTCACGCAAGCGCACGGAAATTCCATTATTCATGAAACAGTTTATGAAACTCGTTTTGGTTATGCCCAAACCCTAAAATTAATGGGCGCCGATGTTGAAGTTTTTTCCCAATGTCTCGGCGGAAAAGAGTGTCGTTTTGCCTCTCGTAATTTTCATCATAGTTTGATCGTAAGAGGCCCAACCCCTCTGGTTGGAAGAGAGATTGCAATACCGGATTTACGTGCAGGATTTGCCTATGTTATGGCTGCTCTTTTAGCTCCAGAGACAAGTGTAATAGCCGGTGTTAAATACCTTCAAAGGGGCTATGAAAACCTAGTTGGTAAATTATCTTCTTTGGGGGCGGACATCACAAGTAGCTTGGGCGAAACACCCTCAACCCCTATGGCCCTCTCCGGTACAGTTTGATTATTCTTCGACTTTCCTGTATTCTTTCTCCTCATGTCTTGGAGAACAATACAAAGAAAAAACTTTACGCGCGTTCAAGAGCTTTGTGATTTTCTGGAGCTTGATGACGTTGCACGAGCAAAAGTTTTAAAAACCCCTCGTTTTCCTTTGAATCTGCCCTTTCGCTTAGCAGCAAAAATGGGTAAGAATAATCTGAATGATCCTCTATTCCGACAATTTGTCCCTATAAAAGATGAATTAGCAGTTTCATCAGGATTTCTTCTAGACCCAGTGAAAGACGCCTCTGTTCGTAAAGAAAGGAAACTTTTACATAAATATCCAGGAAGAGCTCTATTACTTGCCACTGGCGCTTGCGCGATGAATTGTCGTTTTTGTTTCCGTCAGAATTTCGAATATGAAACGGAACAAAAATCTTTTGAGAATGAACTTCGTTTGATCGCGGACGATCCTAGCTTAAAAGAAATCATTCTTAGCGGAGGGGATGCACTTTCCCTCAGTAATGCTGTATTACAAGAGCTGACTCAAGGACTCTCTGCAATTCCTCATCTTTCTCTACTCCGATTTCATACCCGTTTTCCTTTAGGAATTCCTGAAAGACTCGATGAAGATTTTATCGAATTGTTAGCGACTTGCCGCTTACAGATCTGGTTCGTTATCCATTGCAATCACCCTCTTGAGCTTGACGCTGATGTCGCAGCTGCTCTTAGAAAGATCCAGAAATTGGGGATTCCTGTTTTGAACCAATTTGTTCTTTTAAAAGGGGTTAATGATACTTTTCCCATCCTAAAGGAGCTTCACGAACGTTTAATTGAATGTGGAATTATCCCCTATTACATGCACCAACTCGATCGTGTACAAGGGGCTGCACATTTTGAAGTGGATAGAGAAGAAGGATTAGCTCTCATCCAACAACTACGAGCTTCATTGCCCGGTTATGCAGTACCGCGTTTCGCTGTAGAAATACCGGGAGAGATAAGCAAAACAATAATTGCTTAACGTTACATCCTATCTAGAGTTCTAAGACCGAGAAGGTCTAAACCTTTTTGAAGAATACGTCCTGTAGCTTCACATAGCAAAAGGCGACTTTCCTCACGCGGATCACCTTCTACACGGCAATCGCGAAAAAATGCATGGAATTTTTCGGCTAAGTCATAGAGATAATCACAAAGGCGATTAGGAAGAAGTTCGCGATCTACCATATCAATGGCTTCTCCGAATTGTCGTAAACGCAAAGCTAAAGCTATTTCAGAAGCGTGTTCTAAAGTAATAGATGCCTGACTTATCAAGCTATCAATCGACTTACCACTTTTCCGCTTGATTCCTTGCACCCGCACATATGCGTAAAGAAGAAAGGCTGCGGTATTACCTTCAAATTTCAGCATACGATCGTAACTGAAAACATAATCCTTAACTCGATGGCAAGAAAGATCCGCATACTTAACAGCATCAATTCCGAGAATGCGTGCCATTGTATCTAATTCTTCATTTGGAACATTCGGGAGCCTCTCGGCCAGAATGGACTGGGCGCGATTTACAGCCTCTTTCAATAAATCCACTAACTTTTCTGTTTCCCCCGAACGCGTTTTGAATTTTTTGCCATCGGGACCTAAAACAACACCAAAAGGCACATGGTCCATACGCACATGAAGGGGGTCATAAAAGCCTGCTAATGCGGCTGCCTTGAAAATCATTTGAAAATGAAGAGACTGACCGGCATCGGTTACAATGATGACGCGCTCGCCTTTTTCTTCGTGTACACGTTGCCAAAGAGCAGCCATGTCTGTGGTATCATAGTTGTAGCCCCCATCCGACTTCTGAACAATCATGGGCAAAGGCTCACCTTCTCTGTTGACGAACCCCTCCATAAAAATGCATTTTGCTCCATCGGAAATTGTTACGAGCCCTTTTTGTTCGAGTTTAGCCACAATTTCTGGCAGGATGGGGTTATAATAGGATTCTCCTCGCTCGTTAATGGAGACATCGAGAATACGGTAAATTTCTTCAAATGCACATCTAGAGACTTCGCAAATTTTCTCCCAAGCCTTGAGAGAATTCAAATCACCACTTTGCAAGGCAACAACTTGTAATTGTGCCTTTTTTTTAAAGGTAGGATCAGCGTCAAATCGCAGTTTAGATTGTTTGTACCACTGCATCAAAATGGGTAGATCAACGATTTTTTCACCGTGTAAAACTTCAGCATGTTCTTCCTGCATATAGGTAATTAACATACCAAATTGCGTGCCCCAATTTCCGATATGATTGAGACGTAGAACATCATGACCTAAAAATTCCATGATTCTCGCTAAACAATCCCCAATGATCGTCGATCGCAAATGGCCTACGTGTAACTCCTTCGCTACGTTGGGAGAAGAAAACTCGACGATGATGCGCTGCTTGTGCTTAGGCAAATAGGCTCCTAAATGCGCATCAGAAAGACTTTCCTTAACTTGATTGGCGAGAAAAAGAGGATTTAGAAATATATTGATGAATCCTGGCCCGGCTATTTCGATACGATCTACAATAAGTGTGCCGTCCGAAGCTTTTTTTTCTAATTGATCGGCGATATGGTTAGCCACTTCCCGGGGATTTCTTCCAAGGGCTTTTGAAATTTTTAAGGCGCTGTTGCACTGGTAATGACCAAACTGCGGCTGTGTACTTTGGCTAACATCAGCTAGGATAAGAGAGGGATCGACTTCTGGGTAGGCATGAATGATGGCACGCGATGCCATTTCTTGAAGAAGAGCGAGAAGGAGCTGCATCGATTTTTCGACCTCTTGATAAGGCTCTATTGTTCAAGCCCTCTAAAGAGGGGTCTTTTAGAATTAAGTTTCCAAGGTTTCAGGAGGATTTTTAGATACGTTTCGATTCCAAAAGCTCAGAAAAACGAGAAAACTAATTTTAGACCACACTCTTAGAGGATTTGCCATTCATAGAAACGAGTTAGTGCTGATTATTTAGCGGACATAGTGATGAAACGTTGGAGGTAGTATCCGTTTTCCGATTCCATATTTTAAACGATAATCACCTAAAGCTAAGGCTGCAGCTTGTGTGGAAAAACGGTTTTGTTCTGCAATATCGAAAATGATCATAAGTTGATCATATAATTGATGTGTTTTCTGCCGAGATAAATCAGGCCGGTAACCTTGTTCTTCAAATTCGTGAGAAACATTGATCAATCCACCTGCATTCAGCACAAAGTCTGGAGCATAGAGAATTCCACGTCTCATCAATTCATCAGCATCCCTATCTGTTAATAGTTGATTATTGGCCCCGCCTGCGATTGCTTTACATTGTAGATGGGGGATGGTGTTAGAATTGATAATACCGCCAATTGCACAAGGCGCCAAGATATCGCAGGGAACACTGAGAATTTCGTTATGATGACACACACGAGCACCGTATCGAGCGGCTACCTTTTCTGCAAGATTGAGATCTGCATCAGCTACGATAAGTTTTGCACCTGCCCAAAACAAATATTTCGCAAGATTACTGCCTACATTCCCCACCCCTTGAATAGCTACAGTCCGATCTTGAACAACGTCGGAATCGTACAATTTTTTTAGAACAGCTTGGATACCTCGGAAAGTTCCCCACGCAGTGAAAGGAGAAGGATCGCCACTGCACCTCTCGTGCTCAAGACCGGCAACATAAGGAGTTTCTTCACGTATGACCATCATGTCCTCAGCTGTGCTACCCATATCTTCGGCACAGATATAAATGCCTCCGAGTGTGTGCACGGCTCGGCCAAAAGAGCGTAGCATTTCAGGATTCTTTTTCTGACGTGGATCCGCAATGATCACACTCTTGCCTCCTCCAAAACCCACTTCCGCTAAGGCAGATTTATAGGTCATGCCTTTAGCTAAACGCGTAACATCAGTTAAAGCTGATTCAAAGGTAGGATGAGGATAAATCCGCGTACCGCCTAGCGCAGGACCCAAACTGGTATTATGGATGCAAATGAGAGCATTCAATCCAACTTTCTCATCGCGTATTCGATAAACCTTTTCGTTTCCAGGAATAGATAGTTCCTCAATAACGAGGCTTTCTTCAACCGTTAATGCCATGAATAGCTCCTCTATGCTCTAGGGCTTATATTAAAAATGAAAGTAGCGATATTAACACGACAAAGGTGGTAAATCAATCGCAAATTATTGATAACCCTAAAAAACCAATTCTATCAGTAGTAATAGACTCTGCGAATAAAAAATTCTCTGTTATTTTATGTCAAAATTGACTTCTTAAACTACTAAAGAATCCCTAGAACCCAAAAACTGTTGAAATCAAAATTTTAAAGCATCCTTAAAATAGGGTCGAAAAAGCGTCCTCATCCTAATATTTGTCGATGCTGGTTGAATATTATTCCTGGAGTCGTTTACCCTTCCTGGTTCAGTAAGAACCGAGGTTACAATGGCTACACTTGTCATTTCTGAAACACAAAAAGACGAACTGCATAAATTCTTAAAAAAAAATCGTAAAGCCGACCTCATTACAACCTATCTTTTTTTTCTTGAGCAGAAGTACAACGTGAACCCTGTACTTTTTATTCGTGAAAAAATGATTTACCAAAGCCAAGAAGAGCTCATCAAAAAGCTTGAAGAGCAAGGTAAATTATGGAGAGAAACCGAAATTAAAATTCAATTTGGTCAGCAGACTGTTAATGAGCAGACGCAGAAAATCTATATTTGCCCTTTTACAGGTAAAGTATTTGGCGACAACACACATCCTAATCCCCAGGATGCGATTTATGATTGGGTATCCACCTGCCCCGAAAACACGGAACGTGTCGGCGGCTTAAAAGTGAAAAGATTTTTTGTATCTGAAGACGCTGAAGTAATTAAAAATTATATCGTCAAACGAAAAGAGCCTATAACTAAAATCGTTTATTCCTCGGCTATCACAGGCAAACTTTTTAATAGTAAACATTCTGTTATTGAAGATCTGGTCAAGAACCAACTTAAAACCCTTTCTCTTATCGAAGTGCCAGGTCAAAACCGCTTCCAAATCGAAGAGCACTTCCTCGCTTTTATTCAAAAACAGCTCGATCAAGGACGCATTGCTTCTTTTGTTGAAGCTTTATCTGATGATGACGATTTCGTCTCTTACGTTGAGCAATGGACAGAAGAAGAAAGAGATGAGGATGAGGAAGAAGAAAGCGGCGAGCAGCTTGTATAAAGAAAAAATATTTATCCTCAATGGTCCAGAAGAGACAGCAGCTTTAGGAAAAGAGATTGGCTCTTCTTTATCTAAAGGAAGTGTACTGGCTCTTAGTGGAGAGTTGGGGAGTGGAAAGACAACATTTGTTAAAGGAATTGCGGAAGGACTCGGATTAGCGGGCTCTCATGAGATCAATAGTCCTACATTCAATTATATGAATGTCTACGAAACAACGCTCCCTCTCTATCATTTTGATCTATATCGCTTACGCTCTCCTCAAGAATTTCTTGAGTCCGGTTTTGTCGAGTTTCTATCGGAGGGCATTGCGTGCATTGAATGGCCTGAGCCTGCCCTTCCTTTTTTACCCGCATCTACCTACTTTATCTCCTTTATGCACACAGGAGTTAAGTCGCGTAAAGTATCCATGAATCAGACATTGCCATGATAAAATTTACTAAAGCGGAGTTTGTTGGAGCTGCTTTGGAAAGCCAGCATTTTCCAGTTATGCGAAATCTTCATGGAGATTTTTTTTCCGAAATCGCCATTGCAGGTCGTTCCAATGTAGGCAAATCTTCCCTCATCAACCATCTATTGCGCACTACCAATTTAGCCCGTGTTTCTTCATCACCAGGAAAAACACAGACGATTAATTTTTATTCCATTGATGACGAGATCTTCCTGGTCGATTTGCCCGGATATGGTTATGCAAAAGTGCCTAAAAAATTACGCCTCGAATGGGGTAAATGGATCTCGGATTATTTTTCTTCCCGAAGAGAACTCAAAGGGATTCTCCTGCTTCTTGACATAAGAAGAGAACCCTGTGAAGAAGATTTAGCCATGGCTGAGTGGGCCGTCCGACAAAATAAACCCCTTTTAATCGTTTTTACAAAAACCGACAAAGCGAATGACCACGAGAGAAAGCTAGCCTCACAAAAAGCTCTGCAAGCATTTTCTCATTTAGAAGATCTGGCATCTTTTCCGCCTATCTTCTACTCTATTCGTGAAAAAACCGGTCGAGATCAATTGATACGAGTACTTAATCAACTACTATGACTTTGCTAAAAGATGCGATTTTTGTATGCCTGGATTGTGAAACAACAGGTCTTGACCCTGTTGCCGATCAAATTATCGAGATTGCTGTTGTAATTTTTTCCTTCGATAAAGCGCTGCAAACATTTGAAACCCTGATTGACCCAGGTTGTTCAATACCTGAAAGTTCTATCGCCATTCATCATATCGATAATTCGATGGTCGTCGGTAAGCCCAAAATTCAAGAAGTATTACCCGAAATTCTCAAACTCATTAATCGTCATATTATCGTAGGACATGGGATTGGATTAGACATTGCTTTCTTGCTAGAGGCAGCCAAACGCAATGCGATTCCTTGTACCCTAGAGTCAAATGCTACACTCGATACTCTTCGCATGGCCCGTTTATATGGAGAAAGTCCGACTAATTCTCTCGAACGACTACGTGAACATTTCAATATCGCCTCTGAAGGGGCTCATCGCGCAATGAGTGATGTCATTGTCAACATCGAAGTATTTAAATATTTGGCCGCTTCTTACCAAACTACACACCAACTCTTTGAACGCCTAAAAAGACCTATTCCCTTAAAAGCTATGCCTCTTGGCAAACACAAAGGCCGTCATTTTTCCGAAATCCCTTTAGAATATCTGCAATGGGCTGCACATAAAGATTTTGATCAAGACCTTCTCTTTTCGATTCGTTCAGAACTGAAGAAAAGAAAAAAAGGAAATCTTTTTGAGCAATCTGCTAACCCCTTCTCTTCGCTTTAATCCCGGATTGCGCCCTAATCTCACTTGTCATCCAACAGCATCTGAATATCGCTTTATTTTTTATCCATGATGTAAAGTAAGTTTATGATGCGGATATTTTTCTTACTCCTCGTTACCTGTACAAATTCTCTTATGCACGCGCTCCCTTCGGGATTGCGTTACCAAACTTTGGAAAGAAACACTCCTCTTATCATTCATATCGTGGAAGTCGACCCCTCTAAAATAAAAATTCTTCCGCATCATGCAGGTAACGAAATTCTCGCTCTTGAAACGACCTCCTCTATAGCCAAAAAAACTGGCGCTATTGTGGCCATCAATGGTGGATTTTTCCGCGCACAAGGCCCTTATCGAGGCACCTCGGCTGGGACATTGCGAATTGAGGGCGAATGGTACTCCTCACCTCGCTTCAACCGCGGAGCGATAGGATGGAGGCAATCAGAAGATCTTCAAATTTCTCAAACTGCAATCGATCGCATTGCCCTTGATATGACGCTTTTTTTACCGAATGCTCATTTGCCTATTCATGGAATCAATCAGCCTTCATCTTCGACAAGCGCCATCTTATACACTTCACGTTTTCATTCAACGACGCTAACTTCTTCAGCTTTTTCCGAAGCGACGGTTGCAAGCGATGGTAGCTATCACGTACGCACAGGGCCCTCTAGAATCCCTTCGGATGGGTATGTTTATTCGTTAGGACCTTTATCAGCCATTTCTCTCCCTTTTGAAAGCCCTTCCTCCTATGCTAAACCACAATTCACGATCCGACCTCTTAATCACCCTAATGACGCCGGTATGTGGGCACTTTTCCCCCATATAGTCGGCGGTGCCCCCGTTTTAGTGACCGATGGTAAAATTGTTGATGATACAAGCTTAGAACGTCTTCCAGATTCTTTCGCCAAGACACGCCACCCTCGCACAGCTATTGGGATCACACAGAAAGGGAGTTGGATAATAGCCGTCATCGATGGCGATAACTCTGCCTATAGCGTTGGAATGACAATTGGTGAGCTTGCGCAGTTTATGTTAGAACTTGGATGCGTGCATGCTTTAAATCTCGATGGAGGAAGTTCCAGCACCCTTGTAATCGAGGGGAAT